>Ga0302314_10009773_pt1 | contig 16919 bp, 16 predicted proteins | sample III_Palsa_N2_3_FD_200533 | JGI IMG/M metagenome (GOLD analysis project Ga0302314, IMG submission 200533) | Peat permafrost microbial communities from Stordalen Mire near Abisko, Sweden - III_Palsa_N2_3 | ecosystem: Environmental > Terrestrial > Soil > Palsa > Peat permafrost | place: Sweden...
CGCCGAAGAGCAGTCCCGACTGGTGCTGCATGCGCAGCGCGTCCTGGACCTGGGCGTCGGTAAGCAGGCCCTGTTCGACCAATAGCTCGCCGAGGCGCTTTCGCGTCAGGCGGTTTAGCGAAACCATGCAACGCTCCTGACGGCCCAGCCCATGCGGCGGGAGCGATCGACATCACCGGCACGATGGCAGGAAGACGTGCTCATTTGCTGACCACCACGCCGTCGCGGTTGGCCATGCGCTTGAGATCCTCGCCGTCGGAGCTGCGCGCCATCGCCTCCTCCCAGACGATCATGTTGGCCTTGTAGAGCTCGAAGAGGCTCTGGTTGAGCGTCTTCATGCCCGTCTTGGCGCCGGTCTGGATGTGCGAAAGGATCTGGTGGCACTTGTCCTCGCGTATCAGCGAGCGGATGGCCGAGTTCGGGATCATGATCTCTGAGGCCATCACCCGGCCGCGACCGGCGGCGCGCGGCAGCAGCTGCTGGCAGAACACCCCTTCGAGCACGAAGGACAGCTGGGTGCGGATCTGGTTCTGCTGAAAGGCCGGGAAGACGTCGATGATGCGGTTGATGGTCTGCACGCAGTCGGAGGTGTGCAGGGTAGCGAAGGTCAGATGCCCGGTCTCGGCCAGGGTCAATCCGGCCTCGACCGTCTCCTTATCACGCATCTCGCCGATCAGCACCACGTCCGGATCCTGGCGCAGCACGCGCCGCAGCGCCTGGTTGAAGCCCTGCGTGTCGGTACCGACCTCGCGCTGGTTGACCAGGCTCTGCTTGTTGCGGTGCACGAACTCGATCGGGTCTTCGATGGTGATGATATGGTTGCGCTGGCTGGAATTGATGAAGTCGATCATCGAGGCGAGGGTCGTGGACTTGCCCGAGCCGGTGGCGCCGGTGACCAGGACCAGTCCGCGGCTGAGTTCGCAGAGGTGTTTGCAGACCGAGACCGGCAAGCCGAGCTGGTCGAAGGTGAAGATCTCATAGGGGATGGTGCGCAGCACCGAGCCGACCGCGCCGCGCTGGAAGAAGACATTGACGCGGAAGCGGCCGACGCCCGCCAGGCCGAAGCTCATGTCGAGCTCGAGGTCCTGCTCGAAGCGGGAGATCTGCGGACCATCGAGCACCGAGTAGACAAGCTTCTTGGTCTGCTCCGGCGACATCACCTCGGTCTGAGGGATCTCCAGGAGGCTGCCGTCGATGCGCGTCCGCGGGGCCGAGCCGGCCGAGATGTGCAGATCCGAGCCTCCACGCTCGACCATCGTGCGCAGCAGTTCCTCCATCGTGATCATTACACACTCCCTTGCGTAGCCGTGCGGGCCGCCACCCCCTGATGGTGGCATCAACTGGTGGAGGACGCAAGACCTTCGCTGAGCCTTGGCGGGTTTTGGCGACTGATACGGCGTTAACTGGGAGCCTAGCACCAGCTTCATACCCGACGAATGAGTCCAGGGTGCCGGACCCGGCGGTCAGATGATCGCGCGCAATGATGCAATTGCTCGCATCCATGCCGACCGCGCCTGCGTCCGCTGCGATGTGAACCGCTGAGCACAGCCCCGGCACAGATGCTATTATCTAAGTATTTAGACGCATGAGCTCGCCTACCAAGTCTCGGTGGTCAGTGGCGACGGTCTCGGCGCCAGAGGCGGGTGGCGGCAGGACCACACCCGCAGACGACGGCTCGATCATGATGGTTCAAAACATCCTGATGGCCGTTCAGGATGTCGCTGGGTACTGACGGCACGCCGCCTTGCGCCGGTCCCGTCAATGGGCCTGCGCGGTTCTGATACGCGCCGGTGAACGGCGCTTCGCCGTGCGTGCGACCTGCGCCTGGCGGCGCTTGCTCAGCGCCAGGATCGGCTTGAGCAGCGTGCGGCAGGCAGCGATGCCGCCGCGGATCGGATCGGCTACCGGCAGCCCGGTAGCCTCATGCGTGGCGCGGATCGCCTCGGCCGCTTCGGCTGGGCTCAGCTCCAGGGTGTTCAGGGCGATCGCGACGATCTTGCCGGGATGCAGCGGCTGCAGCAGCGCCTCGTAGAGCTGGATGTAGGTCGCCAGGGGTGGCACCGGCACGTCGGTATGGCGGAACAAGGTGCGGGTCGGCGCGTGGCACAGGACCATCGCATCCGGGCAGACGCCATGCAGCATGCTCAGCGCGGAACCCGAATAGCAGGGCGAGAGGATCGAGTTCTGGCCCTCGACCAGCAGCAGGTCCGAGGCGCTCGCCGATTCGTGCATGACCAGCTCCTCGACCGCGCCGCCGCAGAAATCCGAGATGACGCGGTCGATGCACAGCCCGCGGCCGGTGACCATGATGCCGTCCTGCCCGGTCGCGATGTAGCGCGAGCGGTAGCCGGTGGCACGCAGATGGCGCTGCAGGGTCAGCGAGGTCGTGGTCTTGCCGATGTTGGTGTCGGTGCCGACGGTCAGGACGCGCAGCTGGGGGGTTGAGCGGGCCTTGCCGGTGGAGATGCGCGGCTCCATCTCCGGGACGCGGCGCAGATTGATCAGCTCGACGCAGTGCCGGGCTGCCAGCGAGACGAGGTTCGGGTCGCCGTTGACGCTCTCATGCAGCCCGGAGATGACGCCGATGCGGTTGCGGATCGCGTCATAGACCTGGGGACGCAACGCCTGCGGCAGGTAGCCGCCCGGGGTGGCGACACCGATCACCAGCCACTCGATGCCCAGGGGCAGCGCCTCCTCGATCGAGGCGACGATCGGGATGCCCTTGCCCAGGCCGGTCAGCGCGAACAGATCGGCGCCGGCATGCTGGGAATCGATGACGCAGAGGATGTCCTCAGGACGGAAGCGCAGCAGCGTCATCGCCGTCTTGTTGCGGTAGATGTCCAGCCCCCCTTCGGTCAGGACGGCCAGGGAGCGGAAGGTGGGGAGATGCGACATAGGTCCGGCAGCGTGGCCGCGCGGTCCAGACGGCAAGACGCTACGCTACAAGTCGCGACCCACGGCCTCACTGATGTTGCGCAATCCGGCGCGCCGCAGCTCGCGCAAGAGACCATGGTTGATGCGCCGCACCAGTCCCGGCCCCTGGTAGATTAGGCCGGAATAGATCTGCAGCAGCGAGGCGCCCAGCCCGATGCGCTCCCAGGCGCTCTGCGGCGAATCGATGCCGCCCACCCCGATCACGGGCAGGTGCACATCCTGGCGGCGCAGCCGCCGGCAGATGCGCTCCAGCGCGGCCTTGGAGCGCGCCTGAAGTGGCGCCCCCGACAGGCCGCCCTGGGCCATGGCCGTGACGGTCGCCACGGCGGTCTCCAGGCCATCGCGGGCGATTGTGGTGTTGGTGGCGATCAGCCCGTCGCAGCCAGCCGCGAGCGCGGTGTCGACCGCCATGTCCAGGGCGTAGTCGGTGAGATCCGGGCTGAGCTTGACCAGCAGCGGCCGCCGCCGCTCCCCGCTGAGCTCGGCGCGCACGCCGTCCAGGAGCGGGCGCAGCCGCGCCTCGTCCTGGAGGTCGCGCAGTCCCGGGGTGTTGGGGCTGGAGACGTTGACCACCACGTAGTCGGCCCAGGGCCCCAGCAGCCGCACCGAGGTGCGGTAATCCTCCAGGGCGGCCCCCAGCTCGACGAGCTTCGACTTGCCGAGGTTGATGCCGAGCACGCAGCCCGGGCGGCGACCAGGGCCGCCGTACGGCGCGTAGCGCCCCGCGAGACGGTCGCGTACCGCGACCGCGCCCTGGTTGTTGAAACCCATGCGGTTGATGATGCCCCGGTCCAGGGGCAGGCGGAAGAGCCGCGGCCGCTCATTGCCCGGCTGGGCCAGGGCGGTGACCGTGCCGATCTCGACATGCGAAAAACCGATGCTGCCCAGCGCCTCGATGGCCACCGCATTCTTGTCGAGCCCGGCCGCAAGGCCCACGGGGCTGCGGAACGAAACCCCCCACAGCTCCTGCGCCAGGGCCGGGTCGTCGACCCGCAACAGACGCCGCAGCACCGTGCAGGCCGCTGACGGCATGACCGCCATGCTCTGCATCATCAGGTCATGGGCCTCCTCGGCATCGAGCCGGAAGAGCGCGGGCCGCACCAGGGTCGCGTACCAGTCCATCAGGCCTCCGTCGCCAGCCTAGCGGTCCAGGCCGATGGGCCACCGCCGACTCCCCGCCAGCCGCTCGGCTGCTGCCTTGAAGCGGGTGGGTCGGCTCCCAGGCTGAGGCCATGAGCGCTGACTTCCTCATCAGCTTCACCAGCGCCGACGGCGAGGAGCAGGAGGAGCGCTGGCCCTCGGTCGAGGCGTTCCGCAACTGGGCGATCGGCCAGGGCGGCGACTACCGCTACACCGCCTACCGCCAGGACGACGACGAATGGCTGATCGTCGACCAAGGCCGGGTCACGTCGCAGGCGCCACGGCCCAAGCCACGCTGAAACCCGCTGTGACCGCGCTGACCGACGTCCCGGTCAGCGCTTGGCTGCGGCTTTGGCCTTGGGCGTGGCCGCGACCTTGCCCTTGGCCGGCTTGAGGCCGGCGGCGAGGCGCGCATCGCGGCGCGCCGCGACGCGCAGCGGCAGGGCCTGCAGGCGGATGAAGCCGGTGGCGTCCGACTGGTCGTACGCGCCGCCATCATCCTCCATCGAGGCGATCGCCGCATCATAGAGGCTGTGCGGCGACTCGCGGCCGATGATCGTGACATTGCCGCGATCGAGTTCGATGCGCACCCGGCCGGTGACGTGGCGCTGGCTCGAGGCGAGGAAGGCGCTGAGCGCCTCCATCTCCTCGCAGTACCAGAAGCCGAAGTACGCCATCTGCGCGAAGCGCACCGCCAGGGTGTTCTTCAGGTGCAGCAAATCGCGCGACAGCGTCAGGGCCTCGAGGTCCTGATGCGCGTTCATCAGGATGGTGCCGCCCGGGGTCTCGTAGACGCCGCGGCTCTTCATGCCGACGAAGCGGCTCTCGACCATGTCGATGCGGCCGATGCCATGGCGGCGGCCGATGGCGTTCGCGGCTTCCAGCAGCTTGGCAGGCGACATGGCCACACCGTCGATGGCGACCGGCACGCCCTGCACGAAGTCGACGCTGACCACCTGCGGGCGGGCCTTCACCTGCTTAAGCGGCAGGGTCATCTGGAACATGCGATCCAACGGCCGCGCGGCGGGATCCTCGAGCATGCCCGCCTCGAAGCTGATGTGCAGCAGGTTCTCATCCGAGGACCACGGGTCCTTCTTGCTGGCCTTGACCGGGATGCCCCACTTCTTGGCGTAGTCGATGCACTCGGCGCGGCCCTTGATGACGGTATTGAAGGCGGGATCGCGCCACGGCGCGATGATCTTAACACCCGGAAGCAGTGCGTACGCGGTCAGTTCGAAGCGGACCTGGTCATTGCCTTTGCCGGTGGCGCCATGGGCGATGGTGCGCGAGCCGACCTGCTTGGCGGTCTCGACCAGGTACTTGGCGATGATCGGGCGGGCGAGCGAGGTGCCGAGCAGGTAGCGGCCCTCGTACTTGGCGTTCCAGGCGATGGCCGGGAAGACGAAATCACGGACGAACTCCTCGCGCAGGTCGGCGATGACGCACTGCGTGCCGCCGCTGTTGAGCGCCTTGGCCTCGAGCTTGTCGAAGGCGTCGTCCTGTCCGAGGTTGGCGCAGAAGCACACCACATCGTAGCCACGCTGCTCGAGCCAGCGCACCAGGACCGAAGTGTCCAGACCGCCGGAATAGGCGAGCACGACCTTCTCGCGCGCTGCCGGCGCGGAAGTCGAGGTGGGCGTGGTGGGTGCGGCTTTGGCCATGACTGCTCCGAGGCCCTGACGCTAGCGGCGGTGGCATCCATGGCCAGGGTCCCCCGCTGTCTCGCTGGCAAATAGCAGCCTGCTCCGCGGGCAAACCGGCGGCGCCGCCTTGCAAACCGGCGGCACCGCCGCAAGACTGGGACATGCGTCTGACGGTCATCCGCCATGCCAAGGCCATCGCCCGCGACAAGTGGCACAAGGACGACGCCGACCGCCCGCTGACCAAGGATGGCATCAGCCAGGCCCAGGAGGCCTTCTGCCTGCTCAGCGGCTGCGTCGGCATCAGCGAGGTGTGGACGTCGCCCTGGGTGCGCGCCCGGCACACCGCGCAGCTTGCCTGCGAGATCTGGAACCTGCCGTTGCGCGAAGTCGACTGGCTGGCCGGTGGCGCGGTCGCACCGGCCACCTGGCCCACCCTCCTGCCCGCCAGCGGCGACATCGCCCTGGTCGGCCATGAGCCCGACCTCGGTATCCTGCTCGGCGCGCTGCTCGGCGGACGGCCGGTGCCCCTGAAGAAGGGCGGTATCGCGCTGCTCGAGGGTCCGGATCTGCAGCACCTGACCCTGCAGCTGCTGCTGAGTCCCAAGCTGCTCGCGGCCGTGGCCGAGAATGCATGAGCCGCTGGCCCGGTGGCACCACGGGTGTGCTGCTGGTCCTGGGCGTTGCGGTCTCGATCGCCACCTGGCGACTGGCCCCCTTCGCTGCGGCGCTGTGGGTCGCGATCATCATCATGGTCGCTGGAGCATGTTTCAGCCGTCGCCTGCGCGCTGATCGCCGCTGGCTGCTGCTCTTCTCGGTGATGCCGGTGGTGGTCGCGGCGCTGCTGGTCGCACAGCATGGGCTGCCCGGGCTGTGGCCCTGCGACCTGGGCTGCGGCGGGGGCGGTGCCTATGCAACACTCGGACCGATGCCGACCGCGCTGCTGGGGCTGGTGGCGTCCCTGGTCCTGCCGCTGGGACTGATATGGGAGCGCGCGCGCGCAGGGCGCCGACGCGCGGCGGCGCCCGGTGGCGACGCCGGCGTTGCGCCAGCGGTGCAGCCGGCCTCCACCGGGTCATGCCTCTGGTCCTGGGTCATGATCGGCGGGAGCCTCTACTTCATCGACCTGTCGGTGCGCCTGCATATGCACTGCACCCAGTGCGGCGCCTTCCATACCGCCAACCTCGCCGTGCTCATCCCGCTGCTGCACGATCGGCTGGCCTGGTGGAAGCGTCTGCTGGCGCTGAGCGCGGGTGCGGGGCTGATGCTCGCCCTGTACGGCGTCCAACTGCGCTACGATGTCCTGGCCCCGCCCTTGACGACCCGTGTGGCGCCGCCCGCGGGCGATGCGCAGGAGCAGCGCTGGGCCCAGAGCGCCGATGCCGGCCGCCACTGGGGCAGCGCGCACGCGCCCCTGCAGCTGGAGCTCGCGCTCGACTACCAGTGTCCGCACTGCGCCGCCTCCTTCGACAGCCTGATGGCGGACCTGGACCGGTCCATCGCCGCGAACCAGCTCCAGGTCGTGGTGCGCAGCGTGGTGCGTCCCTCGGAAGCGGCCAGCACGGCGCTGGCGCACTGGTCCTTCGCCGCCGCCGCGCGCGGCGAGCACCGCCGCTACGTGCGCGACCTGCTCGGCAGCCGGATCGGATCGACGGCTCTGGACATCGTCCACGGACCCGCTTCGGAGGACATCGATCTGCCGCAGCTGGTGCAGGACGTCGCGCTGCATGCCGCCTCCTGCCAGGCCCTGACCGTGCAGGACCAGCAGCGCCTGGCGGCGCTGGGCTACGTGGGGCAGACACCCTTTGTGGTTCTGCTCGACCACGACGGCATCATCCTCGCACGCTGGTCGGTGAGCATCGATCTGCACAGCATCGACGCGGCAATCGCCGCCAACCTTGGGAAGCACTGATGTCGGGACTCATGCGCTGGGGCATCCTCGGAACCGGGAACATCGCCGGCAAGTTCGCCAAGGACCTGCGCACCATCCCCGAGGGCGCCGTCCTGCAGGCGGTCGGCAGCCGCGATCTGGCCAAGGCCACGGCCTTCGCCCAGGCGCATGGCGGCCCCACCGCCTATGGCTCCTATGAGGAGGTCCTCGCCGATAAGACGGTCGACGCGGTCTACATCAGCCTGCTCAATCACCACCATGCCGCCTGGTCGATCAAGGCCGCCCAGGCCGGCAAGCACATCCTCTGCGAGAAGCCTGCGACCATGACCCATGCGGAGCTGGTCGCGGTGATCGCTGCGGTCACCACGGCCGGGGTCTTCTTCATGGAGGCCTACGCCTACCGCTGCCACCCGCGCTATGCGCGGCTGCGCGAGCTGTTGGCCGAGCACACCATCGGGGAGGTGCGCATGCTGCATGCGACCTTCGCCTTCGATGGCTCGACCCTCGGCCGGCCGCGGCTGTTCGCGGTCGAGCAGGGCGGCGGCGGGCTGATGGATGTCGGCGTCTACCCGCTGTCGTGGCTGCGCTGGTTCGGAGACGGCGAGCCGGTCGCCGCCAAGGCCCTCGGCATCAAGGGCGCCTCCGGGGTCGACGAATGGGTCTCCGGGGTGCTGCGCTTCGCCAACCACCGCATCGCCTCCTTCGCCACCGCCATCCGCTGCGTCCAGCCCAGTGTCGCCACCATCTACGGATCCCTCGGCTCGATCGACATCGAGGAGCCGTGGCGCTGCCCGGCCAACGCCGCGCTGGTGGTCACCGTCGCCGGCAAGCCGCCGCTGCGCATTCTCAATGACGATGGCCTGGGACTCTATGCGCGCGAAGCGCTCATGGTCAGCCGCCACGCCGCCGACAGGCAGGCGCCGGTCTGCACCTGGAACGACAGCCTCAGCGGCATGAAGCTCCTGGACGAGCTGCGCCACCAGGTCGGCGTCTGGTGGCCAGGCGAGAGCAAGGCGCCCGGCGTCTGACGCCGCGAGCGCCGAGCCGCCCGTCCTCCAGGCGTGATCGCGGCGCCGCGCCGCTAGGATCCCTGTATGGCCAAGAAACTGCCGACCTTCGCCTGCCGCGAGTGCGGGGACACGGCCACGCGCTGGGCCGGACGCTGCGGCGCCTGCGGCGCGATGAACTCCCTGGTCGAGATCTCGGCCGGCGAGGCCGCGCTCGCGGCCAAGTCCAGCCAGCCGGCTTCGCCCGGGGTGGTGGTCGAAGCCCTCGACGGTCCGGACCTGCAGCCGGTGGCGCGCCTGGCCACCGGCCTGGAGGAATTCGACCGGGTGCTGGGCGGCGGCCTGGCGGCCGGCGGAGTGGTCCTGCTCGGCGGTGAGCCGGGCATCGGCAAGAGCACGCTCCTGGCCCAGGTCGCCGCCGCGGTGGCGAAGTCGCGGCCGGTACTCTACGTCACCGCCGAGGAATCCACCGGCCAGGTCCGGGCGCGCGCCGCGCGCCTCGGTGCGACCGGCCAGGGCCTGTCCCTGGCCTCGTCCAGCGACGCCCAGGCGGTGGCCTCCTCGATCGCCTCGGGCAGCTACGCGCTGGTGGTCGCCGACTCGATCCAGATGCTCACCCTGAGCACCATCGAGGGCGAACCGGGTGGGGTGGCCCAGTGCCGCGCCTGCGCGACGGTCCTGGTCGAGGCGGCCAAGCGCGCGCACTGCGCGCTGATCATCGTCGGGCATGTGACCAAGGACGGTGGGCTGGCCGGCCCGCGCCTGCTTGAGCACCTGGTCGACACCGTGCTGTCCTTCGAGGGCGACCGCTACGCCGATCTGCGCGTGCTGCGCGCGGTCAAGAACCGCTACGGCTCGACCCACGAGATCGGGCTGTTCCGCATGGGCGCGCAGGGCCTGCTGGAAGTCTCCGATCCGAGCGGGGTGTTCATCGCGGACCGCGACGCCTCGGTCCCGGGCAGCTGCATCGCCGCCACCCTCGAGGGCAACCGCTGCCTGCTGGTCGAGGTCCAGGCCCTGGTCAATCCCACCGACTACCCGCAGCCGGTGCGCAAGGTCTCAGGCCTGGATCCCAATCGCGTGGCGATGGTGCTGGCGGTCTTGTCGCGTCGTGAACGGCTGCCGCTGGGCGGCTGCGACGTGTTCGTCAATGCCACCGGCGGCGCGCGGGTGGTCGAGCCGGCCGCGGACCTCGCCATCGCCCTGGCCATCGCCAGCGCCTGGCGCGACGTGGCGGTGCCACCGGATCTGGTCGCGGTCGGCGAGCTCGGTCTCGGCGGCGAGCTGCGCCCGGCCTCGCGCTACGAGATCCGCGCCGGCGAAGCACGGCGCCTGGGCTTCCAGCGCCTGCTCGGTCCCGGTTCGGGCAGCGGCCGCGGCCGGGTCGTGGTCGCGACCCTGGCGGATGCGCTGCGCACGACCTTCGGCGCTGATGACGGACGCGGCGGCGCCGGTCCTGGCCGCGACGCCACCGATCGCCGCGCGGCGCGCAGCTAAGCGAGCGTGACCGTGGCCGCTCCCGATCTCCTCGCACGCATGAGCTCCTGGCAGGCACCGGCGCTGACCGAGCGCCTGGCCACGCTGCGGCGTTTCGCGGCGCTGTTGACCCACCGCGGCGAGGCCATGGCGGTGGCCATCACCCGCGCCACGCGCAAGCCCATCACCCTGGCGCGCGCCGAAGTCACGCGCGCCACCGCCGTCGCCCAGGGCACCATGGTCACCGCCGGTGGGCTGGCGATGGAGGGCCTGCGCCTCGGCAAGGAGCATGGCTGGGCGCAGGTCCATCACCTGCCGCTCGGCCCGGTGCTGGCGATCACGCCCTTCAACTTCCCGCTGAATCTCGCCATGCACAAGATCGCTCCGGCGCTCGCGGCCGGCTGCCCGATCATCTGGAAGCCTTCGCCGCAGGCGCCGGGGGTCGCGGAGCTGTGCCAGGCGCTGCTGCTAGAAGCCGGTTTCAGCACGCAGGCGCTGCAGGTCGTGCACCTGGGCAATGACGAGGTCTTGGCCATGTGCGGTGACCCACGCCTGGCACTGGTGAGCTTCACCGGCTCGGTGACGGTCGGCCACGCCCTGCAGGCGGCGACGCGCCGCGCGCGCTGCATCCTGGAGCTCGGCGGCAACGCCGCCGCCATCCTGCAGGACGTACCGCGTCCCGCGCAGGAGGCGCCGAAGCTCGCAGCGAGCGCCTGCGGCCATGCCGGCCAGGTCTGCATCAGCCTGCAGCGCATCCTCTACCCGCGCTCGCGACCCGAATGGCCGGAACTCCTGACCAGCGCCTTCCGCGCGGTGCCCAGCGGCGACCCCTGGCAGGACGCCACGGTCTGCGGCCCGGTCATCTCACCGGACGCCAAGGAGCGCATCACGACTCTCCTGGCCGGCTATCAGGCAGCCGGTGGACGCGTGCTGTGCGGAGGCACCTGGGACGGTCTGGTCCTGGCGCCGACCCTGATCGACGGCGTGCCCGCCGCGCATCCTCTGGTGCGCGATACCGAGGTCTTCGCGCCCATCGCCACCCTGCACCCCTACGGGGATCTCGATGAGGCGGTGACCATCGCCGATGACACGCCCTTCGGGCTGCAGGCCTCGCTCTACAGCAATGACGCCGAGGCAACGCAGCGGGCCCTGGCGCGCCTGCGGGTCGGGACGGTGGTGCTCAACCACGTGCCGAGCACGCGCGATGACCGCCTACCCTATGGTGGCACCAAGGATTCCGGGAACGGGCGCGAGGGCACCTTCGACGCCGTCTTTGATTACTGCCAGCAGCGCGTGCTGCTGCATCCAGGATAGGGACTGGTGGTCCCGTTCACCGTGGTGGATTGAAGAGATTCGGCACTGACCTACTTGCCCGGCACGCCTTCGACCGGATCCAGGCACGGGCAGTGCCGGTTGACGTGGATCTCCAGCGGCATCGCGACCCCGCCCGCATCGCGGAAGTCGGCGATCGCGCGCGGCTCGAGCGCCACCGGGATCGGTCGTGCGGTATCGTGCGGCGGCCAGGCCAGACCGGTGGCCGCATAACCCTTCGCGTCGACGGAGAGCAGCGTGCCGGAGGGCGAGGCGCCGAGCCCGGCGCTGCCATCGGCGCCACTGCGGGTGCGCTCCATCAGCGCTCCGCGTGCATCGCGTACGCTCACGGTCGCGCCGGCGATCGGTGCGCCGCTCTCGGCATCGGTGACCGTGACGCGGACCGCGCTGCAGCTACCCAGCATGAGTGCTGCCGCCAGGAGTGGCAGCAGCGCTGCACGAGGCGGCGGGAGCAGCCTCACACGTGCAGTTCCGAGCGCGCCTGCAGCTGCGCCGCATACGGCTTCAGCGCCGGAGCGACCTCGCGGGTGAGGAAGGCCTCGACCTGCTGCGGCGCTCGGCCGATGAAGGTGGCAGGATCAAGCAGCGTCGGCAGCTGCGCATGGATCGGGGCGAAATAGGCGGTGGCCTTGACGCGCGCGATGAGGTCGTTGTCGAGCCCCTCGTTCTTGACCCGCGACGCCGCCTGATGGCTGAGCACGCGGATCTCCTCATGGCAGTCCTGGCGGCTGCCGCCCGCGGCGACCATCGCCATGATGATGTTCTCGGTCGCCATGAAGGGCAGCTCGTCGCGGATGTGGCGGCTGATCACCTGCGGATAGACGACCAGGCCCTCGGCGACGTTCTGCATGATCCCCAGGCACGCGTCCGCGGCCAGGAAGGCCTCCGGGATGGAGATGCGGCGCACCGCGCTGTCATCCAAGGTGCGTTCCATCCACTGCACCGCGTGCGTGCTGAAGGCGTCGTTGACCAGGCTCATCAGGTGCCGCGCCAGCGAACAGGCGCGTTCCGAGCGCATCGGGTTGCGCTTGTAGGCCATGGCGCTGGAGCCGATCTGGTCGGCCTCGAAGGGCTCCTCGATCTCCTTGAGGTGCGCCAACAGGCGCAGGTCGGTGGCCATCTTGTGGATGGTGCCGCCGAGGCTCGAGAGCGCGGCGATGATGTCGGCGTCGACCTTGCGGGAGTAGGTCTGGCCGCAGACGATGAAGGCCGACGGGAAGCCGAAGGCTGCGGTCACCATCTCATCGAGCCGCTCGACCAGGGCATGGTCGCCATGGAACAGCGCCAGGAAGCTGGCCTGGGTGCCGGTGGTGCCCTTCACGCCGCGAAAGCGCAGCTCCCGCGCCAGCTGCTCGAGGCGCGCCAGGTCGATGAGCAGATCCTGGATCCACAAGCTGGCGCGCTTGCCGACCGTGGTCAGCTGCGCGGCCTGGAAGTGCGTGAAGCCGAGGGTCGGCAGCGCGCGGTGGGTGTGCGCGAACGCGGCCAGGCGGTCGATGACGCGGGCCAGCTTGGTGCACAGCTGGCGCAGGCCGTCGCGCATGATGATCAGGTCGGCGTTGTCGGTGACGTAGCAGCTGGTCGCGCCGAGATGGATGATCGGCGCGGCGAGGGTCGCCGAGGCGCCGTAGGTATGGACATGCGCCATGACGTCATGCCGGCGCTTCTTCTCCTCGCGCCGGGCCATCTCGTAGTCGATCGGCGCGATGTGCGTCTCCAGATCGCTGATCTGCGCGGCGCTGACCCCCAGCCCGAGCTGGTGCTCGGCGCGCGCCAGTGCGATCCAGAGCATGCGCCAGGTGGTGAACTTGCGGTCATCGGAGAACAGCTCCGCCATCTCCTTCGAGGCATAGCGGCTGGCGAGCGGACTGTCGTAACGGGAGGTGGTGGCGGCCATGGCGGCAGGATGCGGACCACGGCACACGGGCAAGCGCGCAAGCGCGGTTGCCGCGCACGAATCCCCGCCACCATGCCGGCATGGAGAACCTGTCCGTCGCCACCTGGTCCTTCGCCGCAGGCGCCGATCCGCAGGCCAACGCGCAGGTCATGGGCGAGGGGCTGCGCGCCGCCGCCGCGGCCGGCGCGCAAGTCGTGGTCATGCCCGAATGCTGCCTGACCGGCTATCCCAGCGCCGGGCGCGTCGACCTGCAGGATCTCGACTGGGCGCTGGTCGCACGCCTCGAGCTGGAACTCGCAGCCCTGAGCGCCGCGCTCGGCGTGGTGCTGGTGGCGGGCAGCTGCGCGCGCACCGCCGATGGCTGCACCAACCAGGCCGTGGCCGCCGTGGCGGGGGCGCTGGTGCGCTACGACAAGCAATGCCTGACCCCGATCGACCAGGGCCACTTCCGCGCTGGCGCATCCGCGGTGCTGATCGAGGCCGGCGGCTGGCGTCTCGGCCTGGGCATCTGCTTTGATCTGCGCTTCCCGGACGTGTGGATGACGCTCGCGGCGCGCGGCGCCGACGCCTTCCTGGTGGTGGCGCACATGGCCGGTCCCGACCCCGACCCGGGCACCAAGCAGGCGCTCATCCCGGCGCTGTGCGCGACCCGTGCGGCCGAGACCGCCACCCCGCTGGTCCTGGCCAACACCGCGGGCGCGGACCGCTATCTCGATAGCGGCATCTGGGATGCGCGCGGCGCGCGCCTCGGCAGCCAGGTCACGGGACTGCAGGTTGCGAACCTGCGCCACCGCACCGCCTGGGATCCCTGGTACGCCCAGCTGCATGCCACCGCCCTGCGCCGCTGGCGCGACGCCCGGCGCTGAGCTACCCTTTCCCAGCCATGTCCCGTCCCGCACTCCCGGTGATCATCCTCGCCCATGGCCCGTGGCGCGCCGAGGTCTACGACCCGCGTCCCGATCCCCTGGCCCTGGGCGCCCGCTACTGCCATGGCGGCTATGTGCGGGCGCTCTTCCGCGATGGCCGGCAGCTGACCGGCCGGCTCACCGACGCCTGGAGCCGCTTCGATGGCGAGGGCCTGCCCGAGACCTTCGAGAACAGCCTGGGCTGGGGGCCGGCGGGCACCAACGAGGAGTACCTGCGCATCGGCGCGGGACGCCTGCGACGGCAGTTCAACAATCCGCGCGAATGGACCTCGCTTCCGGCCTTGTGCACGGTCCTCGAGTGGACCGTCACCGCGCAGGGCCCCGACCACCTGAGCATGGCCACCGCTGATTACATCGGCGCGATGGGCCAGACCTACGGCTACCGCCTGGAACGGCATCTGCGCCTGCATGAGGACGGCCTGGACTCGACCACGCGCTTGACCGTGCTGGCCGAGCAGTGGCAGGGCCACCTGATCAGCTGGTACGCGCACCCCTTCTTCGCCCAGCGCGCGGTGAGCGAGACCGCGCTCGGCCTGCCGGTAAGCGCGCAGGTCACCGGTCCCCTGGCGCAGGGCGCGGACGGGCTGTGGCGGATCAGCGAAAACCAGGGACGCGGCGTGATCAGCGGCCTGTGGGGCGAGCGCGCAGCGCTGACCGTGCACCTCAGCCCGGCCCTCGGCGGCGGCCGGCTGGCGATCGGCCTGAGCCGGCCGCTCGACCATGCGATCGCCTTCGCGGCCGAACCCGCCTGCTCGATCGAGCCCAAGCTCGTCCACCACCTGGTGCACAACGAGACGGTCGACTGGACCATCAGCTACCGCTGGCTGGCCTGACCAGGCCCAGGGCGCAACACCAGGCCTGCATGGCCTCGGGACGAGGCCCAGTACTCCCGTCAGGCTGGCTCAGCGACCAAGCGCAGGTGATGGACTTTTCCCCTGTCGCGCGCGCGCCACCGGATACCGTGATGGCCATGAACCGGTACGCCATGACCCTCCTGACCGTCGCCACCGTCGGCCTGGCCGGCATCGCCCCCCTGGGCGCGGCGGAGACCACCGCCCTGTCGCGCATCCTGCTGCCGCAGGAGTCGGAGGTCATCGGCACCTACGACGCGCAGAACCAGCTGCTGACCTGCTACACGCCGCACGGCCGGATCAGCGGGCACATGGATCCGCAGGCGATCACCGCGATCAAGCCGATGTCCTCGTCGGAGACCGCCGACTCCCTGGCGCTCATGCAAAGCCAGGTCGATTCCATGGTCGCCTCATCGGCGGCGCGCGCCGAGGCGACCCCGCCCCTGATCAAGACCGGCCCCCGGCCCACCGAGGCGATCCCGACGGCCCAGAACCAGCAGCCCAAGCCCGCGCGCACGCCGCGTCAGCGCAAGCCCCGCAATCCAGCCCTGGCCAATGGCCAGCCGACCTTCGGCCAGCCGAACCAGCAGTACCAGCCGCAGCCGACCATGCAGAACCTGAACCAGGCCCCGGCTGGCTTCACCGTCGTTCCCGCCCAGTCGCCGCCGCCGCAGTCGCCCTGAACGCCCCCGGCCGTGATCCCCTGAGCTGACCACGGCGTGGCCACAGGCCATGCACCACGCAACTGCCTGCCATACGCCGGGCTCCCCTTGCCAAGCCGCCGAGGCCGCAACGATGGGCGCAGGAATATAGCAATGTCCGATGCGTTGAAGAAGAAGATGCAGACCGCGACCCTGGTCGAGAAGACCGTCTTCGCCGGCGGGCGGCTCGGCATCTTCAAGCTCAAGCCCGATAGCGGCGCGCGCTGGTGGTTCCATGCCGGCCAGTACACCACCCTCGGCCTGGACACCCCGGCGCATGGCTTCGTGCCGCGCGCCTACTCCATCGCCGGCAGCCCGGTCGATGACGGCATCCTGGAGTTCTACATCGCCCTGGTCGACAACGGCCATCTCACGCCCTCGATCTTCGCGCAGGAGCTCGGCGCGAAGTTCCATTACCTCTCGCCCAAGGGCAAGTTCACCATCAAGGCCGCCGCCAAGCAGACCGTGGTGATGATCGCCACCGGCACGGGTCTGGCGCCCTTCGTCAGCCAGATCCGCACCCTGTGGAAGTCCTTCCAAAGCGGCGTGCCCCTGCCTTACCGCGTCGTGCTCTTCTACGGCGTGGCCTACGCCGACGAGTTCGGCTACCGCCAGGAGCTCGAAGGCTATGCCGCGGCGCGCAAGGACGGCTTCGACTTCACCTTCATCTGCTCTTCGTCGCGGCCGGATCCGGCGCGCGGCTTCACCTCCGCGACCGCCAAGGGCCGCGTCAATGAAGTGGTGCGCTACGTCTTCGGCCAGCCGATCCCGGAGGGCCGCAGTGTCGCGCTGCCCGATGGCGTCGACGCAGCACAGCTGCGCGAGACGATCGCCCCGGCGGCGACGGCCTTCATGGCCTGCGGCAATCCGGGCATGATCGAGGATCTCAAGGAGCCCGTCCAGGCGCTGGGCATCGGCCATTATCTGGTCGAGGAGTTCTGGAAGGGATAGTAGCATGTTTAGCTATATTTGCTGGTAAATACTGAGGTATTAGCTTTTCCAAGATCTCTACTGGAGAAACTAGAGAGAAACTAACAGCCCTTTCTCTCTTTGGGTTGATCCTTACTGTTCCGTTGGTCAGTTGCGGGGAAGTGCTATGGTGGCCACATGAACCCATAGCCTAG
>Ga0302314_10009774_pt1 | contig 16917 bp, 16 predicted proteins | sample III_Palsa_N2_3_FD_200533 | JGI IMG/M metagenome (GOLD analysis project Ga0302314, IMG submission 200533) | Peat permafrost microbial communities from Stordalen Mire near Abisko, Sweden - III_Palsa_N2_3 | ecosystem: Environmental > Terrestrial > Soil > Palsa > Peat permafrost | place: Sweden...
GAAGCGGTTCGAGGTGGTGCCGATGGGCATTACCAAGGCTGGGCGATGGGTGGGTGCGGGTGAGGCGGACCAGCTGCTCGCCGGCGATTCCATGGAGATTGGAACGGCTGCCAGAGGAAAGAAGAGTGAGACGGCGATCCAGTTGAACGCAAGCGCAGAGTTGGCGCAGCAGAATGGTGCGCTAGCTCAGGGGCTCGATGTGGTGTTTCCTGTGCTGCATGGGACGTTTGGCGAGGATGGCACGATCCAGGGGCTGTTCGAGCTGGCCGACGTGGCGTATGTGGGATCGGGTGTGCTGGGCTCGGCCGCGGGCATGGACAAGGATGTGATGAAGCGGCTGTTCGGCGCCGCCGGGCTGCCGCAGACGCCGTATCTTGCGCTCTCGCGTGCGGATTGGAACGCGGAGCCGAAGAAGTGCGTGAAGAAGATTGAGGCGGCGCTCGGGTACCCGGTGTTTGTGAAGCCAGCGAATTTGGGATCTTCAGTGGGGATCAGCAAGGTGCATGACCGAAGCGAGTTGGCTGCGGCGATGGATCTCGCGGCTGGATTCGACCGCAAGCTGGTGATCGAGCAAGGCGTCGGTGGGCCGGGCGCGAAGCCAAGGGAGCTGGAAGTGGCGGTGCTGGGCAACGATGCGCCGCAGGCTTCGGTGGTGGGAGAGATCGTCCCTGGCGCGGAGTTCTACGACTACGACGCGAAGTACCACTCGGATGCTTCGGTGCCTATTATTCCGGCGGAGCTGACCAAGGCCGAAGCCAAGCAGATACGGGCGATGGCGATTGCCGCGTTCAAGGCGTGCGACTGTTCAGGGCTGGCGCGAGTGGACTTTTTGATGGAGCCTCGCGTGAAGGGGAAGACGAGCCGGATCTATCTGAACGAGATCAATACGATGCCGGGATTTACTTCGATCAGCATGTATCCGAAGCTTTGGGAGGCGAGTGGGGTTCCGTATAAGGAGCTGATTTCGCGGCTGATTGAGCTGGGCGTGGAGCGGCAGCGGGAGAAGCAGGAGACACGGTTTTCGCGCGGGTAAAGATGTCCTGCCGGACGGGCTCCCTTCGCGGGCGGCGGTCACTTCGTGACGTGTGATCGCTTCGCGCGGTCCTCCCGTTGGTCGGCACGATCATTGTTTGCGATCATCGGAAGCACCACGCGAAGCGGTATACCTGTCACGAAGTGACCGCCCCGCGCGCAGCGGGCCCGTCCGGCAGGACAGTCTTTAGAGAACCCGGCTGTGCTTGTAGCCTTCAGCGGTGAGAGCGGTGAGCAGCTCGTCGACCTGGTCGCGGCCTCGGGTCTCCATCGTGATATCGATGGTAGTGTCCCCTAGATTTACGCCGTAGTAGGCACGGTTGTAGAACGTATCAACGATGTTGGCGCGGTGGCTGGCGATGACGCGTGTGAGCTCTTGCAGGGCCCCCGGCTTGTCGAGCAGGTGAATGCGCAGGCGGATAAGACGGCCATCCTGCACAAGGCCGCGCTCGATGATCCGCGAGAGCAGGGTTACGTCGATGTTGCCGCCGCAGACCAGCACCGCAGTGTGAGCGGGCAAAGCGCGGCTACTGAGCGAAGTTTTGCGATTAAGCAGGGCGGCGAGGGCAGTGGCTCCCGCGCCTTCGGCTAGGGTCTTTTCGCGCTCGAGCAGGACCAGGATGGCGCTGGCGATCTCGTCTTCGTCTACCGTAACGATCTCATCGACATAGCGCTCGACCACGGGGTAGGTGATGTCTCCGGCGCGGCGGACGGCGATGCCGTCGGCGATGGTGGTGGCGGAGGGGACGGTGGTGGGGTGGTGGTCGGCGTGGGCCGCGACCATCGACGGAAGGCGGGCGGTTTGTACGCCGATGACGCGGATATTGGGGTTTGATTCTTTGATCGCGCAGGCGATGCCGCCGATGAGGCCGCCGCCGCCGATGGGCACCACCACGGCTTCGAGCTCGGGGATTTGTTCGAGGAGTTCGAGGCCGATGGTTCCCTGCCCTGCCATCACATCGGGGTCGTCGAAGGGGTGGATGAAGGTGAGGTTTTGTTCTTCGGCCAGCCGGGTGGCTTCTGCGCAGGCTTCGTCGTAGTTGGCGCCGTGCAGAAGGACTTCGGCTCCGAAGCCCTTTGTTGCCGTGACTTTGACGAGCGGTGTGGCGAGGGGCATGACGATGAGGGCGCGGATGCCGCGGGCGGTGGCGTGGTAGGAGACGCCTTGCGCGTGGTTGCCAGCGGAGGCGGCGATGACGCCGCGTGCGGCCTGCTCGGGCGTGAGGGTGGAGATGCGGTTGAGGGCGCCGCGCTCCTTGAAGCTGCCGGTCATCTGGAGGTTTTCGAGCTTGAGGTAAATCTGCTGGCCGGTGAGCGAGGACAAAAGCTGCGAGTGCGGGCAGGGCGAGTAGTAGATGGAGCCGCGCAGGCGCTCGCGGGCGGCCTGGATGGCTGCCAGGTCGATAGGCAGCACGGATGGTGCGAGGTCCGTCGTCATGGCTTTGATGTTAGCTGAAACGGCTGGCTCTGTTTGCTGAAACGGTTGGAGTTGCAGCGGTTATCGTTTGGGTTCAGTGGGCAGCGGCAGCGTGTGGCTGCGGACGGTGACGCCTGAGGTCTCGAAGTGGGTGACGCGATGGTCGGTGCTGTGGCCCATGAAGATGGCCTTTTTGAGCAGTTGAAGATGACGGCGGGATTCTTCGGGGAAGAAGCGGTTGGTGGCTTGGTCCCACTCGGCGACGAGGTTGTAGGCGGCGTCGCATTTGGGGCAGAGGATGGGATCTTCGAGCCAGCGGTGGAAGGAGCCGGGAGGAAGCTTGCCGATGGGGTCGGTTCCGGAACGAATGGCGGCGAGAATGAGGTCCATGCAGGCTTTAGGGTAGCGGATTTGGGCGGTTTGGAGCGGTTTTGAGGCGGGATTATGGTGGGTTTTGTGGAGTTTCAGGTGTCTATTCGTGGTGAAATGATGCGTTTTTGTGGTGCGTTTGTGGTGATCTGCTGGTTTGTGTTTTTTCGGTTCCCCCGGGGGGAGGGGCAACGGATTCCGATCATCTCTTTTATTTTGTTCGGCTTGCGAGACTTACCCTCGGCAAGCTGTTGATTATGCGGGGGTTATTGGTCAAATTCCTCTCTCCATGGGAGTTATGGGGTAGGGGGTCACTTTTCTTTGGAAAGCGCCCTGCGCGGGCGGCGGTCACTTCGTGACATGTAATCGCTTCGCGCGGTGCTCCCGCTGGTCGCAACTGAGATGTTTGTGCCGACCAATGGGAGGACTGCGCGAAGCGATTACATGTCACGAAGTGACCGCCCCGCGCGGAGCGGGGCCGTCCGGCAGGACACTTCTTTGCCTGAACGACAAAGGACAAATTCGGGGGTCTCTTCACTGCGCTTCGCTTCGGTCGAGATGACACGGTCTCTTTTCCGGGTGAAGGGACAGGCGGGAGCGGTAGAGCTGCGCTCGATGCCCACCTTAGGCGCGATGAACCCGCGCCGAAGATGGGGCACCCAACTTCATACGGACATCCGACTTCGGAGGTGCGCGGGCTAGTGGGTTTAGAAGGGGTTAGCGGCGGTTGCGGAAGCGGTTGGCGAGGAGGAACTCTTCACGGAGCTCGGGGGTGCGGAGGTTCTCTCGGATGTGCTGGAGACGTTGCTCGAGAGCGAGGAGGGTTTGGGCTACCGGCTCGGTGTTCGAGAGGGCCACGTCGCGCCACATGCTGTAGGGACTGGCGCCGAGACGGGTGGTCTCGCGGAGGGCGCGGCCACCGATGGCGGCGATCTCGTCGCGGGCAGCGGGGTCGTTGCCGAAGGTGTCTTCGAGGAGCGCGGCGAGGGCGGTGGAGAGCAGCTGGGGGAGATGGCTGACCCAGGCGCAAAGCTCGTCGTGGCGAGTAGGCGTGAGGTTGAGGGTGCGGGCTCCGAAACGGGCGACCAGGGCGCGCCACTCGGTCTCTAGAGGGTTGGGGTCGGCGATGGCGGGTGAGGGCGCTGTGGGGCTTGTGAGGGCTTCTGCTGAGTCGATTGGGGTGAAAAGCCACATGGCATCGCGGAAGAGAGTGGCTTCGGCGAGGGCGGCTCCGCCGGACTCCTTGCCTGCCATGGGGTGGCCGGGAAGGAAGTGGACCGGGCCTCCTGGCGGGAAAAGTTCGGCGGCCTTTTCGGTGATCTGGAGCTTGGTGCTGCCGACGTCGGTGAGGAGTCTTGGCTTGGTCTCTTTGTTCAAGACGGGGGCCAGGAGCTGCATCCAGTCGAGGATGGCGAGGACCGGCGTGGCGAGGAGGATGACGTCGGCGGTGGGGGCTTGCTCGAGGACCTCGGGGCGGCTGCGGAGGAAGCGGTCGATTGCTCCCGCAGATTGCGCGGCGGCTAGTTCGTTGGCGCTGGCGTCGAAGCCGACGATCTCGCCGGTGAAGCCGTTGGCGCGGAGAGCGAGGCCGGTGGACGCGCCGATGAGGCCGGTGCCGAGGATGAGGATACGTTCGATCATGCTCGATTCATTCTAGAAGGCAAAGACGCCCTGCGCGGGCGGCGGTCACTTCGTGCCATGTATACCCGCTTCGCGTTGGCGCTCCCGTTGGTCGCCACGAGAGTGTTTGTACGATGTAAGGCGGTTGGTTGGGCGGTATACGTCCCACCCTTCGACGATGATGCCGTCGAAGGATGGGGCACCCGGGCTTTTGCTTCCGGTGCGGCGAGGACGGTTTGTGCCGACCATCGGGAGGAGCCTGCGAAGCGATCACACGCTACGAAGCGGACGCACCGCGCGGAGCGGCTCGTTCGGCGGGACATGCTTCGCAAACAAGACAAGAGCGAAATTCGGGGGTCCGTCCACTGCGCAGCGAACGGTAAGACTGTTCGCTGCTTCGGTCGGGATGACAGGTTTTAGTGGAGGTGGTCGCAGCGGCGGGATGGCGGGCTTGGTGGATGGCGGGCTTGGTTAGAGATGATCGCGGCTGCGCATGCGATTTGTTCTTGCCTCTCTTCGTTGATTGGGCGACGTCTATTGTGCTAGGAGGAGGGACGCTACGGTTTCGGTGCTGGCTCGTGCCCATGCGGTGGTGGAGGCCCAGCCGACGATGAGGACGCCGAGGCCGGAGACGGTCATGATCCACCAGATGGGGTGGGTCGCGTGGGTGAAGTCGGAGCCGGTGGCGCGGCTGGCGCTGACCACCGTTCCGGCGATAGCGACACCCAATGCTGCGCCGACCTGGCGGCCGGTGGAGGCGATGGCGGCGGCTACTCCGGCCTGCGCGAGCGGCATGCCGGAGACGGCGCTGTTGGTGATCGCGGGGTTGATCATGCCGAGGCCGACGCCGAAGAGCAGATAGGTGAGCATGAGGTGGAGGAGGGGCGTGGTGAGCGAGAGATCGGTGAGGAGGAGGGTGCTGAGGAACAGCGACGTTCCTGCGGCGACGAGCGAAGGGCGTGGGCCGAAGCGGGCGACGAGACGGCCGGAGAGGGGCGCGCAGACCATCATCGCGAGGGCGAGCGGGAGGGTGGAGAGGCCGGTGTGAAAGGCGGTGAAGTGGCGCTCCTGCTGGAGGTAGAGGGCGTTGAGGAAGAGGAAGGCGGCGAAGCTGCCGAAGGAGAGCAGGGCGAGGAGGGTCGCGCTCGAGAAGGGGACGCTGCGGAAGAAGCGGAGGTTGATGAGAGGGTCGGTGCGGCGGGGTTCGTAGAAGACGAACGCGATGAAGGCGAGGGCGGCGGTGGTGAAGAGGCCCATCACGATGGGAGAATGCCAGCCGGAGTGGGGGCCGTCGATGACGGCGTAGGTGAGGGTGGAGAGGCCGAGGAGGACGAGGAGCTGGCCGATGGGATCGAAGGCGCGGGCGCGAGGGGCTTTCGACTCGGGGATGAAGCGGGCGGCGAGGGCGACGGCGATGAGGCCGATGGGGAGGTTGATCCAGAAGATGGAGCGCCAGCCGACGGTTTGGGTGAGGATGCCGCCGAAGACGGGGCCAAGGCCGAGAGAGACTCCGGCGACGGCTCCCCAGATGCCGACGGCGCGGGCACGCTGGGCGGGTGTGGGGAAGACGTTGGCGATGATGGAGAGCGCGACAGGGTTGAGCATGGAGGCGCCGATGCCCTGGAGGGCGCGGAAGAGGATGAGCGCGCCGATGGTGGGGGCGAGGCTGCAGAGAAGGGATCCGGCGCAGAAGAGGGTGAGGCCGAGCTGGAAGGTGCGGCGGCGGCCGAAGCGGTCGGAGAGTGAGCCGGAGAGCATGAGGAGGCTGGCGACGACGAGGGTGTAGGCGTCGACGATCCACTGGAGGCCGGCGAGGTTGGCGTGGAGATCGTGCTGGATGGCGGGAAGAGCCACGTTGACGATGGTGACGTCCATGCTGACGAGCAGGAGGCTGAGGCAACAGATGGCGAGGATGAGATTGGGCCGGACGGGGGGCATGTGGGGATCCAGTAGGAGAATTGCGCGCGAGCTATTGGATGATGCTCGGAGGGGGATCGGTCCAGGGTTTGAAGGGATTGAAAGACGCTCTGCGCGGGCGGCGGTCACTTCGTGACGGGTATACCCGCTTCGCGGTGCTCCGACCGATGGTCGGCACAGAGTCTTGTGCCGACCAGCGCGAAGCTTCCACATGTCACGATGGGACCGCTGCCCGCGCAGGGCGCTTTGTTACGCGATGGTGCGACCGACGATGGGGGCTAGTTGACGGAGCTGGGCGATGAGGTCTTCGAGCTGCTGAGGGTAGAGGCTCTGGGCTCCGTCGGACATGGCCTTGTCGGGGTTGGGGTGCATCTCCATGAGGAGGCCGTCGGCACCGGCGGCGACCGAGGCGAGGGCCATCGGGGGGACGAAGTTGCGCTTGCCGACGCCGTGCGAGGGATCGGCGAAGACGGGCAGGTGGGTGAGGTGCTTGAGGACGGGGACAGCGGAGACGTCCATGGTGTTGCGGGTGTAGGTCTCGAAGGTGCGGATGCCGCGCTCGCAGAGCATGAGGTCGTAGTTGCCGCCGGAGAGGATGTACTCGGCGGAGAGGAGGACCTCTTCGATGGTGGCGGCGATGCCGCGCTTCATGAGGATGGGCTTGCGGACGTAGCCGAGTTCGCGGAGGAGATTGAAGTTCTGCATGTTGCGGGCGCCGACCTGGAAGCAGTCGATGTAGGGGAGCATGAGCTCGATCTGGGAGATCTCCATGACCTCGGTGATGACGAGGAGGCCGGTGGCGTCTGAAACTTCCCTGAGAAGTTTCAGTCCTTCCAGCCCCATGCCTTGGAAGCTGTAGGGCGAGCTGCGGGGTTTGAAGGCTCCGCCACGGAGGAACTTGCCGCCTGCGGCGGCGACCTGCTGGGCGGAGAGCAGGATCTGCTCGCGGGATTCGACCGAGCAGGGACCGGCCATGATGGCGACCTCTTTACCGCCAACCACGACGCCGTTGGGGAAGGTGATGGTCGTGCCTTCAGGGCGGAAGCTGCGACCTGCGAGCTTGTAGGGGCTGGAGATGCGGTAGGCGTCGTGGACGCCGGTAAGCACCTTGAACTCGTTGACGTCAAAGCTGGCCGGAGTGCCGACGCCTGCGAGGATGGTCTGGGTGGTGCCGGTTGTGCGGTGGACGTTGAAGCCGAGTTCGACCATGCGTTCGATTACGTTTTGAATGGCTTCGTCGGAAGCCTGGTCCTGCATCGCTACGATCATTGGTTCGCTTTCTTTGGCCGCGCTGTGTCGGCGAATTTGTGACTGCTTTAGTTACAAATGCGAGTGGCTGCTAAGTCTTCTTTTGCAGCGAGCGCATGACGTCGATGATGCGCTCGTAGATGTGCTGGATCTCGGCGTTGGCCAAGGGGCCACGGTTGACGGCGTGGACGTGCTCGAAGACGTGCTGTTCGCGCTTGGGCTCATAGACCGGGAGATTGCTCTTATGCTTGAGGTCGCCGATGGCGCTGGCGGCTCGGGCGCGGTCGTTGATGAGCTGAACGATCTGCTCGTCGAGTTTGTCGATTGTGTTGCGCCAGTCATCGATTGTGTTTTGACCGCCAGAGCTACCCTTTTCCGTGCTATCCATCTCGCCTCACTCGTCCGGTTTGGTGCTGAAGTCTCGATGCAGCGCTTCGCCAGAGAGGTCCGAGCGGATGACGCTGCAGGTTGAAGGTGCGGGGTTGATGATACTGGGTTGAGGTCATGCTCGGCCTGCTGGAGTGGGGATTTCGGCGCGAAGGCCTGCGATGAATTTGCCGACTGCAGTGGGGGCTTCGGCGGGCGTTGACTTCTCGATCAACTGGACCAGCGCGCTGCCGATGATGGCGGCATCGGCGAACTCCGCAACGGCGGCGACGTGGGTGGCGTTCGAGATGCCGAAGCCGACGGCGATGGGGAGCTGCGTGAACTGGCGCAGGCGACGGACGAGCTCCGAGGCGTCTCCCGCAAGCTGCTGCTGGGTGCCGGTGATGCCGACGCGGGAGATGGCGTAGACGAAGCCGCGGCTGGCTTCGCCGATGGCCTTGAGGCGCTTGTCGGGGCTTGTTGGGGCCGCAAGGAAGATGGGTGCGAGGTGGTTGGCGTGCATGTGCTCGAGGTACTCGGTGGCCTCTTCGACGATCATGTCGGTGAGGAGGACGCCGTCGATTCCGGCGGCTGCGGCCTGCTCGCAGAACGTCTTCATGCCGAGTTTGACGACGGGATTGAGGTAGGAGAAGAGGACAAGACCGGCGGCGGGGCGGGCTTTGCGGATGGCGGACGCTAACTGCAAAACGTCCGTTAAGCGGACGCCGCGGCCTACGGCGCGTTCGCTGGCGCGCTGGATGACGGGACCGTCGGCGAGGGGATCGGAGAAAGGCACGCCGAGCTCAAGGACGTCCGCGCCATTGTCGATGGCGGCGAGCGCGATCTCGCGGGTGGTGCTGAGGTCGGGGTCTCCGGCGGTGAGGTAGGCGACGATGCCGGGCTTATTGGGAAATTGGATAGGCACTTACGAATCCTCTCGTTTGTCCGAATACATGTAATAAAAATCGCAGTCAAAACCAAGATTGAGCGCTGCGAGCCTTGCAATCAGCGAGGAATCGAAAACTAATCCGGGAAAATCAATATAGAAGTAGCCTACGAGATTGACATAGGTCTTGAAGACTCCGGAAGTTTCGATCACCGCCGGTCGGACCGGCTCTAGCTGCTCTACGACATCCTTCAACTGATCCTCAAGAGAGGCAGAACGAACAAGCCTTGAGTAAAGACTCCAACGACTAAACGTTCGCTCTTTATGAGTCTTTTCATTTCTGTCTCCCTTCTTCCAGCAGTCTGTCGCTTCTAGTCCAATCTGCGCCGTAATGTCTTTCGGATCGAAGTCGCCGACCACGGTGAAGTACGCATAATACTCGTTATCCCTGGTCACGTTGACCCGCTCCTTTCAGGTTGAGTTCGCGGGCGAGGATGCCCATGTCTTTGTCGCCACGGCCAGAGAGGTTGACCATGAGGATGTCGGTCTTGGCCATTGACGGCGCGAGGCGGATGGCCTCGGCGACGGCGTGGGCGGACTCGAGTGCGGGAAGGATGCCTTCGGTGCGAGAGAGCGTGACCGTCGCGTCGAGCGCGGCCTGGTCAGAGGCCGAGGTGTAGGTGGCGCGGCCGGTGTCGTGGAGCATGGCGTGTTCCGGGCCGACGGAGGCGTAGTCGAGACCGGCGGAGACGGAGTGGGTGCTCGAGACCTGGCCGGCGTCGTTCTGGAGGACGTAGGAGTAGGTTCCCTGGAGGACGCCGGGCGTGCCGCCGCCTACGGTCTGGAAGCGGGCGGCGTGCTCGCCGAGGCCGGTGCCGCGACCGCCGCCTTCGACGCCGATGAGCTGGACGTTGGCGTCGGGGAGGAACTCGAAGAAGGCTCCGATGGCGTTGGAGCCGCCGCCGACGCAGGCGATGATTGCGTTCGGGAGCTTGCCTTCGTGGTCGAGGATCTGGCGGCGGGCTTCTTTGCTGATGACGCGGTGGAAGTCGCGGACCATGGTGGGGTAGGGGTGCGCGCCGAGGACGCTGCCAAGAATGTAGTAGGTGGTGCGGACGTTGGTGACCCAGTCGCGCATGGCCTCGTTGATGGCGTCTTTGAGCGTGGCTGAACCGGCGGTGACGGGGATGACTTCGGCTCCGAGGAGACGCATGCGGTAGACGTTGAGCTCCTGACGCTGCATGTCCTCCTGGCCCATGTAGATGGAACAGGAGAGGCCGAGGAGGGCGCAGACGGTGGCGGTGGCGACGCCGTGCTGGCCTGCGCCGGTCTCCGCGATGATGCGCTGCTTGCCCATGCGACGGGCGAGCAGGCCCTGGCCGAGGGCGTTGTTGATCTTGTGCGCGCCGGTGTGGAGGAGGTCTTCGCGCTTGAGGTAGATCTTTGCGCCGCCGAGGGTTTCGGAGAGGCGTTTGGCGAAGTAGAGCGGGGTGGGGCGGCCACAGTAGTGGTGCAGGAGGCCGTCGAGCTCGGCGTGGAAGGCGGGGTCGGCCTGGGCGGCGGCGTAGGCGTCTTCGAGCTCTTCAAGGGCGGCCATGAGAGTCTCGGGGACGTAGCGGCCGCCGTAAAGGCCGAAGCGGCCTGCTCGGGCGGCGGTCGCGGTGGCTGGGGAGGGGATGGTTTGTGCTGCGCTCATCGTTGCGTCTCCTGGTGCGGAAGTGCGGGAATCAGAAACGAAAAAGCCGCGACTTGTAGGGTCGCGGCTCGTGTGGATGTCGGATCGATCTGAAGCTGGTCTGGAGGGTGTTCGAGGCTCTCAGACTGTGCAAAGGTTCAGATGAAGCTACTCCGCCGAGACCGCTATTGTGCGCCAATAGCGGAAGGTAAATGAAAATCGGCTGGAGAAAAAAGTCATCTTGAGAATGAAGATACACGGGTCGGTGGGCGGCTGCAACTTACGGGAGCGGCTGAGGACGGCGTGGGGCGGGCCTTCCGTGTTCCTTTATGGGAGCGCGGAAATGCACGTTTGTACCGAAAGGATTCAGAATTTCTGCTAAAGTCGAATGGATTTTTATTGGATTCCAGGCAACGAATTCTTGAATCCGAGCGTCAGGCTGCCGCGTCGTATACGTGTGAGCATGGAGGATAGAGCAATGAAACTAAGACTGATTATGGCGCTGGCAGTGGCGCTAGTTTCGAGCGTAAGCCCTGTGCTGGCCCAGACGAACCACTCTTCGACCAGCCATCTGCACGCCCAGGCGGGGTTTCACGACCGCTCGCCGCGGCCTCATATTCATGAGTCGCAGCCGCACCACTAAGACACATCAGGCTTGATGGCTGAAGCTTGCTTCGGCCTCGCCTTTCTTCTTCCCTTCCTTATAGACAAAAAAAGTAAAAGCGGCCTGCGCGGGCGGCGGTCACTTCGTGACGTGTGATCCGCTTCGCGATGGTGCTCCCGTTGGTCGCAAGATAAATTCTGTGCCGACCAGCGGGAGGTCTGCGCGAAGCGGTATACACACCACGATGGGTTCGCTGCCCGCGTAGGGCGCTCTTGTTTTAACGGGCGTTTTGGATGAAGCGTCTGAGCTTGTCGGGATCCTTGTGACCGGGTGAGGATTCGACTCCGCTGGCGACGTCGACGCCCCAAGGGGTGAGCGCTTCAATGGCTTCAGCGACGTTGTCGGGGTGCAGGCCTCCGGCGACGATCAGATCGATGTTGCCCGTTGAGGAGAGGGAGGCTTGTGCGGCTTGCCAGTCGAAGGTGCGGCCAGTCCCGCCGGTGGCGGAGCCTACCTTGGCGTCGATCAGGACGCGGGTGAGGCCGGGTTCGGCGGCGATCTCGCGGAGTTGCGCGGTGAGTTGGGAGGCGCTGGAGGCATCTTCGCCGACAGCCCAGTGGAGCGTTTGGATGAGGGTGACGCGGCCTGCGAATTCGTGATGGAGGGTGCGGATCAGTGGGAGGTCGAGGCCGCCGTGGAGCTGGAGGCCGGTGAGGCCCGTGTGGCGGACGAGGTCGATGAGTTCCTGTGCGTTGTGGCTTTGGACGACGGCGATTTTTTCGATGGAGGAGGGGAGATGCGGGAGGATCGCGGCGACCTGGTCGGCGGTGACGCGGCGGGCGCTGGGCGCGAAGACGAAGCCGAGGGCATCCGCGCCGAGAGAGGCGGCGAGCTGGGCGTCAGCGAGGTTCGTGTTCGCGCAGATCTTGATCCACATCGGGTGTGCCTCTGGTCGTTCGCCGGTCGCTTGGGATTCGATGTGCGCGGGTTAGGTTTGGATTGCGGGGTCGCGGTGAAGCAGAGCGGAGAGGGCGGCGCCGGGGTCGGGTTCGCGCATGAGGGCTTCGCCGATGAGGAAGGCGTCGTAACCGGCTGCGGTGAGGCGATCCATGTCGGCGCGGGTGCGGACGCCGCTCTCGGCGACACGGAGGACGGTGGAGGGGATCTGCTGGGCGAGGTCGAACTGGACCTGGAGATCGACGACGAAGGTGTGGAGGTTGCGGCTGTTGACGCCGATGAGGTCGACGGCGACGCCGAGGTTGAGGATGCGGTCGAGCTCTTCGGCGTCGTGGACCTCGCAGAGGATGTCGAGGGCATGCTCTTTGGCGCTGTGGGCGAGGGTGGTGAGCTCGGCGTCGGTGAGCGAGGCGGCGATCAGGAGGATCGCGTCGGCGCGTGAGGCGCGGGCTTCGAGCATCTGGAAGGGGTCGACCATGAAGTCTTTGCGGAGGCAGGGGATGGTGGTCGAGGCGGAGGCGATTTCGAGATTCGTGAGCGAGCCCTGGAAGAACTCTTCGTCGGTGAGGACGGAGAGGCAGGCGGCTCCGTTGGTCGCCAGCGACGAAGCGAGGGCGGCGGGATCGAAGTTGGGGCGGATGATGCCTTTGGAGGGGGACGCCTTCTTCAACTCGGCGATGACGGCGGGCCAGGTGTTCGCGGCGCGTTGCGCGCGGAGGGCCTTGGCGAAGCCGCGCGGAGTGTGGGCGGCGGCGGCGCGTTCGAGGTCCGCGGTGTTGGCTGCGGACTTGCGCTCGTCGACGAGGATGCGGGTGCGGGCGACGATGCGATCGAGATGGGTCTGGGTAGAGACGGGAGCCATAAGAGCTAGTTTAGAAGCAAAAACGCCCTGCGCGGGCGGCGGTCACTTCGTGACGGGTATACCCGCTTCGCGGTGGTCTGACCGATGGTCGGCACAGAAGATCGTGTCGACCAACGGGAGGACTGCGCGAAGCGATCACACACCACGAAGTGGTCGCCGCCCGCGCAGGGCGCCCGTCCGGCAGGACCGGGTCTGAAAGAATTTTTACTTTAGGAAGGATTGTTGATTGAGATTGTGGTGCCGAAGGGGGGACTCGAACCCCCACACCCTTGCGAGTACATGGACCTGAACCATGCGCGTCTGCCAATTCCGCCACTACGGCACGCTCGAGAGCGTCTCAGCGATGCGCTGAAGATCTCAACCGTCAGACTTGAGTGTTTCAAAGGTGAGGCCTGCTGTCAATTGCAAGGCCCCTCGCATACACTGAAAACGATCGAAACCAGTCGATTGAGAACGATACCTATTCCTGCCCGATAAGGCGACCGATATGACGACCGGTAAGACCGAAAGCAACGAGCTTGTTCCGCCAGCGACCGGGTCGCCGGTGGACGACAAGATTCCAGAAGAGCTGGCGCTCGAGATTCGCAGGCTCGCGCATGATCTGAGCAACGCGCTCGAGATTATCGTGCAGACGAGCTATCTGCTGAGCACAGTGGAGTTGAAAGAACCTGCAAGCGACTGGCTGCGGATGCTGGATAGCGGCGTGCAGAAGGCGCTCGACATCAACCTGGCGCTGCGCGGGTATATCAAGACCCACACGACGCCTTAGGCGGGCGCTCAGGGCCTGCGACCGCTAAGGCCTCGGGTTAACGCGTTTGCCCGTCGGGGAGTAGCTCCGACGGGCAAAGACTTCTTCCAAAAATTACCTGGACTTGGTTTTCTTTGCGGACTTCTTGACCGGCTTCGCCTTGGCCAGCTTGACCGGCTTCTTTGTAGCGAGCTTCTTCACCGCGTTCTTGCTGGCGACGATAGTCTTTGCAGGCTTCTTCAGGGCCACCGACTTCGAGACAGTCTTGGCGGCTTTCTTTGCAACCTTCACGGCAGCCTTTGCAGCCTTCTTCGCGGATTTCTTTGCCGACTTTTTGGCTAACTTGGTCGTGGGCGTCTCCTGCGTTGCCGCTGGCGTGGCGGCCGAGGCGGTCGGCTGCGGGGCGATCGCCTTCTTGGCCTCATGCGAGGCGAAGAGCTTCTCGATCTGCTGCAGCAGAACGCGCGTCTGCATGGGCTTGACCAGCATCTTGTCCGCGCCTACCTCTTCCCAGCTGTCATCGGAGACAGGAAACGCGGTAAGCAGGGCGATGGCGGGCTTGTAGGCTGCGGCACGCGCTGCGGCGATCACATCCCTGCCCGAAGACTCGCGCTCCATGCGCATGTCCGTAATCACCATGCTGTACTCGCGCTGGCGGAGCTTCAACTTGCCTTCGCGCGCGGAGGCGGCGGTGTCCACATCAAAGCCGCTGATCTCGAGCACCGCTTTCAACGTCAACAGTACGGCAACTTCATCATCTACAAGCAGGATCCGGCGCTTCATCGATCATCCTCATTTCTTCTCTTGGCTCTGGAAAACCGTAAGGGTCGCTCTCGCAACTGTAACGGTCTTCATCTTGCCCGTCCTGCGGGGTGTTGTCCAATGCGTGCGGTCGCTTCGCTCGAATGCGGCGAAGGACCGCGAAGCCCAGATGTAAGGATTGCACAGGAAACGGGCGGTTGACTTAGCCATTGGTAACACTGGATGGTATACTTCTCGTTGCAGTGCAACCTGATCCAGGTGCATCCAACTCAAACAACGCATGGCGGAGCCGATGGCACGCTGTGGAGGCGACCCATTCCCCCGATTGATAAGCGTTCCGCAAAATCCTTTATCCGCACCAACGAACGTATTCGCGCCCGCGAAATACGCGTAATCGATGAGAACGGCGAGCAGCTCGGCGTAATGGCCCCGTTCGACGCCCTGAAGATGGCGCGCGAACGCTCGCTTGACCTGGTTGAGATCTCTCCCAATGCCGTACCGCCGGTCTGCAAGATTCAGGACTACGGCAAGTTCCTCTACGAGAAGGATAAGAGCGACCGCGCGGCGCGCAAGAAGCAGAAGGTCATCACGATCAAGGAAGTAAAGTTCTCGGTGACGGTGGACGAGCACGACTACCAGACGAAGAAGAACCAGGCTGTGCGGTTTCTGGGCGAAGGCGACAAGGTAAAGGCGTCGCTGCGCTTCAAGGGACGCCAAATGGCTCACCGCGACCTGGGATACAAGATCATCAATCGCCTGATTCTCGACATCGGCGACGCTGGGCTGGTGGAGTTTATGCCGCGCATGGAAGGCACCACGCTGCACGCGATCATCGCTCCGTCGAAGAAGGCGGAACAGCAGCAGCAGCCTGCTCCGAAGAAAGTGGCTCCGCTGGCTCCTGCTGATTCTGCGGCGGCACCGACTCCTGCGGCAGTACCCGCTCCTGCGGCGGCTTCGGCTCCTGTGGCAGCGGAAAAGGCTCCTGTAGAGGTTTAGAAGCAAAATCAGAAGAGAGCCTGGCGCTCGCTTCAAAAGGCAAGCAAGAAACCGCTCCCATTCGGGAGCGGTTTTTGTTTTAAATCGCTGGATTGGGCCTAGCCGTCTGGCGCGACGGGTCGAAAAGGGTTGGGTGAGATCCGAAGATCCAACGTGCCACTTGCTCCGTATATGGTCTTCGCCGGTTTTGGTCCGGTTCCGATTACCTTAGTAATTGAAAGTATGTAATACCCGGATATGTTATTCATTTCATTGGACTTACTGGTCGACCCATCATATGGTTACTTCATCTGGTGTGTCCAGAAAAATATTTAGAAACACCAATCCGAACCAGGAGATATACCCCATGAAGATCGTCATCCGCGCATTCGTCGTCGTCCTCGCTCTCACCGGTGCAGCCGCCTCCACCTACACTTCCTCCGCTTCCGCCAAGACGATCGCTGCTTCGGTTCAGTCGCACGCGATGCCGATCCCGACCTGCGATCCCAACGGTACCTCGAACTGCGGCATCAAGTAATATTTGCTTCCTGAGCCGGGCCCTCTCGCGTACTCTGAAACGAGTACCAGAAGCGGGAGGGCCCAAAGATGTCTCTGGATATTGCGAAGATCCTGGACTATGCAGAGCCGTTTCTCTGCATGACCGCTTTGGGATCTGTTTTGCGAGCCCGCGAAACAAGGCAATACACCTATCTGACCTGGTTGCTGGCCACGAAGCTGGGTTCGTTCCTGGTCGGCTACTCAATCCTGACTTATGGTGGAGCGCTGGTCGGCAATCACGCCGAATACCAGATTTATTTCTACTGCTATTGGGCTGCGTTTGCGGTCGAATCCATTCTGATGCTGGTCGTAATCTGCAGCATGTACCGGCTTGCAATGGCGCCTCTCAAGGGGCTTCAGGGTCTGGGGATGCTCGTCTTCGTCTGGGTGGGCGCGATCTCGGTCCTGGTTGCGCTCGGGGCTTCGTTCACGCCGAATTCGACCTCCATGGGCTACATGGTCCGGTTCGTCTCCCAGATGCAACGGACACAGAGCATACTTACCCTCTGCCTCCTCGTCTTTGTTTGCTTCGCGATTCGCCCGATGGGATTGACCTACCGAAGCCGCATCTTTGGCGTCAGCCTCGGCCTTGGCGTGATGGCGACCACGAATATGGTCCAGTCTGCCTGGATTGGGCATGTCGCCGATATGTACGGCCTCTTCAGCGAGATTGGCACGCTATCCGTCTGCCTCACGTTCCTGACCTGGTCGATCTACTTCGGTCTGCCTGAGCCGAAGCGGCGCATCATTACGCTGCCGACCACGTCGCCGTTTCTGCGCTGGAATCAGATCTCGGAGATTCTTGGGGATGATCCGGGCCATGTGGCGATTGCTGGGCTTCCGCCGGAGATGCTGGCGCCAGCTGAGATCGAAGTCATGCGACGCGCTTCTGTAAAGATGAAGATCAACTTCGATCCGGAT
>Ga0302314_10009776_pt1 | contig 16911 bp, 7 predicted proteins | sample III_Palsa_N2_3_FD_200533 | JGI IMG/M metagenome (GOLD analysis project Ga0302314, IMG submission 200533) | Peat permafrost microbial communities from Stordalen Mire near Abisko, Sweden - III_Palsa_N2_3 | ecosystem: Environmental > Terrestrial > Soil > Palsa > Peat permafrost | place: Sweden...
CCAGTGCGGCGGCAATACCGATGCCTGCGCGTTTGCCGTCAGCGACGGCGTCTACTACTTCACGACCGCCGTTGGTGCAGTCGCCTCCAGCGAAGTACTTGGGGTTTGAGGTTTGGCCGGTGGTGCGGTCGATGAGGATGCGACCGCGTTCGAGCTTGACCTTGCCGTCCGATAAAAACTCAGTGTGTGTGGCCTGGCCGATGGCGAGGACGATGAGATCGACGGGCAATGTGAACTCGCTTCCCTTAACTGGAACGAGCGAGCCGTCGGCGGTGGTTTCGAGCTTTGCGAGTTCGAGGGCTTCGAGCTTGGTGGTGCCCTTGAGGCCGGTGGTGACGACGTGCCAGAAGAACTTTACGCCTTCCTGCTTGGCGTGTTCATACTCGAAGTCGAAGGCTGACATCTGCTCGGGGCCGCGACGGTAGATCATGTGGACCTCTGTGGCACCGAGACGAACAGCAGCGTTGGCAGCGTCGATGGCCGTGTTGCCTGCGCCGATGACGGCTACCTTTGCGGGAGCGGTCGTGATCTCTCCGCTCTTGTAGCCGGCGATGTAGTCGAGTGCGTTGGTGATGCCGGGCATGTCTTCGCCCGTGATGCCTAGCTTGTGGATGGCACCGAGCCCCATGCCGAGGAAGACGGCGTCGTACTCGGCTTCGAGTGCGGTGAGTTTGGTTGCATCGACTACGGTGTTGAAGTGGAAGGTGACGCCGAGCTGTGAGAGCAGATCGATTTCGCGGAGGCTTTCGGCGAGTGGGAGTTTGTACTCGGCGATGCCGTAGGTGTTGAGACCGCCGGGGAGTGGGCGAGCGTCGTAGATGTCGGCAGCGATGCCGCGACGGCGAAGCTCCGCGGCACAGGCGAGCGATGCGGGACCGCCGCCGATGAGAGCTACCTTCTTGCCGGTGTCGGGGCCGGGGTTAAATGGAAGAGGCGCACCACTTTCGTGGAGAGCATCCATCGCGAAGCGCTGCAGGCGACCGATTTCAATGGGCTGCTTATTGTAGCGGTGCATGACGCAAGCGCCTTCGCAGAGCACGTCTACCGGGCAGGCGCGGGAGCAGCTTGCTCCGAGGATGTTGGCGTCGAGGATGGTTTTGGCGGAGCCTTCGAGGTTGCCGGTGGCGATCTTCTTGATGAACTTCGGAACGTCGATGTGCGTAGGACAAGCGGTCATGCAAGGCGCGTCGAAGCAATAGAGACAACGGTGCGCTTCAGCCACTGCCGCGGTTTTCTCGAAGGCAGGGTGAAGGTCCGGAAAGCGCGCGGCTATCTCTTTGGAACCGGGCGACTGCGCGTAAAAGCTGGTGTGCTCACTCATCGTGCCGATACATCTCCTTCTAGGTCCAGCAGGTCATCGCGAAAAATGGAAATGCGACGCCCATCAAGCAATTTCGAGATCTTGTGCCTGATGGGATTTGCGGATTCGTTTTCCGAAGAAACGATTATGCACCATTCGGCGCGAAACGTGAATTCGGAGGGTACTTTTTGTGGTTCAGCGGTTCAGAATCCAAGGCATGGTTTTCTCTGCAAGTGAGCCAAATGCAAGGACGGCCTGCTCGATATGTTCGCGAAGGGTGTCCTCGGCCTTGTTGTGGCTGAGACCGTTGAGAGATTGGACGAACATCATGACGGTTGGTATACCGACGCGGGCGACCTCGGCTGCGTCGTGCAAAGGGCCGGAGGGTAAACGCTCAGAGACGCCTGCGATTTCCAGAATCGCCTGATCACAGAACTCGATCAGTTCGGCGTTGAACGGGATGGGTTCGATAGACCAGATTTTGGACCACTCGACGGTGCAGCCTTCTTCTTTGGCGAAGCGTTCGCTGGCGGATTGCGCGTCTGCGAGCATGCCGGCGAGGACTTTCGCGTCTAGATCGCGCATGTCGAGCGTGGCTTCGCAGCGGCCAACGACGGCGGTAACGATGCCGGGGAAGGTCTTGACGCTGCCCATAGTGGCGACCGATTGCGGATGCTTGCGGGCGATGGGACGAATCTCCAGCGCGAGCTTGGCGCAGGCAGCGAGGGCATCGCGGCGGACCTCCATGGGGGTGGAGCCGGAGTGAGCTTCCTGGCCGCGGAAGGTGATGGCCCAGCGCTCGACACCCTTGGTTCCCTGCACTACGCCGAGCGGCTTGCCGAGTTTTTCGAGGATGGGACCCTGCTCTATATGCAGTTCCAGGTATGCCGAAAGATTCTTCTGCTCGATGCTGGCGGCGGCGATGGTTTCGACGCTGATGCCGCAGTGCTTGAGAGCTTCTTCGAGCGTGAGGCCGTCGCGATCGGTGCGGACACGGTCGGCTTCGATGCTGTGGGTTCCAGCGAAGGCAGAGGAGCCGAAGAGGCTGCGGCCGAAGCGTGCGCCTTCTTCATCGGCCCAGTCGACGAGCTTGATGGTGCAGGGTGGGCGGCCGTTGTACTGCTTGGAGATCGCGGTGAGGACTTCAAGGCCGGCGATGACGCCGAGGCAGCCGTCGAGCCAGCCGCCGTTGGGGACGGAGTCCAGATGACTGCCGAAGACGAGGGTCTTTTCGGAGTCGCCGGGGAGTGTGACCCAGCGATTGCCGGCAGCGTCGAAGTGGTACTCGACGGGTAGCGCGGCGAGCTTTTGTTCAAACCAAGCGCGGGCTTTAAGCCAAACGGGCGACCAGGCTACGCGCTGGGCTCCGTCTTCGTTGGCTGTGAGGGCGCGGAGTTCGTCAAGGTGCTTGAGGACAGCCTTTGGATCAATCGTTTGCATCATTTGGATCACTCACCGACCTTTTTACCGGATCAACTTAAATTCGCCTGCAACGCCTGAGCGTGTGCAGGAAGAGATTAGTGTATGCGCAAGTGGCGTCCCCGACAGGATTCGAACCTATGTTTCTGCCTTGAGAAGGCAGCGTCCTGGGCCGCTGGACGACGGGGACAAGGGCAAAAGCGAGCCCAAGATGCTCAACGAGCTTCCAGTATAGGCGGATGGAAATTTCGCGGGAAAGAGGCGGGCGGAAACCGGACGTTTGCCTGAACGCACATTTGCAACAAAAGGCAAAACGCCGCCGGGAGTCTGGCTCCTGGTGGCGTTCCTTCGGACTTGATGGCGGTCGCTGAGGTTGCGGAGGGTTGACTAGCGCTTGCTGCGCAGCATGGCGAAAACACCACTGACGCCGCCGACGAGTGCAAGTAGGGCTGTTGGGTTCTCTGGGGAGTCCACGCAGCCGTTCTGTGCGTGGGAGATTGCAGGGACTAGAACGAGGGCTACTACAGCCGCAATGGAGGCTATGTGCTTCAGCTTCATGGGAGAAAAATTCCTTTCACTACTGTGACTGTCTTTTGCGGCGAAATTTCCACGCATAGGCCCGCAATCACGTTGGATTGCTTGCGGCCTGACTGTATCAGTTTTTGATGAACTTGGTGTTGCAGGGACTCCGTACTGACACAGCGGAGTCCCTGCAACTGTTGGGATTAGGGGAGGATGCCGGGTTTGAGGTCGCTCAGCAAAGGCCAGGTAGGTGCGGCCGCGCCAAGTACCTGAAGAACATTGCCATTACTAGAGCTGACGACCCAGATGCTACCCGTGCTATCTACCTGTGCAACACGTGGGCCATCCACGCCCAAAGTGGTAGCAGAGATCGCGGGGCAAGTGGAAGCAATAAGAGCAACGCATGGCTTCAAGACGAAGGCCGTGGGTGTCGTGGCTGTGGTGGTATAGCCAAGAACCGAACTGCCAGCGCCGTTGTTGTCTACGGTCCACAGCGTGTTGTTGCCATCGATGTTGAGGAACCGCAGAGACCCGCCGCTAGTTACGATCGCTGGACCAGCGGAGATCGCCAAACTGCTGCCGGAACCGGAAGCGGTGAGTTTGAAGATGTCCGTCGTGGTGGTAATCCAGCCGTTGCCGGAGGAGTCTACGGTGAGGCCATAGTTGGTCACGCCGGTAGAGGCGACAGCGGGACTGGGCTCGACCTCGGCGGCGTTATAGGCAGCTACAGCGGGAGGGCCAGTTTGTGCCGCTGTGTATGGGAAGACAAACGGCGTAGCCACGGAAGCAGACTTGTAGCCGTTGGCCCAGATGTTGTTGCTGGCATCGATCACCGGTTGATAGGCGTAGGTGCTTGCGGCGGTTGCGCCTGTAGCTGGAGTGCCGAAGGTTGCAAGGGTATAGGTCGAGTTGTGTCCGCAAGGGCTGGAGCAGGTGTACTCATAGAGATTAGCGACACCTGCAGTTCCTACCGAGGATGAAACCCAAAGGTTGTTGTTGGTATCAACGGCTAGACCATAGGCGTATTGGAAAGGCAGGCTGATGGTTTGTTCCACAGTGCCAGAAGAAGCCAGATACTCGATGACATTCGTATTGGTGCCAACCGTCGAACCATTGTTGACGAGGAAGACGTTACCCAAAGCATCGGCAGCGATGAAGCGCGGCGCCTTGTTAACGGTCGCGTCCACAGCCGTGCGCCATTGCACCGTGCCATTGCTGGAGAAAGCAAGAATGTTCGATTGTGTGGTGGTGCTGGCGTCCGCGTTTGAAACGTAGGCGGTATCGTCGGCGTCGAGGGTCAGGTGGTAGGGGTAGAAAAGACCGTTGGTGGACTTGTCCGCGGTGTCTCCATTGGTTACGCCGTCGTACTTGGCGTAAGCGATAGCGATGGACCAATCAGTGGGGGTGGCCGTGATTGCGGGAGCGAAGGGAGCGAACGCGGAGCCAAGATTGAAGATGTTGGCGACGTTGGCTGCCGTGGGGAGTGTCGTTGGGTTGTGTGCCAGGTTGAGGAGCGCTTGCAGGGTGTTGGTGGGAACCGTGCCTGTAGGCGTTGCGGTGTACATGAAGAGCTTGCCGCAGTTAGTGCCGTCGTTGACGGTGCTGCTGCTGGCGGCGCCACCGGTGGTGTTAACGCAGGCCTGCGTGGAGTTGCCGAGAGCGTTGATGAGCGCGAGGGGTACGTATGCGCCGCTGTTGCCGGGGACGTTGAGGTTGGCGGTGGAGCTTCCCAGGCCTATGAGATTAGCGGCGTTGAGGAATGCGTGTGCCAGGCCAGCGGCGTTGGTGGGAGTACCGATGCCAGAGGTGCCAATGTAGTTGGTAGCGTCTGAAACGATGCTGACACTGGGTAGTGTGCTGACTACAGTGGGCGTGATGGTGCCCGCGTCATTGGTCGATACGGTAGTTGCCGCCGAAGTAGAGAAGGTGAACTGCGAGCTGGTTGCGCTGACAACGGTGTAGGTGTTGCCGTTGAAGGCTGTTGCAGGGCTGGTGGTGAAGCCCGAGAGCTTGACCGGCTGGCCGGAGACGAGACTGTTGCTGGCGACGATGGTAGCGACGCCGCTTGTGACGGAGTAGCTCGAAGCTGTTGAGGTCGATCCAGAGGCAGTGGTGTACGCACCGCTTACCGTGGTGAAGCCGGAGAGTGTGTAGGCAGCCGCAATTGTGGAGAGCTCGTTGATGATGACGAAAGTACTGGAGGCCAGGGTGCTGCAAGGACCGATGACGGACGTCAGAAGCGTATTGGCGTTCAGGCCGGCGCCGGTGTTGCCACCTGCTGCGACTGCGTAGACAAAGTCATTGCTGTTGGTACAGGCAACTGCGCTGGTGAAGTGGAAGTTTCCACCGGAGTCGGAGAGCGTGGTGGCGATAGGTGTGAGAGGCGTGCCGGCTGTGAAGGTGGAACCGGAGTATGAACCCGGGGTATACACACCGTTGTAAGCAACGCCAGTGCTCGCTGTTTCGTAGATGCTGATCGAAGCGCCGGTGACGGGGTTTTCTCCGCCGATGAGCTTGCCTCCGAATGCGCTTCCAAGGCTGGCAGCGGGTGACGACACGACCGGTGAAGCTACGTAACCGCAGCCGGTGAGAAGGGTGAAGCCGGAAGCAAGCAGGCCTAGGAGAGTGCTACGGAGCGGAAAAGATGGATTAAAACGCATAAATTGTTTTCCTCACAATCGGTTCAGAGATGGAAGTGTACAGAACGCGGACAGTGGAAGCACTGCCGCGGAAACGGCGTGGAATCGCCTAAGTGCTGCATACGATCCATGCCCGGCGCAGTGCAAGGGCGCGATCGAAAATGGAAGTACAGGGACTCGGCGTGAAACGCAGTTAGAAGTCGCCGTTTCGCTCGTGCAAGGACAAAAGCTATTAGATATTTCTAATTATCTTGTCATACATTCTGAAATGGGCGAAGTAAAAGCCCGTGAATGGAAAGAAGTCAACAATCTGTCGTTCGGTGGAAAGGCTGGGAAGAGGATGTTCCGCTCCCCTTCCCGGCCTTGGTTTAGATAACGGAGCTGTTGCCCAGAATACTTACGGTGACGGTGTTGGTGTAGACGGTTGTACCGTCGGTGAGGGTGATGGGGACGTTGAAGGTGCCGAGGGGTGCGGTGGTTTGGCTGCTGCCGGAGCAGCCGCTGAGGCCGCCCATGCAGACGAGGCCAGCACAGAGTACGAACGCCAGCAGAGACAACTTTTGCCAACGCTTCAACATGCTGCGGCGACGGAGAGCGAAGATTCCAGCGATAGAGGCTGGGAACCAGAGCATCATCGCGGCGAAGGTGTTGGAGGCTGCGCGATTTTCGAGGGATGCTTTTGCGGTGACCGAAGTGATCGTCACTGCCATGGTCTGCGTGTTGTTTGTGCCGGTGAATACAAGGGTGGATGGGTTGAAGGCGCAGGTGACTCCGGCTGGGAGACCGGTGCCGCAGCTTGCGGTGAGCGTGCCAGTGTAGCCACCAACGCTGACTGCCGTGAGGGTGACGGTACCGGTTTTGCCGGACTGGATGGCGATGGCAAGTGGGGTGGCGGTAAAGGTGGTGAGAGGCGCGGTGACGACCTCCGACACCGAGGTGGTGGTGGCGGAGTTAGCGTAGACGAGATCGCCGGTGTAGGTCGCCTTGATGGTGTGGGTGCCCGCGGCGAGACTGGCGATGTTGAGCGTGGCCACGCCTCCGCTGGTGACAGTAACGGCGTTGCCTAGAGGAACGGTGTTGCCGCCAACGGTGTCGGTGAAGGTGACGACGCCGGTGAATGCTCCGGCGGAGGTGGGTGAGGTGACGGTCGCAGTCAGCGTGATGCTCTGGTTGAGATTGGGGGTCGCGTTGCTGGTGGTGAGAGCGAGGCTGGTGGCCGGCTTCGCAGAGACGGTGAACACCGTGACGGAGGTGCTGGGGGTGAAGGCAGGGTTGACGGTGGTCGCGCCGGCGTAGGTGGTCGTGATGGAAGTGGTCGGAGCGGCGAGCAGGCTGGTGGTGATGGACGCGGTGCCGGCGATGGGATCGAGGGTTGCCGTACCTAGCGTTGCGCCGCCGGTGATGGAGAACGTTACGCTGCCTGAGGTTACAGCGGGTGGTGGCGTTGTCGTTCCATAAGTAAGAGTTGCGGTGAGTATTGTGGGATTGCCGCCCGTGATTGGCGTGGGGCTGGCGGTGAGCGTGGTTGTGACGCCGGTTGCGGTGACGGTGGCGTCCATGAGATGGACGGTGCCAGCGATGTTCAGAGAGTTGTCGGTGATAGCGGCGTTGCCTGCGGTGATGCCGCCGTTGAGCGGATTGGCCGCGAGACCGAAGGAGCAACTGCTTCCTGCTGTGAGGTTGACGGCAGAGGTGATGCTGGTGGCTGCGAGGGTCGAGGGCGGGTTTGCGCTGCAGTCTGAGGGGATGGGCGTGGCGGACTGAACGAGGAAGCCGTAGAGAGAGGTGGCTGCGTTCGCTGTGAGTGTGAGCGTGGAACCCTGGGTTCCGATATTGGTTTCCGTGAACGGGACGACGGCGGTGACAGTCTGCGTCGCGGTTGTTGGAAGGACCAATGGGTTGGTGGTGGATGTAATGGAGCTGATGGCGCGGACGCGATTGGCGCCGTTGTCGGTGGTGTACATACCACCTGCGCTATCAGTCACGATGGACCATGGGCCCCAGAGCTTGCCCTGCGCTGGCTGTGCGGAGCCAGTGGCGATGGCCTGCGTAGCGGAAGGCTGGCCGGCGATGGTGGAGATGAGGCCCGTGGCTGCGGAGACGCGGCGAATGGTGTAGTTGAGGCGATCGGAAACGATGATGTCTCCGGCTGCATCGAGCGTGAAGCCGTAGATGCCAGCGAACTGGCTCGCGGTGGCGAGCACGCCGTCTGCTGTAGCAGCGGATGCCGTTGTTCCTGCTCCTCCTGCGACGGTGTAGATGTAGCCGGGCTTTACGCTGGCTGCGGTGCCGACGGTAGAGGGGTTTTCGAGGGCGATGAGATTGGCGAGTGGATTCGAGCTGGACGCTGTGCCGTTGTAGACGACGCGGATGCGGTTGACGGCGAGCGGCAAGCCCGTCGAGCCGTAGGTCTTGTCGGCGATGTAGACATTGTCGTAAGCATCAACGTGCATGGCGTAGAGCGTGAGCAGGCCGGTGGAAGTTGCGAGGGCGTTGTCGGGGCCTTCGGTGAGCGTGGTGCCACCGGCGATGGTGTAGATGAAGCCGGGAGTGGGTGAGGTGATGGTGGGATTCTCGACCGTGATGAGTTGCGCGGCTGCTGCACCGCCGTTGTAGATGACGCGAATACGGCCGCTGGGGTTTGGCGTGAGCGAGGCGGTGAAGTCGGTGAGGAAGACGTCGCCAACGCTATCGACGGCGAGCTCCTGGGGGTTGTAAAGTTTGGCGGCTGTGGCGATGGCGGAGTCGCCACTGAAGCCGTTGGTGCCAGTGCCGGCGATGGTGTAGATGAATCCCGGTGTGGGCTGCGAGGTTGCGCCAACACAGGTGTTTGCGCCAGCGGTGAGGCCGAAGAATGTGGGGTTTTCGGTGACGATGAGGCAGGCGATGTTGGCTCCGCCCTGGTAGACGACGCGGATGCGGTAGTTGCCTTCGTCTGCGATGTAGAGGTTGCCGGCGGCATCAGAGGCTACTCCGGTGAGGTTGATGCCGGAGGTCGTGGCGAGTACGTTGTCTGCGTTGTAAGCCGCGGTGCCGCTTCCGGCTACGGTGTAGATGTCTCCGACGATGGGCTGCGAGGTGGCACCGGCGCAGGTGTTTGCGCCTGCGGTGAGGCCGAAGAGTGTGGGGTTTTCTGTGACGATGAGGCAAGCGAGTTGCGGGTTTGCGCTCTGGTAGGCGATGCGCAGGCGTGCGTGGCCAGTGTCGGCGATGTAGACGTTGTTCGAGCTGTCGGCGAAGAGGCCTTCAGGCGTGTAGACGATGCCGGAAGAGATTATGCCGCCGTCGGCTATCGGAGTCGTGGAGCTTGTGCTTGCAGCACCGGTGAGGGTGGTGATGTTGGTGGGGTCGAGACGGGCGAGTGGGCCGGTGGCTGCTCCGGTGAGGCCGAAGGTATAGACCTGCCCGGCAAGCGTAACGACGAGCGGCTGCGAGCGTTGGCCTGGGTAGTAAGGCTGGAACGTGATGGGCACGGTGCAGGTTGCGCCAGCGGCGTTGTTAGTTGCGCCGTCTGCTGTGCAACCGGAGATGGTGCCGATAACGAACTCCTGATGGGTGTTGGCGGAGACAGGCACGCTGATGGAGAGGGTGCCTGAGATGCCGAGTTGCAGTTGCACACTCTGGGTTGCGGTGCCGCCGCCGATTGCGGTCGTCGCAAACGTTACGGGGCCGGCTGCGGTAGGAGAGACCTGCTGTACGGGGATCGCGGCGTGTGCCGAGAGTGCGGCTGCGAACAAGAGAGCGGCGGGGACGAGAGAGCGGCGATTCAACATGCGGCGATCAACCTTCTTTTTTGTGAAGACAGATGGGAGGGAAAGACACAGCGTGAGGGACAGTGAAGCAGCGTTGACAGGACTGGAAGTGCAACCTGTGACGGCAGTTACAACGAATGCGGGAACGCGGCGAAGCTGATGTTTGTCGTTCGGTTAAACCCGCGCGGGCGCTCAGCAAAAGCTGGCTTGCGATAGAAGAACCCCTGCGGCCGATGGCCAAATGATACATTACTATTGTTCACATTAACCTCATCAAACCTTCATCCTTTAGTAACACTGGTCGCAATTTGCCGGTGGTCGATGTCTTTTCAAGAAAGAAGGCTCCTTCGTTCCATGCGTGTTGCCTCGCGATCGTCCCTGCTGCTTCTTCTCGCCTCTGCCCTCGTCTTCTGCCTTTCAACACCGATGTCCTATGCTCAGTCGGCGGACACTGCCGGGCTGGAGGTGGATGTTCATGATCCCAGCGGTGCGTTGGTGCCCGATGCCAGGCTGGTGCTGATTAACCAGGCCACGCACAACAGCCGCGAAGGCCATACGAACAAAGAAGGACGCTACCGGTTTACGGATATTCCGGTGGGCGACTACACGCTGAGCGTGAACAAGGATGGGTTCAACGAGATTACCGAGTCCGGGATTTCGCTGGCGGTTGCACAGTCCGCGACGCTGCCCGTCACGCTGAAGACCGTGGGGTCAAAGCAGCAGGTGGATGTGACGTCTGAGTTGCCGATGCTCGATACCAATCGCACGACAACAGGACAGACTATCTCGACGATGGAGATCGAGAACCTGCCATCCAACGGGCGTAACTTTCTGGACTTCGCGCTGACTGTGCCGGGCGTAACGCCGCAGGCGACGAGTGGACAAGGTAGCGGCATCAGCGTCAATGGTCAGCGTAGCCGGTCGAACAACATCATGATCGACGGCGTGGAGAACAACGGCGATCTGAACGGAACAGTGCGACAGACGCTTTCACAGGATGCGATCTCGCAGTTCCAGGTGATGACCAACCAGTTTCTGCCAGAGTATGGAAACGCAGGCGGCGGGTTGATCAACGTGGTGACGAAGACAGGAACGAGCCAGTACCACGGCGACCTGTTTTACTTTGCGCGCAACCAGGCTTTGAACGCGCATCCGTACTGCTTTATCGCGAACTGCCCCAACCCGATTTTTGTGCAGAACGATGTTGGTGCAACGCTGGGTGGACCGATCTATAAGGACAAGACGGTCTTCTTTGCAGGCATTGAGTATGTCGGGCTGAACACGAATTCTGTGAACACAATTACGCCCGCGACGATCTCCGGTGTGAATGCCATCCTCGCGCAAAGGCCGCTGGTTGGTGGCGGAGTGAAGGCGTTGTCTACGTCGAACTCGATCAATGTTTCTAATACATCGACGATCGGTTCGTTGCGTGTGGACCATACGTTCAGCGCGAAGGACAACTTCACGTTCCGCTTTTTGTACGGGCACTACGATCACAATAACCCGAGCCTCGATAGCAACTCCGCGACGCTAAGCGATGTGAGCAACTTTGGATTTGACACGTTGGAGGCCTATAACTTCACGGCCATCTATACGCATGTGTTTACAGCGAACCTGTTGAACGAACTTCATCTACAGGTATCGCCACAACACCTTATCCAGGTTCCTAACTCTGCGGGACCGTTGATCAATATCGGCAACAACGGCACATCCACGATTGCCGGTACACCTGTGCAGTTTGGACGGAACACCAACTTCCCTACCCTGTTGAATGAGAACCACTACGAAGGAACGGATTCGCTTTCGTGGTCGAAGGGGAACCATCTCTTCAAGGTTGGTACGGACATTGATGCCGTACGTGCGAACACATCGTTCCCAACGGATTTTTCGGGTGTCTTCGACTTCACTTGTGTGTACTCGCCAAACCCGGCGCCAGGAATGCCTGTGGCCCCGGCTGGTGTGGCTACCTGCGTGGACAACCTGGAAGATGGAAAGCCTTACGAGTTTGTGCAGGGCTTTGGGCAGCCGAAGATCTTTCTGCCGGACTGGCTGCTCTCCTGGTATGCGGAGGACTCGTGGAAGATACTGCCGCGGCTGACGCTGAACTATGGCGTTCGCTACGATCTTGATCTGCAGCCGCAGGGCTATAACAACAATCTGAGCGACCCGATCCAGGCACCGCTGCCCAAGGGGATTCCGCGGGACTACAACAATGTGAGCCCGCGTGTTGCGTTTTCGTGGGGCGTGGACAAGCAGAACAACACGATCATTCGCGGTGGGTATGGCGTGTTCTACGACAAGATCTTTCTGCTCGTAGCGCGTAATACGCTGCTGGCTCGCAACACACTGACGGAGTCGACGGTTGCTCTTGCGACGGCACAGTTCGCTACTGGCCCCTATCCGCAGACAACGACGTATCCCACGGGCATCAGCGTGGTTGCACCTTCGACCAACTCGGTCACGAAGACGATGCCGATTCCCTATGCGCAGCAGGCCGATCTTTATGTGGACCGGTCGCTGGGTAAGGATTGGTCGCTGGAACTTGGCTACGTCTATGTGAGTGGAGCAAAGCAGCTCAAGTCGTCGAACGTGAACCTTGGGCCTCCGGTGATTTTGACCGCCGCTAATGCAGCCACGGTGTGCAACTGCACGCCAACTTTCCAACAGATTGGCCGGCCTTATTACGGTTCAGCCGATCGTCTGAACCCTGCGTTCAATAACATTCAGGAAGTGGGTTCGTGGGGGCATTCGCGTTACAACGCGATGCAGGCTTCCGTGGTCCACCGGCCGACGCAGAGCATTACACTGCGCGGGAGCTGGGTGTGGTCCAAGGAGATTGACGACGCGAGCGACTTTACACAGTCGCAGCAGCCTGATAACCCCTACAATCCTCATGCGGAACGCAGCCTGGGCAATGAGGATCAACGAAACCGTTTTGTTGCCGCTGGTGTTTACACCGTGCCGTATGCGGTTCGCTCCGGAGAGCACAACTCTGCGCTGCGCTGGGTGTTTGGCGACTGGATGGGATCGACGATTGCTTCGGTTTACAGCGGTAGCCCGTACAACATTGTTGTGGGTTCGGATGCAAATGGCGATTCGAATACGAGCTCGGATCGTCCGTTTATCAATGGTGCAATCGTCAAGCGGAATGATCTGCGTGGGCCTCGACAGCAGAATGTGTCGCTACGTTTGCAGAAGCGCGTCAACCTGGGATCGCAGCGACGGCTTGAGTTTTCGGTGGAGTCGTTCAATACTTTCAACCATCCGAACTTCAGCGGGATAAGCACCGCATGGGGAACAGGAACCGGCCCCGGCAACGTGATCTGGGGAACGGCCAGCAAGTCGCAGGCTGTGAATACTTTCGGCTCGTACATCAGCACCAGCACGAGCACAACGACACCGGGCCAGCGTGAACTGCAGCTTGGCACCAAGTTCTTCTTCTAAACGCAAAGGGCCAGGTTGCTTATGAACAGCAAGTCTTTAGTTCGGTCGTCGATTCTCTTTGTCACCGTCGTTGGAGCAGCGCTCACGTTTGCGGGATCAGCGCATCATGCGCCTGCGGTGCAGGCTGCCCATGCTCCACATGAGGCTTGCTGTGGTGCGATTACGCCGGAGGGGTACAGGCTGGCGGATGTGATCGACTCCATGAACGTGGAGCAGCGTTGGCTGTCGCACGACCATGTGAACTGGGAGACTGGGGAACGGGACGAACCAGCCGGCTCTGTGGGGCATGATCGCGCGACGCATTGCTCCGCGTTTGCGGCAGCGGTTGGCGAGCGATTGAAGGTGTACATGCTTCGTCCGCCGGACCATCCGCAGACATTTCTGGCGAGTGCGCAAGCTGAGTGGTTCCACGATAAGGATGGAGTTGGGGATGGCTGGAAGCCGCTTGATGGCCCCGGCCACGAACAACGGGCGCAGGAGCTGGCAAACCAGGGCAATCTGGCCGTGATCGTTTATGAGAGCCCTGACCCGCATAAGCCGGGACACATTGCGATTGTGAGGCCATCCGAGAAGTCTGCCGATGCCCTGCGCACCGAGGGGCCGCAGATTGCGCAGGCTGGCGCGGAGAACCACAACAGCTCGATCGCTGCGCTTTCGTTCGTGCATCATCCGGGAGCATGGCCGGATGGCGTTCGTTACTACTGGCATGCGGTGGACTGGGCTTCGATCCCCGCACCGCAACCTGTGCCGGCGCAGAAGCAGTAGCTATTGAGCACTACAAGTAGTGCTCAATAGGAGGCGTCGATAGTCAGGATTGCGGAGACCTTTGCGATGTGCCACAACCGCTATCCCAGGTCAGTCCACTTCCACCCACTTCCGGTCCAGGCGAGTTCGCCGATCGTATCCGATGCGGTCAGCGCGTAAACCCTCGAACCTGTGCTGTCGGTATAAAAACAAGTGAGGGCGGTTCCACTGTGCGGCACGGCCTCCGTGTCCGTGATCTCCCAGTTGGAGCCCGTCCATGCCAATTCCTTGAGATAACCCTGAGTATCCAGGTAATACACCCGCGAGCCGTTACTCCCTGTATATAAGCAAGTCAACGCACTCCCGCTGTGTGCTACTGCACCCGTATCCGTTCCATGCCAGCCAGATCCCGTCCACGCCAACTCAATGACATGATCATTGGGGTCGAGGTAGTACACGCGAGAGCCGTTGCTCCCCGCGTACAGACAAGTCAGTGAGCTGCCACTGTGTGCCAGCGCACCCGTGTCCGTTACCTGCCAGCCCGAACCGGTCCAGGCAAGCTCAGTCACATGGTTCTCTGCGTTCAGGTAGTACACCCGGGAACCATTGCTCCCCGCAGACAGACAAGTCAAAGCGCTGCCGCTTTGGGCGGCTCCTCCCGTTGCGGTGACCTGCCAGCCGGAGCCTGTCCACGCCAGCTCGTTGATGTAGTTGTTTCCTTCGAGATAGTACACGCGAGAACCGTTACTCCCTGCGTAGAAACAAGTCAGCGCACTTCCGCCATGAGCCAATGCTCCTGTTCCTGTTGATTTCCAGGAGCCGGTCCACGCCAGCTCCTGAATATATCCATTGTCGTCAAGGTAGTAGACGCGAGAGCCCTCACCGCTGATATACAAGCTCGTCAGCGCACTTCCGCCATGAGCTACGGCTCCGGTGTCTGTAAAGAGCCATTCTTCGGCCGAGTCTCCCGACCAAGCCACTTCATTTAAATGGCTCTGTGAGTCGAGATAATAGATTCGGGAACCCGGGCCATTCGTTCCACCCGAATAAGATGGCCCAGTGTCCTCATACAAACAGGTCAACGCACTTCCTGATGCGACCGGAGTCCTAAAGACATCAAAGGACACCGAAAAAGCTCCAGGAGAAAACTCGCCATCACTGTTCCCTCCTGTGATCTCCCATTGCCACCTGCCGGGACTCAGGGTGAACGTCTGCGAGAAAGACTGGCCGACCTGCGCCACTCCACCTCCGGGGACAGTGTAGTTCTCCTTGATCGCTCCTGAAAATGCATCGTAGATCAGATAAATCTGAAAAAAGGTACTGTTGGCCCCAGCCTTCCAGCTCACCTCCACAGAATAGCCGTTGACAACGACCCCAATATCACTCGGGTTGGTTGGGACCGGCCCCTTCGACGAGGAACCACCCCCGCCACCTGCGCTACTCACCTGTTCCGTGAGCTCAAACAAAAGCGGAACGTTACAGACACCCATTTTGCCCGCGCCTTCAAAATTCGGCGCGGCTACGGAGATCAATGTCTGGGTTTGATCGGTCAGCGTAACCGTAGCGGACCCACCGGAATCGACCGGAATGTGCTGGAGCATCCCATTCGCGTTGTACCAACTGACGGTCGCATCGGTAATAGGAAGGTCACCGCCGCTCGCTGCTTGTGTCACCGTAACTTTGATCTCGCAACCCATTCATATACCTCCTTGAAATCATCCTTAGGGGCCCGGACTATGGTTGACTTACTAATTCGGGGGCTCTACGTTGCCCGGTGGTGGCAAGCGAAGTGTAAGCAGAAAATCGACGACCGCTTGCTGATCGGCCGGGGAGAGTTTTTCGAAGGCATCGATGACCGGAGCTGCTTCGCTTCCTCCGCCAGTGGCCGTATCGCCATGCATGAGGATGGCATCTCGCAACGTCAACGCACGACCATCATGCAGCCACGGTCCGGTATCGGCTACGCCCCAGATCGGTCGCGTCATGTAATCCTGCGCGGCGTTTACGATGTTGTCTACATCCGTACCTTGCGTTGGGATGGGCTGAGGGGGTGATGTGCCGGGGATATCTCCAACGGGGTCGGACAGCGCGCTGCCCATATTGTGACGCTTCAAATCGCTAAGCAGAGGAACATCGATGCTGCCGTCGGCGTTAGCGGCAAGCCTTGGCAACTGGTTCGCCGTAACATCCGCAGCAGGCGGCGTAAGCGGGATCACGTAGTCCTGGCCGACCACCGTGGATGGCGTCCCGAGCAGCAGTTTTGTGGAGAACGCATCTGGCTTTTTGGCAACGAGGGGTGCACGCAGAAGACGGAGGGATTCTTCCATCGGTGAAAGGCCGCCGGCAGTTGCCGTAAGTGACTTCCGCTTATCCGCATTCGCACTGAGTTCGGCTTGGTACGCCTTGTAATTTGCTTCATAACGTTTTACTACGGTTAGACTTTCTGACGATATTGACGGGGTAACCAATGCCCCGAGGTTCTTGAACTGTCCCTTTTGGGAGGTTGTGCCTGCTCCATAAGATGACTCTGCAGGACAGGGATTCACCATACCCTTTCCATCTGGCGGAATCCCGTTTGGGCAGCTTGCCTGTAAGACGGGCCACGTACTCGGATTGGCCGGATCGATATCGGGAGCGCTCTCGTTCGTTGCGTTGGTGGGCCACTCCACCAGCAAGTTTGGGGTAACCAACTTGAGCGGCGCCACGTGGCACTGTGCGCACATGTTCTTGGCAAGCCCGGGGATCGATGGGTCTCCATTGAAGATCAACTGGCCCTGGTGTTGGGAAGGAGTCGTGATTGGTAGCTGAATCGGAGGCCGCGTCATTCCAACGAAAGAGACCATCGCGGTTAGCTGTCCAATTGTCACCTCTGGGCCGGTGGCTGGTGTGCCTTTGCCATCACGATCACAATCGCACTCCGCCACCTTTTCAAACGCCTGCATACTAAAGTGGAAGTCCAGCGCGTCGCGCACAAAGTGGCGCAGGCTGGAAGCAACACCCTTCCACTGCATTGGCCGGATCACCAAGTCGCATGAGACACCCTGCACTGCCGTGACATTGTCGGTATAGCCCTGTACGCCGCCGATGTAGG
>Ga0302314_10009777_pt1 | contig 16907 bp, 15 predicted proteins | sample III_Palsa_N2_3_FD_200533 | JGI IMG/M metagenome (GOLD analysis project Ga0302314, IMG submission 200533) | Peat permafrost microbial communities from Stordalen Mire near Abisko, Sweden - III_Palsa_N2_3 | ecosystem: Environmental > Terrestrial > Soil > Palsa > Peat permafrost | place: Sweden...
CAGAAATCAAGCCGGGACCCCGACCGGACCCGCGCCGACCTGACGGCGTGGCTGGCCGGGAAACTGCCGGCCGGGTCGGCGCCCGCGGTGACGGAGCTGACCGTTCCGCCGACCGGGCAGTCAAGCGAGACGCTGTTCTTCACCGCTACCTGGGGCGGCGGCGGCGACAGCGGCGAGGGCGGCGGCCGGCGGACCCGGCGGCTGGTCGCCCGGGTCGCGCCGCGGCCGGTGGATATCCCGGTTTTCCCCAGCTATCACATGGAGCGCGAGTTCCGGGTCATCCGGATGGTGGACACGCTCACCGACGTTCCGGTGCCCGCGGCGGTCTGGGTGGAGCCCGACCCAGCGGCGCTGGGGACGCCGTTCTACATCATGAGCCGGGTCGACGGGGACGTCCCGTCCGACATCACCTACAACAGCGACGGCTGGCTGTTCGAGGCCGATCCCGGCCGCCAGCGGCTGGTGCAGGAGTCGACCGTGGGCGCGCTGGCCGCGCTGCACGCCGCGCCCGATCCGGAACGGAATTTCGCCTTCCTGCAGTACCCCCAGGCGGGCGACACGGCGCTCCGCCGCCACGTCGCGCACGCGCAGGCGTGGTACGACTACGCGGTCTCGCTCGCGGGGCGCTGCCCGCTCATCGAGCGAGGACTGCGCTGGCTGGCCGACAACTGGCCCGCCGACTCCGGCGAAACGGTGCTGAGCTGGGGCGATGCGCGGGTCAACAACATCGTCTTCCGGGACTTCCGTCCGGTCGCCCTGCTCGACTGGGAGATGGCGGGGCTGGGGCCGCGCGAGATCGACGTCGCCTGGCTGGTGGGCGGGCACCGGGTGTTCCAGGAGATCGCGGGCCTGTTCGGCTCGCCCGGGATGCCGCACTTCCTGTGCCTTGAGGACGTCGCCGCCCAGTACGAGGCGGCGACCGGCCACACCGTCAGGGACATCGACTTCTACCTCACGTACACGGCGATCCAGTGGGCGATCGTGTTCGTCATCGCCGGCCTGCGCCGGGTGCACTTCGGCGAACAGGCGATGCCGGACGACGTCCAGGGCCTGATCCTCAACCGACGTTCGCTCGAGGAGATGCTCGCCGTGTGAAGGAGACGCTCGCCGTGTGAAGGAGATGCTCGCCGTGTGAAGGAGACGCTCGCCGTGTGAAGGAGACAACCGCCGTGCCCGTGCCGCTGGATGAGTACCCGATCCACCAGCTCCCGCTGTCGCTTGCGTACGTGGGAACCGGCGACCGCAACTTCTACGATCGCTGCTACTTCGCCGCCCATGACCGCACGGGCGACATCCTCCTCGTCACCGGTCTCGGCGTGTACCCCAACCTGGGCGTCACCGACGCGTACGCCACCGTGCGGCGCGGGGACCGGCAGTGGGCGGTGCGGTTCTCCGATGCGCTCGGCGACGACCGGCTCCGCCAGCGGGTCGGGCCGTACCGGATCGAGGTGGTCGAGCCGCTGCGGCGGATCCGGCTGGCCTGCGACGGCGACGAGCAGGGGATCGGCTTCGACCTGACCTGGGACGGTGCGTTCCCGGCGGTGCAGGAGGCGCAGCACGTCATGCGGAACGGGCCGCGGCTTTCCCTTGACGCGGCGCGGTTCGCGCAGCTGGGGAGCTGGGCCGGCGTGCTCCGCGTCGGCGGCGACGAGGTCACCGTCGACCCCGCTTGCTGGGTCGGCGCGCGCGACCGGTCCTGGGGCCTGCGCCCGGTGGGCGAGCCGGAGCCGCCGGGCCGGCCACCGGAGCCGGGCTTTGCCGGGTTCTGGTGGGTGTACAGCCAGCTGCGGTTCGATGACCACGCCATCGTCTTGCTGGCCCAGGAAGAGCCGGACGGCTACCGGGTGCACAATGACGCCATCCGGATCTGGGGCGACGGCCGCCGCGAGCAGCTGGGCTGGCCCGAGATCGACATCCGGTACCGCAGCGGCACCCGTCATCCCGAGCATGCCACCATCGCGCTGAAGGCCCGCGGCGGCAAACCGGTCGTGATCGAGATTGACACCCTGACCTCGATCGCCCTGCACGTCGGGGCCGGCTACGGCGGCGACCCGGAGTGGAGCCACGGGCAGTGGAAGGGCCGCGACTGGGCGTCGGGCAGCGTGTACGACCTGACCGATCCCGCCATCGCCGGCCGCGTCCCGTACGGCGTGATCGACCATGCCTGCCGCGCCAGCTGCGACGAGGCGCCGGGGTGGGGGATCTTCGAGCACGCGACGATCGGCCGCCACGATCCGAGCGGCTTCACCGGCTTCTGAGGAGAACGGTCATACCTACCCTGCCGCGCCAACGCGCTGACATGTGACATCCTGACGGTTTCGCTCCAAAAAATGTTGCTTTGCGACACCATGGGCCGGGACAGGAGGTAGGCATGCGACATCTCATTGGAATCGGGCTGGCCGTGGTGCTATCCGCGGCGGTCTTCTTCGGAGGCGGCTGGGCCTACGACCGGCTCCTCACGCGCAACCACGGGTCCGCGTGGTCCCTGCCCGCGGGTGGGCCTCGGGTTCGCAGGGCTGGGCACCACCGGTATCCTCGGCGCGGCCGGGCTCGTGTTCGTGCTGCCGTTGTTCTTCCCGTCGCGGTGGCGCCGCCCGGCTGGAGCTGACGCCCCCGGTGAGCACGGCCTGGTCGGGGCGACCACAGGGACCTCTCCCGCAAGCACCGGGCTGATCGCCGACCTGGGCAGCAGCAGCGGCACCTGGGAGCCTCCCACGTCCGAGAACCCCAAGCTCGGCGACCCTGGCTGGTAGGGCCGCGAGCTCGTCGCGGCCCGTCTGGTCAGTGGCCGGGGCCCGGGGTGTTGCGCGTCGCGGTCTTGATCCGGTAGAGGCTGGACGTCGCCGCGATGTAGAGGTCACGGCCGTCGGCGCCGCCGAAGCAGAGGTTGCCGATCTTCTCCGGCACCGGCACGTGACCGATGAGCTCGCCGTCGGGGGCGAACACCCGGACGCCGTCACCGGACGAGCTCCACAGCCGCCCAGCCTCGTCGATCCTGAACCCGTCGGGCCAGCCCTCGTGCACCTCGGCGAACAGCCTCCCGTTCACGCACGCGCCGTCGACGACATCGTAGGCGCGGATGTGGCGGAGCTCGGGGCTGGTGTCGGAGACGTAGAGGATCCGCTCGTCTGGGGAGAAGGCCAGCCCGTTCGGATGGACCATGTCGGTCACCATTGGGGTGATCTCGCCAACGCCCTCGTCCAGTCGGAAGACGTAGCACGCGTCGTACTCGGGATCGGCGATCCGGCCCTCGCGGTCGGAGATGATCCCGTAGGGCGGGTCAGAGAACCAGATGGACCCGTCCGAGGCCACCACCACGTCGTTGGGGGAATTCAGCCGCTTGCCCTGCCAGCGGTCGACTAGGACGGTGACCTTCCCCCCGCTCTCGCGCTCGACCGCCCGCCGGCCGTGCGAGCACTGCACGACGGCCCCGTCGCGGTCGAGCGTGCGGCCGTTGGTGAACTCGACGTCCTCGCGGTAGACGACCGTCCGGCCGTCGTCGGCGTGGTACTGCATGATCCGGTTGTTCGGGATGTCGCTCCAGCGCAGGGCGCGGTCAGCGGGTAGCCAGACTGGGCCCTCGCCCCATTCGGTGCCGGTGTACAGCCGCTCGAGCGATGCGCCGGGGGCGAGGAGTGGCGACATGGGCGGCACCTTTCCGAGTCGGCCGGGCGCTAGCGAGATCAGCGGCCGAGGCGATTTAGCCACGATAGCCGGACGGATTGGGAATTCTGCCTCAGCCGCCCACGACGCAGGGGAAGCTGTCCGGGTTCGCGCGTTCGCAGACCCCGGCCGGGTTCTCGAAGATGCCGATGGACGGCAGCGCCTGGCCGTCGAAGTTGAACAGCGTCATGTTCACGTTGGGCGAGCCGATGCCCGCGCCCGGCTCCCAGGGCACGCCCGGAATCCAGTCCGGCGCCCAGTAGAACAGGCCCGCGCCCAGCCCGTCCGGCGCCGTGGCGAGGATGGACAGCTCGTCGGTGACGAAGGAGAGCTGGCCGCCGGGGGTGGCCGGGTAGCCGGGCTCGATCTGGCTCTGCTCCCAGGCGAAGTCCCCGGTGCTGTCCCCGAGCGGCGAGTTGCCGTTCGCGAGCGTCCACGGGTACTGGGTCTCCGCGATGATGATGGGCTTGCCGAACTCGGTCGCGAGCCCGTCCACGTTGGCGCGCAGACCGGAGATGGACGGCTCGTCGAGCACGGGGTAGTAGGACAGCCCGATCACGTCGAACGGAACGCCGTAGGACTCGAGCTCGGAGTAGAAGGCCGAGCTCAGCGCGAAGCTCCCGCCCTGGTCGTAGTGCATCATGATGAGCAGCTTGTGGCCCGGGGGGTTGCCCGCCTCGGCGCCGGCCACGCCCGCCTTGAGCAGCTGCGCGAGGTTGGCCCAGCCGCCGCAGTCGGTGCAGTTGATCTCGCCGACCGGCCACAGGATCCCGTTCCTGATCTCGTTGCCGATGGACACCAGGTCGACCGGCGTGCCCTGCTGCGCGAAGGCGGAGATGACCTGCCTGGTGTAGGACGTGACGGTCGCGGTGAGCTGGTCCAGGTCCTCGCCCGCCCACGCGGCCGGGATGTTCTGCTTGGTGGGGTCGGCCCAGAAGTCGGAGTACATGATGTCGAGGTAGATCTTCATGCCGGCCGCGCTCACCTGCCGGGCGAGGGCGAGGTCGCTGGCGAGGTCGCTGTAGCCGGGGGGCGGGTCCACCCACAGGCGCATGCGCACGTAGTTCGCGCCCGCCGCGCGCATGATCGTCACCGGGGTGCCCGGCTTCCCCTCGTCGGAGAACGTCGCGCCGGCCGCGAGCTCCTGCGGGGTGAAGGACAGGTCGGCCCCCAGGTCCAGACCGGACGCGGCCGGGTCGGGCCCGTAGCCGCGGAACTCGCCCACGCAGACGTCGGCGCCGGTGTCGCTGTAGACCGTGAGCTCGGCGTACCGGGCGCGGGTGCCGTCGGGCAGCGGGAGGTACATCGGGCTGCCGGGGTCGAGGGCGAGGTCGCGCAGCGCCGGCGGCTGCTGCCAGTTCCCGGCCGTGGATGCCAGCTCAATAGTGGCTGAGGCGGACGGGCTGGCGGAATCCAGCGTGATCCCGAGATCGGCCAGCGCCCTGACCTGGCCCAGGTCGACGGTCAGGGTGCCGGTCCAGCCGGACGTGCACCAGTCGGTCCCGGCGTCGCCGTCGATGGCGTTCGACGCGGGGTAGCCGGATTCTGTCGTGGTCGCGGTCGCGGTGCCGTCGAGCGCCCAGTTGACGGTGGGCGCGGCGCCGTTCGCCTGCGCCGTAGCGTGCGCAGCTGGTTGCGCGGTGGACGCGGCGGCGGTGACGAGCGGCGTGATCAGGATGAGCGCGGCGACACCGAGCCCGAGGCGAGTGCGAGGCGTTCTTAGCATGGAGTCTCCTTGTGATCCTGTGTGATCCGGGACAGCCTCACACTTGAGTGGACAACTCCAGGCGTGTTCGTACAAGAGGGATCAATGATCCGTTTGTGACCGGTCACGCATGCTGGCTGCTGACCGAGACCACCTCGCCGGTCAGGTACGAGGCGTAGTCGCTGGCGAGGAACACCATGACGTTGGCCACCTCCCACGGCTCGGCTGAACGGCCGAAGGCCTCGCGGCCGACCAGCTCGGCCAGCAGCTCGTCGCTCGTCACCTTGGCCAGGAAGGGGTGCATGGCCAGGCTCGGCGCCACCGCGTTGACCCGGATGCCGTGCGCGGCGACGTCGAGCGCGGCGCAGCGGGTGAGCGCCATCACCCCCGCCTTCGCCGCCGCGTAGTGCGCCTGGCCCGGCTGCGCGCGCCAGCCGAGCACTGAGGCGTTGTTCACCACCGCTCCCCCGTGCCCCTGCGCGACCATCGCCCGCAGCGCCGCCCGGGTGCAGCGGAAGGTGCCGTTGAGGGTGACGTCGAGCACCCGCAGCCACTGCTCATCGGTCATGTCGAGGACCGAGCTGGTGCCGCCGAGCCCGGCGTTGTTGATCAGCACGTCGATCCGACCGAAGCGCCCGGCGGCGCCCGCCATCAGCGCCGCGACCGCGCTCTCGTCGGTGACGTCGCAGGGCAGCGACCAGACCCGGTCACCGTGCGCCTGCGCGAGCTCGTCGCGCGTCTCGCCCAGCCGCCGCGCGTGCTGATCGCTGATCACCACCTCGGCCCCCTCCTCCAGGCAACGGCGGGCGGCGGCGGAGCCGATGCCGGTGCCGGCCGCGGCGGTGATCACGACGACCTTGCCGTCGAGCAGGCCGTGCCCGGCCGGGGGCTTCATCGGCGGGGGCGTCATGCGCGCGCCTGCCGGGGCAGCCCGAGCGCGCGGGTGGCGATGATGTTGCGCTGGATCTCATCGGACCCGCCGTAGATCGTCTCCGCCCGGCCGAACAGGAACAGCCGCTGCCACGCGTCCAGGTCGCCGGCGTCGGTCCCGGTCATCGAACCTGCGCCGCGGATGTCCATCGCCAGCTCGCCCAGCGCCTGATGCCAGCGGGACCACAGCACCTTCAGCACCGAGGGCTCGACGCCGGCCGGTCCTGGGGTAGCGCCGTCGGCCGGCTTCTCCAGCGTGTCGAGCGCGTACGCCCGCATCACCTCAAGGCCGATCCAGGCCCGGGCGAGCCGGTCGCGGATCAGCGGGTCCGTGCCCGCCCCGGTCCGCCGCGCCAGCTCGGCCAGCTCGCCGAGCTCCCGGCGGAACCCGACCTGCTGCCCGAGCATGCCGACGCCGCGCTCGAACGCAAGCGTCGCCAGCGCGATCCGCCAGCCGTCGCCCGGCTCCCCGACCACGTGGCGCAGGTCGGTGCGGGCGCCGTCGAAGAAGACCTCGTTGAACTCGGAGGTGCCGGTCAGCTGCCTGATCGGCCGGACCTCGACCCCGGGCTGGTGCATCGGGACGAGCAGGTAGGACAGGCCGGCCGAGCGGCGCGAGCCCGGCTCGGTCCGCGCCAGGACGAAGCACCAGTCGGCCACGTGCGCCAGCGACGTCCACACCTTCTGGCCGGTGATCACCCACTGGTCGCCGTCAGCCACCGCGCTGGTGGCCACCGCCGCCAGATCGGAGCCGGCCCCCGGTTCCGAGTAGCCCTGGCACCACAGCTCCTCGACCGCCGCGATCGGCGGCAGGAACCGCCGCCGCTGCTCCGGCGTGCCGAAGGCGATCAGGGTCGGCCCGAGCAGTTCCTCCCCCACGACCGCGACCCGGGCGGGGGCGGCGCTGCGCGCGTACTCCTCGTGGAAGATGACCTGCTGCCTGAGGGTGGCGTCGTGCCCGCCGTACGCGGATGGCCAGCCGAGGCAGGTCCAGCCCGCCGCCGCCAGCCGCCGGTTCCAGGCCAGCCGCTCCGCGAACGCCTCGTGCTCCCGGCCAGGTCCGCCCGCACCCCGCAGCTCAGCGGGCACGTTGGCGGCGAGCCACTCGGCCACCCGGCCGCGAAATTCGTCATCTTCCGGGCTGAACTGCATGCGGCCACCCTACCAAGCATTTGCTTGGTTCCTGCTAGGGTAGAGCCGTGGAGTTGACGATCCCGGCGGTGGTCAGATGCGCGGCGCGGGAGTTCGGCGACGCGGAGGCGCTGGCCGAGCCGGGCGGCGCCAGGCTCAGCTACCGTGAGCTGCACGAGCGGGTCGGCGAGGTCGCCCGCGCGCTCATCGCCGAGGGCATCGCCCCGGGCGACCGGGTGGCCGTGTGGTGCCCCAACACCACCGCCTGGGTGCTCGCCGCGCTCGGCGCGCTGACCGCGGGGGCGACGCTGGTCCCGGTCAGCACCCGGTTCACCGGCCCCGAGGCGCTCGACGTGATCAGCCGCTGCGGCGCGCGCGCCTTGTTCGTCGACAGCGATTTTCTCGGCGCCGACCGGCTGGCGGCGCTGCGCGCCGCCGCCGCCGCACCGGACGCGGGCGGCCGCCTGGCCGCGCTCGCGCTGGTGGTGCGGGTCGGCACCGGCGACTGGTCCGCTTTTACGGAACGGTCGGTGGCTACTCCCCCGGCGCAAGCCGCCGCTCGCGCGGCCCTGGTCAGCGCGGCCGACGTCTGCGACATCCTGTTCACCTCGGGCACCACCGGGCGCAGCAAGGGCGCGATGAGCAGCCACCGCAGCTCGCTGTCGGTCGCCCGCGCGTGGGCCTGCCACGGCGGGCTGACCGCCGATGACCGCTACCTGGTGGTGAACCCGTTCTTCCACAGCTTCGGCTGGAAGGCGGGCATTCTCGCCTGCCTGGTCAGCGGGGCCACGATGGTGCCGCTGCCGGTTTTCGACCCCGCCGCGGCCATGGCCGTGATCGAGGCCGAGCGGATCACCGTGCTGCCCGGCGCGCCGACGATCTACCAGACGATACTCGACCATCCGGACCGGGGCGGCTTCGACCTGTCCAGCCTGCGGCTCGCGGTCACCGGGGCCGCGAACGTCCCCGCCGCCCTGGTGGAGCGGATGGGCCGCGAGCTGAGCTTCGAGACGGTGCTCACCGCCTACGGTCTGACCGAGGCGGTGGTGGCGACGATGTGCCGGCCCGGTGACGCCCCCGAGACCGTGGCCCGCAGCTGCGGGCGGGCGACGGCGGGGTTCGAGGTGCGGGTCGGCCAGACCGGCGAGGTCCTGCTCCGCGGGCCGAACCTGATGCTCGGCTACCTCGACGATCCCGCCGCGACGGCCGAGGCCATCGATGCCGACGGCTGGCTGCATACCGGCGACGTGGGCAGGCTGGACGCCGCCGGGTACCTGACGATCACCGACCGGCTGAAGGACATGTACATCTGCGGCGGCTTCAACGTCTACCCGGCCGAGGTGGAGCAGGTGCTGGCGCGGCTCGACGGCGTGGCCGAGTCCGCCGTCGTCGGGGTGCCGGACGCCCGGCTGGGCGAGGTGGGCCGGGCGTACATCGTCACCCGGGCCGGACCGGCCCTCGACGCGGCCGCGGTGCTCGGCTTCTGCCGCCAGCGGCTCGCCAACTACAAGGTGCCCCGGCAGGTGGAGTTCCGCGACGCCCTGCCGCGTAACCCGTCGGGCAAGGTACTCAAGCGACTGCTGAGAGAAGAGCCCTGATGACAGACGAGGTCCGTTACGACACCGTGCTTTACGACACCGTGCTTTACGAAACAAGGGGCGCCATCGCCCAGATCACGCTCAACCGGCCCCGGTACCGGAACGCGCAGAACTCGGCCATGACGTACGCCCTCGACGCGGCCTTCGCCCAGGCCACCAACGACGACCAGGTCGCGGTGATCGTGCTGGCGGGCGCGGGCGACCACTTCAGCGCCGGGCACGACATCGGCACCCCGGAACGCGACGCCGACAAGTCCTTCACCCGGCAGGCGGTGCTGTGGTGGGACCACGTGGGCAAGGACGGGGCGGACGCCAGGTACGCCCGCGAGATGGAGGTCTACCTGGGCATGTGCCGCCGCTGGCGGGAGATACCCAAGCCCGTCATCGCGATGGTGCAGGGCGCCTGCATCGCGGGCGGCCTCATGCTCGCCTGGGTCTGCGACCTGATCGTGGCGGCCGATGACGCGTTCTTCGCCGACCCGGTGGTGCGGATGGGGATACCGGGCGTGGAGTACTTCGCGCACCCCTGGGTGCTCGGCCCCCGCTTCGCCAAGGAGGTGCTGTTCACCGGCGGCCGGTTCACCGCCGAGCGCGCCTTCCAGGTCGGCATGGTGAACCGGGTGGTGCCGCGCGCGGAGCTCGAGGCGGCGACGTTCGCGCTGGCGGAGGAGATCGCCACCATGCCCCCGTTCGGCCTGGCCCTGACCAAGCGCGCCGTCAACCAGTGCGAGGACCTGATGGGCCTGCGGCCGGGGATGGACTCGGTCTTCGGCCTGCATCACGTCGCCCACGCGCACAACGCCGAGGTGCGCGGCGACTCGCTGGCCGGCCTGGACGCCCACTCGATGAAGAAGGTTGGAGAGTGACCGGACTGCGCGCCGAGGCCCGCGACTGGCTGGCCGCGCACGTGCCGGCCGAGCCGCTGCCGTCGGTGGACACCGCCGAGGGGTTCGAGCGGCACCGGGAGTGGGAACGAGAGCTGGCGGCGGCCCGGCTCGCGGTCGTTTCCTGGCCCGCGCAGTACGGCGGTCGGGACGCTTCGCTGCTCGACTGGCTGGCGTTCGAGGAGGAGTACTACGCCGCCGGCGCGCCCGTGCGGGTCGGCCAGAACGGGCTGTTCCTGCTCGCCCCCACCCTGTTCGCGCACGCGACGCAGGCTCAGCGTGACCGCCTGCTGCCGCCGATGGCGCGGGCTGACGAGATCTGGGCGCAGGCGTGGTCGGAGCCGGAGGCGGGCAGCGACCTGGCCGCCATCAGGTCCCGCGCCACCCCGACCGACGGCGGCTGGCTGCTGTCGGGCGCCAAGACCTGGAGCTCGCGCGCGGCCTTCGCCGACCGTGCCTTCGGCCTGTTCCGTACCGGCTCTGTCTCCCCCGGCGGACGACCCCACGAGGGGCTGACGTACCTGCTGTTCGGCCTGCGCGACCCCGGGGTGACCGTCCGCCCGATCCGCCAGCTCGGCGGCGAGACCGGGTTCGCGGAGATCTTCCTCGACGACGTGTTCGTGCCGGACGCGAACGTGGTCGGGGCGCCCGGCGCGGGCTGGCGGATCGCGATGAGCACGGCCGGCCACGAACGCGGGCTGTCGCTGCGCAGCCCCGGCCGCTTTCTCGCCGCCGCCGCCCGGCTGGTCGAGCTCTGGCAGCGGGCCGGGGACCCGACCGATACCGCCATCGCGCACCGCGTCGCCGACGCCTGGATCGGCGCCCGCGCGTACCAGCTGCACACGACGGCCGCCGCCGCCCGGCTGGCCGACGGCGGAACGCTCGGGGCCGAGGCGAGCATGGGCAAGGTGTTCTGGTCCGAACTCGACCTCGCGCTGCACGAGACCGCGCTTGACCTGCTCGGGCCGCAGGCCGAGGTCCGCGGTGAGCGCTGGCTTGACGGCTATCTGTTCGCCCTGGCCGGGCCGATCTACGCGGGCACTAACGAGATACAGCGCACGGTGATCGCCGAGCGGGTACTCGGCCTGCCGCGGGCCTCTCGATGAGCGGGGTGGGGATGAGCGGGGTGGGGATGAGCGGGGTGGGGATGAGCGGGGTGGGGATGAGCGGGGTGGGGATGAGCGAAACGCCGATGACCGCCGAGCGGAACGAGTTCGCCGCCGCGCTGCATGACATGCTCAGCGCGGCCGACGGGCCGGCCGCCGCCCGGGCCTGGGCTGACGGCGACCTTGAGCCCGGTCTCGCGCTGTGGGGGCGACTGGCCGATGTCGGAGTCACCGCGCTCGCCGTCCCGGAGAAGTGGGGCGGGCTCGGCGCCAGCCCGGCCGACCTCGTGACCGCGTGCGAGGAACTCGGTCATCACGCGGTGCCGGGCCCGGTCGCGGAGTCCCTGGCGGCAGTGCCGGCGCTGCTGGCAGCGCTGGCGGAGCCGGACGTGCCCGACGACGCGAACACCGGCGGCGAGTGGCTGTCCGGGCTGGCCACTGGCGACCTGATCGCGACGCTGGCCCTGCCGCCGTGGCTGCCGTTCGCCGCCGACGCCGAGGTCGCCGGGCTGGTGCTGCTGGCCGATGGTGACGTGGTCTGGACGGGCCGGGCCGGCGCCAGGCACCGGTCGGTCGATCCGGCCCGCTCGCTGTCGGCCGTGACCGGGGATGAGGTGGTGGCCCGCGGCGCGGGCGCGGCGGTGGCCCGCGCCTTCGACCTGGGCACGCTCGCCTGCGGCGCGCAGCTTCTCGGCGCCGGGCGCGCGCTGCTCGAGATGTCGGTGCGCCACGCGAGCGTGCGCGCGCAGTTCGGCCAGCCGGTCGGGGCGTTTCAGGCGGTCAAGCACAAGCTGGCCGACGTGGCCATCGGCCTTGAGTTCGCCCGTCCGCTGCTCGACGCCGCCGCCACGGCGATCGGCGACGGTTCCGCCACCGCGCAGCGGGATGTCTCGGCCGCCAAGGTCGCCTGCGCCGACGCCGCCCACCGGGCCGCCCGGGCCGCGCTCCAGGTACACGGGGCGGTCGGGTACACCGCCGAGCACGACCTCAGCCTCTGGCTGACCCGGGTTCGCGCGCTCGTGCCCGCCTGGGGCAGCCAGGCCGAGCACCGCCAGCGGGTCATGACGGCGCTGGCAGCGTCACCGGACCCGGCGGGGTCAGCCGATCCAGCACGGACAACTGATCAGGCCCGGTCACCCGACTCCGGGCGCAGGGGGCTGCCGTGGGCCTGACCGTGGAGCAACGGGACCTGCGTGACGCGGTCCGCGACCTGATCGCGAAGACCTTGCCAGCGGAAACCGGGGCTGCGGAGACGAGGGCCGACCGGTCCCCCTGGCGCCGGCTGTGCGACGAGATCGGCGTGGCCGGGCTCGCGATCCCCGAGCGGTACGGGGGCGCCGGCGCCGGGCTGGCGGAGGTCTGCGTGGTCATAGAGGAACTCGGCCGTAACCTGACGCCTGCCTCGATGCTCGGCTCTGCGGTTCTCGCCGTCCAGGCCGTGCTGGCCACCGGCGACGACGCGGCCTGCGCGCGGCTGCTGCCCGCGATCGCCGACGGCTCCGCGATCGCCGCCCTCGCCTGGACCACCGCGGCCGGGCACTGGGATACCTCCGAGGTCGCATTCGAAGCGCGTCCCGTCGGCGTCGGCGCTGGCGGTGGGGGCGCCGCTGGTGGTGATGGCGCTGGTGGCAGTGGCGGTGACTGGGAACTCACCGGCGAGGCGCACTACGTGCTGGACGGGGAGGCAGCCGATGTGCTGCTCGCCGTCGCCCGCACGCCCGACGACATCGGGTTGTTCGAGGTCAGCCCGGGCCAGGACGGCGTCGCCCGCGCGGCTGTAACCACCATGGACGAATCCCGCAGCCTGGCCGTCGTGCGGCTGACGGGCGCCTGCGGCCGTCGCATTGGCGGGGACGCGGCCGGGCCGCTGGCGTTCGCCCGGGACCAGGCGTGCATCGCGCTGGGCGCCGAGCAGGTGGGCGCGGCCCAGGGGGCGCTTGAGCTCACCGTCGCGCACCTGCTCACCCGGGTCCAGTTCGGCCAGGTGATCGGCGGCTTCCAGGCCTTGCAGCACCGGGCCGCCGACCTCTACGTCCTCGTCGAGTCGGCCCGGTCGCTAGCGCGCGCGGCGGCGTCGGCCGCCCCCGACCCCGACTGCGAACTGCGGGCCGCCGCCGTGAAGGTCTACTGCTCCGAGGCGCTGACCCGGACGGCGGGCGAGATGATCCAACTGCACGGCGCCATCGGCGTCACCTGGGAGCACCGGGCCCACCGCTACCTGAAGCGCGCGCACGGCGGCCGGTACCTGTTCGGCAGCCCGGACAGGCACCTCGCCACCATCGCGGCCAGCCTCATCGACCGCTGAAAGCCGGCCGGGGACAGACACCACCGTCCGTTCAGCATAAAGTGCCCGGCCGAAACTAACGACACGCACCGCTAGGAATGTGGGTGGTCCGCGGGCGTGCTCATAGCGCCTTCCCGAGGTCGAATTCGTTACCTTCTGGGTCAGCCAGGAGCGTCCAAGCGTATCCGTATTCGTCTCGGTCAGCGATGCGAGTGGCGCCGAGCTCGACGAGGCGCGCGATCTCGACTTCCGTGTCCGCCGCGATGACATCTAGGTGCACGCGGTTCTTGACCGTCTTCGACTCCGGCACGCGAGCAAACAGCCACATGGGGTCGGCGTCGCGGTCGACCAAAAGCGGCCGACCACCAGAGCGTCGCGGCAGTCGAATGCCACACAGGCAATCTTAACCGTCATCGAAACTCCTGCCTGTGCCATTCACTTAAACTTGCTCGCGCCGGCGAGGGCGTCGAGGACAGCGACAGCGGCCGGGGCGGGCTGGGCCGGGCCGGCCGGGTGCCAGGCGGCGATGTGGCGTCCGCCGAACGGCGGCAGGGCGCAGACGGTCACCGGGGCCTGTCCGAGCGTCATCTGCGGGATGATGGCCGCGCCGCGCCCGGCGGCGACCAGGGCCAGGACAGACGGGAACTCGACACAGACGTCTCCGGCCGGGATCGCGATGGCAGCCTCGGCCGCGAGCCGCTGCAGGGCGTGGTCGCAGGCGGTGCCGGGCGGCCCGGCCACCCATGGCCGGCCCGCCAGGTCGCGCAGGCTGCGGGGCTTGATCTGCCATTCTGGCGGGATGACCAGGAGATAGGGGTCGAAGGCCAGATGGCGCAGGCCGAGACCCGGCTCGACTGGCGCGGGGCTCGCCGCGTCGTACTCGGTCAGGACGATGTCCAGGTCGCCCAGCCTCAGCTCGGCGACGGCAGCAGGCCCGTAGCGCTCAGCCACGACGGGCCGGACCGCCGGGCTCGCGGCGGCGAGGTCGCGCAGGGCGGGGCCGATCAGCGGGGCCATGACGCTCTGGAAGGCCGCGATCCGCACCGGGCCCGCCGCGTGGCCGGTCAGCTCGGCCAGGTCGCGCTCGGCCTCGCGCAGCTGCGCGGCGATGCGCTCGCCGTGAGCCGCCAGCAGCCGTCCGGCCGCGGTCAGCCTGACCTGCCTTCCAGCGCGGTCGATGAGGCTGGCGCCGGTCTCCCGCTCCAGCGCCAGCAACTGCTGCGAGACCGCCGGCGCAGTCAGGTGCAGCGCATCGGCGGCACCGGCGACGCTGCCGTGCACAGCGACCGCCTGCAACACGCGCAGCCTGCGGGGATCGATCATCCGGAAGCTTTGCTTTCGTGTTGTGGAAGATAATTCACCTTTACTTTTATATCGTCCCGGACCACGATGTTCGGCATGACAGCAGCGACGGGCATGATCGTCAGGACCTGGTCGGCGACGGCCACCAGCGCGGGCGCCGGGGACTACGGCCGCTACTTCGACGGCACGCTGCTGCCCGAGCTGCGCACGTTGCCTGGTTTCCAGGGCGCGTACCTGCTGCTCCGCGACCTCGGCGAGGACGGCACGGTCGAGCTGACCGCGCACACGTTCTGGGAATCCCCGGAGGCGATCCGCGCGTTCGCCGGGGACGACATCACGCTGTCCGCCGTCGAGCCGGAAGCGCGGGCGATGCTGCTGGACTTCGACCGCACGGTGGCTCACCGCAGCGTGGTAGTCGATGGCCGGGACTGACCCGGTTGCCGCCCACCGGCGGTCTTACGGTGGTTGGCGGTCTCGGGGGGATTGTCGCAGGCGGCTACAGGTCAAGGAATACACGCAGTATCCGGCGTACGGCGGCCAGTTCGGCGGGCGCGACGGCTCCGATGCGACGTTCAAGGCGCTCATAGGCGACTGCTCGAGCGTCCTCGGGGCGGGCGAACGATGGCAGCTTGCTCAGCCCCGATGCCTGCGAAGCGATGGGGATCTGGTGCCGCAGACCTCGATCGCGGCTCGTAATCGGTACGACGAAGGCAACCGCGTGAGGTAGTGAGAGGTGCATCGGCCCGGAAACGATGATGACAGGTCGTCGGCCGGCCTGTTCCGAGCCGACGACGGGATTCAGGTTCACCAGCCACACATCGCCTGGACGCAGCGGTTCGCTCATTCGTCGGGCAACCCGTCACTCGTGGTTGCGTCCCATTCGGCCAGCTCGCCGACGTAATCCGCCCACTCCTCTGGATCGGCCTGCAGCCTTGCGTAGTCTGCCCGCACGCCTTCCCAGAACCGGGCGTCCTCTGTCTTGTCAAGCACCCGCGAGAGGGCGGCGTCCATGGTGAGATGCTCCTCGTCCGCGAGCCGCTTGAGCCGGTCGCGCGTCTGCACAGACACCTTGATGGTAGTCATCTCAGTCATACCTTCAGTATACCGAGGGCGCTCTCGGATGAGATGACCAGAATCAGCCTCGGAGCGTGCAGACATGGTTGTTGTCGGGTGCGCCATACGTTCAGGATATCGAGCCAACCGACATTCGTGATTTGCCAAACGTACAGGGTTGCGATTGGCAACCTGCGGCTGTGCATCGCGAGCAGCGGCAAGCAAGCGCGACTGGCGGTGGGCGACAGGCCCCGACGCGATCCTCGTCGCGCCCGCGACGAGCAACAACGCACGCCGGGCGTTTCTGAACGGATCTCGCGTTGATGTGCCCCGAAAGTGCCTCGACTTGCCGCGTTTTGATGCTTAAGTGTTAGGAGGACTTACCTGTGGGGTCTTCGATGTAGTGCGGTGCAAGCGGCACACGGGGGTTTGGTAATCATGGCAACGCTTGACAATGTTACCGCTATTGCAAGTTCGGTAGATAGTTCGGTAACGACTATAGCGATAGTGGTAGGAGGATTCTGGGCGTATTTCAAATTCGCTAAAGGCAGAACATTCAGTTTTCGTGCCGACATCGACGTCTCAGGGTGCTGGTATATGATTAAGGGCAGGAATGTACTAAGAATCATCATAACACTGAAAAACCTTGGGGCAACTAAAATTGCCTACAAGCCCGTTAACACGAATTTCCAAATCTGCAGACCAGCAGACAAAGCAGGGCCGACACATCTTGGCCCTATTACTTGAACCTGGCGAGGCCCTGGCGGATGATCTCCTCATTGACCTAGACGTAACCGAACCATTGCCACTCTTGTTTGACGTGAGCGTCATACTCTTGCACGGGCGGGGCCGTCGGGTATCCAGCGTATTCACCTCTCGCAGCATTATTCTTGAAGATTCGGTCATTGGACGCCAATCGATGTCCGGGATATGAAGAGGTCGCGCCAGCACGCTGACAGTCCGTGCGATTGCCGTATTTCCAGCTGTATTACGGCTAACTGCACTTTGCGCCGTTTTACTGTCAACTCGTTCTTGACAGTAAAACGGCGTACTTTTCGGCCACAGTTTTCCTAAGGACGCAGCGACCGGCACGCTACGGGCCTACGGAGCGGCGGATTTGACACGGGGGCGGCGGCTGTACGCTTGCCCGCAATCAGGCCGCCTTGAACCCGTAAAGGAAGTTCTCACAAAGGCATCGGCGGGCATCGGCGGGGACTCTGCCAGGCCCGTTTGAGAGGTGACACCGTGGCT
>Ga0302314_10009780_pt1 | contig 16906 bp, 13 predicted proteins | sample III_Palsa_N2_3_FD_200533 | JGI IMG/M metagenome (GOLD analysis project Ga0302314, IMG submission 200533) | Peat permafrost microbial communities from Stordalen Mire near Abisko, Sweden - III_Palsa_N2_3 | ecosystem: Environmental > Terrestrial > Soil > Palsa > Peat permafrost | place: Sweden...
CGTCAGCATTATTTCGTGGATGGAAGTGATGGCGGGCTCTACTGCTGACAATGAGGCGGACGCGCGTGCCTGCCTTCTCAACTTCTATACCCTGCCTCTCACCGCCGAAGTTTCCGAGCGGGCTTTTCTGATCCGCCGGGCCGGCCGGGTCAAGTTACCGGACGCTATTATTCAGGCGACTGCCGAAGGCTCGGGCCGTTTGCTCATTACCCGAAACTCCCGCGATTTTCCAGCAGGGACGCCGGGAGTGCGGATTCCTTACATGCTTTAAATAGATCGGCGGGGGCGGGGGAGTAGAAGGCGCGGCTTTCTTAGGTGAATTCAGATTCTCAGTTCAGAGTGGGGATTTCTTCATCGATGTAATGCAATTGAAGTACAATAACCCGAGAGGTTCCTATAATGGCTTCAAGTGCGCTGGTTCAAACGCGGATTGACCCGGATGTGAAAGAGCGTGCCTCGGCGGTGCTGGGCGAACTTGGCATCACGGTCTCCGATGCAGTGCGGATTCTACTGACGCGGACGGCGAATGAAGGCGCGCTGCCGTTCGAGTTGACAAAGAGCACAGCACAGCACGACGCGTGGTTTCGAGCGAAGGTGCAGGAAGCATTGGATGATCCGCGGCCTGCGATTCCGGACGCAGAAGTGTCGGCGTACTTTGCTGAACGGCGCGCCGCAGCATTGAAGAAAACCCAAGGTTAGATTATGCAACTCGAATGGTCGGTGCTTGCACGAGCCGACCGTAAGGCGATCTTCGATACCATAGAAGCCGACAGCCCGCGGGCTGCTATTGGGGTCGATGATCGTGTCGAGAACCGCATTAGAGGCCTGTTGCAGTTTCCGGAGATGGGCAGGCCTGGGCGGATCGAAGGGACACGCGAACTAATTATCAACCGCACGCCGTACATCGCGGCCTATCGCATTGGCGGCGATACAGGGACGATTCTGCGAGTGCTTCACGGCGCCCGGCAGTGGCCAGACGAATTGTAGCAACGGGCGCAAGATCAGCCAGGCCACGGTTGCCGAGGCACTGGGCATTGGCCAGATGCAGATCTCGCGGCTGGAGAAGCGCAAGGGCCCGCGCCTGTCCACGATGGCGCGCACGGTGGCGGCGATGGGAGGGCACCTGACGCTGATTGCGACATTCCCGGATCAGGAGCCGGTGGTGCTGGTGGCTTCGCACCTTAAAGAGAAAGAGAAGCGACGAAAAAAGCCTGATTGAGAGAGCCTGCGTTCCACATCTCAAAAGCGAGATGCGGGGCACCCGGCCTCAGGTTCGCTCCTAGTACACTGAAGAGTCGCGCTGGATCGTGCGCGGTTTCTGGAGGCCAAAACATGGCATCGATTGTTCTTCCCTCAGTTCCTTCCGACTCGCGTCCCGGGCGGTTTGGCGTTTATGGCGGGCGGTATGTGCCGGAGACGCTGATGGCGGCGCTGGTAGAGCTGGAGCATGAGTACGAAATTGCCAAGGCCGACGCGGCGTTCCAGACCGAGCTTGGCGGCCTGCTGAAGGATTTTGCGGGGCGGCCCACTCCGCTTTATTTTGCCAAGCGGCTGACCGAGCAGTTGGGTGGGGCGAAGATCTACCTGAAGCGCGAAGACCTGCTGCATACCGGTGCGCACAAGATCAACAACTCGCTGGGGCAGGGACTGCTGGCCAAACGCATGGGCAAGAAGCGGGTGATCGCCGAGACGGGCGCGGGGCAGCATGGCGTGGCGACGGCAACCGTCTGCGCGCTGCTGGGCCTGGAATGCGTGATCTACATGGGCGAGGTGGACATGGCGCGGCAGTCGCTGAACGTGATGCGCATGCGGCTGCTGGGCGCCGAGGTCCGCGGGGTGAGCGCGGGGTCGCGGACGCTGAAGGACGCCATCAGCGAGGCCATGCGCGACTGGGTCACGAATGTGCGGACGACCTACTATCTGCTGGGCTCGGCGCTGGGGGCGCATCCTTATCCGACCATGGTGCGGGATTTTCATCGCTGCATCAGCCGGGAGATGAAGGAGCAGATCCTGGAAAAAGAAGGCCGGCTGCCGGATGTGGTGGTGGCGTGCGTGGGCGGCGGGTCGAACGCGATTGGCGCGTTTTATGAGTTCATCCCGGATAGAAAGGTCCGGCTGATTGGCGTGGAGGCCGGAGGGCGCGGGCCGGCGCTGGGGGACCATGCGATCCGCTTTGGCGGCGGGGCGAAGGGCGGCTCGCCTGGGGTGCTGCAGGGGACGTTCTCGTATGTGCTGCAGGATGAGGATGGGCAGATTGCGCTGACGCACTCGGTGAGCGCGGGGTTGGATTATGCGTCGGTGGGGCCGGAGCATGCGGCGCTGCATGATGCGGGGCGAGCGGAGTATACCTCGCAGGACGACCAGGCGGCGCTGGACGCAGTGGTGCGGCTGGCGCGGACGGAGGGGATTCTGCCGGCGCTTGAGAGTGCCCATGCGGTAGCCGAGGCGATCAAGCTGGCTCCCACGATGGCGGCGCATGAAATACTGGTGGTCAATCTTTCAGGACGCGGCGATAAAGACATGGGCATTCTTGCCGAGGAGTTGAAGCTGTAGGGTCGTGGTTTCCCACCCTTTCGCGATGAGACCGCGGAAGGATGGGGCACCCAGCTTTCGTGGCGGGCTGGAAGCCCATAACGCAGGTCCTTCGGCTCGCTGAAGGACGCTTCGCTCAGGATGACTGCCTCTTTGGCGCTCGAAGATACACACTCGAAGGCGGACGGTTACCATCAAGTTTCGATTCAGCAGTTCATTCTCTTAGACTGGAAATAGCGGAACGTTTCATGGCGATTCAATTCCATCACAAACCGGGGCTGGTGGTTTATCTGACTGCCGGCGATCCCAGCCTGGCGGCGACGCGGGCGATTGCGGTTGCGGCCATTGATGCGGGCGCGGACGTGATTGAGCTGGGTGTGCCGTTCACTGATCCTTTGGCAGATGGCCCGGTGATCCAGCGGGCCAGTGAGCGGGCGGTGGCGCGAGGCACGCGGCTTGTGGACGTGTTGAAGCTGGCGGCGGAGATTCGCGCGGCGCGGCCGGCGGTGGGGCTGGTGATCTTCAGCTATCTGAATCCGATTTTGCACTACGGGATGGCGCGGTTTGCGGACGACGCGAAGGCTGCCGGCGTGGATGGCGTGCTGGCGACGGACATGATTGTGGAAGAGGCGGGCGAGTACCTGGCGGAGATGAGCCGCGTGGGGCTGGCGCCGATCTTTCTGGCTGCCCCCACCAGTCCTGATTCGCGGCTGAAGGCGATTGCGGAAAACTCCAGGGGATTTGTTTACGCGATTTCGCGGGTTGGGATTACGGGGACGCAGCAAAGCGTGGCGGGCGACGCGCGGTCGCTGGTGGAGCGGATTCGGCAGTTTACGAATCTGCCTGTCGCTGTTGGCTTTGGTATCTCGAACTCGCAGCATGTGGCCGAGGTGGCTCAGTTTGCTGATGCTGCCGTGGTGGGAAGCGCGATTGTTCATCTGATTGAACAAACTGCCGAAGAGGCCTCGCCGGGGGCAGTGGCTCGATTTATTGAGGGCCTGCACCTGGCCGCTCAAGCGGATGGGGCAGGTCCGGAAAGCGCGCCTCTGGCGGCGGTGCAGTAGGCACGGCTGCGTGATTGAAGCAACTTGAGAACTGTTGGCTGGGGAGCGGGGATTCGGGTGGGTATTTAGCACCCGCTGCGCGGAAGTGGGCAAGCTAGCTTCCGGGGCGCCAACGAGTGTGCTGTCTCTAGAACTCGTTGCGAGAATAGCGAAAGGACAAACGCAGATCCTTCGACTCACCACCCCCAAACTGAAAAGCGTTTGGGGCCCCTTTCGCTCAGGATGACAGTTCATTATGTTATGGACTTAGAGAAGCCAAACATGAGGATGGAATGACGCTGGAAGAACTGCGAAAACAAATCGACACACTGGACCGGCAGCTGGTGGAGCTGCTGAGCGAACGGGCGCGGGCGGCGCAGATGATTGGCCACCTGAAGGCGGCGACGCAGCTGCCGGTGTATGAGCCGGCGCGCGAAAAGGTGATCTACGCCAACGTGCGCGCGTATAACAAGGGACCGCTGCCGGACATTGAGCTGACGCATATCTACGAGCGGATTATCGACGTGATGCGGGCGCTGCAGCGGGACGAGTTGGCATCGGAGAGGAACGCTCAGGCGCATTCGGCCGAGCACGGGACAGGCGCAGCGACTGAGTCGGCCGAGCCGGAGACAGGGAACAAGCAATGATCGTAGCCATGCAGGAGAAGGCCACCGAAGAGCAGATCGATGCAGTGATCGATCGGATGGTGGAAGCAGGAGTGAACGTGCATCGCACCACGGGTGCGAGCCAAACGATTCTGGCCGGAGTGGGACCCACGGCCGGCGTGGATCTGCGCAAGTTCGAGCTGCTGGCGGGGGTGCTGTATGTGCACCGCATTACGGCGCCGTACAAGCTGGCGGGGCGGGCGTTTCGGCCGGAGGGAACGGTGGTTGAGTTCCCCAATGGGGCAACGATTGGCGGCCAGCAAGTGGCGATCATCGCCGGGCCTTGCGCGATTGAGAGCCGCGAGCAGATTTTTGCCATCGCCAAATGCGTAAAGGATGCAGGCGGCGGGTTTCTACGCGGAGGGGCGTTCAAGCCGCGCAGCTCGCCGTACGCGTTTCAGGGGCTGGGGATTCCGGGTCTGGAGCTGATGCATGAGGCGGCAGAGGCGCACGGGCTGATGACGGTGAGCGAGGTCATGGAGATTTCGCAGATTGAGGCGATGCTTCCGTATGTTGATTGCTTCCAGGTGGGCGCGCGCAACATGCAGAACTTCAACCTGCTGCGCGAACTGGGGCAGGTGCGGAAGCCAATCCTGCTGAAGCGCGGCATTGCGGGGACCATCGAGGAACTGCTGCTGTCGAGCGAGTACATTCTTTCGGGCGGGAACTACGACGTGATTCTGTGCGAGCGGGGGATCCGGACGTATGAGACTTCGACGCGCAACACCATGGACATTTCGGCGATTCCGGTGATTCACAAGCTGTCGCATCTGCCGATCATTGGCGATCCGTCGCATGGAACGGGGCGGCGGGATATGGTGTCGGCGATGGCCAAGGCGGCGGTGGCGGCGGGGGCAGATGCGATTATCGTGGAGATCCATCCCAACGCCGACAAGGCGGCTTCGGATGCGGCGCAGACGCTTTACTTCGATCAGTTTGAGAAGCTGGTGAAGGAGCTGCGGGTGATTGCGGAGGCGGTGGGGCGGACGCTGTAAGGGATTCGGCTTCTGAGTAATGAAAGGGTGGTGAGCTGGGTGTTCTTTAGATCGCCAAAGGCAGTCGTTCTTGCCATCATCTTGATGGGTGTCGGGATTTTTCAGCTTTTGATTGGCTGGTCTTATATCGGTGACTCGAAAAAGGAAGCGTCCACCGTTGGCAGGCTCGTTCGCGTTCATCACGGGAAGGGGTCCACTTACGTGTATGTTTTCGCGGTGAACGGTCTCCGAATAGAAGACGACAGCAGCACATGTAGCACCCCACTCACGTCTTCAGGCTGTGAGGTAGGCGCGGCGGTACTCGTTTACTATAACCGCGACAAGCTGTCGGAAACACTTCTCGAAGAATTCGGGGCCGCAGGTCGTGGAAAAATATTCTTCGGAGCATGGATGGCCGGAGCCAGCCTCCTTTTGTTTGGATTGCATTTCATTTTTTCGAGATTTCTTAAGAGCCCAGATGAATCGGACGATGTCGATTCGGACGCACCCGTTAATGAACCAGAGATTCTTCACGTCGTTCCCGGCGAATGAGCCATGGCTGTTAAATCCGTTGTGAGTTGACTGAAATCGCATGAAAGGACCGATGATCGAGCGCGTTGCGATTCTGGGGACAGGGCTGCTGGGGACGTCAGCGGGGCTGGGGCTGCGCGTGGCTGGGTTTACCGGGACGATTACTGGCTGGAACCGCGGCGCCGAGGGAGCAGAGACTGCGCTCAGGATGGGCGCGGTGGATGCGGTTGCTTCCGATCCTTTGCAGGCTGCGCTTGATAGCCAGGTCGTGCTGCTGGCGGTGCCCATCTACGCGACGCTGGACTGGATGGAGCGGCTTGCGCCGGTGCTGGGGCCTAAGCATTTAATCACCGATGTGGGAAGTACGAAGGCGCAGATTACTTCGGCTGCCGGGCGGCTTTTCAATGCGCCGGAGCGGGCCGGGTTCTTGCCGGGGCATCCGATGGCGGGCAAGGAGCGCGGCGGGGCTGCGCTGGGCGATGCGGAGCTGTTTCGCGGGGCGGTTTGGCTGTTTACTTCCGATCCGGAGTGGGAGCTTTCTGCGCAGTCTGCGGCGCTGGCTGAGGCGTGGCGCGGCTGGGTACGGGCCATGGGCGCCAAGACTCTCGATCTGGATGCGGCGCGGCACGACGAGCTGGTGGGGTGGGTTAGCCATCTGCCACAGTTTGTGGCTACGGCGCTGAGCGCGCTGCTGGAAGAGGAAGTGGGCGATGCGCCGGAGTTGAAGGATGTGGGCGGGCGGGCGCTGCGGGAGATGACGCGGCTGGGGGCTAGTCCTTACTCCATGTGGCGGGATATTGCTTATACGAATACCGAAGCCATCGAGGCGGCGCTGCATGCGCTGGAGCAGCGGCTGGCGCATCTGCGCGAGAATCTGAAGACGCCGGGGTTGCGGGAAGAGTTTTTGCAGGCCAATCGTTTTCGGCGGGAGTAACCACCACCTGCGGTGGGGCAGACGCTCGCTATCCGCTCGCAGGAGGACTGTGGCGGCCCACCCATTCGCGATGAGGCTGCGAATGGATGGGGCACCCGGCTGGTTGTACTTTCCCAGGTCCGAGAATCCGGATCCTTCGACAAGCTCAGGACGGGCTCAGGGGCACGCGGCGTTTGTGGCGGCCCACCCTAGCGACAAAAACAAACGCGTCGCGAGGGTGGGGCACCCAGAGTTGCGGGTTATGCTTCGGCGGGTTCGAGGGCTGTTGGGTTGACCTGCTTGGCTACCTGGCCGAGCTTGCTGTCGGCGGCCTTTTCTTCGGCGAGGGTTTCGTCGAGGAGCTTGGCGATCTCCTTCTGCCCGAGCAGCGTGGCGTACTCGCGCACGCAGCCGTATCCGGCCATCTCATAGTGCTCCACGCGCTGGGCGGCGGAGATGAGGGCTGCGTCACGTACCGCTGAGCCCTTCTCGGTCTCTTCCAGCACTTCGGCGCCTTCTTCAAGAACGCCCTTCATGCCGTTGCAGACCTTACCGCGCGGGCTCTTGCCCAGGATCTCGAAGACGCGGTCGAGGCGCTCGATCTGGCCAAACGTTTCCTGCAGATGGGATTCAAATGCATTCTTCAGTTCAGGGGATGTGGCGGCCTTGGCCAGCTTGGGCAGGGACTTGGTGATCTGCTTTTCTGCCGAGTAGAGGTCCTTCAGTTCATCCACGAAAAGCTCTTCTATGGTTTCTACGCTCATGGTTTTTGCTCCGTTAAGGGGATAACGACCAGCAGGTTGGATGCGGAGCTTTGCGGCGGGATGTCTTGAGAGAGACGTGGAAACGGAATGCTGGGAAGAGGCACCTGTCAGCGGGTGAGATTCGTGGTTTCCCGCCCATTCGCGGTGAGGCTGCGAAAGGACGGGGCACGGGGCGTTTTTGGGCGGTCAGGGCTTTGGGTCTGGGGGGGCGGATTAGACCTGGTCGGCGGCGGGTTCGGTTTCTAGCTGCTCAATGGGGGGATCGGCGGGGGGATGGGCGGCGGCTTCTTTGGCGGGGTCCAGGGTGTGGAAGCCTTCGGCTTTGGCGGCTTCCAGCAGATGCGGGCTGGCGGAGACGAAGATGATCTCGGTGTTCTGGAACATGTCGCGGGCGACCAGGGCGGCGGCAATCTGCAGGGTGTCGGGCCAGCGCAAGCTGGTGCGGTCGAGGAGCTGGCGCGCGGCTTCGAGCACGGCCGGATTGAGCGGCTCCTGCACCATCCGCGCGGCTTCCAGGCGCAGGATTTCGAGCGCGGCGGCGGCGTTTTCGGCACTGATGTCGCCGGAGCGCTCGCGGCGGCGGATGGCGGCGTAGACCTCCAGCGGGGTGGACGCGGAGATGAGCTTGCGGTTGTCCTCGACGGCCTCCATGAGGCGGATGAGTGCGTCGGTGCCCTGCTCCTGGACGAAAAGCTTGGCGAAGGCCGTGGACTCGAGGAAGTAGCAGCTCACATGTTCCCCCGTTCCTCCTCGATGGCCTCGGCGATCGAGTCTCCATGGACGGCGACGGGATGGAAGCGCTGGGCTTCCTCGGGGATGCCGGCCTCGGCGCGATTGAGGCGGATGGTGGTGGTGGGGTAAGCGGGGGTTTTGGGGTTGGCGATCTTGCTGGTCAGGACGACGCCGCGCTGGATGGCTTCAGCGAGCACGGCCTGGCGGGACTCGGGATGCTGATTCCAGCGGAAGGCTTTGCGGGGCAGGAAGGAGTCGCGGAACCATTTGAGCGCGATGAAGGCGTGGCCGCCGCGTTCGGCTTCGGCCAGTGCCGCACAGAGCTCTTTGACACGGGCGTCCAGGTCGGCGGGAATCTGCGCTTCCTGGCTGTCGTCGTCCTCGTCCTGCTCATCGTCGTGGTCCAGAATCGGGCGGACAGATCGGGTGGGACGGGGACCTGGGGTGTCGCCATCGTCTATGCGTTCGAAGTAGATGCGGACCTCGTCTTCTTCGGGCGACCAGGATTCGGCCGAAGCGTTGCGGCGCTTGCTGCGGCCGTTTTCGCTGCATAACTCGACGATGGCCTGGTAGCCGGGAGGAGACAGAAAGTGGAGAGCGCGGGAGAGGCCCGGATCGGACGAGAAAGCTAGTTCGTTGAGTGCTTCTTCAATAATTTCTTCGGCGTCAGGAACGCTGAGGCTGCTTACATCTACGCTGCTTTGTGCAGCTCTTATCGTTTTCATAGTTCTCTCCGCATGCCGCACATTCGCTGCCTGCGCCGCTCCGGAGGCCGCTTGGCCGTGATCCGGAAAGGGGGATGTTGTCGCGCAAAAAGACGAAAGACGACGGCTTCAGTTCCAGATTCGACTCCATTCCGGACCACACGGAATGGACATATTTCAACGCACGACCGGTTTTGCAACCAGGAACGTGAATTGGCGCTTTAAGCGATTCTCAGTAGATCTGTAAGGGGAGTTAGGGAAAGCACTGACTCAATTACCAATAGGAGTCATCTTACGCTTCACCCTATGTCCCTGCAAGGATTCGAGAAGCACTTTAAGACGCGTGGCGCGCTCAAAGCTATACAAGAGCCAGTGTACCCGATTTTGACGCTCTGTCTTGTAGCGAACATAGCGGCAACGGTCACGGTTTTACATAAGACTGTGATGGCGGGGAAAAGTTACGAGGTGCAAAGATTTTCCCGGAAGGGCAGAATTCGTACAATGGAAGGTATGCGTCGTTGCCTGCCGCTTTTGCTGCTCTGGATTCTTGCTTCAACCGGACTGTACGCCGATGCTCCTGCCTTCGATCTTTCCGGGCCCAAGGTGGACGTACACGTCAAGCGCGGAGAGATCACGCTGCCCATCAGCCAGGTTCCCAGCCTGCAGCCGGGGGATCGGCTGTGGGTGCATCCCGACCTGCCGGAAAGCCAATCTGCGCATTACGTTTTGATTGTGGCGTTTCTGCGTGGGGCCACCAATCCTCCGCCGCCAGAGTGGTTTACGCGGGTGGAGACGTGGAACAGCAAGGTGCGCGACGAAGGCGTGTTCGTTACGGTTCCGGCCGAGGCGCAGCAGGCGCTGCTGTTTCTGGCGCCGGAGACGGGTGGCGACTTCAGCACGCTGCGGGCGGCAGTGCGCGGACGGCCTGGCGCGTTTGTGCGCGCCGGGCAGGATCTGCAGGCGGCCAGCCTGGACCGCATGCGGCTGGATGCCTATCTGGCGGAGATGCGCGGCAACCTTCCGACCGATCCCAAGGAGTTGAAAGAGCGGACCGAGATGCTGGCGCGCAGCCTGGGCATCAAGGTGGACCAGCAGTGCTTTGACAAGCCGACGGACCAGCAGGCGCCGTGCCTGGTGCAGCATACGGACGGGCTGGTGCTGGACGACGCCAATACGCAATCGATGGTGACGCAACTGGCGAACGGTGCGGCGGGCGATTTGATGAACCAGCTGAGTTACTCGACGCTGGTGGGAGCAGGCCAGTTCAGTCCGTACGTGGGTGCAATTCTGGATACGGCGCGGATTCTTTCGTCGCTGCATACGGCGCATTTTCAGTACATTCCGGCGCTGGCGTTGCCCACCAAGGACACACTCAACCTGCGGCTGAATGTGCCGCCGTCGTTTCGCGATCCCAAATCCGTGGTAGTGGTGGCGCTGCCGCCGATTGCGCCGGCCAAGCTGCCGCCGCTGCATCCGGTGAATCCGGAAGAGGTGTTCTGCGCCCAGAAGCCAAAGCTGGTGTTGCCGGCTGAAGGGGCGCCGGCGGTGTTCTCCACGCAGATGGCGTACGAGCTGGTGCTGCGCGTGACGGGCGAGAGGGACGGTAAAGCCGCGTCCGTGGAGATTCCGGTGAAGACAGACCCGGCCCACGGCGGGCTGGTGCCCGAGGGTGCGGTTCCGCCGCTGCCGGAGGGCGAGCTGACGGCCGTGGTGCACGGCAAGTGGGGGTTTGACGACTGGGAAGGGCCGCACTATCAGCTGCATGCAGCGCAGCCGGGGAAGTGGACGGTGGCCACGGCGGACCAGTCGGCGCTGGTGGTGGGCCGCGAGGATCAGCTGCACCTGGATGGCGACAGCTCGGTCTGCGTGGATCACGTGGATGAGGTGGTGGCGGGCAAGTCGACGAAGCTGACTTGGAAGTCTGCGAAGCCGGAGATTCTGGATGTGTCGATGCCGATGAAGGAGGCGGAGCCGGGACCGCTGACGCTGGCGATTTACCAGTACGGGCTGAAGGACCCGCAGCGGGTATCTCTGCTGGCCTATGCCGAGGCAGCCGCATTGGACCTGATGACGCTGAACGCCGGGGACGCGGTGGCCACGTTGCGCGGGACGCGTCTGGACGAAGTGGCCAAGGCTGAACTCAGTGGGATTGCGCTCACGCCGGCCAAGCTGACGCGGGTTGACGATGCAGATGAGTTGGCCATGCACGCGAGTGCATCGACGGCGAACCTGGTGCCGGGCAAGGAGTACACGGCCAAGGTGCAGTTGCAGGACGGGCGCACGCAGAAGGTGCCGGTGACGGTGGCTCCGCCGCGGCCGCAGATTACGCTGCTGAACAAGGGCGTGCAGGATGCGGCTCCGGCAATGACTTCGGCAGCGGCCCCGGCGGCGCCGTCGCCGGTCCGGCTGGGCAGTCCGGACGACTTGCCGGTGGACGGGCGGCTGGTGTTCTTTGTGAAGTCGCGGGTGCCGGCGGATTTCCCCAGGGACGAGAAGCTGGAAGTGGCGGGGGCGGATGGAAGCTTCCACACCATGCTCTCTCTGAGCGACTCGACGCTGATGCTGGAAGACGCGAAGACGGCCATGGGGACGGTAGAGCCGCTGGCGCGCTTTGGCGGTTCGGCGTTTGGGCCGTTACAGGCGCGGGCGGTGTCGGCGGATGGGGTGAGCGGGGACTGGCTGCCGCTGGGGACGCTGGTGCGGCTGCCGGGCTTCAAGGATCTGCGCTGCCCGCGAGCGGTGGCCAAGCCGTGCACGCTGAGCGGAAGCAACCTGTTTCTGGCTACGGCGATCGGGCCGACTGCGGATCTCAATAATTCGACCGATATTCCGCCGGACTTTACCGGGACGCAGCTGAGTGTGCCGCACCCGACGAATGGAACGCTCTATATAAAGCTGCGCGACGATCCGGCTACGGTGCAGACATTGACGCTGCCGGTGACGCCGGCCGGACCGGCTGCGGCGGGGCTGGCTACGGCAGGTTCGGCTCCGGCGAGCTTGAAGCCGGCGGCTGCGGCTCAGCCCGAGCCTGCTGCTCCGGCGGATGATGCACCTGCGGGTGCCGATGCGGCCCCTGCGCCTGCCGATGCGGCCCCGGCTGTGCAGCCGCAGACGACGGAACCGGGGCCGGCTTCCCAGCCGAATGCGCCGCCGGGGCGGTAAGCCCTTTTCAACGTAAGTTTGTCCGGGAGTTGCGACGGTTGCGCATGCCGGTGGAGGTTCCTGGTTTCCCGCCCATTCGCGGTGAATTACAAGAAGCAGGTTATTCGACTTCGCTGCGCTCCGCTCAGAAGGACGGGGAACGGGGCATGGATGGCCTGCGCTGGTTATTTCCCGCTAGTGTGGTGGGTCCGAAATTCGTCGAAGAACAACCGCAGATTCTTCGACTCGCCACCCCCGAACTGAAAGACGTTCGGGGCCCCGTTCGCTCAGAATGACGGCCTATTTTATGGTGTGTATTTCAGACGCAGGACACTAGTTGATACAGGCCTTGTTGAGGATTGGCACTCAGGGGCTCACGGTTAGCGTAAGGCTCTGCGACTGGACGACGCCGGTTTTCATGCCGGTTCCTGTTACCTGGATGATGTAGGCGCCGGTGCTGGGGGCGTTGAGGTGGACGGACGTGCAGCCGGTGGCCAGCAGGTGCGCGCCGAGCAGGAGTAGCCACGCGGTGGCCTGGAAGCAGGCGTGGCGCTTGCGGAACCGCGCGAAGATTAAGCCGAACAAGAGAGCGAGAGGCAGACAAAGGGCGGCCGGAATGGGCTGCGCGCGGCCGGTGCGGGCGGCTGCCGCCGTCTGGGTGGTGCTGAGGGTGAGTTGCGTGGTTGCCGTGCCGAGCGTGGGCAGCGTGACGGACGGGCTGGCGAACTGGCAGGTGAGGTTGGCGGGCAGGTCGTCGCAGGTGAGTTGAACGGTGTCGGCGAATGTGCCGCTGGCCGTGAGGCTGACGGTGGTGGTGGCGGGTTGGCTGGCGGCGATGGTGAGGGTGGACGGCGCGACGGTGAGGGAGAACGTGTTGGGCGGCGTGAGCAGGGAGATGCCTGGCGAGACCGATGGGCTGTGCAGGGCGTCGCCGCCGTAGGAGGCGACGATGATGGCGGTGCCGGGCGCGAGGGTTGGTGTGAAGACGAGAGAGCCTGCGGGGCCCAGTGCCTCCGTTCCGATGACGGCGGTTCCGATGAGGAAGGTGATGGTTCCGGTGGGCGTGGGGCCGCTGGCGGCGCTGACGGTGATGTTGAGCGCGGGCGGCGTGGCGGCAGCGGCAACTGCTCCGGTGGAGGTGAGCGCGGTGGTGGTGGGGATGGTGTCGACAACCTGATTGATGGCGGGGGATGTGGCGGCGGCGTTGGTGGCGTCGCCGGAGTAGACGGCAGTGATGAGATGAGAGCCGGGCGCGAGTGCGGCTGTACTCAGCGAGGCTGCGCCGCTGGCGCTGACAGAAGCCGTGCCGATGGATACGCCGTCGGCGAGGAAGTTGATGGCGCCGGTGGGCGTGGAGGCGGTGCCGGCCATGGTTGCGGTAAATGTGACCACGGCATCGGCGACCGATGGATCGGCTGAGGATGCGACGGCGACTGAGAGCTGCGCTGGTCGCACGGTGAGCACGAGCGGCGCGGAGGTGCTGGAGGTTTCAGTGGTGCTTCCCGCAAACGCGGCGACGATGAAGTGCGAGCCGGTGGCGAAGGCGTGGGTGAGCAATGCGCTTGCGCCGGCGCCAAGCGTGGCTGTGCCGAGCGGGACGACCGCGCCGTTGAATGTGTCTGTGAATGTGACGGAACCCGATGGCTGCCCTTGCGCTGCCTGTACGCTGGCGATGAGTGTTACCGATGATCCAACACTGGCCGGGTTGGGCGTGGCGGTGAGCGCGGTCGTTGTCGGTGCGGGATCGACAATCTGGGTGATGGGCGCTGAGGTGCTTGGAGCTGTACTCGTGTCGCCGAGGTATTCCGCGGTGATGGTGTGGGCGCCGACGGCCAGCGCGGAGGTGGCGAAGGTGCCGGAGCCAGTAGTGCTGGCAAGGCTGCCGGCGCCGATCTGCGTACCGTTTTCGAGGATAAGGAACGTGCCGGTGGGCGTGGGCGATTGAAGCGCCTGGACGGTCACCGTGAAGGTGACGGGCGTGTTGTAAAGGGAGGGGCTGGGCGCGGAAGTGACCACGGCGGTAGAGGTTTGCTTCACGTCCTGCGTGATCATGACGGAGACGCTGCTGGAGACCTGGTGGGTGGCGTCGCCGCTGTAGGTGGCGATGATTGAGTGAGTGCCGGCGGTGAATGTCGCGGTGCTGTACGTGGCAACGCCAGCGGCACTCAACGGGATGGTGGCCAGGGTTGCAGAGCCATCGGTGAATGTGACGGAGCCCTGCGGCTGCACGCCGCCTCCGCCCGGGGCTGCAACAGTGGCGGTGAAGGTGACCTGCTGGTTCACGGCGGAAGGATTGGCGCTGGGAACGAGCGTGGTGCTGGTACCTTCCAGAACTGTCTGGTTCAGACTCGCCGAGACGCTTGCGGAGTGGGCGTGGTCGCCGCTGTAGGACGCGGTGATGGAGTGGACGCCGACTGCGAGCGAGGCAAGCTGCAGCGTGGCCGTGCCGGATGCGCCGATGACGATGGGCGAGGCGAGCAGGGTTGCGCCGTCATAAAAGGAAACCGTACCGGTGAGAGAGCTTCCGGCAGAGACAGTCGCGGTGAGGGTGATGGACTGGCCGAAGCCGGAGGGGTTCAAAGAAGACGTAAGCGTCGTAGTGGTTTGGCCGACGGGTATGGCGTTGCCGATGAGTTCAATGTCCAGAGGCGAGTTGGGCGTGGCAGAGCCGACATAGACGTGGCCGAGCAGCGGGTCGCCGACGGTTGTGGGCGCGAAGATGGCGACGATGCTGCAGCTGTCATCGATGGCGAGCGCGGGCGAGCCCACGGCGCAGGATGTGGAGCTATCGAAGGCGGCGTTGCCGTCCGGCGTGATGGAGGCCACTTCGAGCGGGGCGTTGCCGTCGTTCTCGACGATCAGGCTCTGGGGTGCGGACTGGCTGCCCTCAGCGATGGGCGAGGCGGTGTAGTCGAGAATGCCGAAGTTGGCCTGGATCTCGCGGATGCGGTTGTTGAGAGCGTCGGCGAAGTAGAGATCGCCTGCGCCGTCGAGCATGAGGCCGAGCGGGCCGAAGATGCTGACGGCGTAGGGACCGCCGTTGTTGTAGACGTACTCTCCCACGTTGTTTTGAGCGAGGGTGGAGACGATGCCGGTGGTTCCGCTTACCTTGCGGATGGAGTTATTGCCGGTGTCGGCGATGTAGACGTTGGAGGCGGCATCGACGGCTACGCCGGAGGGCGAAAACAACGCAGCCGCTGCCGCTGAGCCGCCGTCCCCTGTATAGCCTGTGGAGCCGATGCCGGCGTAGGTGGTAATGATGCTGGATGCGTTGAGCACGCCGCCGGAGATGGCGACGATGCGCACGGCGTTGTTGCCGGAGTCGGGAATGTACATGTTGCCGGCCGGATCGAAGGCGACGGCGAAGGGGAAGTTGAGCTCAGCCTGCCCAGCCGCGCTGCCGAAGCCGGAGTTTCCGCCGGCGCCGGTGGAAGGATCGGTATAGCCGTTGCCGGCAATGGTGGTGATGATGCCGGTGAGCGGGTCGACGCGGCGGATGCGGTGGTTGGCGGTGTCGGCGATGTAGAGATTGCCGGCGGCGTCGACGGTGACGCCTTGGGGCTGGTTGAGCGTGGCTGATGCAGCGGAGCCTCCGTCGCCGTTCGAGCCCTGCGTGCCGGTTCCGGCGATGGTGGTGATGATGCCGGTGGCGAGCGTGACCTTGCGGATTACGTTGTTGGCGGTGTCGGCGATGTAGAGGTTGCCTGCGCCATCGACGGCGACGCTCGAAGGACTGTTGACGCTCACGGCCGGGTCGGTGGACGCGAGGCCGTCGCCGGAGTAGGCTGCGACTCCATTGCCTGCGAGGGTGGAGATGATGCCGGTGGCTGCGTCGACCTTGCGGATGCGGTTGTGGCCGCGATCGGCGATGAACATATTGCCTGCGCCGTCGAGAGCGACGCTGGAGGGAGTGTCGAGAGGTGCGGCGATGGCGGAGCCACCGTCGAGGACGGGCGGCGCGATGAAGCCGTTGCCGGCAACGGGCAGAATGTTGCCGGTGCGAAGAACGCCGAGGCCACCGAGGCCCGCGCCGGAGATGTAGGCAGTTGCGAGGACGCGGCTGGTGCTGTCGAGAAGAACGATCGCGCCGGAGCGCAGGCCGGGCCATGCCGGCGTGAAAGTGACGGAGACGCTGCATGTGCCGTTGACGGCGAGCGTGGCGGAGGCGCATGTGTTGGCGCCGATGCCGGCGGCGAAGTCGAGGCTGGCGATGCCCTGGGTGAGAATTTCGAAGTTGGCCACAGTGCCCGCGGTAACGGCGCGGACGGTGACGTTCTGCTCGCCGCCGGTGGCCCCAACGGGCTGTGCGCCCAGAGATGTGGATTGCGCCGCGGCTGTGCGCGCAGTGGAAAGCAATGCGGCGAGAGTCAAGGCGCTCACCATAAGCCGCAACCCTGCGGTCGGCTTCAATGCTCTGCAGAGGGGAACGAGGAATGTGGCGACATGAGCGGTTTTAGGCGTGCTGCAGATATTCCCGCGATGGGGGACTGAACACATGAGCGGCTCCAGAGAAGATCACGCGGGACTCAACGGGTGGCTTCCTTTAGAGCATCGGCGCAGGTTGGACGAGCATGAAGCAAGATGCCGGCTGCGCAGGCAGACGCCGCTGCAAGTGCGTGAGCAATGCATACGCCCGAGCCCGCCCGATGTGCCACACGAGTGCAAGTGAGTGAGCCGAATGGATCAGCATTCGACATAGTTAGAGTGCGAAGGTGAGAAGGTGTGCGGCGATGAGACACCCCGCGGGGATGGCAGCCAGCGGCCAGCAAGCACACATCGGCTGTGCGTTTTGGCGTCAATGGAACGCAATCAGGAAGAGGCGGTCCCGATGGATGAAAAATCAAACGGCAATTTCACAGCAGCGAATTATCTAAGTAATGAGGGAACTGGGCGCAAGATCGTCCGCT
>Ga0302314_10009781_pt1 | contig 16906 bp, 18 predicted proteins | sample III_Palsa_N2_3_FD_200533 | JGI IMG/M metagenome (GOLD analysis project Ga0302314, IMG submission 200533) | Peat permafrost microbial communities from Stordalen Mire near Abisko, Sweden - III_Palsa_N2_3 | ecosystem: Environmental > Terrestrial > Soil > Palsa > Peat permafrost | place: Sweden...
GTAGCGCGCGGCCAGGCGCTTGACCAGATCGATCTGCTCGAGCGTCAGCTCCACGGCCTCCGGACCCTTCACGTCGACGGGCACCCAAACCGACCAGAATTGTCCGCCCACGTGTCCGGCACGCAGGCGCACGATGTCGGTCATGAGCGGCGCCATGTCGGTCCCCACCGGCAGTTTCGACGTATCGGTCTTCAGATCGATGGAGGCGAGCCGGCTCTTGTAGCGATCGCGGATCTCCCATGCCAAATCGTTGTGGCCGTCGATGAGCGGGGTCTGCTCCAGGACGCGAAGCACGCGCGCATGGTAGTCGGTGCCGGCGGCCGCGGCGGCGGCGGCCGCCGTCGGCACGACAGCCGTTGCCGCGACCGCAGCGACAGCGCACACGAATAATGCGGTGCGGACCGACAGCGCCGCGAGTCGACGAGCGCCGAGTGCTTTCTGCATAGTCATTTCTCGCAAACTCCACCGCTCGGTCGAAGCGCCGCGCGCCCAGCAATTTGCCATAACAGGCGCCGTCATGCGGCGGTTTTATTATTTGCCCCTTGCAGGCGAGCCGGGGGCTGTGGTCAAGTCGGACGAAGCTCGCGAGTCGTGCCGCGGGTGCGATAACAAGAACGATCCAGGCAAGTGAGTGTCATTTCGAGCGCCCCGCGTACCCGCGCGGGGCGCTCTTTATCCGGCTCCGGTCCCTTGGAATGGTCCCGAACGGCTTGAAATCGCCGGTTTCGGCTCCAGTCTCGGGCTGCGCGGCCCAAACCTCGCGCGAAACCGCCGGCTCGGATAGAATCCGCCGCCGGCAGCGCCCCTCCCGAGCGGCGCCGGCCACCCCCTTTTTCAAGCTCCAACGGAAGTCGATGCTTTCTACGTCCAACGTCGCCGTGCAATTCGGTGCGAAGCCCCTGTTCGAGCAGGTCACCGTCAAGTTTTTCGACGGCAACCGTTACGGCCTCATCGGCGCGAACGGTTCGGGCAAGTCCACGCTCATGAAGGTGCTGGGCCGCGACCTCGACCCAAGCGCGGGCGAGGTGATGCTGCAGACGGGCATGCGGCTCGGCAAGCTCAACCAGAACCAGTTCGGCTACGAGGACGAGCGCGTGCTCGACGTGGTCATGCAGGGGCACGCGGAGCTGTGGCGCGCCATGACGGAGCGCGACCGGATCTATGCGAACCCCGAGTCGACCGACGCCGATTACATGCGCGCGGCCGAGCTCGAGGCGGTGTTCGCCGAGTACGGCGGCTACGACGCCGAGGCCCGCGCCGGCAGCATTCTCACCGACGCCGGGATCCCCGAATCACGGCACAACGGCCCGATGCGCGAGGTGCCGCCGGGGTTGAAGCTGCGCGTGCTGCTTGCGCAGGCCCTGTTCTCGAGACCCGACGTGCTGCTGCTCGACGAGCCGACGAACAACCTGGACATTCACTCGATCCACTGGCTCGAACGCGCGCTCAACGCTTATGACGCCACCATGGTCATCATCAGCCACGACCGGCATTTCCTGAACCAGGTCTGCACCCACATCGCCGACCTCGACTATCAGCAGCTCAAGATCTATCCCGGCAACTACGACGACTTCATGCTCGCCTCGGTGCAGGCGCGCGCACGGGTGGAGGCCTCGAACGCCAAGGCGCGCGACAAGATCTCCGATCTGCAGGAGTTCGTGCGGCGCTTCTCGGCGAACGCATCGAAGGCCCGCCAGGCGACCTCGCGCAAGCGGCAGCTGGAGAAGATCAAGCTGGAGGAAGTGCGTCCCTCGTCGCGCCAGAATCCCTATATTCGCTTCGAGCAGGGGAGAAAGCTCTATCGCTCCGCCGTCACGGTGGAGGGGCTGTCGTTCCGCTATCCCGGCACGGAGCAGAACGTGCTCGACAAGGTCAACTTTCAGATCGAGGCGGGCGAGCGCATCGCCATCATCGGTCCGAACGGCGCCGGCAAGACCACGCTCATGCGCATTCTCGCCGGCGAGCTCACGCCGACGGCGGGCCGCATCGTGTGGGTGGAGAATGCGCAGGTCGGCTACATGCCGCAGGATCCCCAGGCCGAGTTTCTGCCGCCCTGTGATCTGTTTACCTGGATGTCGCAGTACACGGGCAAGGCGGACGACGATCAGATCGTGCGCGCGACCCTGGGGCGACTGTTGTTCTCCGGCGAGGAGACCAAGAAATCGGTGAGCGTGCTGTCGGGCGGCGAGAAGGGCCGCATGATCTACGGCAAGCTCATGCTCACGAAGCCGAACGTGCTGTTGATGGACGAGCCCACCAACCACATGGACATGGAGACCATCGAGTCGCTGCAAATCGGCCTCGAGCATTTTGCAGGGACGCTGGTGTTCGTCTCCCACGACCGCGAGTTCGTCGGCGGCCTCGCGACCCGCATCCTCGAGCTCAAGCCGGGCGGCAAGCTGGTCGATTTCAAGGGCACCTACGACGAGTACTTGAAGGCGCAGGGCCTGGACGGCTAGGGCGCGCATCCGCGCGCGCCGCGGTCTCGAACTCTTGGGGGACAAGATCCCGTGAGAGGTAACGATGACCGATCGACCGACCGAGCGCGCCGTGTCCGCGGCGCTGTGCCTGCTGGCGCTGGTCGCATTCGGGAGCCCCGCCGTGATCTCCGCGGCCGAGCGCTACGAGGGCATTGCCTACCTGCGCGGTACCGATCGTATCGCCTACCGCGAGACGCACTTCGTGTTCGAGCGCGACGCCACCCACCAACGGCTGGTGCTGTATCGCTGCGCCAATGGCACGCCCTTCGGGCGCAAGTGGGTGCGCGAGGCGCCCTCGGCGGTCGCACCGGATTTTGATTACGAGGATGCGCGCGACGGCTATCGGGAGGGTGTGCGCACCGAGCAGGGCGCGCGCCGGGTATTCGTGCGCGAGAACGCCCACGCCGCGCTCGAGACGCGGCCGTTGCCCGCGAGCGCCGACGGTGTGCTCGACGCCGGGTTCGATGCGTTCGTGCGCGGCCACGGGCAGGACCTCGCCGCGGGCCGCGCCCCGCGCCTCGATCTCATCTATGACCGCGCCGTCCGCATCCAGGTGGCCGCCGGCCTCGAATAGCTACCCGTAGGCCAAATTCGAGGAAAAGGCATGGCTGGAGTGGACATGGGCAGGGTTCAGCGGATTGCCGTCATCGGCTCCGGCATCTCCGGGTTGGCGAGCGCTTGGCTCCTTGGGCGCCGCCACGCGGTCACGCTGTACGAAGCGAACGACTATCTCGGCGGCCATACTCATACGCACGAGGTACGGGTGGGCGGACACGACCACCGCGTGGATACGGGCTTCATCGTCTTCAATCCGGCGCACTATCCGCTGCTCACGCGGCTGTTCGAGGAGCTCGGCGTGCGTTCTCAGCCGACGCAGATGAGCCTGTCGGTGCGCAACGAGATGAGCGGGCTCGAGTACAACGCCACCTCGCTCGCGACTCTGTTCTGCCAGCGCCGGAACCTCGTCTCGCCGCGCTTCTTCGGCCTCATCCGCGACATCCTGCGCTTCAACCGCGAGGCGCGGGCTTTGCTGTCCGTTGCGGGTCCGGGCCCCACCCTCGGCGAGTATCTCGCGCAACACGGCTACGGCGCCGCGTTTCGCGACGACCACCTGGTGCCCATGAGCTCCGCGCTTTGGTCGGCGCCACCACGCGAGGTGTTAGAGTTTCCGGCCAAGTACTTGGTGCAATTCCTGGCGAATCACGAAATGCTGCAGGTAAGCGGCCGCGCGCCCTGGCGAGTGGTGCAGGGCGGCTCCTCGACGTACATCCAGGCGCTCACCGCGCGCTGGAACGTGACTACGCGCCTCGGCTGTCCGGTGATGGGGATCGAGCGCTCGAGCAGTCACGTCACGGTGGACTCGCTCGCCGGCCGCGAGCGATACGATCAGGTGGTGCTCGCGTGTCACAGCGATCAGGCGCTCGAGCTTCTCCACACGCCGACCCGCGCGGAGCGCGACGTCTTGGGCGCGATCGGCTATCAGCCGAACCGCGTGATCCTGCACACCGATGCCTCGGTCATGCCGCAGCGTCCGCGTGCCTGGGCCGCGTGGAACGCGCTCATCCCCAGGGAGCCGGAAACGGCCTGCACGGTCAGCTACTGGATGAACCTGCTGCAAGGCATCGACAGCGCGGAGCCGCTGATCGTCACCTTGAATCCGACCCGGTCCATCGATCCGGCCAAAGTGCTGCGTTCGCTGCGCTACGCCCATCCGGTGTACACGCACGCGAGCGTCGCCGCCCGCGCGCGCAAGGCCGAGATCCAGGGCGCGTCGCGCACGTGGTTCGCAGGGGCCTACTGGGGCTGGGGATTTCACGAGGACGGCATGCGCAGTGCCGTCGAGGTGGCCGCCGCGCTGGAGGTCCCGTGGCCCGCGCACGCGATGCGCCCGGCGCCGCTCCCCGCAGCACGCGAGCTCGCCGCATGACTCGTGCTGCAGTCGGGACGGAACTCGCTCGTGAGACCGATCCGGCGGGCGAGACCCTGCGCGCGCGCGCGCCTGCCCTCGCGAGTGCCGTGTATGAGGGCGTGGTGCGCCACCGGCGCCACTCGCCGCAGCCGCACGTCTTTCGCTACCGCATGGCGCAGCTTTATCTCGATCTCGAGGAGATCGAGCAGGTGTTCGAGGGACGCTGGCTCTGGTCGTCAAGCCGGCGCAACGTCGCCGAGTTCCGCCGCAGCGATTATCTGGGCCGGTCCGACCGGCCGCTCATCGAGGCGGTGCGCGATTGCGCCGAGCAGGCCTCGGGCCGCCGGCCGCAAGGGCCCGTGCGTCTCCTCACCCATGTGCGCTACGGCGGTTACGTCTTCAATCCCGTGAGCTTCTATTATTGCTTCGGCGCGGACGGCGCGAGCCTCGAGTGCCTCGTCGCCGAAATCACCAACACGCCCTGGGGCGAGCGGCACGTCTATGCGCTGCCGGTAAGTGAGGCGGAGCGGCAGGCAGGCGCGTGGCGCTGGTCGTTCGACAAGGCCTTTCACATCTCGCCGTTCCTGCCCATGAACCGGCGCTACGCTTGGCGCGCGAGCGAGCCCGGCAAGAGCTTGCGCGTGCACATTGAAGTGCTCGACGGCGGACGCAGCGAGTTCGACGCGACCCTCGTGCTCGAGCGCCGGCCGCTCGATGCCGCCGCGTTGCGCCGCGTGCTCTGGCGCTATCCGCTCATGACCGCGCAGGTGATGGCCGGCATTCACTGGCAGGCCTTGAAGCTCTGGGCGAAGCGCAATCCCGTGTACACGCACCCTTCTCCGGCGGAGCAGCGATGATCGACCAGCACAAGACTTATCCCGCATCCTGTCTGACGGCACCGACCGAGCCGGGTGCTCTGGATCGCGCGCTGCGCGCGCGGCTGATCGAGCGGCTGCGGTCCCTGCGGCACGGCCGGCTCGTCATCGAGGATGCCTGCGGCCGGGTGGTTCTCGGGCGCGCGGGCGAGGCGGAGGACGCGGGGATGTGCGTGCACGTGCGCGTCGACGATCCGGCGCTGTATCGTGCGCTCGCCACCAGCGGCGCCGTGGGAGCGGGCGAGTCCTACATCCGCGGGCACTGGCGCTGCGACGATCTCGTCGGACTCATGCGTCTCCTCGTGAGCAACCGCGATTTGCTCGACGGACTGGAGCGCGGCTCCGCCCGGCTCGGCGGCTGGCTGCTGCGCGCCTGGTCGGCGCTCAAGCCGAACACGCGGCGCGGCAGCCGCGAGCACATCGCCGCGCATTACGATCTCGGCAACGAGTTCTTCGCGCTCTTTTTGTCGCCCGATCTCATGTACTCCTCGGCGCTCTGGGCGGACGCCGACGACACGCTCGAAGCGGCGTCGACGCGCAAGCTCGATGCCATTTGCTCGGCGCTCGAGATCTCGCCGGGCGATACGGTCGTCGAGATCGGCACGGGCTGGGGCGGCTTCGCCTTGCACGCCGCGCGCCGCTACGGCTGCCATGTGACCACGACCACCATCTCGGGGGAGCAGCATGCGCTCGCCAGTGAGCGGGTGGCCGCCGCCGGTCTCGGCGATCGCGTCACCGTGCTCCTCCAGGACTATCGCGACCTGCAGGGTTGCTACGACAAGCTCGTGTCCATCGAGATGATCGAAGCGGTGGGCGCGCGCTATCTCGAGACTTACTTCGCGAAAGTGGGGGCGCTCCTCAAGCCGCGAGGCCTCGCGCTGCTGCAGGCCATCACCATCGAGGATCACCGCTACGAGCGGGCGCTGCGCGAGGTGGATTACATCAAGCGCTACGTGTTTCCGGGCGCTTTCATTCCCTCGGTGAGCGCCATGCTCGAGGCGAAGCGCCGCGTCACGGACTTGAACCTCGTGCACTTCGAGGATTTCGGGCTCTCTTATGCGCGCACGCTCGAGACGTGGCGCAAGCGCTTCCTCGCACAGCGCGGCGAGGTGCGCCGGCTCGGATTCGACGACCATTTCATCCGGCTCTGGGAGTTCTATCTCGCCTACTGCGAGGCAGGCTTTCGCGAGCGCTCCATCGGCGTCGCGCACTTGAAGTTCGCCAAGGCGGCGCTTCCTTGATGGGCGGCCTTCAATGAGCGGCGTGATCAATTTCGTGGCCTATCAGGCGGTATGGTTCGCCGTCGTCGCGAGTGCCGGCCACGGCCGGGCGGCGCTCGGCATGGGGGCGGCCGCGCTGTTCGCAGGCGCGCAGCTCGCGCTATCGCGCCGGCGCCTCGCGGATCTGCGTCTCATGGCGGCGGCCATCACCCTCGGCGTTGTGATCGACGGCACGCTTGGGCTCTGCGGCTGGCTGCGCTATGCCTCGCCAGAGCCCGCGCTGCCGCCGCACGGCGCGCCGCTCTGGATCCTGTGCCTCTGGGCCGCGTTCGCGCTCACCCTCACGCGCTCGCTCGCCTGGCTCATGCGGCGTCCGTGGCTCGCCGCGTTGCTGGGTGCGCTCGGTGGACCGCTTGCCTACGCGAGCGCGGCGCGCGGCTTTGCGGCGGTCGAGCTCGCACCGCCCGCAGCGCGCGGCTTCTCCGCACTCGCGCTCGGTTGGGGAGCGGCCTTGGGCGTGCTCGCCTATTCCGCGCGGCGCGTCCACACGGGTCCCGCCGCGGCGCACGTCGAGGCGCGGCCGTGAGCGCGGGGGGTGCGGTCGCGATCCTGTGGGCGGGCGCGGCGCTCGCCATGAGCCTGGGCTGGGAGTGGCAGCGACAGCGCGAGAATGCCGGCATCGTCGATGTGATCTGGACGGCGGGCATCGGCGCCGCGGCGTTGTGGTACGCCGCGGTGCTCGATGGCGCGGTGTTGCCGCGCGCGTTGCTCGGGCTGTTCGGCGCGCTCTGGAGCCTGCGGCTCGCGGCGCACCTCGCGCCGCGCGTGCTCAAGGGTCCGGAGGACGGACGCTACCGGCAGCTGCGTCAGCGCTGGCAGGGACATCAAGGAAAGATGTTCGGGATGTTTCAGCTGCAGGCGCTCCTCATCGTGCTGTTCTCGTTGCCGTTTCTCGCCGTGGCGCGCAATCCGACCGCCGTGCTCACCCCCTGGATGATGGCCGGCATGGCCGTGTGGATCGGGAGCGTCTGCGGCGAGGCGCTCGCGGACCGCGAGCTCGCACGCTTCCGCGCGGACCCGGCGAACCACGGCCGCACCTGCCGTGCAGGTCTATGGCGCTACTCGCGGCATCCGAATTATTTTTTCGAATGGCTCCACTGGTTCGCCTACGTGGGCCTCGCGGTGGGGAGCCCGCTTTTCTGGCTGAGCTTCTCGGGACCCGTCGTCATGTACGCGTTCCTGCGCTGGATCAGCGGCATTCCGTTCACCGAGGCGCAGGCGCTGCGCACCCGCGGCGAGGATTACCGCCGCTATCAGGCGGAGACCTCGCAGCTCATTCCCTGGTTTCCAAAGGAGCAACGTTGAGCACCGTCAATCCGATCTCTCTCGCCACCACCACCGCCACCGGTGCGGCCGCGAGCCGCGGCGCCCTCGGCTGGGCCGAGCGCGGCCTCCTGCCCGATGCGCTCATCCGCCACGGCATCCGGCGCCTTTGCGCCGCGCGTCTTCGCGAGGAGCGCGCCGGCGGACTCGAGGGGCAGGCCGCGCGCTTCGAGCGGCGCATCGAGCTGCTGCGCGACAGCCCCATCGCCATCCACACCGATGCGGCGAACGCGCAGCACTACGAGCTGCCACCCGCGTTCTTCGAAGCCTGTCTCGGCGCGCGCCTGAAGTACTCCTGCGCGTACTATCCGCGCGGCGATGAGACGCTCGACGAGGCCGAGGAGGCCATGCTCGAGCTGTACGTGCAGCGTGCGGAGCTCGAGGACGGTCAACGCATTCTCGAGCTCGGCTGCGGCTGGGGATCCTTGACGCTGTTCATGGCCGAGCGCTTTCCCAACGCTCGCATCGAGGCGGTGTCGAACTCGAGGCCGCAGCGCGAGTTCATCGAGGCGCGCTGCGCGCAGCGCGGTATCCGCAACGTGACGGTGCGCACCGCCGATGTGAAACGCCTCGAGCTCGCCGCCGGCGTCTACGATCGTTGCGTGTCCGTCGAAATGTTCGAGCACGTGCGCAACTACCGCGCCTTGCTCCGGCGCATCGCCCGAAGCCTGGCTGCGCACGGCAAGCTTTTCGTACACATCTTTGCGCACCGCACGCTCCTCTATCCCTTCGAGACCGAGGGCAAGGACGACTGGATGGGCCGCTACTTCTTCACCGGCGGCCTCATGCCCTCCGCCGAGACGCTGCTGCGCTTTCCGGAGCACGTCGAGGTGGAGGCGCAATGGCTGCTCGACGGCACCCACTATCAGCGCACGGCCGAGCACTGGCTCGCGAATCACGACGCGCGTCGCGAGGCGGTCATGGCGACCTTGCGCGTGGCGTACGGCGCGGCGGGTGCGGCGCTCTGGAATCAGCGCTGGCGCATGTTCTGGATGGCCTGCGCCGAGCTCTTCGGCTACGCGGGCGGGCAGGAGTGGGTCGTCGCCCACTACCGCTTCGCGCGGCGCCCGTGAGCGCGGCGCATGCGGCACGGCGCGCTGTCCGGATCCTCGCGCTTGCAGCGCTTGCGGCGCTCGGCGCGGGCTGCATGAGCACGAGCATGCCCACCGTTCCCGTCGTGCATGCGGTCGATCTGCCGCGCTTCATGGGCGCCTGGTACGTGATCGCGAGCATTCCCTCCTATCCGGAACGTGATGCCTACGATGCCGTTGAATCCTACGAGCTGCGGCCCGACGGCCGTATCCAGACGACATTTCGCTATCGCAAGGGCAGCTTCGACGCGCCGCTCAAGACCATGCGCCCCGTGGGCACGGTCGTGCCGGGGACCGGCAACGCGGTGTGGGGCATGCAATTCATCTGGCCCATCAAGGCCGAGTACGTGATCTCTTATCTCGATCCCGACTACGCCGAGACCATCATCGCGCGCAGCAAACGCGACTATGCCTGGATCATGGCGCGCACGCCGGAGATCCCCGAGGCCGCCTATGCGGCCGACGTCGAGCGCCTGAAGTCCATGGGGTATGACGTGGCGAAGCTGCGCAAGGTGCCGCAGAGTCCGCGTTAGCCGGCGCGCTTAACGCGCGTGCTGCGTGACTTTGTCCCCGGCGCGGCCCCCTGGCCGTCCGCCCCCTTCAGTGTGACGGTACCCGGTATGTGCTGTTTCCCCCAACGCACGAACGCGAGGAGCACTTCGCCGAGTGCGCTGCCCTTCGGGGTAAGCGTGTAGGCGTACCGCACCGGACGCTCTTGGTAAGGGGCGCTCGCGATGATGCCGGCGCTTTCCAGGCGCTTCAGGCGCTCGGCAAGAATATTCGTCGGAATGCCCTCCGGCGAATCCGCGAGTTCGCCGTAAGTATGTTTACCGTGCAGCAGGTCGCGCACCACGAGGAGCGACCACTTGTCACCCACGATATCGAGCGAGCTCGCGATCGCACAGGCGGAACGCGCGAAGGGCTTTGCGGCAGTCATCGTCCGGCTCTCCTAATCGGTCAAAGGCTGGTAACTTGCAGATTGCAAGTCATTGTGCTACGTTGAGGATAGACTTGCAAAATGCAAGTAACTAAGGAGGATAGCGTCATGACCACGATAGTGCTTTCCCAGCCCGCCGAGGCTCAGCGCCGCGAACAAGCCGGTGTCCGCCGCGCCGTTTCAATCGCATTGACCGTCTGGCTCTTGCTCGTGCTGTCGCTCGGTTCCGCAGGCGCCTTCGTCGGCCCGCCCGGGAGACCACCGCTGCAGCGCCCCTGCTGCTCTTTTTCGCGGGGCTGCGAGTCTCGCAATCCTTTCGCGATTTCGTGCTCTCGTTGGATCTTCGGCTGATCGCCGGAATGCAGGCTTGGCGCTGGGCCGGCCTCGGGTTCCTCGCTCTCTACACGCATAAGGTGCTCCCGGCTGTGTTCGCCCTGCCCGCGGGCCTCGGCGACATGGCCATCGGCGTCACGGCCCCGTGGATGATCCTTGCCCTGGTGCGTGAGCCTCGCTTCGCCGCCCGCGGCGCCTTCATCCGTTGGAATATCCTCGGGATATTGGACCTCGTCGTCGCGATCAGCATCGGAACCGCGAGTACCCTGTTCGCGACCGGCGCTCCGGGAGAGATCAGCACCGCGCCGATGGCGACATTGCCGCTGCTGCTGATCCCGGGATTTCTCGTGCCGCTATTCCTGATGTTGCACATCACGGCGCTGATGCAAAGCCGGCAATTGATCCGCAGCGGCGCATAGCGGCGATCGAGCTCAGCTGCCGGGCGCCCCCACCGGCAAATGCGCGAGCAGCTCGCCCGCACCGTTCCAGAACACCTGGATGCCGATGCAGAACAGCAGGAACGCGGACAGGCGCACGACGATGGTCGTGCCTGTCGGGCCGACGAGATCCGCAAGGCGTCCGGAGTTGCGGTAGGAGGCGTAAACCAACAGCACGAGCAAGAGCGTTGCCGCGAGGGTCTCGATGAAGAAGGCGATCAGCGACGCGTACGAGCCCCCGGGACGGCTCGCACCGATGGAGATCGCGACCGAGATGGTGCCGGGCCCGGTGGTCAAGGGCATGGTGAGCGGATAGAAGGCGAGCCGGCTCGGGGGGGTGTCGATGGAGCGCGGGTACGCGGGGGCTTCACTGCGACGCTGCTCCGTGGCGTCGGGCTCGTTCAGCATGCGCCAGCCGGACATGGATACGACGATCCCGCCGGCGACGCGCAGCACCGGGATCGAGATACCGAAGAAGCTCAGCACGTACGCGCCCACGTAGAGCGAGGCCGCGACAATGCAGAACGCGTAGATACCCACCCAGCGCGACACGGCGGCGCGGGTCTTGGGCTCCATGCCTTGAGTCGCGCCGAAGAAGATGAAGGCGCCCGAGAGCGGATTGACGATCGAGAAAAGCGCGCCGAACGCGAGCAGGAAGGTAGCCACGGAACTAGCGCGCCATGCGGGCTAGTGCAGGAGCGTCGAGGGGCGGGGGTCCGGCCCGGCCTGCAAGCCGCCGTACAGCGCGGGGGATTGCAGGATGTGCTCGAGAATCTCGGGGATCTCGAACACCGCTCGATTCTCGATGCGCGCGAGGTTCGCCTTGAACTCGGCCAAGCGGGCGAGGATCGAGCGCACGCCGTCGTCGACGAAGCGGAACGATTCGAGCACGATGCCGGCGCCGTTCTCGAGCACCCAGTCGGTGTTGTAGCGCTCCTGCGGCATGGTCCAGGTATTGCGGACCACCACCACCGGCAGCCCCTGCTGCACAGCCTCGCTGATGCTGCCCGGCCCCGGCTTGCCGATGAAAAAATCGGCGAGCTGCATGTAGTGGCGCATCTGCGAAGTGAATCCCAGCACGGCGCGCGGCGCGCGCGCCGCGGCGCTCATGAGGGACAGGTGCTGCGCGAGCGCGGCGTTGTGCCCGCAGATCATGATGAGCTGCACGTCGTCGAGGCGCTTGGCGATGCCCTGCATGGCGCGCGAGCCGTGGCCGCCGAACATGACGAGGCCGGTGGGCCGGTCCGGATCCAAGTTGAGCTTGCGCAGCTCCGCGCGGCGGTCGATCTCGACCTGCGCATAGAAGTCCGGGCGGATGATCATCCCGGAGGTCAGGTGCACGCGATCGTCGCCGTAGCCGAGCGCGCGGGCCTGCGCCGCGGCTTTCGGCGTGCCGCAGATGAAGTGCTGCGCCTGACGCGGCTCGATCCAGAAGTGCGGCGGGTAGTCCGCGAAATCGGTGAGCAGCGTCACGTAGGGGACGCGCGGCGTGAGCGAGGCGACCGCCTCGTACATCGGGCGGTTGAAGTTCGGGATGAGCGAGACCACCAGGTCAGGCGGGGCCTTGCGCCAGTAGCGCCGCAACCGCCTGGCCATCGACCGATGGCTGATGCGGACGGCGGCCTGCAGGAGCTTCAGCTCCTGCGCGAGACCCACGCTCCAGCCGCGGGCGAGACGGGTGTTGTAGATATCTTCCCAGTCCATGCCCGTGGTCTTGCGGAACACGTCTTTGGGATCGAGCACCTTCATGAGGTTCACGAGGCGCACCTGCCAGGGGCGCTGTTGCGTGCGGATCACGGTTTCCAGGGCCGTCGCGGCCGCGCGATGTCCGCCCCCCGCATTGAAATAAACAAGGTCGATTGTTGTTGTCACGGCCCGCGCACGATGCACCGGTTGAGCTCGAGTGTCCCTGACGGTCAGGGTCATCCAGCGATGCTGCACATTCTATGTGAACGGGGTATGAAAGCGAGCCGCGGATACCGGACGGCCCCGAGCACCGCGGCTCGCTGCGTCAGGGCGGAAATGATAGAGTCGGACGCCATGAGCGCGAGCCTCAAGTCCGTACCGAACGAGCGTCAGGCGCGCGTCGACCTGGCCGCCTGCTACCGTCTTGCCGACCACTTCGGCTTGAACGAGGGCATCGACAACCACATGACCATGCTCGTGCCGGGGCACGACGACCGGTTCCTGCTGGCGCCCTTCGGCCTGCACTGGTCGGAGGTCAAGGCGGGCGATTTCATGGTGGTCGACTTCAACGGCCGGATCCTGGCCGGGCGCGGGCCCGTCGAGCCCACGGCGCTCTATATCCATATGCCCGTGCATCGCCTGGCGCCGCAGGCGCGCTGCGTTCTGCACACGCACATGCCTTATGCCACCGCGCTCACCATGCTCGAGAATCCGCGCCTCGAGATGGCGGTGCAAAGCGCGCTCGGCTTCTACGAGGACATCGCGTACGACGCCGATTACAACGGCCTTGCCTTCGATGCATCCGAGGGCGAGCGCATGGCGCGGGTGCTCGGCACGAAATCCGTGCTGATGCTCGGGAATCACGGCGTGCTGGTCGTCGGCGACACCGTGCCGCGCGCCTTCGAGAAGCTCTATTTCCTCGAGCGGGCGGCCCAGGCCCAGATCCTCGCGCTCTCCACCGGCCGCGCCTTAAAGCTCGTGCCCGACAAGGTGATCCGCGCCACGTACGCGCAATTCTCCGCGGGTGGCGAGGTCGGCGGCCGGGACCGGGCTGATCTGCATTTCGATGCGCTGAAGCGGCTGCTCGACCGCCAGCAATCGGATTACGCGAGCTGAGCTCGGAGGTCCAACCCGGCGCGGGTTCCTCGCCGGGCGAGGCGGTGGGCTCGTACACGCGGCCTTTCCTCGTGGTCGCGTTGCTTGCGGCCGTGCTGTTCATCAACTACGTCGACCGCGGCGCCGTGCCGACCGCCATCCCGCTGATCCAGCACGATCTGCGTCTCGATAATGAGCAGGTCGGACGGCTCCTGTCGGCCTTCTTCATGGTCTACGCCTTCATTCAGATCCCGGTGGGCTGGCTCGCCGAGCGCTACGGCGCGCACCGGGTGCTCGCGGGCGGCCTGGTCGTGTGGTCGGCGGCGACCATGCTGATGGGCGTCACCTCGAGCTTCACCATGCTGTTCTGCTTGCGCATGCTCCTGGGCCTCGGCGAAAGCGCGGGCTTTCCGGCGGTATCGAAGCTCATGGCCGCGGTGGTCCCGGTCAGGAGTCTGGGACTCGCGAACGGCATCGTCGCCTTCGGCTACCTCATGGCGCCGGGCGTCGGCATTTTCGCGGCGGGGCTGCTCATCGACCATGTCGGCTGGCGCGGCACGTTCGCGACTTTCGGGTTGCTGTCGCTCCTCTGGCTCGTACCCTGGGCGTTCGTGAGACTGCCGAAGCTGGCGACCGCGCGCAGCGACGCGGCGACGCCGACCTGGTCCATGGTGCTCGCGCAAAGAGGTCTCTGGGGCACGAGCCTCGGGCTATTCTCGAGCAACTACATGTGGTACTTCATGCTGAGCTGGTTGCCCGGGTTCCTGGTCAATGAGCGCGGCTTCTCGATGCACGAGATGGAGCACGTCGGCACGCTCGGCTACCTCGTCAACGGCTGCTCAGCGCTCGTCACCGGCTGGGCGATCGACCGTTACATCAGGACTCGCGGCTCGGCGAATTTCGCCTATAAGCTGGTGATGGTGCTGGCCCACGGCGGCGCAGTGCCCTGCATGCTGGGAATGGCTTTTGGCTCGCAGAGCGTCGCGGTCGCATCCATGTTCGGTTTCCAGGTGCTGATGGGCGCCTCATCGCCCGGCGTCTATGCCATGTCGCAGATTCTTGCGGGGCCGCGTGCCTCGGGACGGTGGGTGGGCATCCAGAACTCGGTGGGCAACATGTCGGGCATCATCTCCCCGTGGCTCACCGGCTTCATCGTCGACCGCACCGGTCATTTCACCTTGGCCTTCATCGCCTGCGCCGTCATGAGCCTGGTGGGCATCATCGGCTGGATCGGCATGATCCCGAGGCTCGCACCCATCCCCTGGGAGACGTTGCGGCCGGCCGTCCGCGCCCCGGCGTGAGGCCGGTCACAGCGCGTCATCGCGCCGCCCTGTCCCGCCGCCGGACGCGTGCAACGCCTTGAATTCGTTAGTCGCCGAGACCTTACGTCGGCGCGCGGCGACATTCCTCGCCGCCCCTTCCAGCCCTAGCATGTCATCCGTGAATCGAGACTGGATGACTCAATGCTCAACCACTTGACAGAATCTGCGCAGGCCGCCTCGAGCAAGACGCTCGACGCGTTCGCGCAGCTCATCTGTGCGCTCGCGCCCGAGGTGTGCAGCGTCTCGTTTCATGACTTCGCGGCGGACACACTGCTGTTGAGCGAGGATTTCCTGCTGCCCGAGGATCATCAGCTGGTCGAGGACTGCCTGGCGCGCGACGACACCGGTCTGCACTCGATCCAGTACGGCACGCGCGAGGGCACACGCTACTCGGTGGCGATCCCCATCCGCGATGCGCGCGGCGAGGTGGTCGGCGCCGTGCGCCTCAGTATCGATGCGCAGATCGACACCGCGCGCACGCTCGAGCCGCTCGAGCAACGGCTCGCACCCGTCATGGTGTGCCTCGCCGCCGAATACGAGCGCCGCCAGGCACCGCCGACGCCCGCCGTCGACAGCCATCACTTGCTGCAGATCGACAACGCGCTCGATGCCGAGCGGTTCGAGCTGTACGTGCAGCCCATCCGCTCGCTACACGAGAATCCGGATTCGAACCACTACGAGGTGTTGCTGCGGCTGCGCATGACCGACGGCTCCCTCCTCGAGCCGCATACATTCCTGGAGGCCGCCGCGCATCGCAACCTCATGCCCTCGATCGACCGCTGGGTCGTGCGCACGCTCCTCATGTGGCTCGTGAACAATCGCAAGCTCTGGTCGCGCACGCTGGCGGTGTTCTCCATCAACGTGTCCTCGCAGTCGATCACCGATGCCGATTTCGTGAGCTACGTGGAGTCCTGCGTGAGCAAGAGCGGCCTGCCGCCGCAGGTGCTGTGCTTCGAGATCACCGAGCGCTTCGCCTCCTCGAGCAACATCAGCGTGGCCGAATCGATGAAGCGTCTCGAGGCGCTCGGCTGCGAAGTCGCGCTCGATGACTTCGGCGCGAATGCGCCGTCCTACGGATACCTGCGCAGCGTCCCCGCCCATTACTTCAAGATCGACAGCTCGCTCGTGGGCGCCGCGCCCACCGACCGCGTCGCGCGCGCCGTCATCTCCTCGATCGTGCGCATGGCCGGTGATCTCGGCGTGCAGACGGTGGCGGAGTCGGTCGAGTTGGATTCGGAGCTGCAAGCCATGCGCGCGCTCGGCGTCGACTTCGCGCAAGGATTTCTGGTGGGCCGGCCGCAGTCGCTCACCGGGTACCGTTTCCCGACCGACATCAATTAGGCGAAACGCGCGGCGTCGAACTACCACTCGGGATTCGGGAGCTCGCTGAAAACCTCTTGCAGCGCGAAACCCCAGCGCGTGCGGATCATCTTGAAGTAAGGGTGCTCGAAATCGATGCTGATATGGGTCGCGAGGCGCAGCTCGTCGCGCCGCACGATCGCCAGATCCAAGGGCGGCCCGACGGTGAGATTCGAGCGGATGGTCGAGTCCATGGACACCAGCGCGCACTTCGCGGCCTGGGCGAGGCTGCTCGAGCGCGAGATCACGCGGTCGATGATGGGCTTGCCGTACTTCGATTCGCCGATCTGAAAGTAAGGCGTCTCGCGCGAGGACTCGATGAAGTTGCCCGCCGAGTAGATATGAAAGAGCCGCGGCTCCTCGCCGCGAATCTGACCCCCGAGGATGAACGTGCCGTTGAACTCGTGGCCGTGCTCCTTCAAATACACCCCGTCGCGCTGATCCACTTCGCGCAGCGCTTCGCCCACCACGCGCGCCGCATCGAACATGTTTTTGGCGCGCAACAGCTTGGCGGGATGATCGGCGTTATCGAGATTCTCGTGCAGGAGATTCACCACCGCCTGGGTGATCGCGAGATTCCCCGCCGACATGAGCACCAGCACGCGCTCGTTGGGGCGCTGGACGATCGCCATCTTGCGGAAGGTGTTGATTTGATCGACGCCGGCGTTGGTCCTTGAATCGGACAGCAAGACGAGCCCGGTATCGACCAGCAGGCCGACACAATAAGTCATACGTAAATTCTAACTCACTGTTGCTGTTGGGCCGAGTCGGCCACCAGC
>Ga0302314_10009783_pt1 | contig 16902 bp, 6 predicted proteins | sample III_Palsa_N2_3_FD_200533 | JGI IMG/M metagenome (GOLD analysis project Ga0302314, IMG submission 200533) | Peat permafrost microbial communities from Stordalen Mire near Abisko, Sweden - III_Palsa_N2_3 | ecosystem: Environmental > Terrestrial > Soil > Palsa > Peat permafrost | place: Sweden...
CGCCGCGCGCCTGTTGCCGGTGCCGAGGGGTTCCTGACCGGCGACTTTACGCGTCTTGTGTTGGGGACCGCGCGTCCATCAATCGCTGCACCTGCCCGAGCGATGCTTCGAGCCCGGGGTGGCCTTGCAGCTCAAGCAGCACGCTGTACTCGTGGTCCACACTGTCGGCGAAATGCGGCATTCGTAACTCGCTTACCTTTGGCGCATTTGGCTTTTGGTGCGCCTCAAACACGTTACACAACATCCAACCCGCCCTGACCCACTTAGCACAACGAGGCTGCAGGCAGTTGTAGTTGCCATGCTGCTCTACGACGCTGGAGTTTGCGCCGCGTGCACGACATAGGTGGACAGGATGGAACCACAGGCGAAGATGCCGACCGGCTCCCACTTGAATTTTTTCCTCCTCCTCCTTCGGAGTCCTCCAGAGTCCGGGGAGTCCGTGTGATCCGTCGTCCGAGTCCGGCAAAGCCGCGCAGCGCGTGCTCGGGGACAAAGAGGTATGCGGCGCCGGGCACGAGAGGGCGCTGCGGCAGCAGTCGAATACAACCCGCTGCAGTTCACGGCGCGATCTTCGTCCGCCAATGGCGCCGCAGAGTTGCCTGCGCGCAAACGAGCCGCGTTTGGTCGGTCGCACTTCTTCGTCTCCCCCGCTATGCTAGAGCGCCAGCAAACCTGCTCCGACTTGTCCGAGGACGACGAGCTTTTGTCCTGCGTTATTGTTGCAGCAACATCCCCGCGCGCCGACACTGCGCAGTCGGCGACGACGTGTGCGATTTGTCTTGACCGCGTATCGCGCGCCTCGCTCATCGACTCGTGCGCGCACGCCTTTTGCTTGGATTGCATCACGCAGTGGTCCTCGCGCGCGCATGTTTGCCCCTTGTGCAAGCGCGCCTTCTCCACGATTAATGGCGCGCCCGCGCAGCCCACGGCGGCCGCGTCTGACGACGATGACTACACGCCTCCGGGATTGTCCGCGGATGACGAGAACGACGACGACGCGTACGAGCTTGACGGTTTCATCGTGCCTGACGACTTTGTCGAACCCGCGTCGCCCGAAGCCGCCGTCGTTGAGGCGCCGCGACGCATCGTCCATGCCCGGCGACGCAGAAGGCTCATCGCCGCTGCTCTCGAAACGCCTTGAGCGCGTTTTAATTCTTGTAAACGGAGCGGTTAACTGCTGTGATTAAAAGCTGGTGCCGTCCACGTTGCAGTTTTTTTGGGGGGCCGCGGCCCACTGGCGTGCCTGTAGACACGTGCAAGCCAGCAAGGTGGACATGTGCGCGATGGCAGCTCGGTTAATGCGCCGCCCCCGAGCACGCCGCGTATCCGTTGCGCAAAAAACAGCGGCACCACAGGCGAGCGCGCTGGCCAAACAGCATGAGCAAAGGGGCGCGCTTTATAAACGAGTTCGCGTTGATGAGATCATGCGGAGAGAGGAGAGAATCACACCTTTGACAATTTCGCGAGGAGAAATGACGGCGCCGCGCCTGCAGCTCAAGCAGCCGGCGGCGCTGTCCTTCGTCAAGCCGGCCAAGTTGCCACCGCCCTCCGCTCTCCCGCCGCTCAAGCGCCATGAACCCGCATCGCCGCTTTCCATTGAATCAGCGCCCCTGACGACGACGGCAACAACGGCAGTGCCAAGCGCCGCTACGCCAGATGACGTCCACATAAAGTCGCTCAATCTCGCCCGGGCGCGCGTCGCGCAGCTCGAAGAGGAGGTGTTTTCCCTGCGAGCCGAAATGGCGTGCCAGGAAGCGGAGAACCAGCATTTGCGACGCCCCGCACAGCAGCCGCAGCAGCAGCCGCAGCCGCAGCCGCTTGCCGAGGCGGCCAGTAAGTCGCGCCTTGAGCTGCTCGAGGCGCGGCTCGCGTTCCAGGAGAAGGAGGCGCGCGAGACGGAAGCCATGCTGCGTCTGCGTCCCGCGTTGCACGACGCGGGCGTGGAGACGGGCTCGGCTTCGATCGCCTCGGCGACGCCGCCGCAGCTGCTGGTGCAGGTGCTCGAGGAGTGCTTTGGCGACATGCTCGTGCTGCTGCGCTTCGACGCGGACTTGGACAGCGCGACGACGACGACGGCGGCGGCGCCGGCCGAGTCGCCGCTGCACCTGAGCCGGCACAAGTCTACGATTTCGCCCTTTGCGCTGCTTTCTCGGCTGCAGCTCGCCGCGCGCGACTCGCAGAACGGCGACGACCTCGTGGACTCGGCCGCGCTCGAGGGCGGCGACGCGCGCGCCTCGCAGGGCTGGTGCCTGTCTGGAACGCTGTGCCGCCAGGTGCTCAAGGTCATGAGCGGCGCGCGCCCGCCCGCGTCGCTCGTGGCGAGTCTCGCGGCCTTTCTCTCGTGGCGCGGCACCGACGACGCCGTCAAGGCGTGTGCGGCGCGCGTGCTCACAGCGCTGGCGCTGCGCTACCCATCGCCCATGCCCGAGGCCGTCGCCGCCGCCGAGCGGCTCCTCGGCAGGGAAACGCTCTCGCCCGCGCTGCGCAGCGACATCCTCGCGCTGTGCACGTGCCTGGCGAGGCTCGGCCTCGCAGCCGCCGGCGTGGGCGGTGGCAACGCGCTGGACGAGCCGCTCGCGCACATGCGCGGATTACTTCCGCTCTTGGCGGGGGCGCGCGATGAGGCGGCGCTGCGGCTCCTGTGCCTCTTGCTCGTCAAGCGCAGCGGCGCCGCGCCGCCGGGCTGGCCCGAGGACGCGGCCACGCACGCGCGCGTGCCTTGCTTCATCGCCGACGGCTTTGCGTGGGCGCAGCCCGCCACCGCTCTCGTGCTGCAACACGGCGACGCGGGCGTTGAGTTCCTGCTCGCGCACGGGCTCTTGGAGGCCGTGGCGAACACGTTGTACGCGGGTGCCGGCGCGGAGGACGACGTGATGCTGCTCGCACACGCCTGGCGCGTGGCGGCGCGCAGGCGGGGCGTGCTGTCCAACGAGACGGCGCACCGGCTGCTGGCGGGGCTACTGCGCGCGAGGGAGAGGCGCGTCGACGTCGTCGCCGCGGAGCATATTTTAACGCAGCTCGCCGGAGGGCCGGCGGCGTAGCTTGTTGTGTGGTTATATAACTGCATTGGAGTTTGTGCGTTGGCCGCGTGGCTTGTTTTAACTTTTTTGTACATAAAAAAGGAAAAGGAAAGCGATGGCCATCATCGTCCTCCGCGGAGCATTACGTACTCGCCGCGTTGCCATTGGCCGCTCGCTCGTGTATGCACGCAGCACCGGTAACGTGACGTCGGAAAACCAGCGAGCGAGCGAACGCGCGCACGTGCGCAGCCACGATGCCATCATGTGGCTCGATGCTGCTGCTCTATATTTGCCTGCAACCATAAACCCATCAATCGCTCAACCGCGGCGTTGTGATCAGCTGCCTGGTAGGACCACACCCGCCGCCCGCGAATGCGCGGCATCTTCTGAAATCTGCGGCGGACCCCTCATCACACAAGACCAGGATTTGTAAGCGCGGCGCGCGACGCCGACATGACGGCGGCGCTCCTGCTCGTGGTGGCCGCGCTGCTGCTCGTGGGCACTGGCGCATGGGCGAAACCGGCGGCTTGCGTGGTGCGCCTCGGCACGGTCGCTCAGCTGTCGGGTCCTTTAATGGCCACGGGCAATGTCGCAGCCTACCAGCTTGCCATTGACCGCATCAACGCCGGCGCGTGGGCGTCGGGGTCACGGCCGTTTGCACTGGGCGCCGGCCTGCCAGCGTGCACGTTTGACCTTGTAGTTTTGGACGATGCGTCGAATGTGACGCTGCACGCCTTGCTGGTGCAGCAGCTGCTGCCCGCGGTGGACTTCCTCCTCGTGGGCTCGACGGTGATGGAGCTGGTGCTCGCCAGCACGGCGTACGCGGCCGCGTCAGGCAAGCTCACCATGGTGTGCTGCCTCGGATCGGACCAGGCCTTCTCCGCGGCGGCCTCGAAAGTGTTTGGACTGTTCCGCCCGGTGGTCAACTCGGTGCAACCGCTGCTCCACCTGCAGCGGCTCTCGCCGGGCACCGCTCGCTTGGCCGTTGTTTTCAGCACCACGGAGTCGATCAACGTGGAGGCGTGCGCTTTGGCGCTCAACGCATCGTCGTCGTCAGGGCTGCCGGTCGTCTTCAACGCGACGATTACGACGGGCAGCACCACGCTTCCCGCGCTCGTGCCTCTGCTGCGGCAGTCGCAAGCGACGTTCCTGTATGCGTGCGTCGAGCTGGGCGACGCCGTCGCGCTCGCGTCATTGGTAGCGCCTCTGCAGCTCGAAGGGCAGTTCTTTCTCGAGGGCCCCGCGCACGCCAGCTTCCAGCGCGCGCCCGCCACCGGCTGTACGTTTTCCTCCGCGCAGTGGCACCCGGCGCTGCCGTTTAGCGACGCGCTGCTGGGCACCGCCGGCGCGTTCAGCGCGGCGATGGCGGCCCGCGGCGTGGCTCCCGTGAGCGACGTCGAGTGCGCGGCAGCGACGAGCGTCGAGCTGCTGGCCGACGCGCTCATCCGCGCCGCGCAGGGGCAGCGGAGCGCAAACGTCCAGACTGTGCTTGCCGCCGTCGTCGACAAGGCGGCGGCGCTGCTGCAGGGCTTCCAAGGCACAACGCTGTGCGGTCCCGTGCAGTTCAACGCGCTCCACCGCAACGTCGCGGGCGACAACGTCATTACACAACTCGACGCCGACCCGGTCAACGGCTCGGCGCTCGTGCTGCCGTCCACGTACGCGACGGCGCTGGCCGTTTACCCGCGGCCCGCAGCGACGTGCGTGGTGCGCCTGGGCGCCGTCGTGCACCTCACCGGAGCGAGCGCGACGATTCAGGCACTCGCGGGAATGCGCGTGGCCATCGAGCGCATCAACACCGGACGCTGGGCGGGCTCGGGGCAGCGCGACGCCGGCTTTGCGCTGGGCAGCGCGCTGCTCGGATGCACGTTTAATCTGACCGTGCTGGACGACGAGAGCAACGTCACCTTGCACGTGTCGATGACGAGCGCGCTCGCTAGCCAAGTGGACCTAATGTTGGGCCCGGCGCAGCTGTCGCAGTTCTACTCCGCGGACGAGCAAGTCTTCCAGCAGCTCGGCAGCGTCGTCGTCATGTGCTGCAACCCGGACCTGAGCATCGCGTCGCCGGCGTCCCGACTGTTTACCCTGTACGCGGGGCAGGCGGCCTGGTCGAGCACGCCCGAGGCGTTTGCGCTGTTCCTGGCGAGCCAGGGGCCGACGCGTGTGGCCGTCGTCGCGAGTGACTCCGAGGCGTCCAACGCACAGCAGTGCGCCGCGTTTGAGGCTGCGCTCACGAGCGACGCCACCGTTGTGCTTAGGCGCTACGTGCGCACCGGCGACGGCTCGGTTAACGCGTCACTGGCTGCCGACGTCGCGGCCTCGCTGGCGCAAGTCGTCGTGGGCTGTTTGGAGACGGTTGACGCGGCCACGCTGGCGCGCTACTTGGTGGGCGTGCCGCTCAGCGCGCAGTTTTACACCAACGGTCCCGGGCTGCCTTTGTTCGACACGGCGCTCAACGCCTCGGCGGCCTACGTGCTCGGCAGCGCGCAGTGGGTGCCGTCGGCCGTTTTCCACGACGACCTGCTCGGCGACGCTGCCACATTCCAGGCCGACGTGCAGGCGCTGTACGCGACGGCCACGGCAAGCAGCGTGTCGGCATCGGCCGCCGTTGCCGTCGAGCTCACGTACCACGCGCTCGTGCAGGCGCTGGCCGGCTCCTCGACGTCGTCGGTGGCTTTGGCTATCTCGCTCAACGCCGACGCCATCGCGCAGGCAATTGCCGGCTCGGAGCTGCCGTCGCTGATCGGCGACGTCGTCTTTGACGCCTCGCACGCCAATGCGGGCCACGCCCTCGTCGTGACGCAGCTGCAGCCGACGTCCTCGGCCAACGACGAGCTCGAACTCGTCGCCGTGCTGCCGAGCGACGGCGTCCACACCCTCGTGTACCCAGCGCCCGCCGGCTACTCGGCAGGCTGCGTCGTCCAGCTCGGCCTGGTGCACTCGGCCACGGGCGCGCTCGCCGACACGACTGCGTTTGACGGGTTTAGCGCCGCCGTGCAACGCATCAACGCTGGCGATTGGGCCGATGGCACCCAGCCCGGGTTTAGCTTGGGGGAGTCTGTGCACGGGTGCACGTACAACTTGACCGCGCTGGACGACGGCAGCAACGCGACCACGCATGCCGCCCTCGCGCTGCAGCTGGCCGCCTCGGTGGACGTGTTTTTGTCAGGCGTGCGCACATTCCTCAACGCCGACGTCGCCGCCGTCGCCGCCGTCGCCTCGGATTCGGCGCAGCCCACGCTGGCTCTCTTCACCGACTTTCCAGGCCTGTATCTCTCCGCCGCCGCGCTACCGGCCTGCGTATTTGGCATGGCGCCCCCGGCCTCAACGGCGCTGCGCGACCTCGCGCGATTCCTGTCCTTTGCCTTTCCGCGGCCCGTGCTCGCCGTTGTGAGCGACCCCGGCTTTGTCGGCGGCCAGGACGCGTGCTCGCACGGCGAGGCATTTGCGGCGCAGTTCGGCCTTGAAATCGTCCTCGTCAGCGACGCCGACGTTGTGAACGCAACCGTGGTGGACGATTTCGCGTCGGCGCTTGCGCGCAGCAACGCGACAACGCTGCTGGCCTGCCTCGAGGTCGCCGAGGCGGCGCGCCTTGCCAACCTCACACGCCCGCTCGCACTCGCGGCAACGTACATGTTCACCGGACCGCAGACGACTGCGTTTGACGCCGCCGTGCCCGACGCTTCGTTCTTTTTGACGTCGAGCGTGTGGCACCCGTCGCTGCCCTTCAACGACTCGCTGCTCGGTGACGCTGCGGCGTTTGCCGCCACGCTGGGCGCAGTGCCGCGGTCGCTCACGGTGGTGGCCGCTGTGGCCATCGAGGTCATGCACGCCGCGCTCGTGCAAGGCACTGCCAAGCAGTTTTATGCCGAAAAGGCGCAGGTGCTCCGCGGCGCGGCCGACGACGTGCGCGCGGCGATGCAGGCGTCGGTGGCGAGTACGTTGCTGGGCCTCGTGCTCTTTGACGAGCAAAGGCAAAACGTGGGCGCGCAGTATTACACGCTGCAGGTGGCCGACGCATCGGCGCAGCGCACGACGGTGGTGCTGCCGTCGGCCGTGGCCTCGGCCGAGCTCGTTTACCCCGCGCCCTCGCTGGGCTTCTGTGCCGGACTGCTGGGCGAGCCATCGCCGTTGGACATGGATGCCGCTGACGTGCCTGCCGGCATCAAGGCCGAGTGCCGCGCGTGGGAGGCGGCGGTGCGCGCCGGCTCGGCCACGTCGTCGTCCTCGGTGCTGGACGGCGACAACGAGACGCAGCAAATGGTGTGCTCGACGTGCGCATCACTGTACCGTGTCAGTGCGTGCTTTGGTGTCAACGCGGTGCGCAACGTCACCGTGTTCCCGTACATACGGCTGTCGACGTGCGGCGAAACCGACGCCGATACCGCGTGCGAAGCGCTGGTGGGCAATCGCACCGCCAACGTCGTCATACCGTGCGATTACGCGCCGTGGGATTCGGCCGCGGGCATTTTCGCAGCCGTTTTCCTCAGCTTTTGCTTCGTCGTCAACGTCGTCTTTGCCGGCTGCGTCGTCAGGCACCGCGCAGGCAAGGCCATTCAGTACGCGCAGTTTCCCTTGCTGCTTGCGTTCATCCTGGGCGCGTGCTTGGTGAGCGCGTTTGGCCTCGTATTCGTGGGCCCCGCCACGGACGCGGCGTGCCAGCTGCGCACGTGGCTGTTCAACGCGTCAGTGGTCCTGTGCCTGTGCCCGCTCTTTCTCAAGGCCTATCGCGTGTGGCGCATTTTCGAAAACCCCAAACTCAAGCACCTGATCATCACCAACCTGCTGCTGTTTAAAGTCTCACTGTGCATGCTGCTTGCCGAGCTCGTGTGGCTTGCCATCTGGACGGGAGTCAGCCCCACGCAGTCCACCTGCAAGCCCGTCGTGTACCCCGGGCTGGCGACGCCTGTGGCCGCGTACGAGTGCGCCAACACAATGAGCTGGTTCGCCATTGTCGACGCCGTCCTGCTTGGCCTGTACGTCGTTTCGTGCGTCGTGCTGGGGCTGCTCACCGTCAACGTGTCCACCGTGTTTGCGGAAAAGGAGGTGCTGTTCGCCTCGGTGAACATTGCCATTGTGGGCGGCATCGTGGCCTTTCTCTTCTTTTTCACGGACTTGTCCATGCAGGCCCTGACGGCGCTCGTGGCCGTGGGCCTCGGCTGGTGCTCGACGTTCTCGGTGGGCGTGCTGGTGGGTCCCAAGCTGTACTGGGTGCTGGTCAAGGGCGAAGACTACGTCAACGCCATGGCGTTCAACAAGGAAACGTCGCAGAGCAACAGCGAACTCGTCAACCAGTACAAGGACAGGCTGAAAAAGTCCCAGGAGGACTGCGATCGCTTGCAGGAGGAGAACAAAATGCTCAGGCTCAAGCTCAAGATGAAGCGTCAGCCCGCAGCCGTTCAACCACCCGCGACGACGCTAGAGTCTGGCGTTGATGCTGAAGCGGCCGCCCACGCGGCGCCTCCGAGCCCGGTCGCCGCCGCGTCAAGGAGTGAGGCGGCTGCGTTGGTGTAAAATGGCATTTTTGTTCAGTGTTGTTTTCTGTGCACATTGTTTTCTTCAGTTTTGTTCACCGTAATCGCAGCCGCGTTTACCTGCTATCGTAGGACGCGTGCACGCGCTCGCGTATCCCACGTCTCGACCGATTGGAATGGGCCGACGGGCTCCTTACCGGCTTCTCGGCGTCCGCGACCAAGTCTCCGAGAGCTCCAAAAGCCATTTCATTCCATCCGCTCTTGCGCGCGTGAGTGTGCCTGCTCCATACCTGCCAGTGTGCAGAATCGCATAGCTGCCTCTAGGTATACACGCTCGGCTCCACGTCAAACTTGCCCCTCAGGGCCTCCATGACGCCCAAATATGACATGTTCGGCGACGACGCTGTGCAGGCATGCGTGGCCGCTTTCAAAAGCGGCAAGCCGGTGATGGTCTTTGACTCTGCGTTTCGTGAACGTGAGACGGACCTCTTGTGGTGCGCCCCCCCCCCCCCCCCGGCTTCTGTCATACTTTTAAACCTAACACAGGAGCGCAGGCCGGCGTTTGCCGCGACTCCGTTGGTCATGCGCACGCTGCGAAAAGACTGCGGTGGGCTGCTGTTTCTGGCGATTGGCAACGAGGTGGGCGAAAAGTTTGGCTTGCCGTGGTTGCAAGACATGAACGCGACTGCGGCCAACCTTGCTGCCTTTCCTGTGCTGGACGTGCTCAAAACAAACGACTTGGGCTACGACTCCAAGTCGGCGTTTACGCTCAGTCTGAACCACCGCGAAACTTACACGGGCATTACCGATCGCGACCGCGCGCTCACCACGCGCCGCTTTGGCGAGCTCGTGGCTGAGCTGGAGAAGAACCCCAAGGCCACGGCCAAGGAGTGGATGGCCGCGCTGGGCAAGGAGTTCCGCACGCCTGGGCACATTCCCTTGTGCCGCGAATCGCCCAAGGGCCTCGAGTCGAGGCAGGGCCACACGGAGCTGGCCGTGTCCATTGCGCGCCTCGCCGGGCTGCCGCCGCTGACCATTGGCGCGGAAATGCTGCAGCCCGATGGCGACGGCGCGCTTTCCGTGGAGGACGCCGTGGCGTACGCCAAGAAGCACGGCATTCCCATGGTGACGGGCAAGGACTTGCTTCGTGCGCACGGGCTGGACGTGGATGTGGTGGAGCGCAAGGCCAAAGCGGCCAAGAGGGAATGACGGTTTTTAGTCCTCCTGGTGCTTCCATTGCAGCAGATTGTGCAGATCCGCCTCGGTCAGGTTGTGCGTCTTGGGCAGCACTTGAAGCAGCGACTTGAGCTCCTTGCTGTGCAGCTTTTGCGCAAATTGGTTGCCTGCACGAGGGGGCGAGGGTTAGCCACAACGCCACGCCGCTTACGCGCGAGCGAGAACGTGCGCTGCTCCTTGTCAATGTTCTGGAAGTACTGCTCCTCGATCGCGTGCTGCTTCTCGCTCCACTTGCCTGCGCGCGCGCACTTTGGCGTGAGTGTGCGCCGGCCGGTGCCCCGCGGATAACCCAAAGCACGCACCTTGCATGGTGGTCATGGCGACCGCACGGGGGGCAGCCGCCGCGCGAATCGCGGGCAGAACGGGCTTGACGGCGGCGCGGAGCATCGTCGACTCGAGAAGTTTGCCCGCGCATGTGCGTAAAAGGCCGCGGCATGAGGTCCCCAAGCGTTCTCTCTCTTGTGAAGTAAGGGAGCGTTGAGCAGGAGCAACAACATGCCACCAGAGCAGAGTTGTAAAAAAAAGCGCACACGCCAGTGACCCTTACACCTCATCCCAGCCCTCCTCGGCCACGACGACGTCGTCGTCGATCACCACGGGCGCCTGCTCTATAGGCACCACGGGAACGCCCTTGCCCGCCGCCGCGGTCGCGGCCGCCGCTGTGCTGCCGCTACCCCAGCCAAACACGAGGCGGCCCACGAGGCCAATGAGCGTCCACAGCAGGTACATGACGCCAGTCACCAGCAGGCTGACGACGAGCACGGCAGCCGCGCCGGCGACCATCTGGCCGCGACCGCCTGACTTGACGTCGACCCACGAGTAGGCCGCCTGCGCGCCCACGACAAAGCCGACAATCTGCTTGAGCCGCGCCGGGGTCCACTCGGCCACGGTCTCGACCATGCCCTGCATGAACTCAACTGCCCCGGGCTGCGCGAAGACGGTCTGCGCCTGGGCGGGGAAGGAGCGCGCAAAGCTCTGCGGGTCGACGCGCATGCGGTCTCGCACCATGCGCACCATCGTGAGCAGTTCCTCGCCCGACTTGGATGCAATCTGCTGCATCACCGCGGCCGTGTTCTCCGGCGCCGTGGGCATGGCGCCCCCCGGGCCGCCGCCGAGGGACTTGGCCATGCGCATTTGGTCGCGCAGCTCCTTCGGAGTCATCTTCGTCGCGGCGACGAGCTGCTGCCTGAGCGCGTCGTCGGGCATGCCGGCCATCATTGCGCGCTGCTGCGCCGGCAGCCGGCTTTTGAACCCCGCCGGGTCGCGGTCAAACATGTCGAGCTGCATGCGCACGCTCGCCGTGAGCTGCTCGTCGCTCAGCTTGTCTGGGTCATTGGTCGACATCGCGCCCATGCCCCCGCCAGCGCCGCCGGCGCGCGCGGCCTGTGTCTGCATGCGGCGAAGCTCGGCGCCGCTGAGCGACGTGGACATTTCCAGCTGCGACAGGATGTCGTCGTTGCTGAGCGACTCGGCGCTGGGGCCGAGCTGCCGCTTGTACACGGCCGGGTCGCGCTTGAACAGCTCGAGCTGGTCGCGCGCGCGGCGCTCGAGCTCCTCGTCCGTGGTGTACGACGACAGCTCGCCCGTGCGGATCTCGTGCAGCACGGCGCGCTTGGCCTCGGGGCTGATGAGCATCTTCGCGAGCAGGTCGATTTCCGGCTGCACCGCCGCGCGCACTTCAGCGTCCTTGAAGCCGCGGAGCTCCTTGGCGCCCTGGCGCAGCTGGTTGGGCGTCGCCGACTTGAGCGCTGTGAGCCGCTTCTTCATGTCGCTGACGCTCATCTGCTCGAACATGCGCGCCTGCTCCTCCGCACGCGGGTTCACCGGCCGCGACGACGCATTGGGCGACGACGACGACGACGATGCGGAGGAGGACGAGGGCTCTACGTACTCGCGGCCGAGGTCGAGCGCCAGGTTGCTGAGCTGCTCCACGCTCATCGCGGCGACGTTCCCGTGCTCCCCTTCGCCAATGAGGGCCACCAATTGCGGCTTGCTCAGCCCGAGCAGCAAGTCGGCGCGCTTGTCACGCAGCTGCTGTTCGGGCGCCGCCGACAGGTTGGCCTCCTTGATGTGAATTACGCGCTGGCCGCCCAGCAGACGAACGGAGAAGCGCTCACGCGCTGCGACGAATTCGGTAATCTGGCCGAGCTGGCCATTATGCTCTGGAGTCTTGTTGAGCGAGTGGATGAGAACAAAGTCGCCTGGCTGCATCGGGTGTCAAGCCGCAGCGCCGCGGCTCGTCGCGTGCGCCCTGTTGTGTGTGTTGGTGGCGGCCTCTTGCTTGCAGGAGCCAGTCGGCCTCGTCTCACCACGCGCCTTAACGCACGGTAGATAGAGCAAGGCGCTGAGGCGCATGGCTGCGGTTGAACAGTTCACGTACCACGTGTCCACGTGTCCGCTGGCCCGCTGGGCGCTGGCCCACGACGGCACAAATGACAACTAACGTCGCTTATGTATGATACCTCGCCACACTCTTGCTTGCGCCGCTCTACATACACCTCCATGAACATGCACGCACATGCACGCACCAACCAAGCGTGAAACAACCAAAATACATATATCAAGTCACAGCGTCGATAAACTCGGCGAGCAGATTGAAAAAGCCATTGAGCGCGCGCAGCATCAATGAAGGCTGCGTGCTGCCAGCCATCTTGCCCTGCGCGACCTTGACGGCAGCCCGCTCCGACACGCCGCACGAGTTGACCAGCGCGGGCAAGAGGACGTTGCGCAGCACAATGAGCGCGGGCTCGACGACAAAGTAAGCCACGGCCACGCCGACGAGCGCGGTCATCAGCCAGAAGGTGAGAATGGCGTTGGTGCCCGCTGCGACCTGCGCCTGCGTGGGATTGTCGACCGGAGGGTCCAATTGCGAAAAGTTGATGCGCGTTTGGTTGTCGCGCGTAAACAGCCATAGCGTCACCCACGCCAGGCAGCCCGCGTAGTACAAGAAGAGCAGGAGCCACGCCACCACCACAAAGTCGGCGACGCAGCGCTTCTTGGCCTCGCGCGGCACTGGACGCGCCTCGTCGCCCAACAGCGCGGCCATCTTGAGCGCAATGCTGTGCTGCGCCCGCATGCGCGTGGCGCGCGACGGCCGCGACGCCAGCGCCTCCAGAGATCGCCACTCCGTCTCGCTCTTGAACGCAGCGGCGCGCAACTTGGCCTTGGCGCGGTCGACCTCAATCTCGGCGAGCACCAGGGCCTTCTCGCGCGACATTGGCGCAGCGAGCGTGCCGGCGGGCCAGTCGCCAATATAGCCCACCGGATGCTTGCGCGGCGCTGTGGACTGCGGCGAGTCGCTGAGCCCGGGCAGGTTGGCCAAGTTGGCAAGCTTCATGCTCATGTGCGCCTGGTTGTCGCGCAGCTCCTCGACCAGGCTGCCCATGACTGGGTTGGCCGCCTCGCCCGTGTCCGCGTCGCGCATCTCGCCCGGCAAAAACACTTCAAAGGCGCCGCTGGTGACGTCAAACGTCTCCACAAAGTCCGTGCCGCCCACGGCGTGAGACACGAGCTCGTGGCGCATGTCGGGCACGTGCTTGCGCGACGATGGGAACCGGCCCGACTTGGGCGTCGACCGCGGCTCGGAAAGCACCCCGGAGCCGCTGCCCTTGGACAGCGTGTTCGAGCCCGTCTTGTTGGACTGGTGGCGCGCCAGCTTGCGCGGCGACGGCGCCTCCTCGTCGTCAAACTCCTCTTCGCCGGCAAAACTAAGCGTGCGCGCGTCGTCGTCCTCGTTCCCGCGCACGTTGTGAGCGTACAAGTCGTCCACGCTCACAATATCCCCGTCCGTTGCCGCCGCGGGCTTCTTCGTCTTCTTGCTGCGTACGCGCAGCGACCGGAACGAACGCCGCAACGACGACGCGGGGGAGGCCTGCTTCTCCTCGTCGTCGTCGACGTCGTCGTTATCGGCGCCTGCGTCGAGGTCGAGCTCCTTCATGGCGCGGCGCGACGTGTGTTTGACTGACCGGTGCGGGCTCGAGGCGTGCGAGCGCGGTGTGCTCCCTCCGCCGCCGCCGCCGCCGCCTGACGTCGCCGACACGTGCTTCTGAGGTTGCCGGCTGGATCGCGCGCCAGCCGAGGGAGCCGCTGACTGGCCGCCGCGCGTGGACGACGCCGTGGAGGTGTGCAGAAAACGCATGGCGCGGTACTTGCCTGGCGGCAGGATGGCGTGCGGGTCCTTGCGCAGCACGGCGACGTGCATCTTCGCCAGGTAAAGGTCCTTGAAGCAGGCGAGCAAGTCGAGGTCGGCTTGCTCGGCGCTGGTGTGCGCCCACGGGCGGATGTCACCTTCGTGCTCGAGCATGCGCAGCAGGTGGTTGGCGCGGTTCATCTTGGAGCCAGCGCGCGCGGCTGTCATGCGGAAGACGAGCCGGATCCCGACCTTGAGCGGCAGTGCCACGGCCAGTGCGCACAGCAGGATGCGCACGATGATAACGTCAATCGTAATATCCGATCCAGTCTCCAACGAGAAGAAGAAGCTGGCCGCGAACAAGTTGCCCAGCAGCACACCGGCAAACACTGAGACGCGCTGCGGGCGCTCAAACGCCGGGTCGAAGCGCGAGCCGACGCCGAAGAGCGACGACTCGTAGTAAATGGCGCGCGCCACGTAGCGCACTCCGAAAAACGCCCTGGCAGCGACGGAGCGAATGCGCTCGGCGCGATGCGGCGCGTGCTGGTAGTTGGCGCGCTGGCCGTTGCGCAGGAGCACGAAGAAGTGCCGAGCGCGCAGACGAGCGCGTGCCTTGTTGGCCACAAAGAGCGTGATAGCTCCGCGGTGCAGCATGTCGCTGTCGCGCTTGTCGCGCACGCGCGCCCAGACGACGGCGACGACCCAGGAAATGAGCAGCGAGGGCAGCAGCACGGCGACGACGAGGACGACAATCTCCGTGACAACGCTCAGGTCGAACGACGTCGCGACGACGGTGAGCGACTCCTCCCACGACTGCCATACCGCGTAGTCCGACGCGTGGTCGCATGAGCACGTCAGCGAGCCCCACGACCCCACGGACACGTCGGGCAGCGTCAAGTTTGTAGCATAGCACCCGCCCGAGCTCCAGCCCAGCGTCGTCACGTTCCAGAACCCGCATGCGAGCGACTCGTTGCCGCCCGCCGAGTAATTACCGCCGCCCGCGGCCACGAGCGCTGGGTTGAGGTCGGGCGCCTGCTGGAAAGGAATGACAATGTCGATGCGCGAGACCAAGTCGTGCGGGTGCACGACGGCCGTCGAGTTGAGTTGGAACTCGAGCACGACGAAGGACGTCACGTTGGACACGGGCGCGTTCGGGTCCGCTGACAGGTTGGCGACGGCGCCGGGCTTGAGCAGCTCGTTGGTGTTCACGTTGAAGCGCGCCACCACCACGGTGAGCTCCGTCGACGCGTCCACGTCGTCGGCGAGCACGTTCGGGGGTAGAATGAAACGCGTCGGCGGGTCGCCAGAGTCCACAGCGGGCAAATCCACAAACGCCGCCGATGACAGTCCCAGCGCCCCGGCCGTTTCGCGCAGCACGCCCAGTTGGATCTGCACGCCAGGGATGTTCTGCTGCGGCGAGCCGACCACGGCGCCCGTCATGACCAAGTCCACGAGCTGCCGCAGCGTCGTGCGCACGCCCGCTGGGTCGGTGGGGTCGGCGCTGGCGAGGAAACGGCTGCGGCGGTTGGCGTCGGTGAGCGCGCTCTGCAGCATGGACAAGCACGAGCCCAGCGTCGACAGAGATTGCGGGCCGATGGTCGATGGCACTGCCGACTGCGCCTGCGGGTCCTTGCCCCCAAGCGTCGCGCTCAGCACGCTCGCCTGCGCGTTCTGCACAATCGTGTTGGCAAACCCGCCAGCCTGCAGCGCAAAGTCCGTCGACGGCGCGCCCTGCTCGCTGGCGCGCACCAGCGTCACCAGCACCGACAGCTGCTGCGCCGACACGAGCGGAGAGTTGTCCGGGGCCGGCGGCGCGTCGAGCAGCGCGCCCAGCGTGTTCGTGAGCGCCGCCTGCACGCTCGCCACCCACGTCGGGTCGGCGTCCGGGGCTGCTTCAGTAGCGCTGGCCAGCGCGGCGATGGCCAGCAAAGTGTCCGACGCGCTGCCGCCCGTGCTCGCGACCTGGTCCAGCACCGACTGTGCGTCAAACGAGCCCGAGGCAACGGGGTTGACGGTCACGCCAAGCGTGGCCTGCCTGCCCGAGCGCGCGCCCAAGGCGTCCGTGGCCAGAGCCACCAGCGTCACCGCCGAGCCGCCAGTCGCGTTGGTCTGCAGCAGCGCCGACAGCTGTGGCGATAGGGAAAAGTCGCACAGCGGGGAGTACACGCCAGCCTCGTACGCGGCCTCGAACGCAAACGAAAGCGGCAAGTCGCCCTCGGGGTCTTCAAACGTGCTCGCCTGCAGAGCGAAAAACGTCGTGGCCACCATGCCCGTCGTCGGCGATACGGCGAGTTGGCCGCCCAGCGGCGCAGAGTTGACGACAAACGACACCTGCGCAAAGGAGCTGTACGGCGAGCACGGCACCGTCGCCGTTAGCATGAACGCAAACATCTGTCCTGCGCCCAGCAGCGCGGCGGAGAGCACGAGGTTGGCTTGGTCGCTGGCCCGTCCGTTGAGCAAGGCTGCGATGTCGGCAACAGAGTCGGTGGACCACTGCAGCACGAGGCCCGGTGGGCTGGCGGAGGCGGCGGCGGCGATGACGAGGAGCGCCGACGCGTCCGTCTCGCCCGTGATGCGTTGCGGCAGCGGCGCGATGGCCACGTCGGGCAGCAGGCATGTTGCCGATTTGGGATTGACGGTCACCAGCACCAGCGCCGTGTTTACCGGCGCGGCGCCCGACCCAGTGGCTGACGCGACGTGGGCCTGGAACGTGTATGGCGCGTTGGCCGCAGTGAGGTTGTCGGCGTGCAGCACCGGCGTGGAGCCAGCGAGGCAGGCGGGCGCGCACGAGACGTCAGCGACGGTGCACGGCGTGTCCAAGGCCGTCGTGCACGTCCATGATACGTCAATCGTGGCCGGGTCGCCTCCGGCGAGTGCGCCGAGGCGGCCGCAGACTGGCGAGGCGAGGTTGGGGTCGCACGACGCGCTCGCGTCGAGCACGAGCACGCTGCCCTCCTGCAGCGACAGCTGCGAGCCGCTGGGCAGGATGGCGACCATGTCCGCAGCGATCACGGTCAGCGACGTGCGCGCGCCGCCGGTGACA
>Ga0302314_10009786_pt1 | contig 16897 bp, 12 predicted proteins | sample III_Palsa_N2_3_FD_200533 | JGI IMG/M metagenome (GOLD analysis project Ga0302314, IMG submission 200533) | Peat permafrost microbial communities from Stordalen Mire near Abisko, Sweden - III_Palsa_N2_3 | ecosystem: Environmental > Terrestrial > Soil > Palsa > Peat permafrost | place: Sweden...
ATCGCGTTGAGACGTTCTGCTTCCATGTCGATCGACCTTATTCTGATTTTCTAAAAGACGTGAATTATAGCCGATCGAAGTGGGCCAGGCGGGGTTGGCCACCCATTTGGGCGATCCACTTTGGTGACCCACTTTGGCTACCCACTTCCGAGATCCACCGAAGCGATGCCGACAAGGCGTCATCGTCCCAGTGCGTGCTCGACGATCATTTGCACCCGCGCCACGCCGTTCCAGGTGTCGCTGGCCAGTCGATAGGCGAAGAAGGCCCGCGGCGGCAGCGGCTCGGTGCGATTGAACCAGATCGCCTGATAACGCTGGCGTCCCCGGCTGAGCTGCAATTTCAGGTGCCGGTCCTTGATCAACGACTGCGTGGCGATGTCGAACTCGCCCGAAAACATCGGTGCTGCAAAGCCCTGGCCCCAGACCGCGCTGTCTAGCATCTGGACAAATTGCGGCGTGAAGTAGGCTTCTTCGAGTTCGCCATCGGTTTCGACGACGCGCGCGAGCGCATCGGGCCCCAACCATTCCCGGCCCACGGCTTCGAACGCCGCAGTGAATTGGGCAAGATCGGCACTCTTGAGCGTCAGGCCCGCAGCCATGGCGTGGCCGCCAAATTTAACCAGCAAGCCGGGATGGCGCTTGGAAACCAGATCGAGCGCATCGCGCAGGTGAAAACCGGGAATCGAGCGCCCCGAGCCTTTGAGCAGTAGCCCGGAGTCATCAGCCTGCGCCAGCGTAATGGCCGGCCGGAAAAAGCGCTCCTTCAGCCGCGACGCGACGATGCCGATCACGCCCTGATGCCAGCCCGCGTTGAACAAGGTGATCGTGCTGTTGCTGGCGGGGTCCACATCGGCCAGGGTGTCGAGCGCTTCTTGCTGCATGCCCGCTTCGATTTCGCGGCGTTCGCGGTTCATGCCGTCGAGTTGCTGCGCGAGCGCCCAGGCGCGCCCCGTGTCGTCGGTGGTCAGGCATTCGATGCCCAGCGACATATCGGCGAGCCGCCCCGCGGCATTCAAGCGCGGGCCCAGCGCGAAACCGAGGTCGAAGCCGCTGGCGGCGCGCGCGTCTCGGGCTGCGGCGCGAAACAGCGCGGCGATGCCGGCGTGCATGCGTCCCGAGCGGATCCGCTTGAGACCTTGCGCGACCAGCACCCGGTTGTTCGCATCCAGCCGCACCACGTCGGCGATGGTGCCCAGCGCGACCAGATCGAGCAGGCTGTCCAAGCGCGGTTCCGGCGCGTTTGCAAAAGCACCGCGGGTGCGCAACTCGGCGCGTAGCGCCAGCAGTACGTAAAACATCACGCCGACGCCGGCCAGGTTTTTACTCGGAAACGGGCAACCGGGCTGGTTCGGATTCACGATCGCCTGCGCATCGGGCAGTTCGTCGCCCGGCAAATGGTGATCGGTGACAAGTACCTCGATGCCCAACGCGCGGGCAGCGGCCACTCCGTCGACACTGGCGATGCCGTTATCCACGGTAATCAGCAGATCGGGTTTGCGCGTGTGGGCCAAGGCGACGATCTCAGGCGTCAGGCCGTAGCCGTATTCAAAACGGTTCGGCACCAGATAGTCGACCTGTGCGTCAAACAGTCGCAGGCCGCGCACGGCGACTGCGCACGCGGTAGCGCCGTCGCAATCGTAGTCGGCGATCACCAGCATCTTGCGACGCGCCGCAAGCGCGTCGGCCAACAGGCGCGCGGCGGATTCGATACCCATGAGCAGTGCGGGCGGCAGCAAAGCGCCAAGCGCGGTTTCGATTTCGCTGGGGTCGCGCACGCCCCGTGCGGCGTACAGGCGAGCCATAACAGGGTGCAGTCCGCGTTCGATCAGGACTTGTACGTCGGCGGGAGCGCTCGGGCGCGTTTTGATTTGGGTCATTCGGTGGCGAGCGAGGCAAAGGCGCGGCGGCGCCAGAATTTACGCAGATCGCCGCGCGTGGTGTTTAACGTGAGGCTATGGGTTTCGCCGCATAGCGTGAGCGCGACGGCGTCGAGCTGGCCGTCTTCGAGCGCGTCCAGGGCCGGAGCGAACCAGTCTTGCTCCAGGGTGCCCAAGGCGTTGCGCCACTCGTACCAATCTTCATGCAGAAACGGCAGCGTCAGCGTGTCGAGCTCCACCAGCGTCGTTGCGGCAAGCAGGGTAGCGGGCAATTCGGCTAGCCGCGTCGGCCGCAGCGCGCTGTGGGCATTGCCGGCGAGGCCCAGGCCGCGAGTCGCCGGTTGCGCGGAAAATACGCTGTCGAACGCGCGTTTGACCGGCACCAACTTGCCCTGGCCGTGTAGCCAGATCGAGTTGGCAGGTTGCAAGCCGAGCGCCGCACGGTCATCGTGGACCGGATGTTCGAACCACGACATCTGGACTTCGTTTTGCAGTTTCATCCAGAAGGTCGAGCGCTTGGCCTCTTTGGAGCCGACGGGTGCCGCGGCTTGGCCGGTCTGCATGTCATGGGGCAGCCAGATCTCGATGCTGCGCCCGCTCGCGCGCAGCGGCGAGGCGCCAGCCACGATGCCCAGAGCGCTGCCGTGTACGTACCAGCGCAGCGGGTCGGGTGCGCTTAGCGTCAAGCCCAGCTCCTCGATCAGGGGGCGCGCTTGCGCGAGCAGCAGGGTGGCATCTTCCCGGCTCAGCGCGAGGCTGCCCGGGTCGACCAGCACCAGATGATCGCGGGCAATCTGGATATGCACCGGTTCGATGCAGGCCCAGTTTTCGGCGCCGGGTGTGCCGCCATCGGCCAATAGCATATAAGGGGCCAGCGGCGCAGAATCGGTTTGAGTGCCGTCCACCACGCCGAAGCGGCGCGCCAGCCAGCGCTCGTGCGGCAGGGTGCGTTGGAAGTCCGCACCGTGCTCGCGTTCGGTCACAGTGGCGCGTTGCAGCAACTTTTCGAGCCCCGGGCGCTCCAAGTCTCGCAGCAGGACATCTGCGTGGACGGCGGCGGGCAGGGCAAAGGGGACGAGCAGGTGGAGGCGTTTGGCATGCATAGTGGATCGCATTGTATGGCAAACTTCGCGAAGCGCAGAGAACGGCGACCGCACCCAACAGGCGCCGCGGGTTCCAGAGAGGCGTCGCGGGCCCGGCCCGCGGAGCCCGGCACCGGTAACGACTAAAAAGGATACGCTTGAAATTACCTTATGAGTGGCAGATTGGCTGGCGTTACACGCGCGCCGGCAAACGCAGTTCGGGCAACGGCTTCATTTCTTTTATTTCGATGATTTCGATGTCCGGCATCGCGCTGGGTGTGGCGGCGCTGATCGTCGTGCTGTCCGTGATGAACGGTTTTCAGCGCGACGTGCGCGACCGGATGCTTTCCGTGCTGGCCCACGTCGAGATTTTTTCGCCCGACGGCACGATGCCGAACTGGCAACAGACCGCGACTGAAACGTTGCGCAATCCCGAGGTGATGGCTGCCGCCCCGTATGTCGAGGAGCAGGCGCTGCTCACACGCAACGATGCGGTGAGCGGGGTATTGTTGCGCGGCGTCGATCCGGCACTGGAAGCCAAAGTGTCCGATATCGCCAGCGAAATGAAGGGCGGCCAACTGAGCGACTTGAAGCCCGGCGAATTCGGCATCGTGCTGGGCGGCGATTTGGCGGCCAGCCTCGGCGTAACGGTGGGTGACAAGATCACGCTGGTCGCGCCGCAGGGCACCATCACTCCCGCGGGGATGTTGCCGCGGCTCAAGCAGTTCACCGTGGTGGGCATGTTCGTGTCGGGGCATTACGAATACGATAGCTCGCTGGCGCTGATCGAGATACACGACGCGCAGGCCTTGTTCCGGCTCACCGCGCCCACGGGCGTGAGGTTGCGCTTGAAGGACATGCAGAAAGCGCCGCAAGTGGCGGTGCAGCTCTCGCATACGCTGAGCGGCGATCTCTATATCCGCGACTGGACGCAGCAGAACAAGACCTGGTTCTCGGCGGTGCAGATCGAAAAACGGATGATGTTCATCATCCTCGCGCTGATCATCGCGGTCGCGGCGTTCAACCTGGTGTCGTCGCTGGTGATGACGGTGACCGACAAGCAGGCCGATATCGCGATTCTGCGCACGCTGGGGGCGCAACCGGGCTCGGTCATGAAGATTTTCGTGATCCAGGGCATGACGATAGGCTTGATCGGCACCATTCTGGGCGTGGCGTTTGGCTCGCTGGTCGCGGCCTCCATTCCGACTGTGGTGCCGATGATCGAACATCTGCTCGGCATCCAGTTCCTGCCGCCCAGTGTCTATTTCATCAACGAATTGCCGTCCGATCTCGAAGGCGGCGATGTTTTGCGGATCGGTATCATGGCCTTTGTCTTGTCGTCGCTGGCGACGCTTTATCCAAGTTGGCGCGCGGCCAAAGTTCGACCGGCCGAGGCATTGCGCTATGAATAATCCGAACTCCGAAATCGTGCTCGATGCGTCGGGCATCACCAAAACGTTCGTTCAGGGGCTGACGGCACTAGACGTGCTCCAAGGCGCACAACTCTCGGTGTATCGCGGCGAGAAACTGGCGATCGTTGGCGCGTCCGGCTCGGGAAAAAGTACGCTGCTGCATGTGCTGGGTGGCCTGGACGAGCCCAGTGCCGGCACGGTGTCCTTGATGGGCAAGCCGTTTACCGCACTGCGCGAGCGCGAGCGCAACGACCTGCGCAATCGCGCGCTCGGGTTTGTGTACCAATTCCATCACTTGTTGCCCGAATTCACCGCGGTCGATAATGTCGCCATGCCCTTGTGGATCCGTCGCATGCCGGCCGACCAGGCTCGCGACACGGCGATGGCGATGCTCGAGCGGGTGAGCTTGGCCGACCGCGCCCAGCATCGTCCGTCGGAGCTGTCCGGCGGCGAGCGGCAGCGCGTGGCGGTGGCGCGTGCACTGGTTACGGAACCGGCGTGCGTGCTGGCCGACGAACCGACGGGTAATCTCGATAGCCATACCGCAACGACCGTGTTCAAGCTGATGCTCGAATTGAGCGAGCGGATGAATACGAGCTTTGTGATCGTGACGCACGACACGGCGCTGGCCGCGCGATGCGATCGCGTGGTGCGACTGGCCGACGGTCAGCTCACGGAGGAGCCGTCGGTGCCGGTGTAATTGCTGCGGTCACGGTAGGCGGATAGCGTATGTGGATCGATACTCACTGTCATCTCGATGCAAGCGAATTCGACGCCGATCGTGACGAGCTTGCACGCAACGCGCGTGCGGCCGGCGTGTCGCGCATCGTGATTCCCGGGATACACCGCGCGAACTTTACGCGAGTGCGAGAACTGGCTCATCGGATCGAAGGCGGCGCGTACGCGCTTGGGATACACCCGTTGCTTACCCCTGCCGCGCTCGACTCGGATCTGGCCGTGCTGCGCCTCGAGGTGGAGGCGTCGCTCGATGATCCGCGCTTCATCGGCATCGGCGAAATCGGCCTCGATTACTTCGTCAGCCTGGACGAAACCCGTCAGCAATATTTCTATAACGAACAGCTCAAGATCGCCCGCGATTTCGACCTGCCGGCCATCTGCCATGTACGCAAATCGCAAGATCAGGTACTCAAGGGATTACGTCGCCAAGGCGTGGGTCGCGGCATCGCCCATGCGTTCAACGGCAGTTTTCAGCAAGCGGAAGCTTTTCTGAAGCAGGGTTTCAAACTAGGGTTTGGCGGCAACCTGACCTTCGATCGGGCGCTGCAGATTCGTCGACTGGCGCAGCAACTGCCGCTGGAAGCGATCGTGATGGAAACCGACGCACCCGATATTGCGCCGTCCTGGCGTTATAAAGAGCGCAACGACCCCGAGCAGGTCGTGCGCATCGGCCTTGTGCTAGCCGAATTGCGTGGCTTGCCCCCCGAAGAGCTGGCGCTACGCACAACGGCCAATGCGCATGACGCATTGCCCCGGCTACGCGATTCGGTTCGATAGTTCTCCCTTGGTGCTGCGCCCGCTATTCGACAAAATCCAGGCGTTTCCTAAGATCCTTGCTGGTGTCATTTTTCTCGGATAGTATCGATCGCAATATGTTTTAAAAGGCAGGAACCCGAATCGAACTATCCTAAGAATTTTGGAATCCGATACATGGCCGGCCTCCTTTCTGAAACATGCCGAGCATGATTCTCTCCAATGGTCTTTGGTGAATTAGTAGCAAAACTAAAAAAGCCAGTAAGAACATAGGGGAGAAACGACCATGATCCGACGTGCGCGTCTGCTAGTCTGTATTTTTGCTTGCTTGCCGTTCCTGACTATTGCCACGCCGTCCCAGGCGGATGAGCTTCCCGCCTACTGGAATGGCCTGATCACCCCGCAGACCACACCGCCGGAAACGAGCGCGACAGCCAATATCCTTGCTCTGAATACGAGCATGTTCGATTTATATAACGCGGCCGGCGAGATTTTCACCAAAAACATACTCGCGAGTCGTCCCGTCATACTCGCCCTGTTCTCGGGAGCGGGCGGAAACTTCACGCTTTATCGCCCCGGCCAGCCACCGCTGCAAGCGCCGCCTGTGCCTATGGCCTATCAAATCCTGAAGTCGGTCGGGCACAGCACGATGGCGCTGGCGGAGGTCGTAAGCCCCTACCTTACGAGCCCGCAGGATCAGGCCTGGCGCGGCCCGATTCTTATGTATCGCACCCAGATGAAGTCGGCGATCGACAGTCTCGATGGCGTGACGATGCCGTCCGAATGGCGTGAAAACAGCCGGAAGATCCTGCAGGGCAACCTCGATTTCATTGACGACTGCGTCGCCAAGCGGATGATCACCTCGCCGATGCTGGAAAAATTCGGCCAAGTGCAAGCGCCGTTGCTGGCCAAGGAAGTTAAGTGGGCCGCGCAAACCCAGGTCGCGCATTGGATGGGCGTGGTAGCAGACTGGAAAGCGATGCTGGGCCCGGACTGGGACAAGACGATCGCCGCCAGCAACACCATTTACGTGGCGCGGCAGAACAACGTGTTATTCAGCGTGCTGGCGCAGTATTTTGGACCGGATGCGATCAACGACCGCCTGTTGCTGATCGAGACGATTTCGTTCACCACGACGCAGGCCGAGATGCTCAGCGCGGTGACCCGTATCGTTGCCGACCGCTCGGTCGGGCAACTCTTCTTCGGCAACTATCACCTGATGGATTACGAGCTGATGGGCGGCGACGCGCGCGATGCGATCATCGCCGAGACGGCCAAGCGCGACATGAAAGCGTTCCTGCCGCCGGCTGTGCCATTCGGTTCGCATCAGTGGCCCACGCTGATTACGCCGGGGCCCGGGCCCACTTCGCTGTCGACGCTGCATTGAGCGTCACTGATTGAGCGTCACTCTTTGTGCGTCAATTCGCGAGGGCCAATATCATGAACCTGAATACGGTAACGACGATAAAATGCCCCGCGAACGCCGATGAGATCGACGGGTGGCGCGCCGGCGACGCGTGGCTCGCGGGGGGGACGTGGTTGTTCTCGGAGCCGCAGCCCACCACCGATACCTTGATTGATCTGGAGCGGCTCGGTTGGCCTGCGCTGCAAGTGACGCCCGATGGCATCGAGATCGCGGCGACCTGTCGCATCATGGAGATCTATCGTTTGGAGGCGCCGCAGGCGTGGACCGCGCGGCCTTTGCTGCGCGAGTGCTGCAATGCGCTGCTGGCATCATTCAAGATCTGGAATGCCGCGACGGTCGGCGGCAATATCTGCATGTCGCTACCCGCCGGAGCCATGATATCGCTGGCCGTGGCGCTCGAAGGTACGCTTACCTTGTGGCCGCGCGGCAATACTGCGCGCGTGGTCAGCGCGCGCGATTTCGTGACGGACAATCACCAGAACCTCCTGCAACCGGGCGAATTGCTGCGCAGCATCCACCTGCCAGCCACGGCGCTCTCCAAGCGCTATGCAGTGCGCCGCGCATCTCTGGTCAAGCTCGGGCGCTCGGCTGCGCTGCTGATCGGCACTGTAGGTAGCGCAGGCGACCTTCTCCTTACCATTACAGCGTCCACGCCGCGACCTGTGCAACTCGCGTTCCCTGGCATACCTTCGGCCGATGAGCTTCACCGCGCCATCGCCGCAGCGGTTCCCGACGACGGTTACTTCGACGACGTGAATGGGCTGCCGGCGTATCGGCGGCACCTGACCTATTACTTCGCTGAGCAGATTCGTGCCGAACTGGCGCAGCCGGGGAGCGCAGCATGAACTACATCGTCAACGGCATCGAGTTTTCGGCCGAACCGCCGGCCGGGCAATGCCTGCGCACCCTGTTGCGCGACTTCGGTATGTTCGGCGTGAAAAAGGGATGCGACGCCGGCGACTGCGGCGCTTGCACGGTCTGGCTCGACGGCGCACCAGTGCATAGCTGCCTGATGCCGGCATTTCGCGCGGCCGGTTGCGCGATCACGACCATCGAAGGGCTGGCGCCCGAAGGGCAACTCCACCCGCTGCAGCAGGCGTTTCTCGACGCGCAGGCATTTCAGTGCGGCTTCTGCACGGCGGGCATGATCATGACGAGCGCGTCGCTCGACGCGCAACGTCGCGCGGATCTGCCCCACGCGCTCAAAGGCAATCTGTGCCGCTGTACCGGCTACCGCAGCATCGACGATGCCTTGCATGGCCGAGCCTCGGCCGAAGAGGACATCGCGGGGCAAGCCTGCGGCGCCAGTCTGAAAAACCCGTTTGGCGAGGCGATCGTGACGGGGCGCGCGCGCTATACGATGGATGTGGCGATCGAAGGTCTGCTGCATATGAAAGTGGTGCGCTCGCCGCATGCCCATGCCCGTATCCGCGCGATAGACCGTTCGAAGGCGCTGGCCGTGCCGGGCGTGGTCGAGATTTTTACCTGGGAAGACGTGCCGCGCAAACTGTTCAGTAGCGCCACGCACGAGGATCACCTGGTCGATCCCGACGACACTTACGTGCTCGACAATGTGGTGCGCTTCGTCGGTCAGCGCGTGGTTGCGGTGGTGGCCGAAACGGAAGCCGCCGCAGACAATGCCTGCCGCCTGATCGCCATCGATTACGAAGCGCTGCCTGCTGTCTTCGATCCGGTCGTGGCGATGGAGCCCGGTGCGCCTTTGCTTCACGATAAGGGCCAAGCGGCGCAGGGCAATATCTATGTCGATATTCATGGCGAGGTTGGCAGCGTGGCTGATGGGTTCGCGGCGGCTCATGCGATCCACGAGAAGACGTATTCGACCTCGCGGGTCCAGCACGTTCATCTGGAAACGCATGGCTCGATCGCCTGGACCAGCGAAGATGGCCGATTGCACGTGCGCACCAGTTCGCAGGCGCCTTTCATCACGCATCAAAAGATCTGCCATATATTCGGGCTGCGGCCGGCTCAAGTGCATGTGTTTACGGAGCGTGTGGGCGGTGGCTTCGGCGGCAAGCAGGAAATGCTTTCGGAAGACCTTTGCGTGCTCGCGACGCTGAAGACAGGGCGCCCGGTCAAGTGGGAGTTCACGCGCGAGGAACAGTTCATTGCGGCGTCGACCCGCCACCAGATGACCACTCACGTCAAGCTTGGCGCAACCCGCGACGGTATTCTCACGGCGCTGCAGGTCAAGGTCGTGTCCAACACCGGAGCCTACGGCGGCCACGGCGGCGAGACGCTGGGGGCGTCCTTAGGCAGTCCGCTGGCCGCTTACCGTTGCACGAACAAGAAGGCGGATGGGTACGCGGTGTACACCAACATGGTGCCGGGCGGCGGCTTCCGCGGCTACGGCGCGTCGCAGACGACATTCGCGATCGAATGCGCGATCGACGAGCTGGGTGAACAGCTCGGTTTGGATCCGTTTGAAATCCGTCGACGCAACATGGTCGGACCCAAGGACTGGATCCAATCGGTCTGGAACGATGTCAGCGATATCGAGTTCGGCAGCTATGGTCTAGATCAATGTCTAGACCGGGTGGAAGCGACGCTTGCCACCGAAGGCGGCTTGCCGAAACCGGACGGGGACGAGTGGGTAGCAGGCGTTGGCATCGCGTTGGCGATGCTCGATTGCGGGCCGCCGACCGAGCATCGCTCGGGCGCTACGATGTCGTTGCTACCGGACGGGAACTACCATCTCGCGGTGGGTTCGACCGAGATGGGCAACGGCTCGGTGACCGCGCATCGCCAGATCGCGGCGTCGGTGCTGGGGGCACGCGCCGATGACATCGCCATCATCAACGCCGATACCGACCTGACGCCTTACGATACCGGCACGTTCGCCAGCACGGGCACGGTCGTCGCGGGCAAGGCCGTGGCGCTCGCTGCGGCAGCCTTGCGCGACAACATCGCCGCCTATGCCTGTGAGCATACCGGCACGCCTGCCGCGAGTTGGCAAGTGGAGGGCGGTCATGTGGTGGCGGGCGCGCGGCGCATCGCGCTCGCCGAACTGCACGCGGCGGGCACGCGCGACGGGCATCGCTTCGAGGCCAAGCGCAAGGCTTATCTTTCGCCGCGCACCACGGCCTTTAACGTGCACGGCTTTCGCGTCGCGGTTCACCTGATGACGGGCGAGATCCGGATTTTGCGCAGTGTCCATGCCGCAGACATCGGCCGGCTGATCAATCCGATGCAGTGCCGCGGACAGATCGATGGCGCGATCGGGATGGGCATCGGCTGGGCGCTCACCGAGAACATGGTGCACGATCCGCAAGGGCATATCCTGAACGCCGCGTTGCGCAACTACCGCATTCCCGCGTTTGCCGACGTGCCACGCACCGAGCTGTTCTTTGCCGACACTTACGACACCATCGGACCGCTGGGCGCCAAATCGCAAGGCGAGTGTGCGATCAACCCGGTGGCGCCGGCATTGGCGAACGCGGTCAAAAATGCGACCGGCGTGCGCTTCGCCCATTTGCCGCTGACACCAGATCATATTTTCGATCGACTAGCGCCAACTCTCGAGCGGAGCTGACCCGTGGCCCAAGACCGAAATGCGCAAATGGCTATCGCTGGCGGTGCGACCATCGTGACGCAGACTCGACCACTGGACGGCGAGGTCGATGCCTTCACACGTTGGCAGGACACGATGGGCACGGTGATCGCCAAATGGGAGGGCTTCATCGACCAGAAGGTCATGCCGCCGAGTCCACCGGCCCAGGTCGACTGGGTCATCCTGCAGCGGTTTTCGTCGGCGGATGCGGCGGCCGGATGGCTGCATTCGGAGCAGCGGCTCAAGCTGGTGGATAGCATACAGCCGATACTCGCAGGCAGCGACGACATTCATCTGGTCAGGGACGGCACATCGGGCGTGTTGCCCGCACCGGTTTCCGCGGTCATCTCCACACGTGTGAAGCCTGGCGAGGAAATCGCCTATCGGCGCTGGGAGCAGCGCATCGCGGCTGTGCAGTCGCGCGCGCCCGGTTTCGAAGGCTACCGCTTCGAGCCGCCGGTGCCCGGCGTGCAGGACGACTGGCTGGCTATCATCCGATTCGACTCGGAAAGCAACCTGCAGAATTGGCTGAGCTCTCCCGAGCGGCTCAAGCTGCTGAAGGATTCGGATTTCTTTACCGAACAGATCGACATGCGCATCGTTCGCAGTGGCTTCGATCAGTGGTTTCCCGGCGGCAGAAGCGATGCGCCGCGGCCGTCGGTGTGGAAGCAGAACATGATCGTGCTGAGTCAGCTTTATCCCGTCGTGTTCCTGTTCGGCATGTTCGTGCAACAACCGTTACTGATGAACCGCGGCGGCGTGCCGTTCTGGTTGGCGCTGTTCATCGGCAATGTTTTCAGCGTGGTCATGCTGAATTGGTTGGTGCCGTGGGCCAGCAAGCGCTTCGGGTGGTGGCTGCAGCCGCTCGGGCAAGGATCGATGGGCCGCAATGTGCTGGGCGCCGGTATCTTGATCGGTATCTACGCGGTGTCGCTACTTGTGTTTTCGATACTGTCGACATGACTGTTCGATGGAGCCAGACGATGTCATCTAAACCCGGTGCGCGGGGGAGCGCGATGTGGGCCTCAAGGTGGGCCTTTCTGCTGCTCCTGTTCGGGCTGATGGGGTCGGGGACGGCCGCTGGCCAGCAGACGAGCGATTGGATTACCGCGCTGCCACGGCAGCCGATACATGTGCAAGCGTGGCCCGGCGGGAAGAAGGTCGCGGTGTGCTTTGTCCTTTATGTCGAGGACTGGGGTTATGGGGCCGGGCCGAATTTTCGCTCGGACATGAGCGGGCGCGATCCGGACGTGGTGGACGAGGCCTTTCGCCAATACGCCATTGAATGGGGCGTGCCGCGTGTGGGCCGACTTTTTCAGCAGCAGCGCGTGCCGTTGAGCATCGCGCTGAACGCGCAGTTTCCGGCGGCGCACCCGGAGGTCTGGCGGCAATTCCGCGCGAGCGTCCCCCAGGCGACTATCGTGGGCCATGGCATCAACAACTCGACGCAACTGCTGCCCCTCTCGCGCGGACTGGCGGCGCAGCAGGCATACGTGCGCAGCACGCTCGACATGATCGAGAAAGAGACCGGCGTACGACCGGCTGGTTGGTCCAGCCCGAGCGTGTTCCCGAATGGCGACACCTTCCTGGCCACCGCAGCTCAGGGCATACGCTACACACTGGACGGCATGGATTCCGACATCCTGTCTCGGCTGGACACGCCATCGGGGCCGCTGGTGATGATTCCCTACCCGGCCATCACCGTGGACATGGGGCAGTATTTGTCGCGGGCGAAAGAGCCGGTCGATCTGGAACGGCTATGGATCGAATATGTGACCGAGTTGGCCCAGGAGGCCGCGGCCGATCCCACACGAGAGGCGACGGTCGTTGCAATCGGGATTCATCCGTTCGTCGTCGGGACGCCTTCGGGCGCGGCAGCGCTGCGCCGGGTGCTGGAAAACTTGAAGAGCCAGAAACTCGTGTGGCTGACGGACGTACAGGCGGTGTACGACGCTTCGGGCACGACGAAGTAGGCGAGGCTTGCATGCCCCGACTTGCATGACCCGACATGCACGAATGCACGGCCCGACAGCGCGCGCGCCGGCGCCGACGGCTATCGGTTGCCGGTCTTTCCCGCTATGCATGATGGCCAAGATGCGCCTCAGAGCGCGCCGGCCGCACGATTGCGCTCGATAATTATTTCGGGCGCCGGATACCCATACGCCGAAGCTGCCCGATCCATTTGCCAAATCCGTTTGCCAAATCCATTAACAAGCTGCAGGCTCGCGCCGTGAGCCTGTGGGCGCGTCCGTATGACAAGGTGCTGCGTGATCAGAACAGCGTGGTGTGCGTTTGCGCTGGGCGCATGGATGTTGCAGCAAACGCCAGCGTTGCCGGGCGAATTCCACTGCCTGATTTACTTGGGGGCGTGCGCTGTGCTGGCGCTGGCCGCTCGCTGGGCGCAGTGTCGGGCACACCGCGTGTCGGGATGCGGGGCACGCTGGCTGACGCAGTTTGCCTTGGTCGGCCTGGCGTTGAGTGCCGGGTTCGGCTGGGCCGAGTGGCGTGCCGAATGTCGGCTCGCCTACGCATTGCCTGCTGCGATCGAGGGCCGCGACATACGCGTGAGCGGTCGCATCGTCGGGGTGCCGGAGCCGTTCGCGCAAGGCATGCGTTTCGCGTTCGAGGTCAGTGACTTAATCGATGTGGCTGAGTCGGGAAAGGGTCCTGCTGCCGACGTCGATTTCGATCATTTTCCACGCAAGCTCCTGCTGAGCTGGTATCGGCCGACTCCTCAGCTAGCGCAGCAGTTGCAGCCGGGACGGCACTGGCAGTTGACCGTGCGCTTGCGTCGCGTGCACGGTAGCGCCAACCCCGGCGGTTTCGATACGGAGCGCTGGATGCTGGAGCGCGATATCCGCGCGAGCGGCCAGGTGCGTGAGATGCCCGCGCCGGCGGCCACTGAGCTGGCGCACGGCTGGCAGCTGAGTGCCGCGCTCGCGGCGCTGGACCGCTGGCGGATGCGCACACGCGAGCGGATCGAGGCCGCGCTGTCCGGCGCGCCGCACGCCGGTGTGGTGGTGGCCCTCGCCACCGGCATGCAGGCGGCAATTGCGCATGACGACTGGCAACGTTTTACCGGAACAGGTACTAATCACTTGGTCGCAATTTCCGGTCTGCATGTGTCGCTCGTGGCGGGTTTGCTGGCCGTTTGCGCGACTGCACTGTGGCGCGCAGCGGCTCGGCTGGGCTCGCCACTGCCGCTGATTCTGCCGGCCCAGCACGCGGCCGTGCTGGCGGCGGTGGTCGGGGGCGGCGTATATGTTGCGCTGGCCGGGTTTGGCGTGCCCGCACAACGGGCCTGGTGGATGTTGCTGGTGGCGGCGCTTGCGCGGCTCAGCGGTTGCCAGACCGGGGTTTCGACGGTGCTGGCATGGGCGCTCGGCGTTGTGGTGGCGATAGACCCATGGGCGGTGGCGTCGCCAGGCTTCGAGATGTCGTTCGGCGCGGTTGGGGCACTGGTACTTGCGTCCAGCCGCAGGGTGCGCGACGAACCCGCTCGCAGGCACGATGAACCGGCGTTGAAGCGTGAATCGACGCGCGCCGCGCCTGTGCCGCAGCCGGGCAGCGCGGGCCTGCTTCTGCAGTCTTGCTGGCGGCGGCTGGTCGATGTGCTCAATTTGCATGGTGCATTGACACTGGCGCTACTGCCTTTGAGCGTCGCATGGTTTGCCCAGGTTCCTTTATTGGGCGTGCCGGCCAACCTGCTAGCGATCCCGTGGGTCAGCTTTTTTGTGACACCGGCGGTACTGCTCGGCGTGGTGTTGCCGGCACCGCTGGACGCATGGGCCTTGCACGCCGCGCACGCCGGCTTGAGCGGGCTGGCCGCTTACCTCGCCGTGCTCTGCGCGCCGCGTTGGAGCTTATGGCGCGTGCCTTTTCCCAAGCCGTTGCCTTTCGCGTTGGCCGCGCTCGGTGTGCTCTGGTGGTTGATGCCCCGCGGTTGGCCGTTGCGGCGTTGGGCCGCGTGCCTGTGGTTGCCTTTGCTATGGCCGGCGTCCAGCGCTCCGGCGGCGGGCGAGTTTCGCATGACCGTGCTCGATGTGGGGCAGGGCGGCGCGACGCTGGTCGAAACCGCGCACCATCGCCTGCTGTTCGATACCGGCACGGGCCCAAGCACGGGGGACGCCGGCGCGCGGGTGGTGGTGCCGTACCTGCAGGGGCGAGGCTTCGAATCGCTGGATATGCTGGTGATCAGCCACGGCGATAGTGATCATGCGGCGGGGGCACCGGCTGTCATGCAGGCACTGCGGGTCGGCGTCTTGCGTGCTTGGCTGCCGCCCGCTCACCGGCTTTGGGCACAGGCGCAAACCTCGGGCGTGGCGGACCGGGCGCCATGCCACGCCGCGCAGCACTGGCAATGGGACGGCGTGACATTTGCCTTTTTATGGCCGGCGGCCGCACCCGATGCGTCGGCGCCCAATCAGACGGCATGCGTGTTGAGAATCTCGAACGGGTCCCACGCGGCCCTGCTCACTGCCGATATCGAGGCGCCTGCGGAGCAGGGGTTGATCGCGCAGGTTGCGGCGGCGCAGCCCGGCCAATTGAGGGTCGATATACTGCTTGCACCGCACCACGGCAGCCTGAGTTCGTCGACGCCCGATTTTCTTGATGCAATTGTCCCGCGTCATGTGGTGTTTCAGGTAGGCTACCGCAATCGCTTCCATCACCCGCATGAGCGCGTGGTTGCACGTTATGAGGCGCGCGGCACGGCAACGTATCGCAGCGATGGCGATGGCGCGGTGCAATTCGAAACGGCTGCGCAAGCGCTAGAAGTGCAGCGCTATCGCACGACGCACCGGCGCTACTGGATGGACCGTTGAGCTCGACGAACGCGTCGGCGCGAAGCGGCCGTGGCGCAACGGGCATCGGTGCAAGCAGGCACGGAGCAGGCGGGCAGTAGCACGCTCGGCTGGACGCTTTTTTGGCCAGAGGCAAACGGAGGGGTTTTCCTTGAAAGACGTCATTCATTTTTCGCACGCCAACAGCTTTCCTGCGTCGACCTATCGAACCATCTTTGCCGAACTGGCCGACGACTACGAAATACGCGCGGTCGAACGATATGGCCACGATCCGCGTTTTCCGGTGACCCGCGACTGGCCGCATCTGGTCGAACAACTGCTCGAGTCGGTCGGCAGCAACTACGAACGTCCGGTCTGGCTGGTAGGACATTCGCTGGGCGGATATTTGAGCTTGATGGCGGCGCTAAAAAAGCCGCAATGGGTCAAAGGCGTGGTGATGCTCGATGCGCCGGTGATTGCGGGCTGGCGCAGCAATCTGCTGCGCGTATCCCAATGGACGGGCCTGGACGACCGGCTTTCGCCCGCCGCCGTGACCAAGAAGCGTCGCGTGCACTGGGCCAGTCGCGACGAAGTCTGGCGGCATTTCCACGCCAAACCGGCATTTGCACGCTGGGACGAGCGCATGCTGGCCGATTATGTCGATTACGGTACCGTAGCGACGCCGCAGGGCGGCCGCGCGCTGAGTTTCGAGCGCGAGATCGAGTATCTGATCTATCGCACCTTGCCGCACACGCTGAGCGCGCGCCTGGCGCCGGGCGTTGCGGTGCCGGTCGGATTTCTCGCCGGAACCCACTCGCGTGAGGTGCGCCAAGTCGGATTAACGGCTACGCGCCGGCTGACCGGGCCGGCCCTGGAGTGGATTGAAGGCAGCCATCTGTTTCCGATGGAGAAACCGCTGGAAACGGCTCGCGCTCTGCAAAGCCTGATGCACGGTTTGGCGCAAGCACGTTGAAAGTCCGCCGAAAGTGCGAAATGGAGCGCGATGCGGCAGCGCGATGCGGCAGCGCGATACGCGCGGCGCGCTTGAGCCCCCGAAGCGCCGTTTTCATGAGGCACGACAGGCGCAAGGCATCCCGCCCTGAAAGGCTGACGGGCACGTCAAGCAAAAAAACTCTGCGATTTCCCGGTTCGCGGGCTGAAGTCGGGGTGCGTCTTACGGTATAATCCGGCTTTCTCGCGAACACTCCAGCGATGACCAAATATGTTTTCGTCACCGGCGGCGTAGTCTCTTCCCTGGGT
>Ga0302314_10009788_pt1 | contig 16896 bp, 13 predicted proteins | sample III_Palsa_N2_3_FD_200533 | JGI IMG/M metagenome (GOLD analysis project Ga0302314, IMG submission 200533) | Peat permafrost microbial communities from Stordalen Mire near Abisko, Sweden - III_Palsa_N2_3 | ecosystem: Environmental > Terrestrial > Soil > Palsa > Peat permafrost | place: Sweden...
CGCGAGACGACCTACTGGCCCAAACTCTGCCTGATCCAGGCCGCCGCGCCAGGCGGGATCGAGGCGACCATCGACCCCCTCGCCGAGGGGCTCGACCTCACGCCGTTCCTGGCGGTGATGCGCGATAAGTCGGTCTTGAAGGTGTTCCACGCCGCGCGGCAGGATGTGGAGATCTTCAACAACCTGGGCGCCATCCCCGAGCCGCTGTTCGATACCCAGATTGCCGGGATGGCCGCTGGGTTCGGCGAGCAGATCGCCTACGACGCCCTGGTGCGGAAGATCCTCAAGATCGACCTCGATAAATCGCACCGCTTCACCGACTGGGCGCGCCGGCCCTTGAGCGAGGCGCAGCTGACCTACGCCATCGCCGACGTGACCCACCTGGCCGCGCTCTACCCGATCCTGCTGGCGGGGCTGCAGAAGGCCGGGCGGCTCTCCTGGGTGACCGAAGAGATGGCGGCGATGTGCGATCCGGCGCTCTACGACGTCGAGCCGGAGAACGCCTGGAAGCGGCTGCGCCCCCGCAAGCACGCGGTGAAGTACCTGGCGGTGTTCAAGGCCGTGGCCGCCTGGCGCGAGCGCACTTCGCAGCAGCGCGACCAGCCGCGCGGCCGCATCCTGAAGGACGAGGCGATCGACGAACTGGCCGCCCAGGCGCCGACGGAGGTCGACGCGCTGAACCGGCTGCGCTCGGTGCCCAAGGGCTTCGGCGGCTCGCGCTATGGCCCGGAGCTGATCGACGCCATCGCCGCGGCGCTGAAGGACCCCGAGGCCTATGCCCCGAAGATCGAGCGCGACATCACCCCGGTCTCGCCCGCGGCCGGGGCCGTGGTCGAGCTCTTGAAGGTGTTGCTGAAGGCCCGCGCCGAAGACGCCGGCGTCGCCTCCAAGCTGATCGCCACGGTCGCCGACCTGGAAAAGATCGCGAGCGACGACCGGGCCGATTCGTCGGCCCTGAAGGGCTGGCGCCGCGAGGCGTTCGGCGAGGATGCGCTCAAGCTCAAGCGCGGCGAACTGGCCCTGGTGCTGGATGGAACGCGGGTGCGGGTGGTGCCGGTGCGCCGGGCGGCCAAGGCGGAGACCTAGGCCACCTTCTCGGTCTTGGACCGCTCGCGCGCCGGCCTGAGCTTCAACTCCCGCTCCAGCAAGGTCGCCAAGGTCGCGGCGCGCTTGGCGGTCTGCTCGCCCAGCAACAGCGGCGCAGACGCCGGCTCCGCCTCGACGACGACCGAGGCCGCCCGGATTTCCAGTCTGGCGCGGCCGAGCAGGTCCGGGCTGCGGCCGGAGAGGTCGCACGCGAGCCGGATCGCCGCGCCGAGCGCCCTGGCCCGCTGCACGCGCTCGTGCGTCAGCAGCCGCGCGATCAGATAGGGCTCGGGTACGGTTGCGGCTGCCGTGTGGCGGGCGAACATGGTGGTCGCCAGGAACACGCGCTCGGCGTGGCCCATGCCCGGGATCGGCGCGCGCAGCACCTGGTGGAAGATCAGGTCGGCGCGATGGTCCGGGTGCAGCCTGGCGCCGATGTCGGCCAGGCGGCTTGCGGCCTTCAGCAACACCGGCTCGCGCGCCCCCAGCACCGGCTCCAGGGCGCCGAACGCCGGCGCCAGCCAGGCCTCGACGGCGGGTCCCAGCGCCGGGTTGACGCCCTCGCGCGCACTCAGCGCCGCACAGCCCTCGATCAGCGGGTCCTCCGCGCGCCGGGCGTCGGACATCGCCTCGAACAGCACGCCTTCGCGCAGGCCATAGGCCGACAACACCACCTTCTCGACGCCCAGCAGGTCAACCAGACCCTCAAGCACCATCGCCGCATGCGGCAGCGTCTCGAGCCGCCGGCGCGAGATGCCCTCGATCCGCTCCAGCGAGCGCACCGACTGGCGCGAGATCAGCCGCGCCGCCTCCAGCGCCTCTCGCCGGCTCATCTCGTACTGGTGCACGATCTCCAGCGGATAGGACGACATGCGCATCGAGAGCAGGGCGAGGTTGCGCCAGGCGCCGCCGACGGCGTGGAAGATCGGGGTCTTCAAAGCCTCGGCATAGGGTTTCAACCGCCGCTCGACCTGGCCTCGCACCCGGTCTGGATCGAACCGGCCGGTGTCCTTGAACGCGAACGGTCCGAGCGGCAGGGTGACGCCGTCCCCGGGTGCCCCGTTCTCCAGCCGCACCAGCTCCAGGCTGGCGCCGCCGAGGTCCCCCGCCAGGCCGGTCGATTCCGGGGCGCCGGCGAGCACGCCAAGCGCGGCGTAGCGCGCCTCCTGCGCCCCGGTCAGGACCTTGAGGTCGAGCCCCGTCTCGGCCCGCACCCGCCGGCAGAACGCCGCGCCGTCCTCGGCGTCGCGCGCGGCGGCTGTCGCGACGGCAAACACCCGATCCGGCTTGGCGGCCGCGACTAACGCAGCGAAACGCCGGAGCGCGGCCATCGCCGCGTCGACGCCGTCGCTGGAGAGCCGGCCGGTGACCGCCAGGTCGCGTCCGAGGCCGGCGAGGATCTTCTCGTTGAACACCGTCCAGACCGCGCGGCCCTCGACGCGGTAAAGCACCAGACGGACCGAATTGGAGCCGACGTCGATGACGGCGGCGTCCCAGGCGTCTGAATCAGCTTCTGGCGCCCACATGGTCGAACGCACGCGGCAAGTCCTTCACCTTGTGACCCCGGCCGGAGAGGCTGGGGTTGGTCATGAAGTAGTCGTGAGCCGAGAAGGCGCGCTTGCGATCCCAGCCGGCGATTCTCTGGTAGCGCCCCTCACTGTCGAGACGCCAACTTTGCGCTTCATCGTTCAGATTTGCGACCATGATTTGGTCGAGCACCTGTTGATGCACAGTCGGGTTCTCGACCGGGGTCAGCACTTCGACGCGCCGATCGAGGTTGCGCGGCATCCAGTCGGCCGACGAGATGTAGAGCCGCGCCTGCTTCGACGGCAGCGGCGCGCCGTTGGCGAAAGCGACGATGCGGGCGTGCTCCAGATAGCGTCCGACAATGCTCTTGACGCGAATGTTCTCCGACAATCCCGGCACGCCCGGGCGCAGGCAGCAGATGCCGCGGATCACCAGCTCGATGCGCACGCCGGCCCGGCCAGCGCGATACAGCGCATCGATCACCTCGACATCGACCAGCGAGTTCAGCTTGGCCCAGATGCCCGAGGGCTTGCCGGCCTGGGCGTTGTCCGCTTCCTGAGCGATAAGGCGCAACAGATCGGTTTTCATCGATATCGGCGAGTAAGACAGCTTCTCCATCCGCTCGGGAAGGGCGTAGCCGGTGATGTAGTTGAAGATCTTGGCTGAATCCCGCGCCATCGCGGGTTCGGTCGTGAACAGCGAGAGGTCGGTGTAAATCTTCGCCGTGATCGGGTGATAGTTGCCGGTGCCGTAGTGGCAGTAGCTGCGCAGGCCGTCGCCCTCGCGCCGCACCACGACCGACAACTTGGCGTGGGTCTTGTATTCGACAAAGCCGAACACGACCAGCACGCCGGCGCGCTCCAGGTCCCGCGCCCACTTCAGGTTGGCTTCCTCGTCGAACCGCGCCTTGATCTCGACCAGGGCGGTGACGTTCTTGCCGTTCTCGGCCGCCTCGATCAGCGCCGCGACGATCGGACTGTCCTTGCTGGTGCGGTAGAGCGTCTGCTTGATGGCGATGACGTTCGGGTCCTGCGCCGCCTGACGCAGGAACTGCACCACGACATCGAAGCTCTCGAACGGATGGTGGACCAGAATGTCCTTCTCGCGGATCGCGGCGAAGCAATCGCCGCCATGGTCTCGAATCCGTTCGGGGAAGCGCGGCTGGAACGGCGGGAACTTCAGCTCCGGCAGATCGGGCGGAATTAACTCGCTCAGCTGCGCCAGGCCCAGCTTGCCGTCGACTATGACGACATCCTGGGGCTCGGCCTGCAGGCCCTCGAGGATGAAGGCGCGCAGGTCGTCGGGCATCGAGGCCCCGATCTTCACCCGCACGACCAGGCCAAGGCGACGGCGCTTCAGCCGCGCCTCGAATTCGCGCACCAGATCTTCGGCCTCTTCCTCGATCTCCACGTCGGAGTCGCGGATCAGCCGGAACAGCCCCAGCCCTTCCACCTCGCAGCCGGGAAACAGGCGGTCGAGAAACAGGATCAGGAAGCTTTCGAGCGCGAAGAACCGGCGCGCATGACGCCGCCGCCCGCCGGGAGGCAGCTCCCAGAAGCGGTCGACCTGAGTCGGCACCGGAACGAGGGCGTAGAGTTCCTTATTGTCTGTCAGCCGCCGCAACTTCAGCGCCAGCGAGAACCCAAGGTTGGGGATGAACGGGAAGGGGTGCGCCGGGTCGATCGCCAGCGGCGTCAGCACCGGAAAGATGCGGTTGAGGAAGATCTCCTCGATCGCCGGGCGGTCGGTCGCGGTGATGTCCTTGGCGTCGAGCAGCACCAGGCCGGCGGCGGATAGTTCGGCGCGCATCGAGGCCCAGATGCGCTGTTGCTCGGCCATCAGGTCGTTGGCGCCGCCACTGACTTTGACCAGCTGCTGCGCCGCCGAGAGGCCATCCTGGCTCAGCACCCGAACGCCCTCGCGGACCAACGCCTTCAGCCCGGCGACCCGCACCATGAAGAATTCATCGAGGTTGTTGGCCGAGATCGAGAGGAACCGCAGCCGCTCCAGCAGAGGATGGCGCGGGTTTTCCGCCTCTTCGAGCACGCGCTGATTGAAGCTGAGCCAGGAGATTTCGCGGTTGAAGAAGCGGTCGGGCGAACGCAGCAATTCCTGCGTCGGCGATGCAGGCGCGGCGACGGCTGGCGCGGCGGAATCGGCGACCTGGACTTCCACGGGAAGGCTCATCAATGCGGTTTGGGGACGGAAGGTATCTGGCGCCATTCCGTGTCAGTAACAAGACATCACTCGAACAGGTCAAGAGTATGCGAGTCCGACTCAAGAATCTGCCGTGCGAGTGAGCGGGTGATCTCACGTTCTTCAGCGTCTGCGGCCTCGTCGAGACGCGCGACGATCTCGCGCGCCATTCGAACCGAGCGTTCGATGCGTCGCATCAGGTAGGGATAGACATCCTCGGCCGGCTTTATGTTCCGTTCGCGGAAGAATTTGCGCAGCAGATCTTCCAGCACCCTATCGTCCGGCTCACCAATTTCGGCGACGTGCAGGGCGTTCAGACGCGAACGCAGATCCGGCAGTTGCGCCGGCCAGGCGCGAGGATGCGCGCGCGATGTCAGCAGCAGGCCGCCGCCTGAGCCGGCGATGTTGATCAGATGGAACAGGATCTCGGGGTGCGCGGTCTCCGCGTCTTCGAGCAGCACCGGCCCGTCGTAGGCGCGCTGCAGGTCGGTGCAGGCCCGGTTGAGGACGGTCGCCTTCGACCGCGCGGCCCATTCCATCGCCAGGTGCGTCTTGCCAGACCCTTCGGGCCCGATCAGCGCCAGACAGCCGCCGTGCCACGCCGGCCAATCGTCCAGCGCCTTCAGGGCGTCGCGGTTCGTTTCCGAGAAGACGAAGTCCGTTCGGGCGTATGAGGCCGGCCGCCTCAGTTTCAAGCGCAGTTGCCGCGTCAAGAGACACGAGTCCGTGGGTTGAGGTGAGCTGCATCCTTATAGCGATATTGCGGCGCAGCGTCGAATGGTCCGCGAAACGCCATCGTCAGCTAGCGGACTTTGGGGCATGCGGCGCGATCAGCGCGACTTCGGTGAGGCTGGCGCGCCGGCGTAGGTCGACGACCGGTTTCGACAGGCCATCAAGCGCCTCGAGTGTGGCGCGGTAACCGATCTCGACCGCCTGATCGAACGCCTTCCAGTCGCGGATTTCGATCGCATCCACGTCCGGCTGCACCAGTACGTCGGTAGCCTGGTGCGCCAGCACCATCTCCGCGCCCGCCCGAACCGTTGCTGAACGGATCAGCACCGAGACGATCGGGGGTCCGCGCCGCCACTCGCCGGAAATGATCCAGCGCCAGAGCGAGGGTGGCGGCACGACATCCTGCGCCTCGATGCTGCGACCGCGTCCGACGTCGATGCCGACGATCGGGCCGAGCTGGATCGCGCGCATCAGGTCGGCGGGGAAGTTCTTCAGCACGGCGCCGTCGACCAGCACGCTATTGTCGATGGTCACCGGCGGCAGCACGCCGGGCAGGGAGATGCTGGCGCGCAAGGCCTCGCGCACCAGTCCGGTGCGATGCAGCTGATAGGCGCCGGTCGTCAGATTGGCCGAGAGGCAGAAGAACGGCAGCCAAAGGTCGCCGATCAGCCGATCGCCGAAGTGCTCGGTCAGCCGTTCACGCACCTTGTCGCCGTGGGTGAGGGCGATCATCGGGAAGGCGATGTCGTCGAGGGGACTGGAGTCGACGAAGGCGCGCCGGATGCGCATCTCCATCTCCTGGTCGTCCCAGCCCATCGCCAGCCCGGCGCCGACGATCGCGCCCATCGACACCCCGCCGACGAAGTCGATCGGCACCCCGCGCTCGTGCAGCGCCCTGACCGCGCCGACGTGGGCGTAGGCCCGCGCCCCGCCGCCGGAGAGCACCAGCCCGACCGACTGCCCGGTCAGCACCCGAGCCAGGCGGTCGGCGTCGGCCTCGCTGCCGTCGCGCAGATGGAACAGCCGGGCGGGCCGCAGCGCCTCGACCCAGGCCTCGCTGCCGCGCGGCGCGACTTGGCCGGAGGGATGCAGCAGGATCAGATCGGTCAGTTGCTGCACCTGCAGCGGCTCGGCTGCCGCGGCGTCCGGCAGAGGCGGCGGCGGTGGCTCGGCGGCCTGAGCGATGCGGAACAGCCGGTCGCCCTGCCGGCCGACCAAGCCCTTCCAGCCCAGTTCGTCAGCCTCGGCGACGTAGAGCACGAAGTCGTGGTCGCGCTCGACGTTGGAGAACCACTCGGTCGGTGCGCGCAACGCCTCGGCGCCCACGATGGTGACGCGATAGCCAAGCTTGCCGATCCGCGCGGCGAGCCCCGCCGCCAGCGCCCGCACGCGGACGGCCGCGGACAGGCCGATGAAGCCGAACACCGAGGGCTCGCCCAACACCGCACCGCTGGAGCTCTGGCGGTTGCGAAGGATCATCAGCCGCGCCAGCTCGGTCATCACGGTTGGATCGGTGGCGACGGCGTCGAAGAAGTCGTCGCGGCTCAGCGCCAAAACCTCGGAGTCGCGCAGGGCGACGACCTTGGCCGAGTGCGGCGCGCCAGCGATCAGGGCCATTTCGCCGGCGGGCTCGCCGGGGCGGATCACGCCCAGGAATTGGGTCTCGTGCCCCTCCTGATTGCGGAAGGCGCCCAGGCGTCCGGCGCGCAAAAGGAAGAAACGGTCCGCCTCTTCGCCGGCTTCATACAGCGCCGCGCTGCCGGGCAGCGAGAACCACAGCGCTCGCCCGCTGCCGACTTCGCGGGCGAAGAGCCGGGTCAGCGCCGAATCGGGCAACGAGTCGGTGAGGAGCGCCACGCAGGGACAGTAACGGCCGAGCCCCCCCTCCCGCAATTGAGGCTAGAGTGACGATCAACGATGTCGAGTCGTCGCTCCACAGCTGAATTGCTGATCCGGCCGGTCACGGCCGACGACGTGCTGGCGGTTGCGGCGACGCATGTCCGCGCCGACCGCGAGACTTACGAGCCGATCTTTGGCGCGAGGTTCCTGGAGGTGGAGATCTGGCGCTCGCAGCAGCGGTGGGACACCGCGCTTGAGTGCGGTGACGTACTGATGGCCGCGGACGTCCGGGGCCAGATCATCGGTTTCGCCCATGCGACCGCAGCGTGGATGAGCGCGCTCTATCTGCTCGGGTCGTATCACCGCAACGGCATCGGGCTGCGACTGCTCCGTGCCGTTTGCGGCGAACTGCGCGCTCGTGGCGTGGCCGAAATCGGCTTCCAGGCAGTGGCCGACAACGTCGGCGCGATCGCCTTCTACGAGGCCGTGGGCGCCAAGCCCGTGGGCCGAAAACTGGAAGGGGAGGGCGACGGCGCCTGGGAGGATATCGTCTTCACCCTGGCCACCGACGCCCCAGCGGCTTTCCGGCGAGGCTAAGGCCGGCTATCGGTGGGCCAATGCCCCGGCTCAAGTCCGCCATCGATACCAAGAGCGACGCTTTCGCTCGCAACGCCGAACTCAATCGGAGTTTGGCCGCAACTCTGCGCGCGCATGTGGCGGTGGCTGCGCTCGGGGGCCCGGCAACCTCCCGCAAGCGCCACACCGATCGCGGCAAGCTGCTGCCGCGCCAGCGGGTCGAGCGGCTGCTCGACATCGGCTCGCCATTCCTGGAGATCGGCCAACTTGCCGCCAACGGGCTCTACGACGGCGAAGCGCCGGGCGCAGGGCTGATCACCGGGATTGGCCGGGTGCAGGGCCGCGAGACCCTGATCATCGCCAACGACGCCACCGTCAAGGGCGGCGCCTATTTTCCGATGACGGTGAAGAAGCATCTGCGCGCGCAGGAGATCGCGCTGCAGAACCGCCTGCCCTGCGTCTATCTTGTCGACAGCGGCGGGGCGAACCTACCGCATCAGGCGGAGGTGTTTCCGGACCGCGACCACTTCGGCCGCATCTTCTTCAACCAGGCGCGGATGAGCGCCGAGGGCATCGCCCAGGTGGCCTGCGTGATGGGCTCGTGCACCGCCGGCGGCGCCTACGTGCCGGCAATGAGTGACGAGACCATCATCGTGCGCGGCCAGGGCACCATCTTCCTTGGCGGGCCGCCGCTGGTGAAGGCTGCGACCGGCGAGGTGATCACCGCAGAGGAACTCGGCGGCGCCGACACCCACGCCCGCAAGTCCGGCGTGGTCGACCACGTCGCGTCGGATGACACCCACGCCCTGGAACTGGTGCGCTCGATCATTAGCCACCTGGGGCCTAGACCCGCGCCGTCGCTCTTGCCCGCCGCGCCCGCGCCGCCGGCCTACGATCCTACCGAGCTCTACGGCATTATCCCATCGGACGTGCGCGCCCCTTACGAGGTGCGCGAGGTGATCGCGCGGATGGTCGACGGCTCCGAGTTTGACGAGTTCAAGCCGCTCTACGGCGCGACCCTGGTCTGCGGTTTCGCCCGCATCTGGGGCTATCCGGTGGCGATCCTGGCCAACAACGGCGTGCTGTTCTCCGAGAGCGCGTTGAAGGCCGCTCACTTCATCGAGCTCGCCTGCCAGCGGAACATCCCACTCGTCTTCCTGCAGAACATCTCCGGCTTCATGGTCGGCGGCCGCTACGAGGCCGGCGGCATCGCCAAGGACGGCGCCAAGATGGTGATGGCGGTCGCCTGCGCCGAGGTGCCGAAGTTCACCGTGCTGATCGGCGGCTCGTTCGGGGCCGGCAACTACGGCATGTGCGGTCGCGCCTATTCCCCGCGCTTCATGTTCTCCTGGCCCAACAGCCGCATCAGCGTGATGGGCGGCGAGCAGGCCGCCAGCGTGCTCGCGACCGTCAATCGCGACGCCGACAAGTGGACCCCGGCGGAGGAGGAGGCGTTCAAGGCCCCGATCCGCCAGCGCTACGAAGACGAGGGTAACCCCTATTATGCCACCGCCCGCCTCTGGGACGACGGCGTGATCGACCCGGTGCAGACCCGCGACGTGCTGGGCCTCGCCATTGCCGCCAGCCTCAACGCCCCGATACCGCCGACGCGGTTCGGGGTCTTCCGCATGTAGCCGGCCCTATCGCTGGCAAGGAGTTCGCCATGTCCGACCCCACCGTCGATCTGTCCGGCGATGATTCTGAGCCCGACGCCATCATCAACCCGATCGCCGAACCGTTCGTCGAGGTTCCCGACACCGACGCCACCTCCGACCTCGTGACCATGGAGGCCACGGAAGCTGGCGTCGTCACCGTCACGCTCAATCGGCCGGAGAAGAAGAACGCGTTCGATTTCGCGCTGATCGGCGCATTGCGCGAGACGTTCGAGACCCTGCGCGACCAGGAGAAGATCCGGGTGGTGTTCGTGCAGGGCGCCGGCGGGACTTTCTCGGCCGGCGCGGACCTGGAATGGATGCGAGACGCCATCGAGCACACCGAGGAGGACAACCGCGAGGACGCCATGCAGATGGCGATCATGCTGAAGCACCTCTACGACATTCCCGCCCTCACGGTGGCGCTGGTCGAGGGCGGCGGCTTCGGCGGCGGCGCGGGACTGGCGGCGGCCTGCGACATGGGGATCGCGGTCAAGGGCGCACGGTTTTCGTTCTCCGAGGTCAAGCTGGGCCTGATCGCGGCCACCATCAGTCCTTACGTGATCGCGGCGGTCGGCCAGCGCCGCGCGCGCCGGCTGTTCGCCTCGGGCGAGGTGTTCGACGCCGACAAAGCGCTGGCCTTTGGTCTGATCGACGAAGTGGTGGCCGACGCCGAGGCGCTGGCGGCGGCCAAGGCGCGGATCTCTCAGAGCCAACTGGCCTGCTCGCCCGGCGCGGTCGGCGAGTCCAAGCGGCTCGTCGGCGAAGTCGTCGGACGCGAGATCGATCACGCGCTGTTGGTCCACACCGCCAAGCGGATCGCCGCCCAGCGGGTGAGCGAAGACGGGCAGGCGGGCGTCCGCGCATTCCTGGACGGGCGCAAAGCTCCCTGGGCTGAGTAGCGGGGCTTAGGGGCGGGATGGCGCACGAGATCGACGCGGCGGCGCTGGAGAGCGTGCAGGCGGCCGTCGCCCGCGCGCCCAGCCACGCCCGGCCGATCGGCGCGCCCTGTCCCAACTGCGAGACGCCGCTCGCCGGGCCGTGGTGCCACGCTTGCGGCCAGTCGTCTGAGGACTTTCACCGCTCGCTGCGCAAGCTGGCGGCTGAAGCGTTCGGCGGTCTGATCGATATCGACGGCCGGATCTGGCGCACCCTGCCTGACCTGTGTCTGAGACCCGCCCGGCTCACGCGCCGATACCTGGAGGGCCATCGTACGCCGCAGGTGCCACCGTTCCGGCTGTTCCTCATCGTGATCGTGCTGGTGTTCCTCGTCGCCGGGCTTCGGCCTCACGATAAGGCCAGCGTGAAGCTCGACGGTCGAGGCGGCGAGGTGCGCGCGGACACGACCGTGTTCAGGATCGTGCCGGTCGGCAGCGACGCCGCCGCGGCCTGGGTGACGTCGCGCCTGAACCAGGTTGCGAAGAATCCGGACGCCTTCGAGGCGACCCTGATGGAATGGGCCCAGCGGCTGGCCGTGCTGGCGTTGCCCATGAGCGCGGCGCTTTTGGGGTTGATGTTCTTCTGGCGCCGGGGCGTCTACATGTTCGACCACCTGATCTTCAGCATGCATTCGCTGTCGTTCCAGGGGCTGCTATTCTCGCTCGCCATGGTGGGCTCGCTGCTCACCCAATGGTTCGATCTGTTGCTGCTAGCCGCGCCGGTGCATCTGTTCGCGCATTTGAGGGGGGTCTACGCGGTGGGGGTGTTCGGGGCGCTCTGGCGAATGGCGGTGCTGTTCGTCGGCACGTGCGCCATCCTGTTGCTGGCTCTGAGCGGACTCGTGATCATCGGTTTGGCCGAGGTGGGTGGATGATTGGCTCCGTTCTGATCGCCAACCGCGGCGAGATCGCGCGCAGGATCGTCCGCACCGCGCAGCGGCTGGGCGTGCGGGCGGTCGCGGTCTACTCCGAAGCTGACGCCGACGCGCCGCACGTCGCGGAGGCCGACGACGCGGTGCTGATTGGTCCACCGCCGGCGCGCGACAGCTATCTGAAACCCGCCGCCATTCTTGCCGCCGCGCGCGAGACCGGCGCCGAGGCGATCCATCCTGGCTACGGCTTTCTGTCCGAGAATGCCGAGTTCGCCGAAGCGGTGATCGCCGCCGGTCTGGTCTGGGTGGGGCCGCCGCCCGCCGCGATCCGGGCGATGGGCCTGAAGGATGCGGCCAAGCGACTGATGGCCGAGGCCGGTGTGCCGACCACGCCCGGCTATCTCGGCGACAACCAGTCGCCGGAGGTGCTGGCCCGTGAGGCCGCCGGGATCGGCTGGCCGGTGCTGATCAAGGCGGTGGCGGGCGGCGGCGGCAAGGGCATGCGCCGGGTCGATCGCGCGGAAGACTTCAGCAGCGCGCTCGACGCCGCGCGGCGCGAAGCGGCGTCCGCCTTCGGCGACGACCGCGTGCTGCTCGAGCGCTACGTGACCCGGCCGCGCCATATCGAGGTGCAGGTGTTCGGCGACACCCACGGAAATGTGGTTCACCTGTTCGAGCGCGACTGCTCGCTGCAGCGCCGGCACCAGAAGGTGATCGAGGAGGCGCCGGCGACGGGCATGGACGACGCCACCCGCCAGGCGCTCTGCGCCGCCGCGGTGCGGGCCGCCAGCGCGGTGAACTACGTCGGGGCCGGCACTATCGAATTCATCGCCGACGCCTCCGAAGGCCTGCGCGCCGACCGCATCTGGTTCATGGAGATGAACACGCGGCTGCAGGTCGAGCATCCGGTCACCGAGGCGATCACCGGCCTCGACCTGGTCGAGTGGCAGCTGCGCATCGCGTCCGGCGAGCCGTTGCCGTTGTTGCAGCCACAGATCGAGATGGCGGGCCACGCGATCGAGGCCAGGCTCTACGCCGAGGACCCCGGCAAGGGCTTCCTGCCATCGACCGGGCGCCTGGACGCGTTCTTGATCGGCGCCTCCGACATCCGCGTCGACAGCGGGGTCGAGGCCGGCGGCGAGATCGGGCCGTTCTACGATCCGATGATCGCCAAGCTGATCGCCTATGAGGCGACGCGCGAAGAGGCCGCGGACCGGCTCGCGTCCGCCTGCGCCGCGACCGAAGTCTGGCCGGTGAAGACCAACGCCGGCTTCCTGGCGCGGCTGCTGAGCGAGCCCGACTTCATGGCCGGCCATGTCGACACCAGCTTTATTGAGGCGCGGCTTGAGACCTTGACCGCAACGCCCGCGCCATCGGAGTTCCTGTTGATGGAGGCGGCGACTGCCCTGGCTTCGGCCGGCGACGGTGGGCCCTGGACCCAAAGCGCGCTGGCGGGCCTGAGGCTGGGCGCGGAGCCCGCACCCTCTCTGCTCCAAGCGGGCGACACGGTGTTCGAAGCGCGGGTCGATCCTCTGCTCGCCACGGCCACACCGCAGGGCCAGCGCCGGATCGTATTGTTCGAGGACGGCGAGGCGTTCGAATTCACCCGCCCAAAGAGCATCGCCACCGACGAAGGCGGCGCCAGCGATGGTCAGGTTCGCGCGCCCATGCCGGGGCGGATCGCCTCGGTCGGCGTCGCGGCCGGCGCACAGGTTACGCGCGGCCAGACCCTCGCGACGCTGGAAGCGATGAAGATGGAGCACGCCCTTATCGCCCCGTTCGACGGGAGGGTGGCGGAGGTGCGGTGCACGGTGGGCGACCAGGTGACCGAGGGCGCGCTGCTGGTGCGGCTGGAGCCGCTCGGCTAAAGCCTCCGCGTGTCGCTACACCTGATCAAGCTTTGCGTCGGCGCCGCCACACCCGAGGACCTGCGTGTGTGGAGGGTCCAGCGCGCCGCCGCCGGTCACCGGCCCATCGTCCACACCCGGCAAACCCCGAAGCGGGCGCCCGAGCTGCTGGGCGGCGGTTCGCTCTACTGGGTGTTCAAGGGCGTGATCCTGATCCGCCAGCGCATCGCCGCGATCGAGACGATCGGGGAGGGCGCCCAACGCCGCTGCGAAATCCTGCTCGATGACGCGATGGTCCCAACCGCGCCGCAGCCGCGCCGCGCGTTCCAGGGCTGGCGCTATATCGAGACCAAGGACGCGCCAGCTGACTTCGGCGAGGCCGCCGAGGGCGATCTGCCGCCCGACCTGGCGCGGCGTCTGCGCGAAGCCGGCGCCTGGTGAGGCTCAGACCGGCCAGTTGTCGATCAGCCGCGCCTTCCCGAGCCGCGCGGCGACGAAGATGCGGGCGCCCGCGCCGCCGACCGGGCCAGGTCCCAGCCGCGCCAGAGTTTCCGCATCCCGCACCTCGAAATAGTCGACCGGCGAGAAACCCGCCTCAGACAGCACCGCAAGGCCCCTGGCTTCGACGTCGCCGATGGCGACGCCCGCGCGCAATTCCTCGCCGGCCGCCCGCAGCGATTCATTGAGCAAGGGCGCGACCCCCCGCTCGTTCCCGGTGAGATAGATGTTGCGCGAGGAGAGGGCGAGGCCGTCCGGCTCGCGCACGATCGGACCGCCCAGGATTTCCACCGGCAGATCGAGATCGCGGGCCATCCGCTTGATCACCAGCAGTTGCTGGTAGTCCTTCTCGCCGAAGATCGCGACGTCGGGCAGCGACTGGGTCAGCAGCTTGGCGACGATGGTGGCGACGCCGGCGAAATGGGTCGGCCGCGCCCTCCCATCCATCGGTTCGCTGACGCCGGAAACGGTGATCGTGGTGACGAAGCCGGCGGGGTACATCTCCCCGACCTCGGGGGCGTACAGTGTGTCGCAGCCGGCCGACTCCAGCAGCGCCGCGTCACGGGCCTCATTGCGCGGATAGGCTTCGAAGTCCTCGCCCGGCGCGAACTGGGTCGGATTGACGAACAGGCTGGCGACGACCCGGTCCGCCCTGATCTTGCCGAGCCGCACCAGCGACAGATGCCCCTCGTGCAGGAAGCCCATGGTCGGGACCAGCGCCACGCGCTCGCCCGACTGCCGCCACACGGCCACGGACGCGCGCAGGGCCTCGACGGTGCGGACAATCGGCAGGTCGGTCATGCGTCGCTCCGGCGAGAGAGAGCGCGCGACCTATGACGGCGGCGCCACGGTGTCCAGCGTTGCGCATTTGCGCATTCCGCCGCGTTGACGCGCCGATCGGGCCGGTGTCTCGTCCGCAGCAAGGTCCGGCGATTCTGGGCCGGGATTGTGTCTGCGCGGGAGGTCTCGGCATGCGGGTCGTCGTCATTGGCAACGAGAAGGGCGGGGCCGGTAAATCCACCGTCGCCGTTCACCTGTCGGTGGCGCTGGCTCACGACGGCGCGCGCGTCGCGGTGCTCGACCTCGATCGCCGCCAGCAGTCGCTCGCCCACTTCTTCAGCAACCGCGCGCGCTGGATCGAAGCCAACGGCGCGGTGCTGCCGCAGCCGCTGCTGCTGGGCGACGTCGCCGACGCGGCCAGTCTCGACGCCGCTCTGGCGACTGCGGCCGACCACGACGTGCTGGTGATCGACACGCCCGGCGCCGATACCGAGCTGGCCCGGCTGGCGCACCAACGGGCGGACCTGATCCTCACGCCGATGAACGACAGCTTCGTCGACTTCGACGTGCTGGGCGTGATCGATCCGGTCAGCCTCGATCTGATCCGGCCCAGCCTCTATTCCGAGACGGTCTGGGAGGCGCGCAAGATCAAGGCGGCCGAGCGCGGGCGCTCGCTGGATTGGGTGGTGCTGCGCAATCGCTTGGCTTCAGCCGATCCGCGCAATCGCCGGCGCGTCGATGAGCGGCTGCAGGCATTGTCGCGCCGGGTGGGCTTCCGTGTGCTCCATGGCCTGGGCGACCGGGTGATCTACCGCGAGCTGTTCCCGTTCGGCCTGACCGTCGCCGACCTCGGCCCGACCGTGCGGCCGGTGCAGGTGTCGCTCGGTCACATCGCCGCGCGGCAGGAGCTGCGCGTGCTGATGGTCGAGCTCGGGATGCTGGCGCAGCCGATGGCGGCGGAGTAACCGCCGGTCCATGATCTTCCTCGCGCTCGGCGTCCTGGTGCTGGCGGTCTTCGTCGGCCTGGGACGGCGGCCCCTGCTGGCGCTTACCCATGGACGGCTGATCACGATCGGCCTTGCGATCGTCGCGGCCGGCGTCGCCGCCTATGACGCGGCGCGCGGCGGCTGGATCGGCGGCTCGATCCTGCTGACCGTCGCCGTGTGGCTGGTGGCGTCCTCTTGGCCGCTGGCGGCGCGCCGCGCAATTCGGGCCGCGCCCGAACGCCCGGGCCGCGCCGAAGCGGCATCGATGCTTGGTGTCGCGCCAAGCGCGGGACGTGACGAGATCGAGGCGGCTTACCGGCGATTGATGCTGCGGGTGCATCCCGACACAGGCGGGGCGCCAGGACTTGCCGCTCAGCTCAACGCCGCCCGCGCGGCGCTGCTGAACGTCAAACCTAACCGAACCTCAGCGAGGCAGTGACGCGCAGGGCTCGCCCTTCGCCTGCACCGCGACGCAGGCTTGAGCGGCCTCGGCCTGAGTGAAGCCGGTGAAGACGGCGCGATAGGTGGCGCCGGCATGATCCACCTGGCCCTCGCGATCGTCGAACAGCGAACGGAAGGCGTCGGCGATATAGTCGACCTGACGCGTGGCGAGGCGGCCCGAGGCGAATTCGCCGACCTGGACCGTCCAGTTGCGCGGCCCGGCGGCTTGGGCCGGCTGGCCTGTGGTCGGGCGCAGCAACCCGGCGCGCGGCACGTCCTGCGTCAAGGAGGGACGCGAGGCCGCCAGCTGGGTGACGCCCGCCGGCACGAAGCTCACCGGCGTACCGTGCGCGGCGGCGGTGAGCACGATGTCGATCGCGTCGGAGTCGTCGTCGCCGTCACCCTGGGCGATCTGGGTCGCCGTGCCTTCGGCGGTCGGCAGCTGCTCGAACATGTTCTGGGTCAGGATGATGTTTTCGCCGCGCGCCCGGCGTTCCTCGACATCGAAGCCGGTCAGCAGCAGGTCCTGCACATTGGCGTTGCGCGCGCGGCCCGACGAGCCGCCCAGCACGACGGTGATCAGACGCCGGCCATTGCGAACGGCCGAGGCGGCGAGGTTGAAGCCCGCGGCGTTGGTGAAGCCGGTCTTGAAGCCATCGACGCCCGGCATGTGCCCAAGCAGGCCGTTGTGGTTGGTCATGGTGACGCCGCGGTAGGTGAACTCCTCGGTGCCGAAGTAGCCGTAGTACTGCGGATAGTCGCGCAGCACGGCGCGGCAGAGGATGGCGATGTCGTGCGCCGAGGTGATCTGGCGGCTGTCGGGCAGGCCGTTGGCGTTGACGAAGTGCGTGTGGGTCATGCCCAGCTCTTGCGCCTTCATCGTCATCATCGCGGCGAACCGGCTCTCGGTGCCGCCGATGCGTTCG
>Ga0302314_10009791_pt1 | contig 16891 bp, 14 predicted proteins | sample III_Palsa_N2_3_FD_200533 | JGI IMG/M metagenome (GOLD analysis project Ga0302314, IMG submission 200533) | Peat permafrost microbial communities from Stordalen Mire near Abisko, Sweden - III_Palsa_N2_3 | ecosystem: Environmental > Terrestrial > Soil > Palsa > Peat permafrost | place: Sweden...
CCACGTCAACTGGTTCCGCAAGGGCGACGATGGCAAGTTCCTGTGGCCCGGCTTTGGCGACAACCTGCGCGTGCTGGAGTGGATGATCAACCGCGTCGAGGATCGCGTCGACGGTGTCGAAACCCCGATCGGCATCCTGCCGGGTGATGGCGAGCTCAAGCTGGACGGACTCAAGCTCGACCGCGCCCAGCTCGATGAACTGCTCGATGTGGACAACGCCGGCTGGCAACGCGAACTCGCCGCCATTGGCGAGTACCTGCAGACCTTCGTACCGCGCCTGCCGGAGACCCTGCACAAGGAACAACAGCGCGTAGCCCAGGCACTCGACGAAGCCGCTGGCCAGCCGCATCGCGAAGCAGCTGCATCCTGATCGAAGCTATTCCCGGGCGCCAGCCGCCCGGGAATAGCTCAACCCTGCAGCAGCGATACAAACCCTTTCGCGCGACGGCGCATCCAAGCTGGCAAGATGATCGCTGCCTGCCCTGCCATTGGAAGTTCCATGTCGACTGCCCCCGCGGGAGCCAACGACACCGATGACGTGCGCGCCGCGGCTGCCGGCGATCGCCATGCGTTCCAGCGGCTCTACCGGCTGCACGTGGGCCGTGTGCACGGTGCGGTCTATCGGCTCGCCGGTTACGACCACGCCCGTGCCGAGGATCTGACCCAGGATGCCTTCATCCGCGCCTGGCAGAAGCTGCCCGGGTTCCGGCACGAGAGCGCGTTCGGCACCTGGCTGTACCGGCTCGCCGTGAACGTGGCGCTGATGGACATCCGCGCCCGCGGTGCCGATCCGGTCAGCATGCTGGACGACGATCATCTGCCGGACACCGGCGAAACGCCGTTCTGTGCCGCCGAACGCAAGGAGCTGGAACACGCGATCAGCCGGTTGCCGCCGCGCGCCCGTGCGGTACTCGTACTGCACGACATCGAGGGCTGGCGGCACGAGGAGATTGGCAACGAGCTGGGCATGGCAGTCGGTACGTCGAAAGCGCAACTGCATCGCGCCCGCGGTCTGCTGCGCAAGGTATTGGGAGAAAGGTCATGAACGAATTCGAATGGCGCCGGCAAATGCGCGACCTGCGTCAGCCACGCACACCACAGCGCGATCTGTGGGCCTCGATCGACGCTGCGCTGGACGACGCAGAACTCACGCGTGCGCCCACGATCCAGGCACCGCCCGCCCAACCGCCGGCGCACCGGCAGCGCTGGCTGGTTGCCGCCGCCCTTGCCGCATCGATGCTACTGGCCTGTGGCATCGGCTGGCACCTGCAACATGCGCCGGCCGCGCCATCGCTGGCCAGCATCGCGACGCCACCCTGGAAACCTGCCGACCCGCGTCTGGCCGGCGCCGCGATCGAGCTGGATGCCGCACGCATGGAGTTGCAGATGGCGCTACAGCAGTCACCCGATTCGCCTGTACTGCAGCGCCTGCTCAACCGTACCGAACATCAGCAAACCCAGTTGCACCAGCTGGCCGGCCAGGCCGGCTGAGAACCCAGGAATGATCATGAGAACCACCCGCTACGTTCCGCTGCTGCTCTGTCTTTGCGTTGGCCATGCCTTGGCCAGCACACCGATCCAGCTGAGCCACGACGCCACGCCAACGACCCATGTCAGCGTCAGCAACATTTCAGGCACGGTGACTGTGACCGCATGGGATCGCAACGAGGTGCAGGTCAGCGGGCAGCTTGGCGAAGGCGCCAAGCCACTGGCCATCACCGGCAACAGCAGCAATCTGGTGATCAAGGTCGAGCCGCAGGGTGGCTCTGGCGGCTGGTTCAGCTGGAACAGCGCCAACAGGATGTCGTCGACCACGCTGGAACTGCATGTGCCCAAGGCCGCCTCGCTGGACATCGGGGTGGTCAGCGCGCCGCTGGTGATCGACGGCATCGACGGCGGCAACATCGAGGTCAACACGGTCAGTGGCAGGGCGCGTATCAATGCGCGCACGCCGATGCTGAAAGTGGAAAGCGTCAGCGGCGGCATCGAACTGGCCGGGCATGCCGAACAGGCCGACCTGCAAACCGTGAGTGGCGACATCCTTGCCCCTGCGCTCGGCAGCGACGTGAAGCTGCAGACCATCTCCGGCCGCATCCAGGCTGACGGCGGGCCATGGAAGAAGCTGACACTAAGCACGGTATCTGGCGACGTGCAGCTGAGTGGCGCGCTGGCTCCCGGTGGCAAACTCGGCATCGACAGCATGAGCGGCGATGTACAGCTGCAACTGCCTGCGACCACGTCCGGCACACTGCACGCCAGCAGCTTCAGCGGCGACCTGCGCAGCGATTTCGGCACACCGCAAAAACCCGAGCACGGCCCCGGCAGCAGCCTGGATGCCAAGCTCGGCGATGGCCAGGGCACGATCAACATCGAAACCTTCAGTGGCGATCTGCGCGTCCGCAAGCAGAATTAAGCGCAGGCCTGCACCCTCGAAAACGAAAACGAAAACGCCGTCGCATGGGCGACGGCGTTTTCGTTTTCAGAAGGATAATGACGTACGACTCAGAGATCCTGGTGGTACTGCACGTACGGTGTACGCGACTGATCCGGCTCCGGACCTGCCGGCGTATTCGCAGGGGTACCGGAAGACCACAGGTTCTGCGCACCGACACTCAGCGAACCGCGCCATGGCAGGCGCCAGGTCACGCCCAGGTCAATGCTGTTCCAGCGCCGGTCCGGACTCATTCCACCAGGAATGCTCGTATCCGGCTCCATGCTGCGACCAATCAGGACGCCGCTCAACGAACCGTGATCGATACCAAAGCTCAGCGCCTTCTGCTCCAGCGTACTGACCCCAAGCAGATTGCCCGGCAACAGGTAGATACGTCCTACGCTGGCGCCCAGGTTGATACCGCTCTGACTGCCTAGAGCAAGCCGGCCACGCGCATTGAACTGGGCACTGCTGTCAAAACTGGACAGGCCGTCGATACCCGGAGTAGCGCCCGGCAGCACTCGCGGCAATAACGTGTTGTTGTTATCGGGCACGCTGTTGGCGCCGACGCTCACACCGAGACTGTAACGTCCGCTCGCGTAGGTGGCTCCCACTTCGCTGCCGATGACCCGCAACGGCTGGTTGGCCCACGACTGCTGACTGACGTCTGCATGCGCCTGCAGATTGGGCCCCATTCCATATTGCAGGCCAGTCGTCATGAGGTTGGTCGCATCAACCACGTGCAGCGCCGGCAGTGCATTCTGGCTCAACGCATCGATGCCGCTGCTGTTATCCGCCTTGAGTGCCAGCAGACGACCGTCGGCGCCGCGCCACAAGGGCACCACTACACCGGGCTGGAGTTCCGTCATCTGAGCCGGCGGCTGCGCCAGCAAATGCTCGGCCTGAGCGCTATCGCCGCTCACAGACTGCCCGGCCGCGGTGAGCGGCAGCAAGAAGATCAGCAGCAGGGCAGACAGACGACGCATGGCTTTGGCAAAGCACTCATAAGTGTACGGAATACGCCACCAAGCATATCTCGTTTTACATTTTACTAACACCCCTAAACCGGCCTCGGCGCACAAAACGACGCAGCCTGTGCCATTCTTCGACTAGCTAAGCCGAACGTAGGTTCCCGGCGCAGGAATGCTGGCGACAAGGCCAAGTTACACGATATAAAGACGTTCGACGTAGATCCCGCCGGATCGTCCCGGAACCGAACACATCTTGATGAGCGCCACGCCCACGATCCGTTCACCCCGACCGCTCTCCGCAGCGCAGGATCTTGCGGCTTTGCACGAGGCAGTCGAACGCTTGTTCGAGGCCTCCGACGCCGCCAGCGTGATGGAAATCTGCGAGCTCATACTGGGTAATTTCGGCATCGATGGGCGGCTTCGCTGGCGCCGAATGGACGAGCAACCGCATCACCCGTCGACGGGTCAACTCGACTTGGCGGAGGACCCTCAGGGCTCGCGGATACTCTCGCTTGAAACGGTAGATCTGCCACTACCCGAGGACGTGCGTGACTCGTTGTCCTGGCTGGGGCGGCTGGCGGATACCCGGCTGCACCAGCTGGCCGAAACCAGCCGTCTGTATGAGGCCATTTCACGTCTGGCGCTGGCCGAACGGCTGCAGCGCGCGCTCTATGCGATCGCCGAACAGGCCGGCGCCGGGCAGGAGATGCCCGAGATGATGCGCTCGCTGCACTCCATCGTCAGCAGCCTGATGTACGCGGAAAATTTCTACATCGTGCTATATGACGTCGCCACCGATACCGTCCGCTTCCCGTATTACATCGACATTGCCGACACCGACCCGCCCCCGCCCGACCAGGACCTGCCGCTGCATGACATGCTGCATAGCCTGACCTGGAACCTGCTGCAGGAAGGTCGCCCGTTGATGGGGTCGATCGACGAGCTGAGACAGCAACTCGGTGACCATTTTGTCTTGCTCGGCCCGAGTTGCGAACACTGGCTCGGCGTCCCGCTGCTGCGCGGTGGTCATGTGGTGGGCGGCATCGTGATGCAGAGCTATCGCGCCGACACCCATTATTCGCAAAATGATCTGGAGCTGCTGAGCTATGTGGCCCAGCATGTGCAGACGGCGCTGGAACGGCGCGAAGCGCATATCGAGCTGGGTCGCCGGGTGACCGATCGTACCGCCGCGTTGCGCGAGGCCAACCGTGTGCTGCGCCAACAGGTACTGCAACGCCAGCGCGGCGAACGCCTGCAGGCCGCACTGTTCCGCATCGCCGAGCTGGCCAACACTTCGGAGAGCCTGGAAAAATTCTACGCCGCCATGCACCAGGTGATCAGCGGCCTGCTGTACGCGCGCAACTTCTACATCGCACTGGTCGATGAAGAAAGCGGACACCTGACCTTCCCCTACTCGGTGGACGAGGTCGACAGCGTGCGCCCGCCACGCGCGCACGGCCGCGGCCTCACCGAATACGTGCTGCGCCATGGCAAGCCATTGCTGGCGGATCCCCGGGAAGTTGACCGCCTGAGTACGCTCGGCGAGATCGGTCACTTCGGCACACTCTCGGTGTGCTGGCTGGGTGTCCCGCTGGTGTGGGGCGGCAAGGCGATGGGCGTGCTTGCACTGCAGAGCTACTCACCCGAACACACTTACAACGAACGCGACCAGGAGCTGCTGACCTTTGTCAGCTACCACATCGCGAACGCGCTGCAACGCAAGCAGGCGGCGGCATCGCTGAAGCAGGCCTATGCCGGGCTGGAACGCCGTGTCACCGAGCGCACTCGCGCACTGGCGCTGGCCAACCGCGACCTGCGCGAACAGATTGCCGAGCGCGAACGGGTCGAGCGCCGCCTGAAGTACGAAACGCTGCACGATTCACTGACCGGGTTGCCCAACCGCACCCTGCTGCTGCAGCGCCTGGAACAATCGATGCAGCGCTGCGCCGCGAATCCGAACGAGCAGTTCGCTGTGCTGTTCATCGACCTGGATCGCTTCAAGGTGATCAACGATTCGGTCGGCCACCTGGTCGGCGACGACCTGCTGTTCCAGGTCGGCGGCCGTATCCGCGCCTGCCTGAAAACCCGCGACGTCGTCGCGCGCCTGGGTGGCGACGAATTCGCGGTGCTGCTGGAGGGTATCAGTGACACCGGCAAGGCTTCGCTGATTGCCGAACGCATCATCAGCGAGCTGCATACGCCGTTCCGACTCGGCACCAAGGAGATCTTCACTTCCGCCTCGATCGGCATTGCGCTGTCCAGCCCGCACTACCGGCAGCCGGAGGAATTGTTACGCGACGCCGACGCGGCGATGTACAACGCGAAGGATGGTGGGCGCCATCGCGCCGCGCTGTTCGACGACCGCCTGCGCCATGAGGCACTGTCGCTGCTGGACATGGAGAGCGACCTGCGCCACGCGCTGAGCCGCAACGAATTCGAGCCGTTCTACCAGCCGATCGTCGAACTCGCCGATGGTCGCGTCGTCGGTTACGAGGCCCTGCTGCGCTGGCATCATCCCGAGCGCGGCCTGCTGGCGCCGCATGATTTTCTGTTGATCGCCGAGGAGTGCGGCTGTGCGGAGGCGATCGACTGGCAAATCTTCGAACAGGTCTGTACCCAGGCCGTACGCCTGATCGGAACCGAGGGCTTCATCAGCATCAACGTCTCCGGTCGGCATTTCCGTTCTGCCGACCTCGACGAGCGGCTGCTAGCGCTGTTCGAGCAGTATGCCGTGCCGACCCGCTGCATCCGGATCGAGGTCACCGAGCACGCGCTGCTGGAGAACCCGACCCAGGTCAAGCAGATGCTGAAGAATCTGCGCAGTCGTGGCGTCGGCATCGCACTCGACGATTTCGGCACCGGCTACTCCTCGCTCAGCTACCTGCACCAATATCCGTTCGAGACGCTGAAGATCGATCGATCCTTCATCACCGAGCTGCCGCGCGGCGACGAAGAGACCCAGGGTCTGGCGCTGGTACGCGCGATCCAGGTGCTGGCCGATTCGCTGCAAATGAAAGTGATTGCCGAAGGCATCGAGGAAGAGTCGCAGCGGGAGGCCCTGATCAGGGTCGGCTGCCGCTATGGTCAGGGCTTCCTGTTCGCTACGCCACAGCCAGCCAAAACCTGGCTGAGTGCGAACAGGCCGTCAATAACGGCCTGAGTGGCGGCGAATCCCGTCACTCTGATCCGCCATCATTGCGTGGTATCCGGCGCAGCGGGCGGCACGTTACTGCTGAGCAGAACTTCCGCGTCGATGCGATCGAAGTGATAGCGTTGCGCGCAGAATTCGCAGATCACCTCGATCTCGTCACCACGTGCGGTCAGTGCTGCCTCGACTTCATCACGCCCAAGCGAGCGCAACATACCGGTCACCCGTTCGCGGCTGCAGCTGCAACCGAAGGCCAGCGAGCGCGGCTCGAACAGACGCACCGACTCCTCGTGGTAAAGCCGGTATAGCAGTTGCTCCGGTGCAGTATTCAGCAACTCCTCTGCTCCCAGCGTGGCCGTAAGGTGCACGATGCGGCTCCACGCATCATCATCCTGTGCGGCATGGTGGCCACCCTCGTCCGGCATCTTCTGCAACATCAGCCCGACCGCGTGCGTGTCGTTGGCCGCCAGCAGGATGCGCGCCGGCAGCTGTTCGGACTGGACGAAGTAGTTTTCCAGCGACTCGGCCACGCTCGCATGCCGCAGTTCGACCAGCCCCTGGTAACGCTGGCCGCGTTCCACGTTGCCGATGGTGATCGCCATACTCGCATCGGGCAACGTATTCAGTGCCAGCGGTTCGGGTAACGGCTCGTTCCAGCGCGCCAGACCACGCAAGCGGCCGTGGTCAGTGCATTCGGCAAACAGCATGCGCAGCGCACCACTGCTCTTCAGCTCGACCGACAGCGCTCCATCCAGCTTGATGTTGCCGGTCAGCAGCGCACTGGCTGCGAGCGCCTCACCCAGCATCGCATGCAGTGCCGGTGGATAGTCGGCACGGCCGGCAACCTCACACCAGGCCGGCCCCAGCCGCACCAGCACCCCGCGCACACCGGCATGTTCCAGTAGAAAGCGATGCAGCACATCGTCGACAGGCAGGTTTTCCACAACTCTTGCTCTTTTTAATAGGTCAAGCGCCACAAATGGGGGCGCACGGCGATCGGAACAACGCCCTTTATACTGCGCGAACCCTTCCTCGCGTACCGCCATGCCAGCCCTATTCCGTCGCCCCCTACTGATTCGCCTGCTGCGCTCACTGGCGTTGCTCGTGCTGGCATGGCTGGCGCTGACCTGGTTGCTGGTGCTGGTGCTGCGCTTCGTACCGCCATGGACTTCGGCGGTGATGCTGGAACGTCAGCTTGCTGCATGGATACACGGCGAGCAGGATTTCCAGCTGCGCCGGCATTGGGTACCGTGGAATCAGGTCTCGCCCTGGGTGCCGCTGGCGATGGTGGCCGGAGAGGATCAGAAGTTTCCATACCATCACGGCTTCGACCTCGATTCCATCCACAACGCGATCGACGCGGCCGACGATGGCAGGCGCCTGCGCGGTGCCAGCACCATCAGCCAACAGACCGCCAAGAATTTGTTCCTGTGGAATGGGCGCAGCTTCGTGCGCAAGGGACTGGAAGCGTATTTCACCGTACTGATTGAGTTCACCTGGCCGAAACAGCGCATCCTCGAGGTGTACATGAACATCGCCGAGCTGGGCAATGGCATCTATGGCGTGGGCGCAGCCAGCGACGCGTACTTCCACATGGCGCCGGCACGACTCAGCGCAGCACAAGCCGCACAACTCGCCGCGGTGCTGCCCAGCCCACGCCGCCTGCATGTGGATCGACCGAGTGCTTATGTGGTGCGTCGCACCGGCTGGATCCGACAGCAAATGGATCAGCTTGGCGGCCCTGCCTATATCGAAGGCCACGCGCCAGCACACCCGGCGCATTGAGCGAAACACGCTCGCCCGAGCGCCGCCAGTTGGTTAGCATGAACCTCTCTTTCGCTGGCCCCGCCCATGCCGCAACTCACCATCGTCGTTCCCGCCTATAACGAATCAGCCGTGCTGGCCCTGTTCCATCAGCGACTGAGCAAGATGCTGGACGGCTTGCCGCTGGAATCCGGCGTGCTCTACGTCGACGACGGCAGCCACGATGACACCTGGTCGATCATCGAGTCGCTGATCGCCAGCGACCCACGTACCGGCGCCCTAAAGCTCTCGCGCAACTTCGGCAAGGAAGCGGCGCTGACAGCCGGCCTGGACGCCGTCATTACCGGTGCGGCCGTGGTCATCGATGCCGACCTGCAGGATCCGCCGGAACTGATTCCCGCCCTGGTTGAGCAATGGCAGGCCGGCTACGACGTGGTGTACGCCACGCGCAGCGCGCGCGATGGTGAAAGTGGTTTCAAGCGGTTCACCGCAGCGGCGTTCTACCGCAGCATGGAGCGACTGTCGGATACCGCGATCCCGCGCGACACCGGCGATTTCCGATTGCTCTCGCGACGCGCTCTGGACGCGCTGGGACAGCTGCGTGAACGCCAGCGCTTCATGAAAGGCCTGTTCAGCTGGATCGGCTACCGGCAGACCGCCGTGCATTACCTGCGCGAACCACGCCAGGCCGGCACCACCAAATGGAACTACTGGCGGCTGGGCCAACTGGCGATCGAAGGCATCACCTCGTTCTCCACCGCGCCGCTACGGCTGGCCACCTGGGTCGGCGTGGCTTCGGCCGGACTGGCCTTCGTTTACGGTCTGTGGGTATTGCTTCATTCGCTGCTGCACGGCGACGCGGTCCGCGGCTATCCGACGTTGATACTGGTGATCCTGTTCCTCGGTGGCGTGCAGCTGCTGGCGCTCGGCGTGATCGGCGAATACCTCGGCCGCAACTATGCCGAGAGCAAACGGCGGCCGCTGTATTTCATCGAGGAACAGCGGCTGCCGCACGATCCGCGCTGATCAACCGGCCCACTGTCCGGGCTTCACGACTTCACTACACGTCTGGCCAGTGCCAGCGTTAAACTCATCGCATACGGCCCGTCCGTGGCCCGTGGGAGACCCAAGCATGAGCCAGGTCAAGCATCTGCTGGAAAGCAAGGGCAGCACGATCTTCAGCATCGCGCCGGATGCGCCGGTACTCGAAGCGATCAAGCACATGGCCGAACACCGCGTCGGCGCGTTGCTGGTGATGCGTGGCGAGAAGCTGGTGGGGGTGTTATCGGAGCGCGATTACGCGCGCAAGGTGATCCTGCAAGGCCGATCTTCGGCGCAGACCGCCGTGTCCGACATCATGAGCAGTGAGCCGATCACCGTCGGTCCGGATACCGACGTATTCGACTGCATGCGCCTGTGTACTGACAGCCGCATACGTCACCTGCCGGTGGTGCAAGGCGACAAAGTCATCGGGGTCATTTCGATCGGCGATCTGGTCAAAGCGGTGATCGATGCACAGGCCGAACAAATCGAACACCTGCAGCGTTACATCACCAGTTGAGCCGTGGTTCCGCAAGCGGCCTTCCTTAGGTCGTCGGGAAGTAGCGTCGACTGACTCAGACTGACGATGCGTCGCCTTCACTGACCCGTGCATGCTCGTCCGGCGCCAGATCCGGCGACCATCCGGCACGACGGGCCACCACGGTGGCCAACGCGGCTACGCCTGTGCCCAGCAAGGCCAGTCCGCCAATGCCCCAACCCAGCATGCGCAGGCCGCTGACCGCACTGGTCACCACCACGTCGCCGAAGCGCCACACTGCCGTCTCGACGAAATTCTTGCCCTTGTAGCGCGTCTCGCGCGGCACCCGCGTATACAGGGCATCGACCGCCGGCTTGGTCATGCCATAGGCAAATCCGCGCGTGGTCACCAGCATCATCGCCAGCAACGGCACGCTGTAGCCGAGCAGCATGAGGTTGCCGGCACCCAGCATCGCCACACAGGCCAGCAGCAGCACATTCACCAGCGTCGGCAGCAACAATCCCCAGCCGGCCCCGTGACGGATCAGCAGCCAGCGGGTCAGGCTCAGTTGCAAGACGGCACCAAGCAAGTTGGTGGCCAGATCCAGATCGTTATAGAACGATGTGCGCGTGACAGCCGTCGCGAAATGCGCCTTGGCGTAGTCGGCCACGAGGGCGTACGCCAACGTGCCGATGCCATCGCCGAACAACATCAGCAGTGCCATGTAGCGCAGGAACGGGCGCGACCACAGTTCCTTGACGCCCGCCCATAGCGAACCTCCAATCGCTTCGTCGCCACGGCTGTCCGGTCGCCGGTCATGCTGCGCGGAAAGCCGCAGGAGCAGGACCAGCGCCAGCGCCAGGGACGCAGCCGAAACCAGCAGCAGCGGTGCCACGCCTATCAACTGCACCAGCAACTTGGTCACCAGCGGACCGAAGATCGCCCCCGCCATGCCGCCCAGTGCGATCAGCGAAAATACTCGCCGAGCCTCGCTGCTCGAGAAGATGTCGGCCATGAAACTCCAGAACAGCGACACCACGAACAGATTGAACACGCTGACCCAGACAAAAAACACCACACCGAGCGTGCGCGCGCCAATGCGGTCCTGTTCCACGAACGCCGGCACGAACACGAGCAGGCACAGGATGAAGAAGCTGTAGCTCCAGCCAAGCAGCCGCTTGCGTGGGAAATGCGCCACCAGCAAGCCAAACACCGGCGTCAACAGCAGCATCACGGCGAAGACCGCACCGTAGAACAACGGCAAATACTCCGAGCCGACCGCACCGCTCAGTTGATCCCTGACCGGCCGCACGATGTAGTACGAGGCCATCACGAAAAAGAACGCCAACGCGGACAGCATCGGCGCAGCGGCTTGTTCCACAACAGTCTGGCGGGGCAAACTCACGGGCACATCCGGCGTGGGGCGCGGCAAGACTAGCATGCGTGCGCGACGCATCCCGCGAAGTCGGGAACTTCCTGAGCAGCTACAACTAAGTGACCATCGGCACGGTTACCGTCTGTAACGGTAGTGGGCAATGCAGGCTGGCGCAGATCACCCGCAGCAATTCAGCTTCTTCCACGCTGACTACACCATCGGCCTGGATCGCGCTGGCCAATCCCTCGATCAGCAAATCCTTGGCCGGCGGCATCAGCCCGTCCAGATCATCCAGCGCATGTTCGAATGGTGCCTGCCAGGCCGTCGGGGGCGCCTCCCAGATGAGCGACGCGCCGGGGAACATCTGCTGCATCGCCAGCAGCCACGCGCGACGCGCCGATGTTTCATCGGCGCTGCCATACGTCGCAACCACGGCACATATCAAAGCAGCACTGTCGCGACAGGCTGGCAGCTTCTTCAATCCGTCCAGCGGCGCACGACGTGGCTGTTGTGCCTCGGCCAGCTGCACACGCAACAGCCGGGTCAGGCAGTACTCGTCCAGGTCGACCCGGCCATCCAGCCGCACCAGTGCGTCCAGGGTGCTCAACAAAGTCTGCCGGCGCCCCTCCGGCAACTGTTTTAACGCAGGGAATGCCAGCGCTGCCAGCGGCAGCCGCAACTCAGACGACAAGGCTTCGACCCCAGTGAAGATCGTATCCACCGCCTGCTGTACATCATCACCAAAGCCATCGGCGATCAGCTGTCGCTGACGTGTCTGCAAATCTGTCTGCGCCGATATCGCCAGCGCCAGCATCACCGACAAGGCCGACTCCGGCTGTTGCACGGCGGCCATCAAGTCGGCCGGGATACTCCGATGCACCACGCCGGCCTGCGCAAAGCTCGGCACACCTGCCGGGTCGGCGGGGGCCTGCGCCGCAACCGCGCCGACCAGCACGGCCGACAGCGGGGGTGGCACAGCGAACCCCGACATATCCAGCGGGTTCGTCGCCTTGCTGGTCACCGGCACCGTGGATGGCGCAACGGCGCCCTGCTGCAGCGTTCTCGCCAGCTGCGCCAGCTCCTCTTCGCGAAAACCCGGCTCCAGTGCACGGATACGCTCCAGCAGCGGGGGATGGGTGGCGAACAGCGCATTGAACTTATCGGCCTCGCCGAACAGCATGTGCGCCACTTCGTGCTTGTTCGCTGCCTGCAGTTCGGAGCCTTCGCTGAGGATCGCGATTTTCTTCAGCGCACCGGCAATGCCGTCGGTCTGGCGGGTGAACTGCACCGCCGAGGCGTCGGCCAGCGATTCACGCGAGCGCGCCACCGCTGCCTGGATCAGCCGCCCGAAGAAATAACCGATATAGCCGACCACGATCAACGCCAGCCCGATCATCCACACCTGGCCACCACCGCCATCGCGTCGACTGCTGCGGCCACCGCCGAACCACACCACCTGACGCCCCACGATCGCCAGCACCATGATGCCGAACAGCAAGCCCATCAGGCGGATGTTGAGTCGCATGTCACCGTTCAATACATGACTGAACTCGTGTGCGATCACGCCCTGTAATTCGTCGCGACTCAGGTTGTCGAGGCAACCCTGGGTCACGCACACCGCCGCGTCGGATGCCGAATAGCCGGCCGCGAAGGCATTGATGCCAGGCTCTTGCTCCATCAGGTAGATGTCCGGCACCGGCACGCCTGCGGCGATCGCCACTTCCTCGATCACGTTGCGCAGCTGGCGCAGTTGCGGATCGCGCGTATCCGGTGGCACCGGCACCGCGCCGACGCTTTCCGCCACCGACTTGCCGCCGCCGGACAGGCTCATGATGCGGAACAGCGAGCTGAGTCCGATCCCGGCCAGCACCGCCGCACTGCTGCCGAACAACAGCGGCAGATTTGACCGCACGGGTTCACCCTCGATCGGGTGGTGGCCCATGCTGAGCCATACCACCGCATCGATCGTCAGCACGATCGCGACCACCGCCAACACGAACAGGGCGACCAGCCGTCGGCTGCTGCCACGTACACGCGCCTGTTGCGCAAAGAAATCCATCGCGACTCCCGCTGGCAACCACCACGACTCAGGTCGTGATGGGGGTGGCGATCAGGTAAAGGAAACCTTCGGCACGTCGCGTACGGCCGGGTTCTCGACCTGCAGCGGTTCGGCCGCGGCGAAGCCGAAGCTGTTCGCCACGAACGAGGCAGGGAATACCTCACGTTTGTTGTTGTAGGTCAGCACCGAGTCGTTATACGCCTGCCGCGCGAACGCGACCCGATTCTCGGTCGAGGTCAGCTCCTCGGAGAGCTGCATCATGGTCTGGTTGGCTTTCAGATCAGGATAGGCCTCGCTGAGCGCGAACAAACGACCCAGACTTTGGGTCAAAGCGTTTTCGCTGCCGGAAAGTTGCTGCATCGCAGCCGGATCGCCGGGGTTGGCCTTGGCACCGGCCAGGCCGGTGACCGCCGCGTTGCGGGCCTGCACTACTTCTTCGAGCGTTCCGCGTTCATGGGCAAGGTAACCCTTGGCCGTTTCCACCAGATTCGGGATCAGATCGTGGCGGCGGGTCAGCTGGACATCGATCTGCGCAAAGGCATTCTTGTAGCCGTTGCGTGAAGTGACCAGTCCGTTGTAGATCGCCACGAAGTACAAGACAATCAGAACGACAATAATCAGAAAAATGACAAGTCCCATCGTTACACTCCCTAGCCAGTGGCGCATCCCCACGCCGGAACCACGCCAGAATACCATGCAGTATCGCAAGTTTTTTCTACTGCTCGCGGGTGCGCTCGGACTGGCCTGCACACCGGTTTGTGCGAACGCTTCGGGCACGCCACAAACCCCCACCAGTGATCTCTCTGTGACGCCACTGCTACCACCGGCGCGCGTTCAGAGCACCCTCGCCGACTATCAGCACTGGCTGGATCGATTGGCCGAGCGCAATGCCGTTGCCGGCCTGGCTACGGCCGTGGTGATCGACAACAAGGTGGTCTTCGAACGCACCGTTGGTTACGCCGATGCAACGACCCAGGAACCTGTCACCCCGGACACCGTGTTCCGGCTCGCCTCCCTGTCCAAGGCCTTTGCCACCGCGATCACCGGCCTGTTGGTGGATGACGGAAAACTCAGCTGGGACACCAAGTTGGTCGATGTGCTGCCGTACTTCAAGCTCAAGGACATGCAGTCCGCCTCGGAAGCCACCGTGAGCGACATCCTGGGTCAGCGACTGGGCCTGCCGCCCAACACCTACGACAACATGCTCGAAGGCAACATTCCCTACGAGGAACTGGTGCGCAAGCTGGACGAGGTCGACCTGGTCTGTGGCGTCGGCCAGTGCTATGGCTACCAGAATGTCGCATTCGGCATGATCGGCGACGTGGTTCTCGCCCGTACCGGCGACTTCTTCTACCGTCTGGTCGACAAGCGGATCTTCTATCCGCTGGGCATGACCACCGCAAGCTACGGTCGCGCGGCACTGGAGTCGAGCAACAGCTGGGCACGCCCGCATTCGGCATCCAGTCATGGCTGGGTGCCATTCGAGCCGAGTGAAACCTATTATCGGGTGGCCCCCGCAGCAGGCGTCAATGCCAGCCTGCACGACATGGAAAAATGGCTGATCGCGCAGATGGGTGGACGTCCGGACGTGCTACCAACTTCTCTGCTGGATGTGCTGCATACACCAGGCATCACCACGCCCAGCGAACTTCATGCCACGCCATGGCGTCGGGCAAGGCTGACCGACGCGCACTATGCGCTGGGCTGGCGAGTGTACGAGTACGGCGGCGAAACCCTGATCTTTCACGCTGGCGCCGTGGCCGGCTACCGCACCATGATCGGCTTCTTCCCGAAGTACCACATCGGCGTAGTCACCTTGTGGAACTCGACAGGCCCGACCCCGAGTGGACTGATGCCAATGGTGTTCGACGGCATGCTTGGTCTGCCACACGTAGACTGGGCTGGCATCGAAAGCGATGCCCCAACTCGCACGGTTGCCCCGAAGAAGAAGCGCAAAGGCAAAACACGCCGTCAGACCACATAACCAGAACTGAAGCACACTCATCGGGCGCGACATCATCGGCGACCCCGCAAACAGGAACGGCGCATAGATGCGCCGTTCCTGTTTGTCCGCTGCCGTCTGGCCTCCCGGATCAGAGATTGAACTCGACCTTCAGCTGCCGCGTGACGGATATTGCCACGCCATCCTTCATTGCTGGTTTGTAACGGTAACGGTTTACAGCTTCTATAGCTGCGCGATCAAATACGTGCTTGGGCTGCGCATCGACCACATGTACATCGGCAGTTCGACCGTCCGCCCCGACCGAGTACGCCACCACCACCCAGCCACTCTGCTGCGAGCGCAGCGCTGTCGGCGGGTAAACCGGGGCAGCGCCCTTCAGGAGTACCACATCACTGGTCTCGCCGCCGGTGGCAGCATCTGCATTGACCGTCGCTTCAGTCGCTGCGGGCTTGGCCACAGCCGTCGGCTGGCTCACCTGCTCGGCGGCGTGCGACTGCCTCTCCTTCTGTTGTTCGGTCAGCTGGGCCTTCTGCTGCTCGGCCAGCTGATCTGCCGCCTGCTTCTCCGTTGCCGCCTTCTGCGCTGCCAGTTGCTGCGCCTTCTGCTGATCAAGCGCATCCTGTTGCTGCTTGTCCAGCGTCTTGCGCTGGGCATCCAGCTTGGAGCGCAGGATGGTCAAGGTGAAATTGGTCGGATCAGCCTTGGCCAGAAGATCGATCTGGCGCTGCGCCTCGTTGAAATCACGCGAGTTGATCGCCTGCTCGGCCGAGGGCGCTGCGAACGGGAACGTCTCGCGCAACGCATCGGAGGCCACCTTGTTGCCGGGATCCTTCTCCAGCACGCGCAGATAGAACTCGAAGGCATTGTTGCCGGCCGGCGCCAGGTAGCGCTGCTCGTTCATCGCTGTACGCGCTTCGGCCAGCAGCTGGTTGACGTCCATCGCTGCGACGTTCGCTGGTGGTGGTGGCGTCGCCCGCGTTGAAGCAGACACCGGTGTGGACGGATGACCGCCCGCGTCTGCCATGATCAGATCCTGATGCGGCTTGATGATCAGGAACCAGGCACCCACGGCAAGCAGCGCGATGACGGCAATGATGGCAATGACCAGGGGCTTGATGGCCCCGCGCGCATGCCGGCGCGTATCAAGTAAATATCGGGTATCCATGGTCTCTCACTGAGTGTCGACAGATACCCGCGCTTTTTCCCCCTGTAGGAGCGATGAGTCCCCCGGACTCACCGCGGCGCGGATGTACGAAAGGTAACCCCAATGACGCAGCACGGCAAATCGTGCGTGATTTCACGGCAAAGCGCTGGAAATTGCCTCAGGCCCCGACTGGGTATGCCGGACTGAAACCGGCGGGGGCGATCAGCGAACATGGCCCTGGCGTGGCACGCCATAGTGGCGACAGGATTTCGTGATCCCGGAAACGAAGCGTCCCGGCATGGCCGGGACGAAGGCTTTTCGAAGGACTCTCCCCGCGCTGGGCACCGCGGGGAGAGAAGTCGATTGCTTTTCTAGTTGGGTATTGCGTCTTGCTTGTTGCTTACTTCTTGGCTTTGGAGGTCTTGGTGGCTTTCACCACCTTGGCGGCCGCCGGCTTCTTGGCAGCAGCTTTCTTGGCTGCCGGCTTCTTGGCAACCTTCTTCACAGCAGCTTTCTT
>Ga0302314_10009792_pt1 | contig 16891 bp, 13 predicted proteins | sample III_Palsa_N2_3_FD_200533 | JGI IMG/M metagenome (GOLD analysis project Ga0302314, IMG submission 200533) | Peat permafrost microbial communities from Stordalen Mire near Abisko, Sweden - III_Palsa_N2_3 | ecosystem: Environmental > Terrestrial > Soil > Palsa > Peat permafrost | place: Sweden...
CGGCAGGGTTTGGCACGGTTCGGCGTAGGTTCAGCTCAAGTCGGGCCCGGCATCCCGGACCTGCTCGACCGTGCGCATCGCCTCGCGCAACTCGGCCAGCCAGGACTCGGCCCGCTCGCCGACCTGCCGGACGCACCAGCCCAGCGCGTCGCTCCGGCTGCGCGCCACCCCGGCGTCGACCAGGGTGTCGAGGAGCTGGCGCTCGCTCTGCCGAAGCCGGGTCATCACCGGCACGGAGAGCGTGGTGAACAACTGAGTGGTCTCATCGCAGCGCACGCCCCAGGAAACCTTGCGCCCGAACTTGTGCTCGGCCTCCGAGGCCACGGAGATCCGCGCGTCGCGGGTCCGCTCCCGGAACTCCTTGATCCGCCCCGCCACCGCGGCGGCGCGCTCGGCGTCGGAGGCGCCCTCGGCGGTCTCCGGGGCGGGAATCCGCCCGATGATGGTGATTTCCTCACGGTCGACGGTCACCTCGGGCGGTCCGTCGAACAGGTCTTGCGGCAGCCGGCCGGTGAACCAGCCCCGCAGCTTCTCGGTCAATTCATCACGAGTGGTCATGACTCAATGATTACATGATTACAGTGCAATACAAGGCGGAAAGTGTCCGCTCAGCGCGAACAGTTCAGTGCGAGTATCCGTCCCGCCAGGGCCAGCGCCCGCCGGAGCCGGCCCGCGAGATCACCACCTTGCCGAACCTGACCTGGCCGGTCACCCGGATCACCGCCCCGTCGCCAGCACTGTCCCCGCCACTGCCCTCGTCTGCAGCGTCGTCGTAGTGCCCGCCGGCCACGGTCCGCTTGCCGAACAGCACGCCGCCTTCGTCGATGATCCGGGCATTGCGCGGGACCGTGACGATCACCTTGCCGCAGAAAGCGTTGACTTCCAGCACGATCTCCCGGCCGGGCAGCACGGCGCTGCTCAAATCGACGATCAGCGCGCCGAAGGTCGAGCGCAGTTCGGTGTGCCGGCCCGTCACCCAGCGGCCGCCGCGATGGACCTTGCTGAACACCGCGGCCACCTGCTGGTGGTCGATCGTGGCCGGCGAGGCGCCGGTGCGGACGGCGGGCAGGTCCTCGGTGAGCAGGACGAGGTCGCCCAGGGTCTTGGCGGCATAGGCGGCTTCGATTCGCTCCGCGTGCTCGGTGCTGGTGAGCCGGCCGGTCGCCAGGGCCTCGCCGAGTGCGCTGGCGATCTGGTCGCGTTCCTGGTCAGAGGCCCGCAGGGCCGGGGAGGCGGCGTCGGAGGCGGCCGGGCGCCGGGATTCCGGCTGGTTGGGGTCCATGGCGAGGAGTGTAGCCAAGTTCCGGCCTAAACGCGATATGTCGCGTTAGGGGCCTAGCGTCACCCGACGCCGCCGCGGTTTTTCAGGCGGCTGATCAAGGCGGTTCGAATCGGCCCCGAGGGCGCCTCGGCGGCGGCCGATTCGGCGAGGACATCCTGGAGCCGCGCGTGGCGGAACTGGTAGACCGAATCAGCGGTGCGCAGCACCTGACGCTCTCTGGCGTCCTCCAGGAAGCGCATCATCTGCAGCGGTCCGTCGCCGGTCAGCCTCACAGGAAGAGCACACAACCGAGTACCACGAGGCCAATCGCGCGCATCAACCTTTTCAGCCGGATTCGCATGCCTTGAGTTTGACGTACTACCACCGGATTCGACCATGCTTCAGCACGAAAAGCCGGTCTCACCTCGAAGGTGAGACCGGCCCTGGTCAATCAGCGGTTTGAGCTGAATGGAACTAGCCCACGGTGTAGTGGTAGGGGATCGCGACGAGCTGGTCCCCGGTGGGCGAGTAGCCGTTGTTGCTCAGTGAGCTGGCGTCGTCCAGGTAGATCGTGCCGATCACCGTACTGCCCGCCGCGCCGCTCGGCGTGATGGTCAGCGTGAGCGTGGTGCTCTTGCCCGGCTGCACCACCACAGGGGCGAACGCGACCTGGGGGTTCACACTGGCCAGCCACAGGTCGCCGGAGGGCGAGGTGGCGTCGGCGTTGAAGGCCGCCGTGGTGGCGGTCATCCCCAGGCTGGCGGTCGAGTTCGCGGTCGGTCCGGCACCGCCGAACGCCTCGGACGGCTGCGGGATCAGGTCCCAGTCGCCCTGGGTGACCGCTGCGGCCGCGTAGGAGGCGTAGGCGTTGTCACCGTCGGCGGTGGAGCCGATGTCCGGTTCGCCGTTGTAGGGCGAGAAATCAAACTGCACCGGCGCGGTCGAGTCGGCGGTGGCGGTCACCCCGGAGGTGTCGGTCGGGATGATCCACTGCGGCACGGCGTTGTCGTCCGACAGCGGCAGGGTCAGCCCCGAGGTCGGGGTGATCGAGTCCAGCGTCAGCTGCGCCTGCTGGGCGAGCCGGGTGTCGAGGAAGTAAGACTCGATGCCGGTTGAGTTGTTGCGCACGGTCACGGTGACCGTGTGCGGTTTGCCGGCCGCGAGAGTCCCGCCGGTGGGCACACCGGACGTCTTCGCGGTGATCGGCGCGAAGCTGACCGTTCCGGTGAGCGGGGTGGTCAGCGCGTTGCCCTCGACCGGGTTGTTGAAGGTGACGATGAGCGTCCACTGGCCGGCTTCCGGCGCCAGCACGTGCAGCCGGGCGCTGGAACTCGGGACGGTGGCGGCGTCGCCGACGAGTTCCTGGTTGGTGGCCCGGGCCGGGTTGTCCCCGTCCGGTGAGACCAGGTACGCGGTGTAGTTGTCCTCGGCGTGCTTGCCCAGGCTCAGTTGCACGTCGAGAGCGGGCTCGCCGGCCGGCACGTTCACGTTGTAGAAGAACGTCTGCGCCGGGACGAAGCCGCGGCCGTTGCCGCCGATCAGGGAGGCGGTGAACTTGCCGGTGCCGTGGCTGATCGGGATGACCGAGCGCACTGTCAACGGCACCGAGCTGAGCCCGGACTGCGGCGAGCTGATCGCGAGGGTCGCGCTCTGGTCGCCCGGCTGGGACGGCAGCGGCGCGGTCACGTGCACCGTGGTGGCGGCGCCCGGCGCGAGGGTCACCTGCGACGGCGAGACCGTGCCGAAGCCGGTGAACCTCGACACCGCGGCGGAGAACTGCACCGCTCCGGCGTAGCCGGTGTCGGCCGTGATCAGATCGGTGATCACCGCGGTCCATGTGCCGGCCACGGGGGTGTGGATGTCGATGTGCCCGTGGTTGCCGGTGCCCTGCGGCAGGCTGTAACCGGTGAGCAGGCCGTTCGGGTCGAGCAGGGTCAGGTCGGCCGGGTACTGGCTGCTCTGGCCCGGCCAGGCGATGTTCGCCGACAGCTGGGAGACCCCGGCCGGCACCTTGAACGTCACCTTGGCCACGTTGTGCGTCACGCCGAAGCTGTCCACGTAGGTCGGGCCGCCGTCGGCCAGGGTCACGCTGGTGTCGGAGACGATGTGGGAGGCGCCGAGGGTCCGGCCCTGCAGTGAGAAGGTCTGCGCCTGGCTGCCGGTGTTAGTCAGCTGCAGTGAGAAGTTCTGGCTGGTGCCCGGGTTGCCGATCGCGTCGAGCTGGTCGGTGCTGGTCAGCAGGGTGTTGCCGACCGCCTGGGGGGAGCCGGCGGCGGTGCTCACCGACATCGCGGCCTGCACCGCGCGGTACGCGTCCACCAGTCCCGCGCCCTGCTCCGAACCGACCGCGCCGAGGTCGTCGGCGTTGCTGGTGATCAGCTGGCCGACCAGTTGCGGAGTCGGGCTGGCGCCGCCGTGGGTGTTCCGGTACGCCTGGATGACCAGGGCCGCCACGCCCGCGACCAGCGGTCCGGCCTCACTTGTGCCGCCGGACTGGGTGAACGCCGACGGCTGGCCGGCCTCGTTGGTGCAGTCCGCCGCGGCCACCGGGTCGGCGGTGCAGATGGCCCAGTCCAGGTCGCCGGGCGCCACCACGTCGATGCTGCGCCCGCCCTCGGTCGAGCCGCCCGACGACAGCGAGCTGATGTTGTCGCTGACGTAGCCGGTCGCGCCGATGCTGTCGTAGCCGGCCGTGTCGGACTGTGCGTAGGAGCGGAACGTGGTCGAGGCGCCGACCGAGATCACGCCCGGCTCGGAGGACGGCGACCAGATGGTGTTCTCCGCGCCGGCGTCGTAGGAGGGCGAGGTGATGGTGACCCCGGCCGCGATCGCGTTGGTGTTGGCCAGCTTGATCAGGTCGGCGCTGGTGTCCGGCATCGGGAAGGAGCCACCCTCCTCGTTGAGCACGTTCACGTGGTCGACGGTCACCGCGTAGTCGATCGCTTCGAGGAAGGCCGAGGTCGTGGTGTAGTCGTTGGCGGCGTAGACCTTGTACGCGTCCAGCGTCACGCCCGGCGCGACGCCCTCCAGGCGGATCAGGCACGGCTGCGCCAGCGGCTGCTCGGTGTAGTCCTGCAAGTTGTAGACGTAGTTGCTCTGCGCGGCGATCATGCCGTCGTCCAGGAAGGACTCGAGGTCCTCGGACTGGACCGAACCGCCCTCACCCGTGAAGTCCTCGTAGTCGGCGATCACGTGCGCCCCGTCGGGCCGGATCAGCTCGGGGGTGTTCGGGTCCATGCTGCCGGCGATGTCGCCGACGATGACTCCGGCGCCGGTGGCGCCGAGCGAACGCGCCGTCTTGGCACCCGGAACATCGGAGTCCGCGTTGATGGCCTCCAGGGCTTCGGGATCCAGCTGCACCCCGCCGTTGGCGTCGCAGGTGCCCGGCGGCAGTGCGGCGGGCTTGGCGGTCGCGGCGGTCTTCGCGGTCTTCGCCGTGGGCTCGGGAGCGGCAGTCTGCTGCACGACCTTGAACGAGGCGTCCGGGTAGATCCCGGAGACCTGCGGGTTCGTACGCAGCGCGGCGAGCTCGGCGGCGGAGACATTGGCCGTGACCGCGTTGAGCAGGTTGACCGAATGCACGTCCAGCGCGCCGGACGCGTGCAGGGTACTGATCAAGGGCGCCTGGGTGGCGAGCACGGCCGAACTGCGGGCGTGGCCGGCGGCGGGGGTGTCAGGCAGATTCGCGATCTGATCGGCGAGTACGATGATTACCGCTTCGCGGGGGCCGCCTGCGGCCGTCGTGGCACTGCCGGCGGCGAACGGCGCCAGGGCGGCGGCCGGCAGGGAGCCGAACACCAGCGCCGTGACGGCCACCGCGGTCACCCCCAGACCGGCGCGCACTGCTGAAGACCTCATCCAATCCTCCGTTAATCAGAAGTCTGATATAATGGGTCGCACTGCTCGATTATCGCCGTCGGGCCAAGGGATCACAAGCGCCACGCTGGCGGGATTGCGCCATGGCGCAACGTCGCCTCGACCGGAGGAGGAGTCGGGGCGCAATGCGCACGGGTACGGCTGCATCGGGATCCAGGACGATCGTCGGCAGCCGTACCCGCGCGTACTTATTCATTATTCGAGCTCAATCCACCGCGTTCAGCAGTACACGTTCTTGCTCATCCAATAGTTGAGCTCGGACCAGGTGTCGGGACCGATCTCCCCGTCCACGCTGCTGCCGGCGCACTTCTGGAAGGCCTTGGTGGCGGCCAGGGTCTCCGCCCCGAAGCTGCCGTCCTCCGACAGCCCGTAGTATCCGCCGTTGCCGTAGTTGTTGGGGCTGCCGAAGGCGAAGGCGTGGTTCAGCTCGCACTGGGCCTGCTCGACATCGGCCCCGGAGTCGCCTTCGACCAAGGAGTTCTGGGCCGAGGAGAAGGGGCATGCGGCGGAAAGGGTGAGGGGACGGACCGAGGCGGCGGCCGCGGCGCACGCCGGGCCGGCCGACGCGAGGGCCGCGGCCAGCGCGGCTGTGCCGACGATGGCTGCGAGTTTCATCTTGATCATGGCGTGTGCACTCCAAAGAACGAACCGATGGGAGGTTATTCGAACTGCAGGCTGCGATCGCCCCAGGAATGTCATACTTCTGATGTTCTCGTCGGCGCGTAAGGCCAGTGTGCGCGGGGAGGGCTACAGTCCGGCGACAGATCGGTTACACCGTTCGCGACGCTGGCAGCACGGGTGTGCGGCCGAGAGCGGGGAGACCGTCCAATCGGTCCTGGACGCGGCGTGTGTCGGTGGCCATACCGAGGCGTCGGTAGATCTCCAAGGCCTGGTGCAGGTGCTCGATGCCGAGGGTGAGTTCGCCGGTGGCCGTATGGTGCTCGGCGATGCCTTCGAGGGAGATGGCCTCGTCATCTGGCTTGTTCAGTTCGCGGTTCATGGCCAGGGCCTGATGGTAGAGCTCGAAGGCGCGAGGCCGGTCGCCGCCGGCGGCGAGGGCGGCGGCGTAGTGGTTCAGCGCCCCCTTCTCACGGCGTTCAAGCACCCCAACCAGCACAGTAGCATCGAACCGTACACCCCCGAGTACGCTAGAAGGCCCCGCAGCTACTGCGGCCATACCACCAGGAGAACCGCATGGCCAAGTCGCCCGAAGTCGGCCAGCCCGCCCCCGACTTCACCCTGCCCGCGCTGCACCTTGTCGACGGCAAGGCAGTGCGCGACGAACGGACCCTTTCGCAGGAGCGCGGCCACCCCGTCGTGCTGGCCTTCTATCCCGGTGACGACACGAGCGTGTGCACCAAGCAGATGTGCTCGTACTCCTCCGGGCTGGAAGCGTTCACCGATCTCGGCGCGACCGTCTGGGGCATCAGCCCCCAGGACATCGACAGCCACGAGAAGTTCGCGGTCAAGCACGGCCTGCGGATGCCGCTGCTAGCCGACACCGACCGCACTGCCGTGGCCGCCTACGGCATCGGCCTCGGCAGCATGCTGCGACGTGCGGTCTTCATCGTCGACGCGGACGGGATCCTGCGGTGGAAGCACGTGGCCGCGCTCGGGCTCACCTTCCGCGACGTCGACACCCTCACCGCGCAGCTCGCGGCGCTCGGCAACCGCTGACGGCCGCCGGACCACGTCACTGCGGAAGTCCTCCCGGGCCGACCTGGAACTCGGACACATGCTGCGTGCCGTTCGGCAGGCCGGTCGCGTTCACGCCGTCTGCGACGGCGATGATCGTCGACCCGTTCGCGATGAGCGCGTCGGCCGTTCCGAGCAGGTCCGACACGTTGCCCGTGATCGCACTGCCCAGGAGCAACTTCCCGGTCGCCGCCTCGAAGAGTGCGAGATTGCAGGCCTTGGCTCCGATGAGCCCCCGGTTCAGTCCTTCCAAGCCTGCCGGAGTCGCCTGGATCAGCGTGAATTCACTGCCCAGGGGATCCGACCAGAGTTCGCTCCCGGTCGCCATGTCGAACGCATCGACCGCCTGCGGCGTCTCTACGTAGAGAGTGCTTCCGTAGGCTGCGAGATTCTGAGGATGCGGTGCGTTGTCCGAGACCTGGTTCAGCGGATCGAAGCCACTCGCCGTGATGTCGAGCGGCTTCGCGACGCCCGAGACCGCAGACACCGCAAACGACTGGCCCGGCGTCTCGCCTTGAGCATTCTGCGCAGCGCAGTCGATCACGGCATAACCGTCTAACGCGTAGAGCGGCGGGGTCTGGTAGAGCCCGTTGCCGGAATATGCGGGCGTGCCGGCTACACAACCGCCGGTGATCCGGACGGCAGACAGCAGCGCACCGGTCTGCGGGTTCAACGAGGCAAGCAGGCCATAGGGGCTTGCAGAATCTCCGCAGGTGAAGACACCGTAAATGACCGTGTCGCTGGTCGCCGCGTCATAGCCGGCACAGTTCTGATTCGTCAGCGTCTGGTCATTCGCGCTGCTCCAGGCCGTTTGACCGGAAGACATGCTCAGGCCGTCGATGTTGGAGCTCGAGTCCATGATGACGGCGGAGTTCCCGGAGACGCCATAGAAGCTCGCCGAAACCGGGCCCCACGCGGATTTCCCCGTGGATGTGTTCACAGCGACGATGTTGTCGCACTCACTGTCGTTGCCGTTCGCGCCACCGTAGACCAGCACTCCCAAGCCATCCACGGTACCTGAACCCGCTCCGCAGATATCTGTCGTGGCTGGCGCTCGCCACATCCATTGCTGCTGCCCGGAACGGTAGCTGTAGCCGATGGCCGCGGAGTTCTCCGCCGCGACGATCTGCTGATCGCCGACCAGCCATGTCTCTGGATCGCCGATCGCGGCCTCGACAGAGGGGACTGATTGCGACCAGACCGAGTTCAGACCGCCTTGAACGCGGGGTGCGCGGGTGGCTGCGGGCCTCGCAGCAGGCCCAGGGTTGGCGGTGCCGCCGCTCGTGGCCCACAGGGTGACGGCTGCCACCGCGACTACCGCGACCGCGGTCACCGCCGCCAGAAGAGATCGGCGTCTACGGCGCTCGCGCCCTGCCGGGCGCCCGGCGACCGGTATGTGGCCTTGGTCGGGCTGGACCGGAACCCGCTGTTCAGACACGAACAATCACATCCAGATCAAGATTGCGCCGGAAGACGGAGAGCAGCGCCACCTTACGGAGATCGACAGAAATCCGCAAAGCACTTCGGCGGTCAGGGAAGCGATCGCCGGCTGCGCCGCCTGCATCCCGCCCGGGTCCCGGTCGGGATCGGCCGCGTCCGCGGGGAACACCGCGCAGGATTCGACAGGGTGCTGATTTCCTGGACCGAGGTCTCGTGCGCATGCGAACGGCCCTGCCGCCGCGTACGTACGCTGCGCCAGGGCCGTTTTCGCGCCCGGCCGGATTTCGCGGCTGACCGACCGCCGGAGGTCAGCTCGCCTTGGAAACCGAGGACATGTTGAAGTCGGGGATCCGCATGGCCGGCACGGCAGAGCGGGTGAAGTAGTCGTTCCACTCCCGCGGCAGGCAGAACTCCTGGCGGCCGATCTCCGTCACCCGGGAGATCAGGTCGGTCGGCGACTCGTTGAAGCGGAAGTTGTTCACCACTCCGGTCACCTCGCCGCCCTCCACCAGGTAGACACCGTCCCGGGTCAATCCGGTCAGCAACAACGACTGCGGGTCCACCTCACGGATGTACCACAGGCAGGTCAACAGCAGCCCGCGGTCGGTGTTCTGGGTCATCTCCTCAAGCGAGGCGGTCCCACCGCCGTCGATCAGCAGGTTGTCCACCGCCGGAGTGACCGCGAGCCCGGTCGAGGCGGCCGAGTGGCGGGTCGTGAGCAGGTTGCTCAGCACGCCGTCGGTCACCCAGTCGGTCGACGCCAGCGGCAGGCCGTTGTCGAACACTGACTGGCTGGAAGAGGACGCATACGCGATGTTGAACGGAGTGCACTCCATCCCCGGCGCGTTCGGGTCCGACCAGATCCGCAGGCCCGGCACGCCGATCCGCTCGCCCACCCGGGTCCCGCCGCCCGCCTTGGAGAACACCGTCCGGCCGTCGGCGGCGTCCCGGGCCGAGGAGGTCCAGAACTGGTAGATCGCCAGGTCCGCGACGGCTGACGGCGGCAGCAGCGTCTCGTACCGGCCGGCCGGCAGGTCGATCCGCCGCTTCTGCCACTCCAGCCGCTGCGCCAGCTGCGCGCCCAGGTCGGCGACGTCGATGTCGGCGAAGTCGCGGGTCTGCGCGCCGGTCCAGGCCGTGCGCTCGAAGTCCGGGGACTTGGCGTTGAGCTCCACCCGGCCGGCCGGCTGGTCGTGCCGCAGCCGCAACCCGCTGCTGGTGGCCAGGAAGGTCGAGGTCAGCGTGTGCTCGGCGTAGCCGAACAGCAGCTGCCCGGCGGCCGCGGCCGACTCGAAGGCCGAGCCCAGCGCCGGGGCGAAGGAGGCGAAGACGTCGATCGAGGTCGCTCCGGGCTCCCGGTCCCAAGCACTACTGCCGCCTGCTCCCGCGTCAGCCGAGCCCAACAGCGGCTGGGCGTCCTCGGCCGGACCGGCCTCCTGCGCGGCCCGCTCGCTCTCCCGGACCAGTGCCTCCAGCGTGCCCAGGTCCACGCCGGACCGGGTGACCACGGCCGCCGAGACCCCCTGCGCGCCGCGCACGGTCGAGATCACGGTGACCCGGCGGGTGCCGGACATCCCGTTCGTCGTCAGGGTGTTGTTCGCCCAGCGCAGGTTCGCCGTCGTGTTCTCGTCCACCAGGACGACCGCGCCGTCGGCGCGGGAGAGCTCCAGCGCCCGCTCGGCCAACTCCTGCGGCGTCGCCGCCAGAGGTGTCCCCGCCTGTGGTGACACAGTGCTCATTTGCCCGCCTCCTGGACCGTGTTGAGGATCTTGACCGCGCGCAGCAGCACCGACGGGCAGCCGTGCGAGACCGGCGCGGCCTGGGCCGGCTGGCCCTTGCCGCAGTTGAACGCTCCGCCCAGGACGTAGGTCTGCGGACCGCCGACCGCCTCCAGGGAACCCCAGAAGTCGGTGGTCGTGGCCTGATACGCGAAGTCCTTGACCTGCCCGGCCAGCTTCCCGTCCTTGATCCGGAAGGCCCGCTGCCCGGTGAACTGGAAGTTGTACCGCTGCATGTCGATGGACCAGGACTTGTCCCCGACGATGTAGAGGCCGTCGGCCACCCGGGAGATCAGCTCCTCGGTGGTCGGGCCGTCCGGGGCCGGCTGGATGGACACGTTCGCCATCCGCTGGATCGGCACGTGCCCGGAGGAGTCGGCGAAGGCGCAGCCGTTGGACCGGCCCTTGCCGGAGCCGTCCCCGCCCAACCCCCGCAGCTGGGCGATCCGCCGGTCGAGCTGGTAGCCCACCAGGGTCCCGTCCTTGATGATGTCCCAGCTCTGCGCCTGCACGCCCTCGTCGTCGAAACCGATCGTGGACAGGCCGTGCTCCACTATCCGGTCCCCGGTCACGTTCAGCGCCGGCGAACCGTATCGCAGGGTACCGAGATTGTCGGGGGTGGCGAACGAGGTCCCGGCATAGGCCGCCTCGTAGCCCAGCGCCCGGTCCAGCTCGGTGGCGTGCCCGATCGACTCATGGATGGTCAGCCAGAGGTTCGACGGGTCGATCACCAGGTCGTACACCCCGGCCTCGACCGAGGGAGCGGCGACCTTCTCGGCGAGCAGCCCCGGCAGCGCCTCGATCTCGGCTTCCCAGTCCCAGCCCACGCCTTGCAGGTACTCCAGGCCCCGGCCGGCCGGTGGACCGATCGTCCGCATCGATTCGAACGCGCCGGTCACGCTGTCGACCGAGATCGCCTCGATCTCCACCTGCACGCGCACCCGCTGCTGCGTGGTGACCGTGCCGTTGGTGTCGGCGTAGTACTTGTTCTCCTTGGCCACCTGCAGCGAGGCGTCGACGTGATCGACACCGTCGGCCGCCAGCAGACGCTGCGACCACTCGGTGAGCAGGGCCACCGGGTCCGGGTCGCCGTCGCGCGGCGGCTCGAACGGGTCGATCTCGTACGAGGAGACCCAGACCTGTTCGCCATAGGAGGGCTCGGGCGCGAGGACGACCAGTTCGGAGTTGATCGGCTTGGAGATCCTGGCCACCTGCACGGCCTGTTCGGCCAGCAGCGCCGCGGCCTCGGGGGTCTGCACCACCCCGGCCGCGAAGCCCCAGGTGCCCTCGTGCACCACCCGGACCGAGATGCCCGAGTTCTCGTTGTCGTTCTTTCCGTCGAGCTGACCGTCGCGCAGCTTGATGAGCCGTTCGCGGACCCGCTCCGACCGGAAGTCGGCGTGTTCGACGCCGAGCTCCCGGGCCCGGGTGAGCGCCGCCTGCGCCATTTCTGACAGCGGCAGCGCGGTGAAAGTCGGATCAAGCCGGGGCATGAACCAGTCCTCTCGTTGTTGAACGGGTAGATATGCCAAGTACACTAGCCGGTCCACCTTCCTGAAGACAGGTTGGGCGAGCCACTTCTGGATCTTGGGCCCGGCCTATCGGGATTGCCAGTGCCGATCGGCGTTTTTGCTGCTCGCGGATGACTGGCCAGTGACACGCGCCGCGGTTATCCTGACCCCGAGCCGTCACGGCTCACGGCAGCGGGCGCACCGCGCGCCCGGCCTGGGGGAGGGCATGCAGATGGTGGGGCACGATTGGGAACCTGCTGAGGAGAGACACTTCACCGGCCACGCCGAGGAGGGCCTCGCCGCGCTGCGGGCGATGAAGTACGGGCAGCACACCGGCGAGCTGAGAGCGTTCGTAGGGCCGGCGGAGTCGGCGGACCCGGCCGAGCGGTTGGCCAGACTCCAGGCGCTGCACGATCAGGGAGTACTGACATACTCCGAATACGCGGCACAGCGGCAGAAGATCATCGATTCGCTCTAGCGCCGTGGCCGGGGACGTTTGCTTGACTGGCGCTCGGGTAGGCAGGAAGCAGCCTGCCCGAGCGCCTGACTACCTGACTACAGGTATTTCAGACCCGCAGCCTTCAGACCCGCAGCCTTCAGACCCGCAGCGCCGCGACCCGACCGCGGTCGAGCTCGGATGGCCTGCGGTCCAACCGAGTCGCTATCATCTCGGCGGCCTGAGCCGTCTGACCTGCCTCGATCATCGCGAACAGCAGGGTCTCCTCGACGACCTCGACCTGCGCGAGGCTGCCCTGCAGCTCGCCGATCCGGGGCAGCAGCGCGCGGAGCGTGACGACCGCGTCCTCCCAGCGTTGCTCGACCACCGCGTCCAGACCCTCGCACAACGGCGCGACCACCTCGCGGAACACCGGCCTCGGGTGCGCGGTTGCCCAGCGGCGCATCGAGGCGAGCCCCTCCGCGTCCTCCGCCAAGGCCAGCGCCAGCGCGCCGTGCAGCGCGGCGAACGGGCTCGGCGGCGCGCACATCCAGTCCGAGTGCGCCACGTCCATCAGCTCGGCCGTCGGAAGCGGGCCGGACCAGCGGGAAACCATGTGGCAGCGCCACAGCAGCGAGCCCGAGTCCACCAGCGCACGCGAGCCGGTGACCGTCGGCGGGGCCAGCTGCCCGTCGTAGCGCCGGCGCACTGCCGCGCCGTCGTCCAGAGCGAGTTCGTGGATCGCGGCGTGCCAGCTGAAGTGCGCGCCGTTGTTGGCCTGCGGCCCGTTGCGGGCTATCCAGGCGTCGAGCCAGGACAGCCCGGCCTGGTGCCGACCGGTCTCGTAGTAGATGTGGGTGCGGGCGTGCACGGCGTGCCCTGCCGCGGGCTGCTCGTCCAGGGCCCGCACGGCCAGTTCCTCCGCCTCGTCCCACCGGCCCTGCTCCTGCCGGACGAAGGCGAGTTCACCGCTGTACCACCAGTCGTCGCCGTAGACCGCGCCGAGCTGTTCGACCAGGTCCCAGGTCCGCTGACCGGAGGTGATCCCGCCGAAGGCTATGGTCGGGACCGCGGAACTGACCGCGAGGGCGTCGCGGGGATGGTTCTCGATGTGCCGCATCAGCGCCTGCGCGCCGGGGGAGTCGGCGTCCGCGCAGACCGGGTCGCCGGCCCGGGCGGTCACCGCCGCGACGAAACTGCGTTCCCGCTCGTCGGCCCGCTGCGCGGCGGCCTGCTCGGCGGCGGCGAGGGCGGCCGGAACGTCCACGTCGGCCCCCCATTCGAAGCCGAGCAGGGCCAGGGCCGCGTGGCCGAGGGCGAAACCGGGATCCAGGGCCACGGAGCGTTCGAACTGCTCCTGGGCCCCGTCGGCGAGCAGAAGGACGCGGTCGAGGCCGGTCTGGAAGGCCTCCGCGGCCTCTTTGGTGGTGCTCAGTCGCAGACCGTACCGGTCTCGCGGGAAGGGGGTGTGCCCTGCCGGAGCGGGCTGCGGCGAGGTCGTGCCGGTCGGTTGACATCGCCCGGCCGCGCCGACGGCGATCGCCGCGTCAGTTGAATCTGTGGAATCAGGTGAATCGGCCGAAATGGTCATATCCGTCGCCCGGAGAGTGCGGGCGGGATCCGGGTGGCTTTCCGGACTGGTGCCGGGAGCTTGGGTGGCGTCGTGCCGGTTCTCGGCACCACGCACTGCATCGCTGTTCAAATCTACCCCAGAGAGGATTTAGGGTGATCCGCCGCCCCGCCAGGGGTGGATAGCCCGCATTGGTGTGTGCCGTCCGGCCGGTCGGCATGGTGGTTGGCCGGAAGAGTCGCCTCGTGAAAGGCATCTTCGGGCCGGTACGCGCCACGCCGGGTTTATGCGCCCGTACCTGGCACGGACCGCCGCCGAAGATTCATCTGTATCTGAGTATCCTGCCGCGGCGCCGGGCTTGTCGAGAGATGTTCAGTAAAGGTCTCCTGACATTCTCGTGAGGATATCCACTCGCGCGAGCAAGTATTTCGGCTACCGTTGAATCTTTCGGTAGCGTGTTCTCCCTGCATTCACGCTTGCTCACGCTCGGTATTGGAAATGCGCGGCGCATTCGCATTCATTTGTCCAAAGGGAAATGCAAGCCCCATTTTTCTTGAAATGCCGCTTCGGTCGCCTCGGCCGATCGGCTGACTGAGCCTCCGGCCCGCTGCCAGCCGACCGCCGTGCGATGGGACCCTGACGTCCTGACGCTGCGCACACAACTACCCGAGATCGAGCAGCGTATTTGACCATACCGCGATAATCTGGACTTTACCGGCGCGGCCACGGATGCCCGTTGGGCGCAGCGCTGATGGTCTTCAGCGTTCCGTGGCCTAATTGTGCCTTGCGCGCGCGGTCAAATCTCTTGAACATCGTCGGAACTGGGTAGTGGTGGGTTCGGTGCACGTGTCGAGTCCGTCGCACCAGGCGTTCAGACCAGTTCAGATCAGTTTCAGACCGCGCCGTCGCGGCCCGCCGACCGGCCGACCGGCCGCCAGCCCCAGGAGTTCATCATGACCGCTACCCCAAGTGGGGCGACTACAGACGCACCATCGCCGAGCCCGATCGCAGTCGACAAAGGGTTAAGACAAAGTGCCATCGGGCTGATCTCCAGCATCGTGATCGGCACGGCCTCAGTGGCGCCCGCCTATAGTCTCGCCGCGACGCTGGGACTGGTGGTCGCGGCCGTCGGCCTGCAGTCGCCGATCATCATGCTGCTCGCCTTCGTGCCGATGCTGCTCATCGCCTTCGGCTACCAGGGACTGAACGAGGTCGACCCGGACTGCGGCACCACCTTCACCTGGGGCGCGCGGGTCTTCGGCCCCAAGACCGGCTGGCTCGGCGGCTGGGCCATCATCGTCGCCGACATCATCGTCATGGCCAACCTCGCGCAGATCGCCGGCGGCTACGGCTTCCAACTGGTCGGCGCCACGGGCCTGGCCAACAGCGCCGGCTGGACCGAGGTCGCCGGGATCATCTGGATCATCATCATGACCCTGATCTGCTACGTGGGGATCGAGGTCTCGGTGAACCTGCAGCGGGTGCTGCTGACGCTCGAACTGGCGATGCTCGCGCTGCTCTCGGTGGTCGCACTGGTCAAGGTCTACTCCTCCAACGCGCCGGCCGGCTCGATCCACGTCGCAGCCTCCTGGTTCAACCCCTTCGACATCCCGTCCTTCTCGGCGCTGACCCAAGGGCTGCTGCTCGCGGTCTTCATCTACTGGGGCTGGGACACGGCCGTGTCGGTGAACGAGGAGACCAAGGACAAGTCGCGCACCCCCGGGCGCGCCGCCGTGATCTCGACCGTGCTGCTGCTGGTGACCTACGGCGTCGTCACGGTGGCCACCCAGGCGTTCGCCGGGGTCGGCAGCACGGGCAACGGCCTGGCGAACTCGAACAACCTCGGCGACGTGCTCTCCGGCCTCGGCAGCTCGGTGTTCGGCACCGCCGGACTGGGCTGGTTCCTCAGCAAGCTGCTGGTGCTGATGGTGCTGACCTCGGCGTCCGCGTCCACTCAGACCACGATCATGCCGACCGCGCGGACCGCGCTGTCGATGGCCGGGCACAAGGCGATCCCGAGCAAATTCGCCCGGGTGCACCCGCGGTTCCAGACTCCCACGTGGTCCACCATCACCATGGGACTGGCCTCGATCGCCTTCTATGTGATCTTCACCAAGATCAGCGGCAACCTGCTGAGCGACTCGATTTCGTCACTGGGCCTCGCGATCGCCTTCTACTACGGGCTCACCGGACTGGCCTGCTTCTGGAATTACCTGCCCCTGGTGCGCCGCGGCCGACGGGACGGCAACACCGTGTGGCTCAAGTGCATTTTCCCGTTGCTCGGCGCGCTGATCCTCTTTGCGTTCTTCTTCTACGCCTGCCACATCTACTGGAGCCCGTCCTACGGCGACACGCAGTGGCACATGCCCTTCCCGCCGCACTGGCAGATCGGCGGCGTGTTCCTCACCGGCATCGGGTCGCTGGTGGTCGGCATCCCGCTGATGTACATCCAGCGTTTCGCCAACCCGGCCTTCTTCCGCGGCGAGACGATCCCGAAGTCCCGGGGCATCGAAGTCGCGCTCGCCGCGGAGGAGCAGAGCTGACATCAGTTCTGATCCGGTTCTGATTCAGTTCATCAGATCCGGCTCCGGTCTCAGCTGAGCATTTGAGTGGCCCGCCTACCTGGATTGCGCAGGTGGGCGGGCCACTCGTGTGAGAGGTCAGCCCTCGGTGGTGCTGGAACCCGTCGTCGCGCCGTTGGACGAGGTGCCGTCCGAGGTCGCGTTGCCGGTGCTGCCGCCGTTGCCGGAGTTGCCGCCGGTGGTCGAGGACACGTTGCCCGCGGCGCCGGTGGACCCGGTGCCGCCGGTGTCACCCGAGTTGCCCGAGTTCGCGAACGCGGCACCGGAGTGGTGCCACCCGCCGAGGTCCCCGGCCCGGTTGTGGCCGGTGCTGCCGGAGTTCCCGGTGTCGCCCGAGGGGCCGGACTGCGCGGTGTTGGTGGACGTCGCGACGCCGCCGTCACCGGAGTTGCCGCCGTTGCCGGTGACCGCCACCGTGTGCGGCGCGCTGCCCGCGTCGGCGGTGCCCGTGACCGAGCCGGAGCGGGACAGCAGCAGCCAGTGGCCGTAGCCGCCGGTGGTCGCGGCCGGGCCGGTGGTGGCCGCGTTGGTCGAGCTGCCGGTCGAGACAGCGCTGCCCGTGTCGCCGCCGTTGCCGGTGTTGCCGCCGGTGGTGGTCGAGGTGTTGGTGGCCGGACCGGTGTTGCCGGTGTTCCCGGTGTTGCCCGAGTTGCCGGAGGTCGCGCTCGCCACGCAGAAGGCCGCGCAGGCGCCGGCCGCGTTGTTGCCGGTGTAGCCCGAGCCGCCCGAGGCCCCGCTGGCG
>Ga0302314_10009793_pt1 | contig 16891 bp, 19 predicted proteins | sample III_Palsa_N2_3_FD_200533 | JGI IMG/M metagenome (GOLD analysis project Ga0302314, IMG submission 200533) | Peat permafrost microbial communities from Stordalen Mire near Abisko, Sweden - III_Palsa_N2_3 | ecosystem: Environmental > Terrestrial > Soil > Palsa > Peat permafrost | place: Sweden...
CACCGGTTGACATCATGGTCATCATGACGAACATCAGCCAGAACACCGGCGTCTTCAGCATCTTCCGGCTGCCGCAGTCGATGGTCTCAGTCGTTCGCGCCGCAGGGAGGATCGCGCCGCCGGGGTCCTTGAGGAAGAAAGCCGCAACCACGCCGACCACGCCCATGATCAGGCCGAACACCAGGAGCGTCTGCTGATAGCCCGCCGTCGCGATCATGTCGGCAATCGAAAACGTCGTCGCGAGCGCACCGAAGCCATAACCGGCGGCCACCATCCCGGTCGCAAAGCCGCGCTTGTCCGGAAACCAGCGCACCATCAGGCCGACGACGCCGACATAGACGATGCCGGTGCCGAGGCCGCCCAGGAGACCGTAGCTGAGATAGAGCATGGTGATGCTGCCGGCATAGGCGCTCAGCACCCAGCTGGCCCCCGACAGGGCGCAGCCGAGCATCACCAGGTTGCGCGGCCCGAATCGGTCGATCAGGTAGCCCTGGGCCGGCGAGAACCAGGTCTGCAGCACGATCAGGATCGACAGGGTGATCTGGATCTCGGCCAGGCTGCCGCCGGTCGCCGCGCGCAGCGGTCCGACGAACAGCGTCCAGACATATTGCGGGCTGGAGATCGCCATCATGGCAACCACGCCCAGAGCCAACTGTAGCCAGCGCCGCGAACCCGCTGCCGCCATGACGTCCTCCCGATGCCGAGGGGCGGCCGAAACATCGGACGCCCTATCCCATCAGACGGAAAGCAACCCACGTGCCGGAAATCAATCGGCCGGAACGGCCGGATTTAGCCGCAAATCCAATCGTTGATTGCGCAAGCTTTAATCGGAAATTCGCGCAAGCCTATTTCTTGATCAGCGCGATCAGTGCCCCGTGGGTCTCGCCCAGCTGCTTCTCCAGCCCGCGGATGACATTGACCAGCTCGGCGATCTCGGTCTCGCGCAGCATGTCGATCTTCTGATGCAGCAGCTCGATCTCCAGCTCCGACTTGATGTTGATGTCATAGTCGTGCTGCGCCGATTGTCGATCGATCGTGCCCTGGCGATTCTGGCTCATCATGATGACCGGCGCCGTATAGGCGGCCTGGAACGACAGCACCAGGTTCAACAGGATGAACGGGTACGGGTCCCATTGCTCGACATAGGCCGTGACGTTCAGGAACATCCAGATCATCAGGATGATGCTCTGGATGATGATGAATTTCCAGGAACCGACCGTGGCCGCAACTCCGTCCGACACCCGATCGCCCAACGACAGGCCGTCGTCCGGCTTTACCGCACGATGCCGGCGCCGCGCCTCGCGCAGGCGCAGCAGCATGCGCATTTCTTCGGTTTGCAACGGATGGATCAGCTGTTCGAGCATCTTGCACTCTCCGAATCGGGCACTCTCCCGCCGAGAGTAGCGAACTTCGGGCCCGAAACACGTAATCGTTTGATGGCGGCGGATTCTTGACCGCGGCGGCCGGCGGGCCGAGAATGGGCCGATGGGAACGATCTATGTCGCGCGCAGCGCGAGCCTCAGCGACTGGGCCTCGGATGTTGGCCTGTCCAAGCTTGTCTTCAAACTCGGCGTGACCGACGAGGATGTGAAAGCCCTCATCGCGACCGGCTGGGCGGGTTTTCCGAACTGGACCCTGCTGAAGAGCCAGGAGACCGAGGTCGGCAACGACGAGGCCGTCGCCAAGCTCGCGGCCAGGGTCAAGATGATCGACCCTGGCCTCTATCCCAAGATCAAGGGCACGCTCGGCATCTTCAAGGTGACCCAGGCGCAGGTCGAAAATCACATCGTCGTCGGCAAGGCGCTCGAGGGTGCCAACGAACTGCTGGCGCCGAAGCTGAAGCCGGTCGATTACGCCAGCTTCATGATCCATAACGCGTTGCGCTAGCAATCCTGGATCGAGCAGCTTTTGATGTTCGAGCGCGGTCAGTTCGAGAGCATTCCAATCGTCCTCAGCCACGTCTCGACCAGCTGCGGCCATGCCGTCACGGGGAAATCCGACTGCCGCAGGCCAAAAGCGTGGCCTCCCTGCGCGTACAGATGCATCTCCACGGGAACACCCGCATTCTTTAAGGCCATGTAGTAAACAAGCGAGTTGTTCACATTGTCGACCGGGTCGTTCTCGGCCTGCACCAGGAAGGTGGGCGGCGTGTCGGCGGTGACTAGAATATTCGGGTTCAACACCAAACCCCTACCCTCATACCATTGATGTCCCGGATAAACGGCGATCGCGAAATCCGGGCGGGCGCTTTCCTGGTCTGCAGCATCTACCGGGGAATACGAACGCTGCGCAAAATGGTTGCTCACCTCTGCTACCATATCCCCGCCGGCCGAAAATCCGATCACCCCGATCTTGTGCGGATAGATGTGCCATTCGGCAGCGTGCAGCCGCACCGTTCCGAGCGTTCTTTGCGCATCCTCCAGCGCCTGCCGCGACTCATGGTAAGCCCCGGTTTTCGGGGTCGGGGCGCGGTATTTCAGAAGGACGGCGGTGATCCCCCTGGATGTGAGCCAGTCACAAATCTCGGTACCTTCGAGGTCGATGGCCAGCCCCTGATAACCGCCGCCGGGAAACACGACGACCGCAGCGCCCGTATTCTTTCCAGTGGGCGAATAGACCGTCATCGTGGGCTGTGAGACGTTCACGACCCAACCATAGGGCCGGCCGGCCACCAGCTCATCTTTATCGATCGTCATCGCCTCCGGCCCCGCGACGGGGACCTGGTCCGGGATCGGTCCTGGCCATATCTGTATTTGGCTGTGTCCGGTAGACGGCTGCCACACGGTCGGTTGCGCGCCTAGGGCAGTCCCCTGCCAGACCGACGCGAGAAGTGTAAGCCCCGCCATCGCCGTGGCACGAGAAAACGTCAACACTCGATGCTCCCTTGATTTGGAGGGAATCATCACGGCCGAAGAGTGCGAGCTCAAAGGATATTTCCTCTGGAGAGGCATTAGGAAATCTTGGTCAGGCGTGGGACCGCGCTCTGCGGAACCGATGCGCCCATTCCAGGCTGACCTCGTCGGCCAGTTTCACTGTCCTGGCATTGGCCGAAGCGGCAATCCCCGGGTCCAGAGCCAAGGCGGACAGCACCTGCGTCAGCGCTGCGCGCGGTGCGGCCGCCAGCCCCTCATAGGTCAGCTGCAGCGGCGTGATCCCACGCCGCGCGAACCAACGGGTCCAGGCTGCGTCGTCGGTCTCCAATTCCTTGACCAGACCGGCAATACGATCTGCGTCGTAGGCCAACGGAGCCGGCGGCGTCGTGCGTTCCCGCTCGGTCCCGTCGGCTGCGCGATGCCACAGGCCGCTCTGTTCCGCCTTCAGCAGCGAGACGGCCTGGGCGACCTTGTCCTGCCTCGAGAGATGGATGTAGAGCGGCTTTCCGAACGCCAACTCAAATCGCGCAGCGTCATCGAGCCGGTCAGGGTAAACGGAGCTTAGGCGCGCGGAAAGCTCGGCCACGGTCGGCCACATGAGTCTGAGACCGAGGATGCCGGTGTGCGCTGTGCCCTCTCGTCGGACGGCTTCGAGATAGGATCGCTCGAAACCCTCGTTGCCGATCACATCGGGCGAGGACAGCCGCCATTTCCGCGCGTAATCCGGAATGTCCTGACAGCGGTAATAGGAATGCGGCCGTCCGGCGATCCCGGTCCCCGAGAGCAGATCGCATAGCAAGGTGCTGCCGGACCGGGGTGTCGCGGCCATGATGTAGGACGAGAACGCCACGACTAGAACTCGATCGCGAACAGGCGCGACACCCCGTAAGGCTTGACCTGCTTCAGGCCCTCGTATCGCAGCCCGAGCCGTTCCAGCAGCCGTGCCGAGGCGATATTCTCCTCGCCGGTGATCGCGACCAGGCGCTTCACGCCGAGCCGGTCGCGGGCATAGGCGACCGCTGCCTCTGCGGCTTCGAAGGCGAGCCCGAGGCCGCGATAGGCCGGCAGGAAGGCGTAGCCGACGTCGATATCGTCGAGCCCCTCGCGCTTGATCAGGCCGCACAGGCCCGTGGCGGCGCCGTTCGTTTTGGACACGGCAAGCCAGAAGCCGAAGCCGCGCTCCCGGTAATGCGCCATCAACCGGTCGACAATGAAGGTTTCGGCATCGGCGAGGCTACGGACGTTGCGGTCGCCAATATGACGCAGCCAATCGGGATCATTGAGCAGTGCCAGAATGAACGGCGCGTCGGCGACGGTGAGTTCGCGCAGCAGCAGCCGGTCGGTTTCGATCGGCAGGAACGCCGGCGCGAGACTATCGCCCATACCGCCGCCCGACCAGCCAGTTCGCCCCCGCCGTCAGTCCCAACGTCACCAGCATCAGCACGAAGCCGAGGCTGGCCCCGAACGGCCAGTTCGCGCGCTGCAGCACCTGGTCGGCCACGACCGGCGCCATCATCTGGAAGCTGGGCCCGCCCAGCAGCACCGGCGTCGCATAGGCGTTCATCGACAGGATGAAGGACAGCACGCCGGCGGCGAGCAGCCCCGGCAAGGCGAGCGGCAGGGTCACCAGCCGCCAGGTCTCGAACGGCGTCGCCCCCAGGCTCAAGGCCGCCTCCTCCGCCCGGCGGTCGATGCCCTCGATCACGCTCGACAGGGTCAAGACCACATAGGAGAGATTGACTGAGACGATGCCGATGATGACGGCGGTCGGCGTGAACATGATCTGCAACGGGGCCTCGATCAGCCCGACCGCCTCCAGCAGCCGATTGACCAGCCCTTCCCGGCCGAACGCCACCATCCAGCCGGCCGCGCGCACGGCGTTGCCCATGAACAGCGGCAGCACGACCGCCAGCAGCATCAAGCCTTTGTGCCGGCTTTGGGTGCGCGCCAGAAATTGGGCGACCGGCCAACCGACGATCAGTGTCAGGAGCGTGACGCAGACCGAGACGCCGAGCGTCAGCACCAGCACATGGCGGTAATAGGGGTCGGTCGCGAGCTTGACGTAATTCTCGAGCGTGAGCGCCTCGACCATGAATTTGCCGGGCACGAAGCTGTTGAAGCTGTAGCGCAGCATCAACAGCATCGGCAGGGCCAGAAACGCGAGCACGAGCAGGCTCGCGGGGGCCATCGCCCCCGCCCGCCGCCAGGCGATCGCCCCGGCGCTTGTCATCAGGCCTTGAACTCCTTGTCCCACCAATCCTTGAGGGCGCCGTCGTTCTTGGCCAGGTAGTCCTGGTCCTGGTTGAGGTAGGTGACCTCGGGCGGGAACTCGATCCGCGCCTTCAAGTCGGCCGGGATCGGGGCGTTGTCGACTGTCGGGTTGTAGCCCATGTTCTGGGCGAACTGGATCTGGGCCGCCGGATCGAGCAACCCGTTCAGCCAGGCATAGGCGCCATCCTTGTTCTTGGCGTTCTTGGCGATGACCTGGTCGGAGATGTAGAGCACGATCCCTTCCTTGGGATTGGCGATCTCGATCGGGATGCCGGCGTTCTGCCACATCACGCCGCGTGCCTTCCACATGATGCACATCCAGACCTCTTCGGTCTTGAGCGCGGCCGCCATCGCCTCGTTCGTCGGGTAGATCTTCACGCCGGCCTTCTTCAGCTCCAGCAGCTTGGCCTTGCCCGGCTCGTAGTTCGACATGCTGCCGCCGGCGATCATCGCGGCGGACTCGATCGTGGTCCCATACTGGATGTCGATGACGCCGACCTTGCCGGCATAGGCTGGGTTCCACAGGTCGTTGTAGCTGGTCGGCTTGTCCTTCACGTATTTCGGATTATAGAGGATGACCCTGCCGGTATAGATGTGCGGGATCGAATAGGGCGTCCTCAGCTTGTCCAGCACGTGGCTGTAGTTCGGCATCTTCTTCGGATCGAGCTCCAGGAGCGTGTCGTTCTTCCACATCTCGTAGCCGCCGGCCCGGGTCAGCGCCACCACGTCCATCGAGCCGCGCGGCAGCGGATGCTCGGCCAGCAGCTTGGTCTTGCGTGCGGTATCCTGGCCCGTGTCGAACACGATCTCGTACCCGGTCGGCTTGATGATCGGCTGGTTGATATATTGATCCATCAGGTTCTGGTAGTCGCCGCCCCAGGTGCCGACCACGACGGGTCCGCCCGCCGCCTGGGCCGTGCCGATCAGGCCGCCGGCCGGCGCCAGCCCCGCGATCGCCGCCCCCGCGCCCACGCCTTGTACGAAACGGCGCCGTGTGATGCTTTCCGTCATGTTCGCCACTCCCCGTTGGTTCGTCGCCTACGTCCCCTCTGCGCCGAGGCCGATGACGGCCTCAGGCGGAATTCCCACACCGACGTCCTGCCCCGGTTCGACCCGGTCGAGCCAGCCGCCGCTCGCCTGTTCCGCCACCAGCCGATCGCCACCGGCGAGTTCGAGCACCACCTCGGTGATCGGCCCCAGATATGTCACCAGCGCCACCCGCGCCGGCATCATGTCCGGCCCGACCATGCACGCGAGCGCCACCGCCTCCGGCCGGATCAGCACGGTCGCGATATCATCGACCGGCCGCGCCGTCTGCAGGCCCCAGCCTTGTCGCGAGATGAAGCGGTTGCCGGCGCCGGCACCTTCCAGGAAGTTGCCGCGCCCGATGAAGCCCGCGACGAAGCGGCTGGCCGGCTGGCGGTAGAGATCCTGGGGCGAGCCGATCTGTTCGACCCTGCCGGCATTCATCACCACCAGCCGATCGCCCAGGCTCATCGCTTCGTCCTGGTCATGGGTGACCAGGATGGTGGCGATGCCCAACAGGCGCTGCAGCGCCTTCAACTCCTGGCGCACCTCCAGCCGCAGCTTGGCGTCCAAGGCCGACAGCGGCTCGTCGAGCAGCAGGATCTCCGGCTCGATCACGAGCGCGCGCGCGATGGCGACGCGTTGCTGCTGGCCGCCGGACAATTGTTTCGGCATGCGCTCGGCGAAGCTGTCGAGCCGGACCAGCCCCAGCGCCCGGGCGACGCGAGTGCGGATCTCCGCCTCCGGCCGCTTGCGCCGGCGCAAGCCGAACGCGACGTTTTCGAACACCGACAGATGCGGGAACAGCGCGTAGTTCTGGAACACGACGCCGATGTTGCGCCGATGCGGCGGCTCGCGCGTAATGTCGCGGCCGTTCAATTGAACCTGGCCGGTGCTGGCCTCGACGAAGCCCGCGATCATGCGGAGCGTCGTGGTCTTGCCGCAGCCCGACGGGCCCAGCAGCACCAGAAACTCGCCGTCATCGACGGTCAGTGACAGGGTGTCGACGGCGGCATGGTCGCCGTAGTGCTTGGTCAGGCGATCGAGAACGAGAGCTGCCATATCAGACCACCCGTGCCAGGCCGACCATGCGGTCGGTCGCGAACAGCCCGGCGCCGATCAGCAGGATCTGCAGGGTCGAGACCGCGGCGATGGTCGGGTCGAGCTTCCATTCCAGATATTCGAGGATCGCGATCGGCAGGGTCGTCTCGCCGGGGGCGACCAGGAACAAGGAGATCTCCAGATTGCCGAAGCTGACGACGAAAGCAAACAAAGCCGCCGCGACCAGACCGGGCCAGATCATCGGCAGGGTGATGCGGGCGAGGATGATCACGCCGCGCGCGCCCAGGCTCGCCGCCGCTTCCTCGATCGCCGGATCGAGCCCGACCAGGTTGGCGGTCAGCAATCGGATGCACCAGGGAATGGTCAACAGCACATGGGCCGCTACCAGCCCGGGGGCCGACCCCGACAGCGGGATGTCGGTCGCGATCTCGATCTGGATGAAGAACAGATAGAGCGCCGCGCCGATGACGATCGCCGGCACGATCAGCGGCGCCATCAGGAAATTCAGCAGCGCCTCTCGGCCCGCGAAGCGCCCGCGCACCAGCACCAGGCTGGCCGGCAGGCTGACGGCGAGGCCGATGAGGGTCGCCGTCACCGCGACTTCCAGACTAAGCACGAACCCGTCGGTGAACTCGCGCTTGGCCAGCAGCGCCGAATACCAGCGCAGCGAATAGCCGTCCGGCGGCAGCGACAGGATCTCGTTCGAGAAGAAGCTGAGCCACAGCACCAGGACGATCGGCACCAGCAGAAAGCCGAAGCCGGCGCAGACGGCGCCGCCATAGGCGAGCCGTCCGAACCGTTCCCCGAAGCCTGCGCCCGTCACCATCGCGCCGGCCGCCCTTAGACGCCGAGCCGGTTCTTGTAGAACCGTCCCCCCTTCATGATCGCCGACAGATGGGCGCCCTGGTCCTGCAGCAGGTTGAGGTCCTTGGACGGATCGCCGTCGACCACCAGCAGGTCGGCATAGGCGCCGGGCACCAGCTCGCCCAGCTCGCCTTCCTTCTGCACCAGCCTGGCATTGACTGTCGTCGCCGACTGGATGATCTCCATCGCCGGCATGACGTCGCTGCGAATGAGGAATTCGCGCGACTGGTCGTCCTGCAGCTGGCCCAGGAGGTCGCTGCCGTAGCAGATCGGCACACCGGTTTTACGGCACATGTCGAGCGAGCGCAGGCCCGCTTCCAGCACCACGTCGTTCTTGGCCAGGCTATACTCGGTCAGGCCGAAATCGCGGCCGCGCCGGCGCATGGAATCGTAGGCCACCAGGGTCGGCACCAGGAACGCGCCCTTTTCCTTCATCAGGTCGACCGCCGCCTGGTCGATCAGGTTGCCGTGCTCGATCGAGCGCACGCCCTGCCCGACCGCGCGCTTCACCGCCTCGGCCGAATAGGCATGGGCGCAGACATAGGAGCCCCAGTTGGTCGCTTCCTCGACCGCGGCCGAGATCTCGTCCAGACGGAACTGCAGGCTGTCGAGCGGGTCCGACTGCGAGGCGACGCCGCCCGACACCATGATCTTGATCTGGTTGGCACCCTTGCGGAGCTCGTCGCGCACCGCCTTGATCATCTCCGGCACGCCATCGACGATCCGGGTCGTATAGGTCAGGCCCGAGCAGCAGTTGCACTCGATCTCGGTCTGGGTGCGGTGGCGGAAATCGCCATGGCCGCCGGTCTGGCTGATCGCCTGTCCTGAGATGAACAGGCGTGGCCCGTCGACCAGGCCGGTGTCGGACGCGATCTGCATGCCCCAGTCGCCGCCGGCCGTGTCGCGCACCGAGGTGAAGCCGCGCATCAGCATGTCGCGCATCAGCACGCCGGCCTTGGCCGCCAGCAAGGTCAACGGCACGCCGGCCAGATGCTGGATGTTCACTTCCGACAGGAAGATATGGATATGGGCGTCGATCAGGCCCGGCATCAGCACCTTGCCCGCGAGATCGATGCGCTGGGCCGAGGTCGACTTGATCGGCGTATCGCTGACTTCCTTGACCCGGTCGCCTGCGACCAGCAGGTCGATCCCGTCCTTGATCACCCCTGCCCGCGTGTCGAGGAACCGTCCGCCGGTGAAAAGAAAACTGCCCATACCGCCCGCCTCCAGACTTCTTGTCAGAAAGATCCCATCAAGCCGGACGATGCTGACGCAAAAACGCCAGCAGGTCTTCGCCCGCCATCTGTACATGTCGTCGCAGCAGGGCGCCCGCTTCCAAGGCATTCCGGTCGCGACAGAGCTTCAAGAGTTGGGCGTGTTCGGCCCGTGCGCGCTCGATCCCGCTGGTCAGCACCAGTTGCAGCCGCGTGTATCGATCCGTGTTCCCCAGCAAACTCTGGACCAACCCCAGCGACCGGACGCGGCCGGCCGGGCGGTAGAGCGCCAGGTGGAACTCGGAATTGATCTCGCCCCAGGCATGGACGTCGCGCCCGTCCAGCGATTGATCGTAACGATCGAGAACCTTCGCGGCAGCCGCCAGATCCTCCTCGGTCATCTGGGGAATGGCGCGGGCCAAGAGGTCCGGCTCCAACAGTGCGCGCAAATCAAACAGCTCGGCGATCTCGCCCAGCGACAGCGACGAGACGACGGCACCGCGATGGGCATGCAGCGTCACCAGCCCTTCGGCCTCGAGCTGCCGGAACGCCTCGCGGATCGGGATGCGGCTGACGCCCAGCTCCGTCGCCAAAGCGTCCTGGCGCAGGTTCTCGCCTTCGGCATAGTCGCCGGCCAGGATGCGCTCGCGGATCGCGTCGGCCACCGCCTCGGTCACCGTCTGCCGCTTCAGGAGCCCGCCCCGTTCGCGTGGGATCGTCGACGTCACCGCCAAGCCATTCCTCCGGTCGGAATTCATGTCTGCACGAACGATAGCAGGTCGGTCGGAGAATTGTAAGATTGGATAAAATATGCGGATTGCCAGATTGGATAAAATATGCGATCCATCCTCATCACTCCAACGAAGGACCCCAGATCATGGTGAAGCAGGTCACTTGGACGGGCGTTTTCCCCGCGGTCACCACCCAGTTCCATGCCGACGACAGCATCGATTTCCCGGCGACCCAGAAGGTCGTGAAGGCGCTGATCGATGATGGCGTCGACGGCCTGATCGCCTGCGGGTCGGTCGGTGAGAACTCGGCGCTCTCCGCCGGCGAGAAGCGTGAGGTCGTGGCGGCGATCAAGGACGCATCGGGCGGCAAGGTCCCGGTCATCACCGGCGTCGCCGAGAATTCGACCCGCCTCGCCGAGACCTATGCCCGCGATGTCGAGCGTATCGGCGCCGACGGCCTGATGCTGATGCCGCCGATGGTCTATTCGGCCAGCCCGCGCGAGATCGTCTCGTTCTTCAAGAGCGTGGCCGCCGCCTCCGACCTGCCGATCATGATCTACAACAATCCGCCAGCCTACCGGAACGACGTGACCCCGGCGATGGTCCAGCAGCTGGCCGACGTCGACACCATCGTCGCCATCAAGGAATCCTCGGGCGATACGCGTCGCTTCGTCGATCTGCAGAACCTGAACGGCACCCGCTTCCAGCTGTTCTGCGGCTTGGACGACGTGATCCTGGAGACCGGCACGCTCGGCGCCGTCGGCTGGATCTCGGGCCTGTCCAACGTGTTCCCGCGCGAATGCCATCGCTTGTTCACCATGGTGCGCGCGGGCCGCGCCCAGGAAGCCATGCCGCTCTATCGCTGGCTGATGCCGCTCTTGCATCTCGATGCCCGCGCCGACCTGGTGCAATGCATCAAGCTGTGCGAGCAGATCATGGGCCGCGGTTCGGAGCGGACCCGCCCGCCCCGCCTGATGCTGGAAGGGGCCGAACGCGCCTTGGTCGAGGGACTGATGAAGACGGCGCTTGCGACCCGGCACCAGATCGCCGAGATCGCCTGATGCCGGCCTTCGGCGGCGTGCCGGACGGCCGACACAGCTTCTCCTGCCTCGACGGCCATACCTGCGGCAACCCGGTCCGCCTGGTGACGGGCGGCGGGCCGCTCTTGAAAGGCTCGACCATGAGCGAGCGGCGTCAGGATTTCCTGGCCCGCTTCGATTGGGTGCGCCGTGCGCTGATGTTCGAGCCGCGCGGCCATGACGTCATGTCCGGCTCGATCCTCTACCCGCCGACGCGGGACGATTGCGACAGTGCGATCCTGTTCATCGAAGTGTCCGGCTGCCTGCCGATGTGCGGCCACGGCACCATCGGCACCGTCACCATGGCGCTGGAAAACGGCCTGATCACGCCCGCGGTCGAAGGCACGGTGCGGCTCGACGCGCCCGCCGGCCTGGTGACCGCGACCTATGTCCGCAATGGCGCCCATATCGACAGCGTCCGCATCCGCAACGTGCCGTCGTTCCTGGCGTACGCCGACGTCAGGATTGAGGTCGAGGGGTTGGGCGAGCTGGTCGTCGATATCGCCTATGGCGGCAATTTCTACGCGATCGTCGAACCGCAGAAGCATTACGCCGGCATCGATGCGCTGGGCGCCGACGGCATCGTCGGTCTGAGCCCGCGCGTGCGCAACGCGGTCAACAAGGCGGTCGACGCGGTCCATCCGCTGGACCCGACGATCCGCGGCGTCGGGCATGTGCAATGGACCGACAAGCCCAGAGACGCCCGCGCCCATGGCCGCAACGCGGTCTATTACGGCGACAAGGCGATCGACCGCTCGCCCTGCGGCACCGGCACGTCGGCCCGCATGGCGCAGCTGGCCGCGCGCGGCACCCTGAGCGTCGGCCAGGATTTCGTCCATGAGAGCATCATCGGCAGCCTGTTCGAGGGCCGGGTCGAGGCCGCCGAACGGATCGGCAGCATCGATGGCATCGTGCCCAGCATCAGCGGCTGGGCGCGCCAGCACGGCATCAACACGATCTTCGTCGATAGCCGGGACCCCCTTGCAGGCGGCTTCCAGCTCAGCTGAGATAGGCCGATGAACCAGAAGATTGCGATCGTCGGCGCCGGCGTGATCGGCATGAGCGCTGCCCGCGTGCTGCAGCGGGCCGGCGCCGACGTCACCGTCTATGACCCGGAAGAACCGGGTGCGGTCTGCTCGTTCGGCAATGCCGGCAATATCGCGATCGACCATGTCCGGCCCTTGAGCCGGCTCGACGTGCTGGCGACCGTGCCGCGCATGCTGATGAACCCGCTGGCGCCGCTTTGCCTGAAACCCACAGGATTGCCCGCCGCCTGGCCCTGGCTGTGGCGCGCCGCCGCCGCAGCCCGCCCAAGCCAGGTCGAACGCGGTACCAAGACGCTGGGTATCCTGTTGGGCGCCGCCCGCGCCGCCTGGGACGATGAAATCAGGCTGTCGGGCCTCGAAGACCTGTTCCGCAGCGACGGCGCGCTGGTGGTCTACGAAAAGGCGGCAAGCCTCGCCGCCAATGCCGCCGATGCCCAGGTGCTGCGCGACCATGGCGTGCGGGTCGAGATGCTGTCGGCCGAGGCCGCCAACCGGCGGGTTCCGGGCCTGGCGCGCCCCGTCGCCGGCGGCCGTTTCTATCCGGATTCGGCCCATACCGTCGATCCGCACGGCATCGTCACCCGCCTGGCCGAACGCTTCATCGCCGAGGGCGGCACGATCCGGCGCGAGCGGGTCACCGGGTTTCTGCTGGCCGACGGCAGGGTCGCCGGCATCGAGACGCCGGCGCGGGCCGAGGCCATCGGCGCGGTCGTGCTCGCGACCGGCCTCGCCTCGCGCGCCCTGGCCGAGCAATTGGGCGCCCGCACCCCGATCGGCGGCGAGCGCGGCTATCACGTTATGCTGCGGAACGGCCCGGCACTCGACACCTCGGTGACCTTCGCCGAACGCGGCTTCATCGCGACGCCGATGGCGATGGGCGTGCGCCTGGCCGGCACGGTCGAACTGGGCGCCGGCGCCAACCCGGACTGGCGCCGGGCCGAGGCGCTGCTGCATCATATCCGGGCGCTCTACGGTCGCGACGATCTGATCGAGACGTCGCGCTGGACCGGCGACCGGCCGACCCTGCCCGACTATCTGCCGATGCTGGGCGCCAGCCCGAAGGCGCGCAACGCGATCTTCGCGTTCGGCCATCAGCATATCGGCCTGACGCTCGCCGCCATCACCGGCCGTCTGGTTCATGATCTGCTGCTGGACCGGCCGATTGAACTCGATCTGGCGGCTTGCCGGACGGATCGATTCGGCCGAATCTGACGATGGCCGCATCGGGCGGTCGGAGAAACGCCATGCGCATCTGTTTCATCGGCGACAGCTTCGTCAACGGTACCGGCGACGACGATTGCCTCGGCTGGACTGGGCGCCTCTGTGCCATGGCCCGGCAGCAAGGCCGCGACCTTACCCACTATAATCTCGGGATTCGCCGCGACACGTCCGCTGACATCAGGGCGCGGTGGCAGCGGGAGGTCGGGATCAGAATCACGCCCGAACTCGACGGTCGGCTGGTGTTTTCCTTCGGCGTCAACGACTGCGTGTTCGAGATGTCGCGACGCACCCGCGTTGATGCCGATGCTTCGATCGTCAACGCGCGGTCGATCCTCCAGACCGCGTCGGGATGGTTGCCGACCTTGATGATAGGACCGCCGCCCACCGCCGACCATGATTTGAACGAGCGGGTGCGGCAGTTGTCGAGCGGATTCGAAGCGCTCTGTGCCGAGCTTGCCGTACCGTTCCTGTCGCCCTGGGATCATTTGACGGCTGCCGAAGCCTGGATCCGTGAGGCCGAACATGGGGATGGTGCGCACCCGAACCGCAGCGGCTACGCACTCCTCGCCAGCCTCATCCAGGACTGGCCGGCCTGGCAGTCCTGGGTGTCATAGAAACGCCGCGACCGCTTCCAGATGATGGGCGTCAGCGCCGAGCCGGTCGACGATCCGGGCCCGGTGGCAATGGCGCCAGTCGGCTTCGTAGCACAGCAGGCAGCAGCGTTCGCCCCGGGCGCGCGCCGCAACCTCCTCCAGCGCCTCGCCGGCGGCTTGTGTCGCCAGCTGTTCGTCGACGATGCGCCAGAACGTCGCCTGATCGCCGGCATGATGGGCGACCCTGCCTTCCTTGGGCGTGCCGAGCGGCTTCAGATGGACATAGCCGATGCCGGCGGCCTGCAGCGAAGCCGCCAGGCTGGTCTTAGAGAACCCCGCGCGGCGCGATTGCGGCCGGTCGCGCACGTCGAGCACGGTCTTGATCCCGGCGCGTTCCAAGGCCGCGATCACGTCGGCCTGCGCCGCCCGTTCATAGCCGATCGTCCAGATCTCCATCCGACCGCCCCCGCTGGTCACATCGCCGCCAACCGCTCCCGCAAGGATTCATCCGCGGCGACGATTTTGTCGATTCGATCCTGGATCTGATCGCGATCGACCGGCTTCACCAGATAGCCGTCGACCTGCGGCTCCCGGGCGGCCAAGCCGGTGTCGCTGGTCAGGAACACGATCGGCGTCCGATGCGGGGTTTCGGCTTCGGCCGCGCGCACCTGCCGCAGGAATTGTCGACCATCCATGCCCGCCATCCGAATGTCGCAGAAGATGATATCCGGACGCGCCCGCTCCAGCTCCAGGAAACTCTCCTCGCTGTCTTGGCACCCCGTCACCCGCTCGACGCCCAGCGAACGCAGCAGGGCGCAGGTGAGTTCGAGCGTGAATGTCTCGTCTTCGATGACCAGAATATGCAGTTTGGAATAGTCGATTGGCACCATCGTTCGGCCGGTCCTTTTGCTCACTCGCCTTGACCGCGCGGGATTGGCCAATCAGACCGGTGGTTTAGCCAACCCGACTCTGCGCGGTACGATATTACGATACGTCGCCAGGTAGCAGGGTGCAATTTACATTCGCGCATCGGCTGATAATGGGTCCGATATCGCTCGATTGACAGCCGAGGCCGAAAATGCGACGGGTTGGTTCTGCCACTGAGCCTCGTGGGAGAGACCGGAGAGCCCGAACGGGCCAGCCGGCGCCGAAGGAGCAACCGCCCCGGAAACTCTCAGGCAAACGGACCGCGAGGGAAGGCGACTCTGGAAAGCAGGTTTCGATTCCGATCGGAGCCTCACCGACGAGGTAAGCCGCGGGACAACCCCCGTGCGCCAATCTTTCAGGTTCTAAGGACAGAGGGGGCGCGGATCGTGTTCGCACGGTCTTTACGCGACCACCCTGTCTTGCCCGAGGAACCATGAGCGCAGACCCGACGGATACCCCCCTGAAGCGCGTGCCGCTCCATGACCTCCATGCCGAGCTGGGCGCCAAGTTCGTGCCGTTCGCCGGCTATGAGATGCCGGTGCAGTACAAGCTCGGCGTGCTGGGCGAACATCTGCATACCCGCACCAAGGCCGGCCTGTTCGATGTCTCGCACATGGGCCAGCTGCGCTTGCGCGGCGCCAACCCCGCCGCCGCCTTGGAGACGCTGGTCCCGGGCGACATCCAGGCGCTGAAGCCCTGGCGCACCCGCTATACGCTCTTGACCAACGATGCCGGCGGCGTGCTCGACGACCTGATGGTGACCAATCTCGAGGATCATCTGTTCCTGATCGTCAATGCCGCGACCAAGGATGCCGATATCGCGCATCTGAAGGCGCGGCTGGCCGGCCAAGCCACCGTCGAGCCCCTGCCCGACCGCGCGCTCTTGGCGCTGCAGGGCCCGGCTGCGGCGAGCGTGCTGTCGCGCATCGCGCCGGCGGTTGCCGGCATGGCGTTCATGACCGCCGCCGATGTCGATTTCGACGGCATCACCTGCTTCGTCACCCGTTCCGGCTATACTGGCGAGGACGGCTACGAGATCTCCGTGCCGGGCGCTGAGGCCGAGCGGTTCGCCCGGATGCTGCTGGCGCATGAGGAAGTGGCCGCCATCGGCCTCGGCGCCCGCGATTCGCTGCGGCTCGAAGCCGGGCTCTGCCTCTACGGCCACGACATCGACGAGACTACGACCGTGATCGAGGCCGATCTCGCCTGGGCCGTCGGCAAACGCCGCCGGACCGAGGGCGGTTTCCCGGGCGCCGCGATCGTCCAGAAGCAGCTGGCCGAGGGCGCGCCGCGCCGCCGCGTCGGCATCCTGCCCGAAGGCAAGGCGCCGGCGCGCGAACACACCGAGATCACCGACGGTACTGTAAAGATCGGCGAAATCACCTCCGGCGGCTTCGGCCCGAGCCAGGGCGGCCCGGTCGCCATGGGCTATGTCGATGCCAAATACGCCGAGATCGGTACGGCCGTGACGCTGCTGGTGCGTGGGCAGCCGCGCCCGGCCCAGGTCGTGGCCATGCCCTTCGTTCCCCATCGTTATTTCCGCGGCTGAGGCCGTCGTAAGGAGTCCTGAGAGATGAGCGAGACGCGCTACACCAAGAGCCACGAGTGGATCCGGATCGACGGCGACAGCGCCACGGTCGGCATCACCGCCTTTGCCGCCGACGCGCTGGGCGACGTGGTCTATGTCGAAGTGCCGGAAGCCGGCAAGGCTTTGGCCAAGGGCAAGGAAGCCGCCGTCGTCGAGTCGGTCAAGGCCGCGAGCGAAGTCTATTCGCCGGTCACCGGCACGGTGATCGTGGGCAACCAGGCGCTGGCCGACGATCCGGCCCTGGTCAACAAGGACGCCACCGGCGAAGGCTGGTTCTTCAAGCTGACGCTCAGCGACAAGAGCGAGCTTGCCGACCTGCTCGACCAAGCTGCCTACGACGCCCTGGTCGCGGAGAGCCACTGATGCGCTATCTTCCGCTGACGGATGTCGAGCGGC
>Ga0302314_10009794_pt1 | contig 16889 bp, 10 predicted proteins | sample III_Palsa_N2_3_FD_200533 | JGI IMG/M metagenome (GOLD analysis project Ga0302314, IMG submission 200533) | Peat permafrost microbial communities from Stordalen Mire near Abisko, Sweden - III_Palsa_N2_3 | ecosystem: Environmental > Terrestrial > Soil > Palsa > Peat permafrost | place: Sweden...
TTGTGGTTTACGGCGGCGATTACACCCAGCCGCTCCGCATTAGTGCACAGCGCCTCACATGCACTGCTGTCCAGCCCCATAGGCTTTTCCAAGAACACGGATTTTCCGGCTTCAATGAGCTGCATGGCCGCATCCACATGTGCCGCCGGTGGCAGCAGGACATGCACCACATCGCAGTCCGAAGCCGCCAGCTCAGAGAGTGAAGTCAGAACATTGGGTATGCCATACAGCTCGGCTGCACGCTGCGCGCGCCCGCGTGACACATCGCAGACCGCATGCAAGGCGACGCCGGGCGTGGATAGAAGCGCCTTCGCATGAGAATCAAGGATGTAGCCTGCGCCCAGCAGGCCAATTCTGCTCCGGTCGCTCACAACGCTATCTCTTCGTCCGCGCGGCGAAACCTGCTAGCTGCGTGTCGACCGGACGGATTCGAATAAGCTTTAGGCGATGTCGTGGATCGGGTGGCAATTGCTGCGCTCAATCTCATGTAGTGCCCGCTCCCTTGTACTCGATCAGACGTGAGGCGCGGCCGCGCAGGCGATTGAGATGATAATCCAGCAGGCCAAAGAACTGCGGAATCTTGCCCACCATCAGCAGAAGTCCCGAGGCGCAGGCGACGGGGAGCCGGAGCCCGCGACGGCGCTGACGAATTGCGAGCCGCAGCGAATTCAGCAGCGTAAGTCCAATGACAAGCACCGTTACGATGCCCCAGCGTAGATCCAAGGTCGCCGCCGCGATCGCTGCGATCAACGCCAGGGCAGGAAGTAGCGCGCCCCACATGACGATGCCGCGCACAATGCGCGGCCAATTCGGGTCGCGCGCATCGGGGTGTAAGAACGCCATCTCACCGTAGCCGTGCCCGGAGCGGCGGGTACGTTTCCACCACTGAGAAAAACGCGTGATGGCCGCATCGTGAAGAGTCATATCGACATCGATCCGATGCAGTATCCAGCCAGCTTTACGTAGCCGCATCGCTAGCTCCGTATCCTCACCCGCGATCATTTTGGGATCGTAGAAATTGACAGCACGCAAGGCCGCGACCCGAAACAGCGCGTCTCCGCCGACTCCATTGGCCACGCCGACCGGCACATTCCATTCATCATCGCACAGAGCGTTGTAGAGGGATCGGTCCGGATGGCGTTCGCGCCGACGGCCAAACACCAGCGCTAAACTGGGATTCTCTTGCAGTCGGGCGATGGCTGCAGCGATCCAACCTTCGCGTATCTCGCAGTCCCCATCGACCATCTGGACGAATTCGAGATCCGGCTCGTCCTCGAGCAAGCGCGTGAGTCCGGCGTTGCGAGCTCGGGCAGCGGTGAATTCTGGCGGGACCGCAAGCTCTACAACGATTACGCCTTCGCTACGAGCCAGGGCTACGCTACCGTCGGTAGATCCTGAATCGACGTAGATGCGATGAGGAATACTGCGTACCGATGCCAGGCATCGAGCCAGGCGTGCGCCTTCGTTGCGACCTATGACCACCAACCCAAGCTTTCCCGTTTCCGGCATGGACCTACTGTTTATGTGATTGCGCAGCCGGCAGGCTGCTGAAGGCGCCACATGCGACCTGCCATGGCGCGTGAATACCGCCCCGAATCGTCGCAGGTAGGCACGGGGCGTGCAACCACAGGCCCTTCACTATTTGACGAATACTGCACTTCCTGTGACGCACCTTGCGGCATGGAGGCAATCCGGGCGCATGACGGGCTCGATGGCGGCTGTCACGTGCGAGGGCTCGCAAGCACATGCCATAACCCAATATTCCCGCGGCGGAACCGAAACCTCGGGCGTGGTTACGGATAATTGTGGCTCAACTGCCGGTTTTCCATCGTTCCGGATCAGTCACAGAACATTCTCGTTTCATCATCAATGTCAGGTCGCCGGGTTGTGTTATTTTCCCCACTCTCGATAGTGCGGGCCGACCCGCTGGCGAGGCTCCGCTCGGCGCACGTGGGGCCTCCCCAAACGCCCTGCAAGCGAGAGCGATATGGAGTTGGAAAAGGCAGAGCCCAGCTTTGAAAATTGCTTATTTCGTCAATCACTACCCGAAGGTCAGTCACAGCTTTATCAGGCGCGAAATCCTCGCCCTGGAGCGTCGCGGCTTTGAGGTGCAACGCCTGGCGCTGCACGGCTGGAAAGAACCGCTGCCGGATGCCGAAGATCAGGCCGAACGCGGCAAGACCCGTTATGTGCTGCGTCAGGGCGCATTCGGGCTGCTGCTCCCGATGCTACGGGTCTTGTTGACGGCGCCAATTCGTCTGCTGGGGGCGCTGGACAAAGCGTGGCGCATTTCGGGCAGCTCCGCGCGCCCGTGGCCCTATCATATCGCCTACGTGGCTGAGGCCTGTCGCATCCTGCCCTGGTTGAAGAGCGCTGGCGCACAACATGTGCACGCGCACTTTGGGGATAACTCGGCGGCAGTGGTCATGTACGCGCGAATGCTGGGAGGACCGCCGTACAGCTTTACCGTGCACGGTCCGGCCGAGTTTCAGGCACCGACGGCCTTGGGTGCGAAAGTCCACGATGCCGCCTTTGCTGTTGCAATCAGCAGTTTCGGCCGGAGCCAGCTGTATTTGCATTGTGCCTATGAAGACTGGCCGAAGATTAAAGTGATTCATTGCGGACTCGAGCGCAGCTTCTTCGAGGGTGTGTGCGCTGGAGCCGGTGACTCGCGTCGATTTGTATGCGTTGGCAGGCTGTGCCGCGAAAAAGGGCAGTTGTTGCTGATCGAGGCAGTGGCGCGGCTTCGCGAGCGCGGTGTTGATCTGGAGCTCTTGCTCGCCGGTGATGGTCCGATGCGCGGTGAGGCCGAGCGCTTGATTGCTCACTATGACCTAAGGCAGCAGGTGCGGATCAGCGGCTGGATCAGCAGCGAGGAAGTGAAGCAAGAGATTCTGGCCTCGCGGGCACTCGTGCTGCCGACCTTCGATGAGGGCCTACCTGTCGTATTGATGGAGGCACTTGCCTTGTGCAGGCCGGTCGTGACCACCTACGTAGCGGGTATTCCTGAGCTCGTGAGGGCAGGGGAGAACGGCTGGCTGATTCCTGCCGGTTCCGTTGAGGAGCTCTCTGCGGCCCTGGAAGCATGCCTCGCTGCCTCGCCGGAGATTTTGCAGCGCATGGGTGAGGCCGGGCGCGAGCGGGTACGCGCGCGACACGCGATAGACATCGAGGCGCAAAAGCTTATCGAACTGTTCGGCGCCGACGCACCCACACGCTGACCCACGCCAGACGCATGTTGAACCATTGTCTAGCGTTTGCGCGGGCCCGACGCCGGACTGCCAGCGGATGGTGAATCTGCTCACGGACCTGCTCGGACTGGCCGCATTGCTGCTGCTGATTCCGGTCGTGGTGCTATTTATTGAGGTGTCTCTGGCGGGCACTGCGAAGCCCGCAGTGAACGCGCGGTTGTCCGCGCCGCGGCCGCGACTTGCCATCTTGATGCCGGCGCATGACGAGGCCGTGCTCATTGCGGCGACCGTGGCTGCCGTGCAGCCTCAGCTGCAGCCTACGGATCGGCTGATTGTCATCGCCGACAATTGCTCGGATCTGACGGCGACGCTGGCACGCACTGCCGGCGCCGAAGTCATCGAGCGGACGGATACGGTGCGGCGCGGCAAGGGTTATGCGCTTGATTTTGGGATTCGGCACCTAGAAGCAGCGCCGCCAGAGCTGCTCGTTATATTGGATGCGGACTGTCAGCTCGGGGAGGACGCGCTCGATCGGCTGGCAGCCTGCAGCGCCCGCACCGGCAGACCCGCGCAGGCCTTATATCTGATGAATGCGCCGCCCAATGCGGGTCGGATGCAGAAGATCGCGGCCTTCGCCTGGGTGGTCAAGATTAAAGTTCGATCCAGCGGACTCCACACCCTTGGGTTGCCCTGTCAGTTGATGGGGACCGGGATGGCTTTTCCCTGGTCGAGCATTCACAACGCCGAGCTTGCCAGCGGCCATATTGTTGAAGACCTTAAGCTCGGTCTTGATCTGGCGCGCGCTGGTCAACCCACACAGTTTTGCCCGGAGGCGCTGGTCACCAGCACCTTTCCGGAATCGGCCGAGGGCGCCCGCACGCAACGCGCGCGCTGGGAGCATGGGCATCTGAGCGTCATTCTGAGTGAAACGCCGGGGTTACTCTGGAGTGCACTACGCCGGCGCGATGTGAATTTGCTGGCGCTGGCCCTCGACTTGAGCGTGCCGCCACTGGCGCTGCTCGCGCTGCTGATCGCCGTCAGCTGGGTGCCGAGTGGGATTCTCTATCTGGTAACGGGGGCCTCGTTTCCGTTCTCGACCGTGGTTCTGGCGAGCATCCTGTTTGTAGTGGCGGTGCTGCTCTCCTGGGTGCGTTTTGGTCGCCACATTCTGTCTGCGCAGGATCTTGCGATGGCGGCGCTTTATCCGCTGTGGAAAATCCCGCTCTATCTGCGCTTCCTGGTTGCGCGCCAGATCACCTGGGTACGCTCGAAGCGCGACCGTGACTCGCGCTGATCCAGCGTGGACGGTGCGCGCGACATGAGCGAGTATTCTTAATTCAGCGATATTGCGGCGATTGGGTTTTACTGTTGCAGAGGATCGCATGCACCCTTATCCCCATACCTATTCGATCAGTGCCACGGCTGCTGCCAGTGGGTCCGTGACCGTAAGTGGCGCTGGCCTACCGGATATTGCGAGCGCGCCGCCAGTGGAGTTCGATGGGCCTGGCGATCAGTGGTCGCCTGAGGGGCTCCTGTGCGCGGCCCTGGCCGATTGTTTCATCCTGACCTTCCGGGCGATTGCCCGCGCCTCAAAGTTTGAGTGGCAGGAACTCTCCTGCCGTGTTGAAGGCGTATTGGAGCGTGCCGAGGGCGGGGCGCAATTTACCGGCTTTACGACCCACGCGCTCTTGCGGCTGCCTGCCGGTGCGGATGCCACCAAGGCGCAGGCCTTAATGGAGAAGGCGGAAAAAGGCTGCCTGATCGCCAATTCGGTGCGCGGCACTCGCCACCTGGTGGCCGAGGTCACTCAAGGTGGCTGATCGCATCCGAACCAGCGAGCGTGGGCGGCTTTTTGCCTCCTGGTGGCTCCTGCAGGGCGCACTTATGTCCAAGTGTCCCGCTCTTTGGGCGGCCTCGACTAACGGCGTGTAACACTTTGCCCGGCAATCGGTAATACACTTAGCCACAAGAACGACAATATCCCTGGGGGGTCGGCATGTTTCATCAACTCCTGACACCGGTCGGCGGGAGCCTCGCGCTCTCGTTCCTTGTCGCCATCCTGCCGGTACTCACCGTGCTGCTGCTGCTCGGCGTGTTACGCCGTGCGGCCTGGCAGGCGGCACTGGCGGGGCTGATCGTGGGCCTCATCGTCGCCATAGGTCCGTGGCAGTTGCCGCCGAGCCTGGCCTTTCACGCCGTATTCAACGGCGCAACCTTTGCGGTCTGGCCGGTGATGTGGATCGTGATCAACGCCTTGCTGCTCTATAACATTGCAGTGCGCTCCGGCCGGTTCGACGCGTTTCGCGCCTGGATTCTCGATCACCTGCCGCATGACCGCCGGGTGATCTTGGTCGTGATCGGATTCTGCTTTGGGGCCTTGCTCGAAGGCATCGCTGGCTTTGGTACGCCGGTGGCCATCACGAGCTCATTGCTGATCATGATGGGATTCCCGGCCCTTGAGGCGCTGGTCTTCGTGCTGATCTTCAACACGGCGCCCGTGGCCTTTGGCGCGCTCGGTGTCCCGGTGACCGTCTTGGGCGCTGTCACGGGCCTGCCTGCCGCGACGCTCGGCGCGATGGTCGGTCGCCAGCTGCCAATCATGGCACTCATCCTGCCGTTCTACGTGATAGCGCTGTACGGTGGCTGGCGCTCGGTGCGGGCACTGTGGCCGGTCCTGCTGGTGGCCGGCGTCAGCTTCGCTGCGGCCCAGTTCATCGCTTCCAACTTCATCAATTACACGCTCACGGACGTGCTGGCCTCGCTCAGTTCACTGATTATTACGCTGCTGTTCATGCGTGTGTGGAAGCCGGCTCCCGACCCGGAGTTTGCGATCGCTCCCAGTTCGGTTAAGCCCGCCGGGAAGGCGCAAACGTTCTCCAACTGGCAGGGCTGGCTACCCTGGATTGTGGTCTCGGTAGTGGTCATTTGCTGGACCATTTACAAGGTGGCCGCGAAAGGCCAGCACGATATTCACTGGCCGCTGCTCGACAAGGCGATTGCCATCACGCTGTACCACGATAAACCGTACGCCGCGGTCTGGACCTTCCAGCCACTGGCCACCGGCACGGCGATTCTGCTGTCCTGCCTGATCACCGCTGTCCTGGTGCGGCTCTCGCCGGCGGATTTCTTCCGCTGTATCGGGCAGACGGCGCGGCAGCTGTGGCTGGCCATCGTGACCGTGATGCTGATCCTGGCGCTGGCCTATCTGATGAACTACTCGGGCCTGGCCTACACGCTCGGGCAGGGAGCAGCCTCGACCGGGCACCTCTTCATCCTCTTTTCGCCCTTCCTCGGCTGGATCGCCGTGATGCTCTCGGGCAGTGACACCTCGGGCAATGCGCTGTTTGGCAATCTGCAGGTGGTAGCGGCCCGGCAGCTGAACCTGAACCCGATCCTGTTCGCCGCCACGAACTCCTCCGGCGGCGTCATGGGCAAGATGATCTCGCCGCAGAACATCGCGACCGGGGTGTCGGTCACGCAGCTCAAGGGGCAGGAGGGCGCGGTGTTCGCCCGCACCTTCATCCACAGCGTCATCCTGACGGTGCTGCTGGTGATTCTGGTGGTGATCCAGCAGTACCTGATTCCGGGGATCATCCCCATCGCGCCGGGCGGCCCCTAGCGGCAGGTCGCCCTCGTGACGCTGGCACCGTCCATCAGGGCGCCCGCTTGTGGCGCCCCGGGCATCGCGTTAGGCTCGGAATCGGCCGCTCTGCGCTACCGCGGTGGGGCTGCCGAGCACGTTCTAGCCGGCTGAATCTCTAATGATTACAATCGCTTGAATGGGGTGGTTTAAGTGAACAGCGTCCTCAAGAAACTACTGTGGCTGGCGCTCGCCCTGCTTGGTGCCGGCGCCCTCGCGATCGTGGCCCTGGCGCGCGGGGAAGCCGTCAGCGCCCTGTGGGTCGTGGTTGCTGCCGTCTGCATCATGCTGATCGCTTACCGCTTCTACAGCCTCTACATCGCCAATCGCGTCCTGGGCCTTGATCCGGCCCGGCGCACGCCGGCCTACGCGCACAACGACGGGCTCGATTACGTGCCGACCAACCGCTATGTGCTCTTCGGCCATCATTTTGCAGCGATCGCCGGTGCCGGACCGCTGGTCGGCCCAGTGCTGGCGGCCCAGATGGGTTACCTGCCTGGGCTGCTGTGGCTACTGGCCGGCGTGGTGTTTGCCGGTGCGGTGCAGGACTTCGTGGTGCTGTTCATTTCGGTGCGGCGCGATGGCCGCTCGCTCGGGGACCTGGTGCGCCAGGAGATCGGGGCATTCCCGGGGTTGGTGGCGCATTTTGGCACCTTCCTGATCATGATCATCCTGCTTGCGGTGCTCGCCCTGATTGTCGTGAAGGCGCTGATCAACTCGCCCTGGGGGACCTTCACGGTGGCGATGACCATCCCGGTGGCGCTGTTCATGGGGATTTACCTGCGCTACATCCGACCGGGCCGGATCGGGGAGGTCTCGGCAATCGGTTTCGTGCTGCTGATGCTCTCGGTGCTCGGGGGCCAGTGGGTCTTCAACAGTCCGACGCTCGCGCCGCTGTTTTCCTTCGATGGCAAGACGCTGACCTGGATCCTGCTGATCTACGGTGCCGTGGCCTCGATCATTCCAGTGTGGCTGCTGCTGGCGCCGCGGGATTACCTCTCCACGTTCCTCAAGATCGGCACCATCATCGTGCTGGCGATCGGCGTGGTCGTGATTGGGCCCAAGCTGCAGATGCCGGCCTTGAGCCGCTTCGTATCGGGTGGCGGTCCGGTGTGGGCCGGGAGCCTGTTTCCATTTCTGTTCATCACGATTGCCTGCGGGGCCGTCTCGGGCTTCCATGCGCTGATTGCCTCGGGCACCACCCCGAAGATGCTCGATAACGAGCGCAACGCGCGTTTCATCGGCTACGGCGGCATGGTGGCCGAGTCGATGGTCGGCGTAATGGCGCTGGTCGCTGCTTCGGTGATCCACCCCGGCGTGTATTTCGCGATGAACAGTCCGGCAGCGCTGGTCGGCACGACCCCCGATGCCGTGGCGCAGGCAGTATCGAACTGGGGCTTTGTCATCACACCCGATGCGCTGACGCAGATGGCGCACGATGTCGGCGAGAAAACCATCCTGGCGCGCGCCGGCGGCGCGCCCACGCTTGCGGTCGGCATGGCCTTCATCCTCAAGCAGCTCATCGGTGGGCCGCGGATGATGGGTTTCTGGTATCACTTCGCAATCCTGTTTGAGGCGCTGTTCATTCTCACGGCAGTTGATGCCGGCACACGGGCCGGACGCTTCATGCTGCAGGACCTGCTGGGGTATGTATCCCCGCATCTGAAGCGCACCGCATCCTTCCCGGCCAATATCCTCGCGACGCTCCTCACCGTTGGGGCTTGGGGCTACTTCCTCTACCAGGGCGTGGTCGATCCGCTGGGTGGCATCAATACGCTCTGGCCGCTGTTTGGCATTGCCAACCAGATGCTGGCGGCGATTGCCTTGCTGTTGTGTACGGTGGTGCTGTTCAAGATGAAGCGCCAGCGCTATGCCTGGGTCACGATCGTGCCGACCCTGTGGCTGCTGGTGTGCACGCTGACCGCGGGCTGGCAGAAGATCTTCGCCGCGGATGTGAAGCTCGGGTTCCTCGCGCATGCCGCCAAGTTCCAGGCGGCCCTCGATCAGGGCCAGCTGCTGGCGCCGGCCAGCTCGCTGCAGGTCATGGGACGCATCGTGTTCAATGATCGGGTAGATGCCGCGCTGTGCGCGATCTTTATGGCGGTGGTCGCGATCCTGACGGTCTACAGTCTGGCCGCGGTCCGCCGCGCGCTCGCGGCGCAGGGGCCGACGGCGCACGAGACACCGTTTGTGCCGATGGCACCGACGGTGCTGTGAGGAGTCAGTGATGCCTGAAGAGCGACTGATTAATCTGACCGAACCGGAGCCGGGCACGCGGCTGCGGCGTGTGGTGCGCCTCGTCGGTCGCACGTTCGGCCAGGCGATCGGGCTGCCGGACTATGAGGCCTATCGGGCGCACTGTCGTGCAATGCATCCGGATGAGCCAGTGATGAGCCGCGAGGCGTTCTATCGCAACCGCCAGGAAGCGCGCTTCAGCAGCGGCCAGGGTCGCTGCTGCTGCTAGGCGAAGCGGCGACCCGTCGGCCGCGTCAGCTCACAACCCAAGTCCGCGGAGCGCCTGTGGGTAAGGCCGCGACTGGAATCCGCGACGCCGCAGCGTCCATAGAGCAGGTCAATCGAGTGCTGCCGTGTGGGCAGTACCGGCAACTATTACGCGGCCGATCCAACGCCCCGGCACGGCCAGTTGCGGCATTTGCCATGCGCCGCTCCTGCAAGCCGCCGTTCGAGAACGCGCCGATGCCGGGCATCGAATTCGCTGGGCAGTGAACCCTGCGGCACTATCAGCTCGTGGGCTCGTGTTAGCGGATCTGGCAGGAGGAGTTATCCATAAATCCATGTGACCGGTTTGTCACTCACCCACGACTGACCGCGTAACTGTCAGCCCCCAGACTGATCCCGTTGACCAACAAGACAACAGCAGATCAGGGAGCTTCGGGTACATGCTTAGGTCGATTGTTCGTAATGCACGAGAGCCAGTGGCGTTCAGGAATGGCGGGCGCACAAGGCCTGCACAGGATGCTCGGCGCATAGCGGGTGGGGTTCAGTACAGCGCCGATTCCAAACCGCTCAGGCTCGGATGGTGCGCACTGACGATACTCGTTGCGTTGGCTGCCTCGGGCAGTGCACTGGCGCAGCAGAAAACCGGGCCCGGCGTCCCCGCCGATGACAGCCTGGTCTGGCAGGGCATCACCCTCTATGGCGTGATCGACGTGGGTATTCAATACGATACGCACAGCGCGCCTTTCAGCCCTTACCGGCCCGCCGCCAGCGGCAATATCGTGCGCTCCAACAGCGCCGGCTCGGTAACCGGCGTGACGCCAAGCAACATGGGCCAGTCGCGTATCGGGCTCCAGGGCGATGAACCGCTGAGCGACACCTGGGCGGCGGTCTTTCAGGCCGAAACCTTTTTCAATCCGCAGTCCGGGCAGATTGCCGATTCACTGAAATCTTTGGCGGTGAATAATGGCCGGCCTCTGAGTGCTCAAAGCGTCGGCGTCGATGGCAGCTCAGCTGGCCAGCTGCTGCAGACCGGTTATGTCGGCCTGAAATCGGCGCAATTCGGTACGCTGACCTTCGGACGCCAGATCGCACTGATTTCCGAAGGCACCATCAAGTACGACCCCAATTACAACGCCACCGCCTTCGGTCTGCTCGGCGCCTCAAACACTTACGCCGGCGCCGGCAGTAGCGAAAATAACCGGCTTGATTCGACGGCGAAGTACGTCGGCAACTTCAAGGACCTGCTGCATGTCGCGGCTCTGTACAAGTTCAACGGAGCCAGCGGATCGGCCAACACTGCAGTCCAGGGCCAGATTGGGGGTGAGTATGCGGGCGCATCGCTGGATGCCTATTACTCGAAAGTCTACAGCTCCATCACGGCCAGCTCTTTGAGTGCCACACAGCTCGCTACGCTCCCCGCAACCGATGCGGTGTCCAATTCTCTGTATGGGACCATCTCGGACAATACCGCCTATGCGCTGATGGGCCTGTACAAACTTGACCCGTTCAAATTCTCGGCCGGCTACGAGCACATCAAGTACGCCAACCCGGCGACTCCGTTGAGCGCGGGCTTCACCGACATCGGCGGCTACGTTCTGGCCCTCGTCAGCAACACCGCTTACGACAATCCCAAGATCATCCAGGTGTATTGGGCCGGTGTGCGCTACAGCATCACGCCTCACCTCGATCTGACCGGGGCTTATTACGGCGTGCATCAGAACGCCTACGGCACGGCAACTGCGGCCGGTTGCTCAACCGCCGCGCACAGCACCTGCAGCGGTAACCTGGAGGCCGTCTCGCTCGCTGCCGATTATCGCTTCAACGTGCACTTCGATGCTTATCTCGGAGCGATGTACAGCCAGGTGCAAGACGGCTTGGCCAGCGGTTACTTGAACACGAGCAACATCAATCCGACGGTTGGCGCGCGCTTCAAATTTTGAATTTGGCCGATCGTGCCCGCGGCGCCGCGGCCTCCGGCACGAGCGTGACGCTGCTCGGTGATGAGCCTCACGCGCGCTTCGGCGGCTATGGCCGCTTGCTGGCCGAGCCTGCAGCGCCCGGACCGGCATCAAACGCACTTCGAGCTCACGGTGAGCGGCGGCTTCGAGGTCAGCGGCGGGAACTGCGAGCCAACCTACTATTTCTGCGGATCGTTGTTGCTCAGGAGCCGGGCAGGGCCCGCAATAATCGCCGGTAGCGCGTGACGGATAGGCGGTACGTCCTGGAACGCCTCCCAACCACCACCCAGGGCTTTGTAGAGCAGCACAAAGGATTCGGCGGCACTCTGCTGGGCCGTTGTGTATTCATCTTCCAGGCCGTACAGCTGGCGCCTGGCGTCGATGACATTCAGAAAGTCGGTGAGCCCACGATCGTAGCGCTGCTCAGCCAGATCAACTGCCCGCGCACTTGCCGTGATTGCCTGCGATAGGCGCCGCACGCGCTCCTGTTGCGCGCCGTAGTCGGCAATGGCCGTGTCCGCATCCTGTACAGCGGCAATCACGGTCTTGCGATAGTGAATCAGCTGCTCATGCGCCTGCAGATCGGCCACATTGACCAGTGCATCTAACGAGCCAAAATCAAGAATCGGCCAATACACCGAGGGGCCGAAGGCCCAGATGTGAGTTCCCTGGGCCGTATTGGTGGCCGATTGCGTGCCCAGTGCACCGCTGATGCTCAGGTGGGGGAACAGATTGGCCGTGGCGACCCCAATACGCGCAGTCGTCGCGGCCAGCTGTCGCTCGGCCTGTCGAATATCCGGACGCCGCTGCAAGAGATCGACGGGCAGCCCTGGGTGAATAGCCTCCGGAAGCGCTGGCAGATCTCCTGAGGCCGCAAGTTCGCTGGTGAGCTCCTCCGGGTAGCACCCCAGTAACACGGCAAGGCGGTATTGGATGGCCTTGGTGGCGCTCTCGAGCAACGGCAGTTGCGATTGGAGTCTGGCGAGCTCGCGTTCGGCCAGCTGCAGATCCAGCTCGTTGGTCAATCCACGATCGAAACGTGCCTGTTCGAAATCAACAAACTGCTGCGCGGCACCCACATTCTGGCGCAGGATCACAAGGCGCATCTGCAGGCCGCGTAAGTCAACGTAGCCAGCGGCCACATCAGCGATAACACTGGTGAGTATCGCATTGCGCGCCCACGCGGCCGCCTGGATGTCGTAGCGACCCGCCTCGATGGCTCTGCGGTAACCGCCGAACAGATCGAGTTCCCAGCTGGAGGAGAATCCGGCCAGCTGGCGGATCTGTGGCAGATTGCCCTTGTTATCGCCGGCGCGCAGCGCTGGGGCCACTCCCGCCTTGGTCAAGTCACTGCCGGTGCCGCGGCCGGAGAATCCGCTGGCCGACACCTCGGGTAGCGCATCGCCCACGAGCACGGCCTGCTGAGTGCGGACCTCTTGCAGGCGGGTCAGGGCGATCTCAATATCCGGATTGGCCGCGATCGCCCGATCGATCAAGGCGTCCAGTTCGGGATCCTTGAGCGCACGCCACCACTGCGTCAGATCAACCGCCGCCGAGGCCTGGGACGCTGCCGGAGCACTCTTTGCGGGGGAAGCAGCATCGAAGGCAGGCGGCGGTGTCGTGTGCGGGGAATGATAATTCGGGCCCACCGCGCAGCCAGTGAGCGTCAGTACCACCCAGCCGGTTAGGATTCGCGCCCGGTACATCAATTGGTCGCCTTTGCGCTCGCCAGCGGGGCTGCGCCGGCTTCGCCTACGGTCCGGACCTTCTGGCCATCGACAATCTGGTTGCTGATATTCAGCGCCAGCAGATCTCCGGCATTGACTCCATCGCCCAGCTCGACTTGATCGCCGTCATCACGCGCGATTGTGACCTTCTTGAAGTTCACCGCTCCGTCAGGGCCTACTACTGCCACCCTGGGGCCGTCCCGTGTAAATACCAGCGCAGCCGCGGGCACCGAAAATAGTCCCCCATTTGGCAACTGGAACGCCACCTGCACATACAGTCCAGGCACAATTTTCCGCATGGGATTAGGCAGATCCATTTCCACCCGGAATGTTCTTGCCTGCGGATTGATGGCCTCCGAGGTGCGGGTGATGTGGCCCGAGATTGTAGTGCCTGAAGTATCACCGAGCAGTAGCTGACCGGAGACGCCATTCTTCATCAAATCCGGCTCTGCACTCTGAGGGACGTCCACGAACACTCTTATGGGATCATCCTGTTCCATGCGGTAGAGCGGCGTATTGCCCGCTGAGCTGCCCGCTGTCACCAGGTTTCCGATGTCGATTCGACGCTCGACAATAGTACCGGCGTAAGGCGCTGTGACCTTCTTGAATTGTTCAAAGGCCAAGAGTCGATCCACATCCGCCTGGTCAAGATTGACCTGAGCACGCGCCGCCGCCAGTTGCGCGGTTGCTGCCGAATCGCCGGCCTTCTTATCCTCCCGCTCCTGGTCGGATACGACACCTTTGGGCGAATCCTTCCAGCGCTCGTAGGTGGTGGCGGCAAATGCGGCGTCCGCCTCCTTGACCGTGACCTGGGCCTTGGAGACATCAAGCTTGGCCTGCGCTGCCTGAAGTTCGGCATCCAGTTCGGGCGTGTCAATGCGTGCCAGAACTTCGCCGGCCTTCACGTGGTCTCCAATGTCGGCATGCCAGCTCGCGACGAAGCCACTGACCCGTGCAAAAATGGTGCTCTCGTACCAGGCCGCCGTTTCCCCTGGGAGCGTGAGCAAACCCTTGGCATCGGTGCCGCGGACCTTGAACACCTCTACGGTTACCAACGCCGCCGATGCCTTGGCCGTTTCCCTGGCGAGCTGGTGTGCGCTATAGGTCCTGATGCCAAATACCACTAGAAAGGCCAATAACAGGATGGCCGCGATGCCGATGGCGGCGCGCTTTAGTCTCTGGTCGGTCTCAGTGGTGGACAAGCGTCTCTCCCGGAGTGTGGGTTTGGGCGCCGGGGGCCTTCCGCAGCAGCCGATAGGTTGTGGGTACCAGCACCAGGGTGGCAAGGGTTGCAAACAGCAGCCCGCCGATGACGGCGCGGGCGAGCGGTGCATTTTGTTCACCACCCTCGCCGAGGCCGAGGGCCATCGGAATCATGCCGAGCACCATAGCGCCGGCGGTCATCAGCACTGGACGCATGCGGGTGAAGCCCGCGGTAGCCGCTGCGGTTGCGGGATCATCGCCAGCATCGATGCGCTGATTGGCGAAACTGACCACCAGAATGCTGTTGGCGGTCGTCAGGCCGATGCACATCAGCGTACCCATCAGCGCCGGCACGCTCAGGTGGGTACCGCTTAGATAGAGCATCCACATGACGCCGCTCAGCGCAAAGGGGACGGCGACCAGAACGATGATCGGATCAATCCAGCTCTGGAAGTTAATCACCAGGAACAGGTAGACCAGAATGACGGCCAGGGCCATACCGGAAAACAGCCCCGTGTAACTTTCGCGCATCGTTTCCACCTGGCCGCTCAGCGTAACGGTCGTGGCGCTCTTGGCGTCCGGCCGGTCGGCCTTGATGACCCTGTCGATGGCCTGGGCGGCCGAATACAGATCACGGCCCTGCACATCGGCGTGGACATCAAACACCGGTCGGATATTGAGCTGGGAGAGCACGAGGGGTTCGACGCCGCGCTGGAAGCTTGCGATATTCATCAGCATCGGGCCTCGCCCACCGTTGGCCGCAGACCCGAGCGGCATGGTCCACAGGTCATGCGTCGAATCGATGTGGTAGGTCGGCAGCTGCACAACGAGGGGGTAACTGACCTGGTTACGAGGATCGATCCAGAAGTTGGGTGCACTTTGGGCGCTACTGTTCGTGGCGACCAGCACGTCAGTGGCGGTCGCACGCTGTTCCAGCCCCATTTGCATCGCTATGGATCGGTCCACACTGACATTGAGCGAGGGGGCATCGGGCACCTGGAAGATGTGGGAGTCGACCACACCGGGAACCTGCTTCAGATCATGCGTGAGCTTGCCCGCCAGCGCGTAGGCAACCTGGCTGTCGGGCCCGGAGATCCGGACGTCAATCGGCGCGGGCTGTCCAAAGTTCAGCACCTGATCCACGATGTCGGCAGGCTGGAAGAAAAACTGCATGGATGGAAACCGCTCGGGCAGCTCCCGGCGCAGTTGCGCGACCAGCTTCGCGGTCGGGCTGTGGTGCGCTTTGAGTGACACCAGGATCTCGCCATCCATCGGACCGACGGTGGCCGAATCGCTGAGTGCGATATTCATGCCGCTGTAAGGCAGGCCGATATTATTGAGTACGGTGTCGATTTGGCCGGCGCCGGCAATCGTGCGGATCCTCGACTCAACCCGCGAGAAATCCGCCTGCGTCTCCTCAAGGCGCGTGCCGGCCGGCGCCCGCACATGCAGCCGAAACTGCCCGGCATCGACCTGCGGGAAGAAGTCCCGGCCAAGCAGCGGGAAGAGCAGTAGCGAGCCGACCATCAGCACCGCGAAGAACCCTATGGTCCGGCGCAACTCCACCAGCGTCCAAGCCAGCAGCCCACGATAGGCCTCGCGCATGCGCTCAAAGCCCTGGTTGAAGCGCAGATGCACATGCATGAACAGGTTCTGGCGGATATCGGGCGTTGTACCTTCCGGTATCTCTTTGTGGTACGCGGCATGTCGGGTACGCATCAGGTATAAAAACAGCACCGGCACCATCGTGAACGACAGGGCGAGGCTCGCAAGCAGCGCCAGACAGACCGAGAGGGAAAGGGGGGAGAAGAGGTACTTGGCCGTACCCTGAAGCAGAAACACCGGGACAAAAACAATGCAGATGCACAGCGTGGCCAGCATCGTGGGTACCGCGACTTCATTGGCGCCGTCGGCGATGGCCTCGGTCAGCGGCTCGCCAAGACTGAGGTGCCGCTCGATGTTCTCGATCACAACCGTGCTGTTATCGACCAGTATGCCCACCGCGAGGGCGAAGCCCCCTAAGGTCATGGTGTTCAAGGTCTGGCCGCCGACATAGAGCATCAGCAGCGCGGCAATAATGGAGAGCGGGATGGCCGCGAGGATGATCAGTGTCAGGCGCCAATTGCCGAGAAATAACAAGATCATCAATGCCGTCAAACCGGCGGCCATCATGCCGCCGATCTTGACGCTCGAGAGGGCGGCATTAACGAAGATCGATTGATCAAATAGCGGCTTTATCGTAACGCCGGCAGGCATCACTTTTCGAATGTCGGTCAGCGCGGCGCGTACGCCAGCGATCACGGCCAGCGTGGATACGCCACCGGTCTTGCGAATTGTGATCAGCGCACCGGGTGTTCCGTCGACCGAGACGGAATTGGTCTGTACCTGGAAGCCATCGTGCACGTGCGCGATGTCGCGCATGAACACGGTTCTTCCGGCAATCTGCGCCACCGGAAACGAGTTGATGCTGTCAATGACATCCGGACTGCTGTTCATTGCCAGTGGATAGTCCTTGGTGCCGATCTTGACGTCACCGGCCGGCAGGATCACGTTCTGGCGTTGCAAGGCATCGCTGACGTCCGCTGGCGAGAGGCCGCGCGCCGAGAGCGCCTGCGGGTCCAGGTCGGCCATGATGACGCGTGGTTTGCCACCGTAAGGCTGCGGTACTTCGGCGCCATGCACGACCGCCAGATCCGGGCGAATGATGTTC
>Ga0302314_10009796_pt1 | contig 16888 bp, 10 predicted proteins | sample III_Palsa_N2_3_FD_200533 | JGI IMG/M metagenome (GOLD analysis project Ga0302314, IMG submission 200533) | Peat permafrost microbial communities from Stordalen Mire near Abisko, Sweden - III_Palsa_N2_3 | ecosystem: Environmental > Terrestrial > Soil > Palsa > Peat permafrost | place: Sweden...
GCCCCCGGTCTCGGAGAGGACGCGATCGGTCGCGCTGCGCGCTAGGGCGAGATTGCCGGCCACAAGCTCCGTGTAGGCGACCATTCGGTCGGCAACGAGGCGCTCAAATGGGCCGCCGTGTACGGAAACCAATTCCAGGTAATGCGCAACGTCCGCACGCGCGGCGGCCACGAGGCCAGCTCTCAAATGCGTGCTGCAGAGGAGCCACTGCGAGCGGATTTCCGCTTCCGAATCCTGCAACAATCGCGCGAGGGTGATCGCGCGATGGGTGACCGCCTCGGCCGAAGGAACGTCTAACGGCAGATAAAACATCACCGCGGCCAGCGCGGCGTTGAGCGCCAACTCATTGGAGGTATCGGGCTCAACAATGGCGAGCGCCGCCTCGATCCGGCGGCGGCGCTCCTCAGTCCAGTTCAAACGGGCCCACACTGGTATCGCGGCGATCGTCAATGCCACGGCTATCGAACGATCGCCAGTTGGTGAACAGGCCCAGTCCAATGCGGCGCTACCGTCCTCAAGCTTCCGCGCGTAGTATTCGAGCCAGTCCTGCATCGATCTGGAGTCGAGGTCCGTGTCGGCGTCCGCCAAAACCCGGAGGGTCTGCGCGGCATGTCGGGCGGCGGCACCCGACGCTTCGCCTTCATCTTCGAGCTTGGCGCGAGCGTAGTCGCGCGTGGTGTCCAGGAGCCTGTATTCGACCGGCGTCGCCGTGGTGTCCGCAAGCACAAGGCTCTTCGACACCAAGCTGGACAGCACCTCGATCGCAGCTCCGGGAGGGGCCTTATTGCTGATGAAAAGGTGGGCGGCCGCGGCGGCGTCGAACGGCGACTGAAACAGGCTCAAGCGCCGTAGCGCCCGTTGCTCTTCTGCGTTCAGGGTGACGTAGCTCCAGTCGATCGCCGCGGCCATGGTCTGGTGGCGCGGCAGCCCGGTGCGCCGGCCCTCGCCGAGCATCTGGAAGCGATTGTCGAGCCCAGCCTCGATCCCAGCTAAGCCGTATGATCCGATCCGGCCTGCCGCGAGTTCGATCGCCAGCGGAAGGCCATCGAGGCGTCGGCAGATATTGACGATTGTGGATGCCGTATCGTTCGTAAGGCGGAAGCTGCGGTCTGAGGCGCTCGCCCGATCGACGAAGAGGCGCACCGCCGCGTAGTCGATGGCCTCGGCGGCGGTGAGCTTCCGGTCGCCTGGCGGCGTAGCCAGGGGTTCGAGCCGCCAGACCACCTCGGACTCAGCGCGCAGCGGCTCGCGGCTGGTGGCGATAATCTTCACCTTCGGCGCCTGACGCAGGATCGCCTCGGCGACGCCAGCGGCTGCCTCTATCGCGTATTCGCAGCTGTCGAGCACCAGCAAAAGCTCAAGTGGAGCAAGATACGCTGAGAGCGCCGCCAGCCCGTCGTCGTCAGCCAGCCTCACCCCAAGGCTCCCGGCGATGGCCATTGTCAGGTCCGCGACGTCAGACACCTCAGCGAAAGCGACACCGTCGGCTTCACCAGCCTCAAGGGCGCGCATGCATGCAAAGGCGAGGGTGGTTTTGCCGATGCCGCCCGGCCCAACAATGGTCAGCAACCGAGTTTCGGTGAGCCGGCGCAGGACGTCCGCGATCTCGGCCTCGCGGCCGACGGGCTCGCTGAGCCTCGACCATGGTCGCCACCGCTCGAGCCGTTCGTGCACGGACGTTTCCCGTTCGACGGGAGCGACGAAACGGTACCCGCGACCCGGCGCGTTCGCCACGTAGGCCTCGCCATCATGGCCGAGCGCCCTGCGGAGCGTCGCCACCTGAGCGCGCAGGTTCACCTCATCGACATGCGTGTCCGGCCAGATGCGAGACATCAGTTCCGGCTTAGACACGACCTCGCTCGGGCGTTCGGTGAGGGCGATCAGAAGGTCCAGGGCCCGATCGCCAATCGGCACGGAACGCCCCGACTCTGTAAGCCGACGGCTCAGCACATCCAGGCGAAACGGCCCAAACGCCAGAGCTGAAGGCCCTCGTGCTGTTGTATTTGCTGACACAAACCCGACCACGACTACGAGTGGGCCCAATAAGCTCCGGGAGCGAGCGCCCGTCCAGCCTCCAGCCAAGTTTGCTGGAGAGCGAGGCGATCGGCCACCGGGCGCCAAACTAAGTGATGCCGGTGACCCGGCCTGAGCTTGCTCCCAAGCCTTGCTCGAATTAGCGGATCTCGTCCTCACCAGCTGAAGCCCACGGCGAATCCTCTTGCGATGCAGGGGCTATATGTTATGGATCATACAGTCAATAATAGGGTACTCTCTATGGCGCGCCCCCGCGAATTCGACCGTGAGGAAGTGCTGAAAGCGGCCGTGGAGACCTTTTGGACTCACGGCTTCGAGGGCGCGGGAATGGAGGGTCTGACGGCCGCCATGGGGATCGGCCGCCAGAGCATCTATGGGGCGTTCGGTAGCAAGAAAGCGCTCTATCTTGAGGCCTTGGAAGCCTACGGCGCTGGCAACGTCGCAGCTTTGATGAGCGCCCTGCGCAAGGCCAAGTCGCCGCTCGAGGGGCTGAAGATCGTGCTATTGACCCCGATCGAGCTTAGCGCCGCTGAGCGCGCCAAGGGTTGCTTCGGCATCAACGCCATCTGTGAATTTGGGCAATCGGACGCTGAAGTGACGACGGCGCTGTCGGCTCCGGGACGAATCCTGCAGATCGCGCTCGTCGAGCTCGTGCGCGAAGCCCAGACCAAGGGTGAGGTCCGCGCAGAGATCGATCCGGTCGTAGCCGCCGGCCTCGTCCAGACCCTCTTGGCTGGGATCAAGGTTGCCGCTCGGGGCGGTGCGACTCCGGAAGCCGTGCGCACGGTCATCGACCTGGCGCTGGGCGCACTCAAGCCCTAGTCGGACGCTTTGGGCTTGCGTTCGCACCGCCTTGTGTTATTGACCAATAATTCAATAATTAGTGCTGGCGGCCGCGGTGGTTGAATCGACCATGGAGATCGGAGACTCGCGGGGAATCGGCGCGGCGGTGGTTCACCGCCTGGCCGAGACTCCTCTGGACGGGGCCTCTACGTTCGCCAGCGCCCATGACGCCGTTGAGGTTCGTGCCTTCAGAAAGGACTCATGAGGATGAAGACAGTCCTGATCACCGGCGCCTCGAGCGGCGTCGGCGAGACCACGGCGCGGTTGTTCGCCCGCGAAGGCTGGAACGTGGTGGCGAGTGCGCGCGCCGTCGACCGGATCGGAGGTTGGGCGGATCAACCCAACATCGCCCGGCTGGCGATGGACGTTACCGACGAGTCGGCGGTGCAGGCGGGAGTCGCCAGCGCCGCAGCGCGCTTCGGCGGGCTCGATGCGCTGGTCAACAACGCCGGCGCCGGCCTGGCCGGGGCGTTCGAGTCGATCAGCGAGGCCGACCTCAAGGCGGTATTCGAGGTGAACCTGTTTGGCCCGGCCCGCACCATCCGCGCGGCGAGCCACCTCGTCCTTCTGGAAGGCGGAGCGGGCGCCGGCAAGACGACCCTGGTTCGGCGCCTGCTAGCGGAAAAGGGTGGGAAACGCCTGACCTGCCGAGATCTGTATTCCTTGAGCGCCAACGCATCGCATGGGGCGCTCGACGGTGCGTTGTTCCGCCTCATCGAGGACGCGCTCGACAGGCACGACATCGTCGCCTTCGAGGATTTCGATACGCTCGCCGGCATCTTGGGAGCGGGATACGGCTACGAGCGGGCGGGCTATTGGGCGACCGGTGTCCAGAACCTGCTCGATCGCGCGCGCAAACACGGGAAGGTTCTGGTGTTTTCGGCCGTGAGCTTCACCCCGCCGGAGCGCCCAGAGCAGCTGTCAATCCCCGTGCTGAGTCACCGAGGTCTCCAGGTGACGATCCCGCCGCCGTTGGTGGAAGACTATGAGTTCCACCTCGCAACAGCGCTCGGTAGCGAGCTGCCCAAGGGGCTCGACGCTCGAAAGATCTTCGAACACACGGCCAAGCTGAACGTTTGCCAGCTTCAGGCTCTCGCCGCGTTCGTCGACCGGGAAAACCGGACCGACGAGGCCTTCGTGCGCGAGACGCTCGACCAGCGGATTGTCAGCTCTAATCTGGACGCGGACGAGGTCGCCAACATCACGTTCGCGGACCTGAAGGGTTTCGAGGCCATCGCCCGGCAGCTCGCCATCTACGTGATCAATCCGCTGAAGGGCGACGCCCGCTTTTCCGGCCTGGACCTTCGTCCCAAGCGGGGCGTGTTGCTCTATGGGCCGCCCGGCACCGGCAAGACCAGCATCGGAAAAGCCCTGGCGCGCCAAATGGAAGGTAAGTTCTTCCTGATCGACGGCACGGTCGTGACGGATCCCTCGAGCTTCTTCTACGGCTACCTCAAGTGGATTTTCGACGCCGCCAAGCGGGCGGCGCCTTCAGTGGTGTTCATCGACGACGCAGACGTGATGTTTCAAAGCGACCGCGGCGTCGGCTTTGGCCGCTTCCTGCTCACCATGCTGGACGGCCTGGAATCGGAAACGGCGGGAAAGGTCGCGGTCATCTTGACCGCCATGAACCCGCAACATCTGCCGGCGGCGTTGCTGCGCTCTGGCCGTGTCGAACTCTGGCTGGAGACCAAGCCGCCATCGCGGGAGGCGCGCGCCGAGATGGTGGCCGCCCTCATGGCAAAGGCGCCCGCCCCGTTCAGGGCCTATGACCCAGCCCACGCGGCAGCCCTGAGCGACGGCTTCAACGCAGCCGACATGCGCCGCCTGGTCATGGACGTCAAAGCCCTGTTCGGGCGCGATCTGTTGGCGGACCGGACACCGGCGACGATCGATTCCTACGTCGAGGCCGCCGTGGCGGACATTCGCAAGGCGCGGGACCTCCTGGCCATCGCGAACGACAGCCAACTTGGACGTCAAATCTGAGCGAACGAGATCTGCCGGGCCCCGGGAAATTCGACCACGGTCCCTGAGCTCAGGTCGAACCCCAGAACCGCTGCGGCGCGGCGCTCGAGCGTTTGGCCTCGAGGCGGATGGCGATCGAACGTGACCGGCGGCTTGGGCCGCTGGGTCGGCGGCAGGTCTCCTCGAGGGCCAACGACCATCGAGCGGCGAAACCGCAACCCCAGCAGATGCGCCTGGTCGAGGCGTCCATTTCTTCACGCCCTGCGTCTTCGTCCTAGGCCGACGTTGGTCAAGCGCTTTGACCGCGACTTAGCAACCGAAAGCCGCGTTGCGGATCGATGGGTCGTGAATCGTTGAGGCACTAGGACGCATTTGCGACCTCGCTTCGCAGGACGACAATGAGAATCGCAATTGTCAACGACGCCTATGAGCAACTGGACACCGATATAGATTTGGCGTCGACTACGGAATACAATTACCATTCGTTCTCAACGGCGGAGCAGTTGATTAGTGTTCTCCACAGAGAAAGCTTTCATCTTCTCATCGTTAATTGCGGGTCGCCCGGAACCTCAGGGCTGGAGACGGTATCCTGGCTGCGGCGGAACATGGCAGACCGCGTGCCAATCTTATTTCTGACCCGGCGCGCGGATCCAGCCGACATAACAACGGCTCTCGACTCCGGCATCGATGACTATTTGGTGAAGCCGTTCCAGTCAGTTATCCTTCGGGCCAAGATCGGCGCTCTTCTTAGGCGTGCTTGGGTCTATCGGCCACCGGCAAAGGTAATCGCCTTCGAAGACTACGTGTTCGATACGACCACCCAAACCGTTGTCGTTGGCGGCAAGCGGATTTTGCTGACCACGAAGGAATTCAGGCTCGCGCTGCTGATGTTTCAGAACATGAATCGAGCCCTTTCGCGATCCTATCTGCTGGAAACGATTTGGGACCGCAATCCGGCTCTCCCGACCCGGACCGTCGAAACGCACATGGCTCGACTCCGGTCGAAGTTGCGGCTCCACGCTGCCGGTGGCTACCGCCTCAAGTCGATCTACTGTTACGGCTACCGGCTCGATCGCCTGGGCGAGACACTGCCAAAGCAAAATTGTCAGCCGTTGCGGGGCGGCGCGGCATTGTCGGAGTAAATGCACCGACCGTCAGGCTGGCCCAGCCAGCCGCGTTGCGGCGCAGTCAGACGTCGCGCATGAGCGTCTCGCGCACCTCTTTCTTGAGCACCTTGCCGACCTTCGATCGCGGCAGGTCGGGCCAGATTTCCAGTGACTTGGGCGTTTTGACGCTGCCGAGCCCGGCCTTCACGAAAGCGAGGATTTCGGCGACCTCGGCCTTTTGGCCTGGTCGGAGCTGGATGACGGCGCACACCCGCTCGCCCCATTTATCATCGGGCAGGCCAACGACGGCGCTATCGGCAATGGCAGGATGCCGCATCAGGGCCTGCTCCACCTCGGCCGAGTAGACGTTGAAGCCGCCGGTGATGATCATGTCCTTGGCCCGATCGACGATGAAGAGAAAATTCTCCGCGTCGAGGTAGCCGATATCGCCGGTGTGGCGCCAACCGTGGCGGGAGATCTCGGCGGTAGCCTCGGGGTTCTTGTAGTAGCCGGCCATCGTCAGGGAACCGCGGATGACGATCTCGCCACGCTCGCCGCGGTCCAACAGGCGACCTTCCTCGTCCATGATGCCGACCTGGGTCAGTGGCGAGGGGCGGCCCGCCGAGGCCAGGCGGGGCAGCGCGATGGTTCCATCCGGGTTGAAATGGTCCTTCGGCGCCATCGTCGAGATCATCATCGGGGCTTCGGTCTGTCCGAAAAGTTGCGCCATCACCGGGCCGATCCTGACCAGCGCCTCCTCCAGACGGCTGGCCGAGATCGGCGCCGCGCCATACCAGAAGCACTGCAAGGAACTGAGATCGGCGTCGGCCAAGCCCGGCTTGTCCAGGAGCATGTAGATCAGGGTCGGCGGCAGAAAGGTGTGAGTCACCCGCTTTCGGGCGATCAGGTCCAGGAATTCGCCGAGATCGGGCTTGGCCATGATGACGATCCGGCCGCCCAGCGACAGCATCGGGAAGCAAAGCACGCCCGCGGCGTGAGTGAGGGGGGCCAGAGCCAGATAGGTCGGCCTCGGCTCGAACGGATAGCTCATCAGGGTGATGGCCGTCATGGTTTCCAGGTTGCGACCTGTAAGCATGACCCCCTTGGGCTGTCCCGTGGTGCCGCCGGTGCCCGCGATCATGGCGATGTCGTCGCAGGGCTCGACCTCGAAGCGTTCGTCGCTGCAGCCCAATAGCCAGTCGTCGAACGCCGGCGCGTAAGGCAGCGTTTTGTCGAGACAGACGAGCAACGCGAGCTTGGGCAGCTCGGAGCGCATCTTCTCCACCATCGGCGCATAGTCGCTGTGGAAGATGAGAGCGCGACAATCGAAGGCGTCGAGGGTGAAGCGGTTCTCGGCCACCTCGTTGCGCGGGTTGATCGGACACCAGACGGCGGCGGCGCGCGATATGCCGAAGACGCAAGCGAAGGCGGTCGGGTCGTTGCTGGACAACACCGCCACCTTGTCGCCCGGCCGCACACCCGAGAGGGCCAGGGCGCGGGCCAGGCGATAGGTCAGACGTTGCACCTCGCCATAGGAGAGGTCGTTCTCGCCAGTGGTTAGGCAGGCGGCGTCCGCGCCTAGCATTGCGCCTTTGTCGAGATAATCGATCAGGCGCATAGATCAGCCCCGCGTATCGATGACGGGTTCCATGACCAGACCGAAGTTTCTCAGGACGCCCAACAGCGTGCGATGGCCGAACGCCTGGCAGGCCGAGGCGAAGCCGACCCGGGAGGGCTGCTGCTGCAGCAGGCTGTAGGCGCCATAGGCCTGCAGGAGACCGGTCTGCTTATAGTTGGAATGGCCGTTTATCACGCAGTGAACCCGGGTGAGGGGCCCTGAGCCGTAGACTGAATCCAGGGAGGTGTTGAAGCGCGGATTCTCGCGCGGAGGCATGCCGCCCTGGATCGAGGCGGCGATCTCCGCCAAGGCGGCTTCGCGTTGTTCCGGGTCCAGGGGTTTGATCTGTTCTTCGAACATCTTCTGGGTGGCGACGAAGCCCTCCATGACCTTGCGTTCGAAGACACCGCCGAGCGCCTTGCAGTTGGCCACCCGGGGGTCGTTCTTGAACCACACCGGATGTGAGGTTCCCGTCCACGGCGTCACCAGGGTCGAGACGTGCTGACCGGGGACCGCGACGTCCATATGCGTATCCTGGGGCCATTCGACGTATTTGTTCTGCTCCAGGTAGTACCAATTCGTCTCGAGGATCGCGAAGATGGTCTGGGTGGAGGCGTAGGTAGGAAAGCCTTTCCACAACACCAGTATATCCAGCGAATCGACGCCCGGATTTTCCAGACAGATCTGCGCGGCGATCTCGCCGGTGGTGTACATCTGCGCGACGCCAGGCGAGAGCAGCAGCCCCTTGGCGGCGAACTTGGCCCCCCAGCGCGCTTCGGCGTCGATCATCCAGCCCTGTTCGCCGGTAGTGTCCAAGTAGTGGCAGCCTGTATTCAGGCAGGCTTCCACCGTTTCATGGCCGAGTTTGCCGAACGGGCCGACCATGTTGCACACCACGCGCGCGCCCTTGAACAGAGCAGTCAGGGAAGCAACGTCGTGCTCGACCTCGGCCACTTCGTAGTCGGCGGTTTCGATACCAGGGACCTTATCCATGGCCTCCTGGACCCGGGCCCGGTCGCGCCCGGCGGCGATGAACGGCGTGTCGTACTCGCGCAGGTATTCACAGACCAGGCGGCCGGTGTACCCGGATGCTCCGTATACGACGACGGGTTTCTTGGCGGTCATGGCTTCAGCGTTCCGATGGTGAAAGTCAGCTCGATTTTGGAGTCCAGAGGGTTACATGCCCATGCCGCCGTCAATCGGCAGGCCGGCGCCAGTGATGAAGCGCGCCGCCTCACTGCACAGAAATACGACCGGACCGGTCATGTCGGCGACGTCGCCCAAACGTCCAAGCGGCGTGAGATTCACCACCTCCGCGACTGCGGCCTCGGCGCTCGGCCATAGGCCGATGGCGGCCATGTCGCCCGCCAGCTTCAGACCCATGGCGGTGGGCGCCAGGCCCGGGTAGACGCAGTTGACGCGTACGCCGTACCCCAGTTTGCCCGCCTCCAGCGCAGCCGCCCGGGTCAGGCGATCCACAGCCGACTTTGTCGCCGCGTAGCCGGAGATCGCCGGGAATGGGATGGTCGCGGCCACGGAGGAAACGTTGACCACCGCCCCGCCCGCGCCGGCTGCGCCGCCCGGCTTCATGGCGCGGAAGGCGTGCTTGAGGCCCAGGCTGACGCCTAAGACATTGACGTCCATCATGCGGCGAAGGTCGGCCGGCGTTTGATCGACGATCAGTGAGGAAATCTCGACGCCGGCGTTATTGATGAGGATGTCGAAGCCGCCCAACGCGCTGATCACTGTGGGGATGGCGTCGATCCAATCCTCCTCTTCGGATACGTCGAGCTTTACGAAGCAGGTCTTGTGGCCGGCCTCGGCAAGGGCGTCGGCTGTCTGGCGGCCTTCCGTCACGAGCACGTCGCCAACGGCCACCGCCGCGCCGGCCTCAGCCAGCGCCTGCGCGATCGCCGCGCCGATGCCCCGCGCCGCGCCGGTAACCAGGGCCGACCGGCCCGTCAGGTCGAATGGATTCAACTCGAGCCTCCCGAAAGTCTTGTTCTTCTTGTGATCATGTCGCTGGGGCGCGGCCCGATCCAAGGTCTCGTTTGGTCATCTGTCAAGGGAAAATTGGGCAATTGTCAAGATTCATGGCGCACCGAACCGCCAGACGACCGACGAGCCGAAGTGAGGGTGTCTCGTCTAGGCGGCGACCATCGACGCGGCGTCCACGCCCATCACCAAGCGCAGAAGACCGCGCGCGCCGTCCCGCATCTGCCCCACAGCCCGCGTGTCGCCGGCCAGGTGCCTGAACAGGTAGTGCTGGAATAGGCCGTCGTACATTGCGTAGGCGTCCGCATCGCTGAACACCTGGGCGGCGCGGGCCAGTTTGCGGCCGCGCGCCGTGACGCGCGCGATCATGTTTTTGAGGCTGTCGTCAATTTCCGCGACATCGGCGCGGAAGGCGTCGTCGAACAGCGCCTGCGAGCGCAAATCATACCAGAGTCGATGCATGTGGGCTTCCTGGCTCAGAGTCTCGGCCAAGGAGTCCAGGAACCGTTCCTCCAGCTCCTCGAAGCTGGTTGAGGTGGCGATGATGCGATCGTAGCGGGTGACGCAACGCCCCTTGTATTGCCGCACGCTGCAGACAATCAGGTCCACCTTGTCGGCGAAATAATAGTGCAGGACGCCGTGGGTGAAGCTCGAGTTCTGGGCGATCTCGCGCAGGCTGGTGCGGGCATAGCCCATCTCGGACAGCGTCTTGAGCGTGGCCTCGGCCAACTCGCATCGCCGCGCTTCGAACTTATTGGCTTTCTGTTTTGGAATTCTGTCCAAGTGTCCACTCGTGCAGGCGCAGGGACCGGGTTCGGAATTCCCCTACCAGCCAGAGGGTAACACAATGTAACCCCCGATCCAAGAACCTGCCCAGAGGTGGGCAAGCGGCCAGCCACGGCCAGGACCCTTGACGACTGGATAATAAATTCTTGACACACGTCAAGCTTTCATCTCCCATCGAGGCACAAACACGGTCCCGCAAGAGGGACGATCGTCGGTGGGAGGAAACATGAGCCGTCACGCCCTACTGATAACCTGCGCCCTCGGCGTGCTCGGCCTGTCCGCAGGCGCGGCGAGCGCCGCCGCCCCGAGCACCGCGGCCCCGACGACTGCCACGGCCGACACGGGCACGACGATCGGCGAAGTGGTGGTCACAGCTCAGCGGAGGCAGGAAAATCTTCAGTCTGCGCCGGTGGCGGTCTCCGCCTTCACCCAGGACTCGCTCAAGGCGCGAAACCTGAACGGCGGCCAGGACCTCTTGCTGCAGATCCCTGACGTCAACTACACGCGCAGCAACTTCGGCGGCTTCGATCTCAAAATCCGCGGCATCGGCACGGATGTCGGCAGCACGGGGGCCGGCGGGACCTCCGGGGTCAGCATCAATGAGAACGAGCTGCCGCTAGGCGCGAACCACTTCTCGGACACCGACTTCTACGATGTCACGCGGGTCGAGGTGGTCCGCGGCCCACAAGGCACGCTCTACGGCCGCAACGCCACCGGCGGCGCGGTAAACCTGATCACCAATCAGCCTACGGATCAGTTCGGCGGCTACGGCACGGTTTCATACGGCAACTACGACACGCTCAAGTTGAGCGGGGCAGTCAACATTCCGATGGGTGATGCGTTCTCCCTGCGCGTGGCCGGCATCCGTGTCACGTCGGACGGCTTCGGTGAAAACACCGATCTCAACGAACGGGTCGACGGTCGCGATCTCTACTCGTATCGCGTCACCTTGAGATTCAAGCCTAGCGACAAGCTCGACGCCTATCTGATGTTCGAGCAATACAGCGAGGACGACACGCGCAACCGCATCGGCAAGCAACTCTGCACCCCAGATCCAGGTCCCGCCAGTGTCGGCGGCGTCGCCGTCGCGCCCGCCGGCGGCCCGATCACCTCGGACTACGCAGCATTCCTCAACCAGGGCTGTCTTCAGGCCCCGCTCAATTCGGCGGCCGCGTACGGCTCGGTCAACACCAACGGCACCGTGTTCGGTGAATTGGCCAACATCATCGGCTTGAACAACGGGACCAACCTCAACGCCAACAACCCGTTGCAGAACAGCAATCTGCACGACATCCAGTCGGTCATCCAGCCCACCTACAAGGCCCAGCAGTCGATCATCGACCTGCACGTCGCCTGGCATATCACCGACGATCTCACCCTCACCTCGATCACCGGCTTCAACCGCAACGCCGGCTCGACGGCGGAAGACTACAACCGCATCATCCCCACCGGGGTGTTTACACCCGCCGGAACCGGCGTGCTGCCCGCCGCCTTGATCAACGCGATCTTTCCCGGCGGAGTCGTCAACGATCCCCAGGTTGGCGCTTCGAACACACTCAGAACCTTCGACTATTCCGATATCGAGAGTAAGGAATATACCGAGGAGCTTCGGCTGTCGTCGTCCTTCCACGGACCGCTGAACTTCTCAGCCGGGGTCTTCTACTCCGAACAGACCACGGAGCCGGGCTCCTCCAACTACTATGTCGAAAGCAATGGTCTGACGGCCTACGCCCTGGCGAACAACGCCACCGGCGGCGCGCTCGCCGCCTCGCCAGCCCAGCCGACGGGCGGCCTGCTCTATATCGACCCGAACTATCCGCCGACGGGTGACGGTCACAACTACTACGACTCGCGCAACGGCGGCGGATTTCTGAAATCCTATGCCGGATTTGGCGAGATATACTATAATATATTGCCAAACCTGAAGTTTACGGGCGGTCTTCGTTATACAGTTGATCAGCTTTACAATATAGCTTATCCGATTTCGCTCGAATCGATTCTTCCCAACAACGCCAGCGCCACGTACACGATCCCCGGAGCCGGTGGCGTTCCAGGCCCGGCGGTGGGCGGCTTTCCCTCTACGATCTGCAGCACGTCGGCCTCGGCCTGTCTGGTTCCCCAAAAGGTGACCTATCGGGAGTGGACCGGTCGGGCCAATCTCGACTGGACACCGACCCTCTCGTTCACCGACAAGACACTGGTCTATGCGAGCTATTCGCGTGGCTACAAGGGTGGCGGGTTCAATACACCATGCCAAGCCTCACTGGGCGCCAGCGGCAGCACCGCCGCCTCCTGCGGCTATCCGCTGGGCTACAAGCCGGAGTTCATCAACGCCTTCGAAGTCGGCACCAAGAACACCCTTCTCCACAACACCCTGACCCTGAATGCCGACGCCTTCTACTATGACTATACGGGGTATCAATATGGGACCATCGTCTCGGAATCGATCCAGAACTATAATATCAACGCTAAAATCTATGGCGTCGAGTTCGAGAGCGTATGGCAGCCGGTCCGCAATTTGGTCCTCAACGCCAACATTGGCTATCTTCACACCAGTATCGACAACGGCCAATCCCTCGTCGATCAGCTCAATCTCAACCAGGGCGACCCCAACTATACCCTCGTAAAGGAAACCGGCGGCACCAATTGCCTGGCGCCGACCAGCGACGTGGCCGCCTGGATCGCTTCGGGACAGAACGCGCTTGGTCTGGGCGATCTTTGCGGCGGCATCCCCGGCACCCCGTTCAAAGGCTCCGGGGCCTACCAGTTCGGCATTCCCGAGCAACTGGGTGGGCACAACCTGCCCAACTCGCCTCATTGGACCGTGTCGCTCGGCGCTCAGTACACGCTGGATATCAACGACGATTGGAAGGCCACGCTGCGCGGCGACTACTACTGGCAGGCCAGCAGCTACGGCGAGATCTGGAACGCCGTCAGCGATTATCTCCCGTCCTACCACGTGGTCAATTTCAGCCTCATCGTGGCCAATCCGCGCAATGGCGTCGAGGTTCAGGCGTTCATGAAAAACGCCTTCAACGCTCAGCCGATCACGGGCACCTACCTCACCGACCCGACCTCGGGCCTGTTCACCAACGTCTTCACCCTCGACCCACGCACCTACGGCCTGTCGGTCACCAAAAAATTCTAGGTTCTGCCGTCAGTTAAGGAGGACGGCTGTCGCAACGGGCTGCACCACAGAAAGGAAGTCTCCTGCCCTCTTGGGAACGGAGAACGACATGAGGAGATTTACCGACAAGGTTGTCCTCGTCACCGGCGCCGCGCGCGGCATCGGCCATGCCGCGGTCGAGCAGTTTGCGTTCGAAGGCGCCATCGTTGTCGCAACCGACATCGACACCAATGAACTGGCCAGCGCCGTCGGAGCGCTCACCGATCGCGGGTTGCGGGTGACCGGCAAACATCAGGACGTTACCGATGAGGCTGGTTGGACCGCCACCATGGCCGGAATCGTCGCCGAGCATGGCCGCCTGGATGTGCTCGTCAACAACGCCGGCGCCGGCTTTTTGCTGACAGTTGAAGAGACCAGCATCGAACAGTGGCGCAGGCTGATGGCGATCAACCTGGAAAGCGTGTTTCTCGGCACGCGAGCTGGCATCGGCGCCATGAAGGTCAAAGGCGGGGTGATCGTCAACGTCGCCTCTATCGCCGCCAATGTCGCTGAGCCGCTGTTTCCCGCCTACAACGCCACCAAAGGCGGGGTATCGATGTTCACCAAGGCGGCCGCCGTGGATTGCGCCCGCAAGGGCTATCCGGTGCGGATCAACTCGCTGCACCCCGGGTATTGTGAGACCAAGCTCGTGGCCGATGCGCTTGGCGGATTGGCGGACGGAGGCGCAGCGTTCGCCAGCGCTACAGTTGCCGCCATTCCGCTCGGCCGCCTCGCGACGCCGACCGAGATCGCCCGGCCTCTGCTGTTTCTCGCCAGCGACGACGCTGTCTACATGATCGGCAGCGAACTGGTGGTCGACGGCGGATACATCGCGATCTAGCAGCTGCGGGGCTGTGTCGAAGCAAATTGTCCGACCGGCAATCCTATGCGGACGGAGTTGACTCCCTCTTCCGGCAAGGGGAGACAAGTTGGCCCTAGACTGATGACGCACCATCCAGCTTGACCATTGGGCGGCCGCCGCGCCGGCCTTGGGCGCCCAAGACGGAGCGTCCGCATGGGCCACCGCATTCTGGTTTTCTACGGCTCCTATCGGTCGGATCGCCGAGGCATCCGGCTGGCGAATTTTCTGGTCAAGGCCATGCTCGGCCGCGGCGACGACGTCGAGCTGATCGACGCCAAATCAGTCGGACTGCCGATGCTGGATCGCATGTACAAGGAGTATCCGGCCGGATCGGCGCCGCCGGCGCTGGAAGCGCTGGCCGAGAAGATACGGGGCGCCGACGCGTTCGTCTTCGTGACCGGTGAGTACAACTGGGGCGTCCAGCCGGGCCTCAAGAATCTCACCGATCATTTTCTCGAAGAGTGGTTCTGGCGGCCGGCGGCCATCGCCAGCTATTCGTTCGGCCGCCTGGCCGGGGCGAGGTCCAGCTACGCCTGGCACAACACCCTCTGCGAAATGGGCATGGTGGTCATCTCCAGCACGCTGACGGTCGGCCCGATCACCGAAGCGCTGGACGAAGCGGGCGAGCCGACCGGCGACGCCGGCGCCTTTCTGACGCGCGCCTTCGGCCGCTTCGCCGATGATTTGAGCTGGTGGACCGAGGCGGGCAAGGCTCAGCGGGCCCGCAAGGCGCCGCCCTACTAGGACCTTCGCAAGGCCATCTCGTCCAGGCGACGGCACGAGGCTACAATGGCGACCCCGAGGCCAGACGCGCAGACTTCAACGCGCGCTCGCCTCGACGCCGAGGAAGACGCCATGCCCCTGGAAGCCACGATCGCGGAGATCGCCCCCGACATCGTCGGGCCGCTCGATTTCGACCCGGACGCCCTGCACGAGCGATACCTGGCCGAGCGCGACAGACGCCTGCGCGACGACGGCAACGACCAGTACATCGAGCTCAAGGATCAGTTCGCCCGCTTCGAAGACGACCCCTACGTCGAGCGGATCGAGCGGTCGCCGGTGTTCGACGAGGTCGACGTCGCCATCATCGGCGGCGGTTTCGGGGGGCTGATGGTCGGCGCCCGGCTGCGCGAGGCGGGCTTCGCGAAGCTGCGGGTGGTCGAGGCGGCCGGCGACTTCGGTGGCACCTGGTACTGGAACCGCTATCCGGGCGCCATGTGCGACGTGGAGAGCTATTGCTACCTGCCGCTGCTCGAAGAACTGAACTACATGCCGAAGCACAAATACAGCTTCGCGCCGGAGATCCTCGAGCACAGCCGGGGCATAGCCCGCCATTTCCGTCTCTATGACGACGCCCTGCTGCAGACGCGCATCACCGAGCTGCGCTGGGACGAGACGGCCAATCGATGGATCGTCAGCACCGACCGCGGCGATCGTTTCAAGGCCCAGTACGTGGCCATGGCCAACGGCCCGCTGGCGCGGCCGAAGCTGCCGGGCATCGCCGGCATCGACGCGTTCGAGGGCCACAGCTTCCACACCAGCCGCTGGGACTACGCCTACACCGGCGGCGATTCCTCCGGCGGCCTTACGGGGCTCGAGGATAAGCGCGTGGGCATCATCGGCACCGGGGCGACGGCCATTCAGTGCGTGCCGCACCTGGGCGCCTCGGCCAAGCATCTCTTCGTCTTCCAGCGCACGCCTTCCTCGGTGGACGTGCGCAACAACGCCCCCACCGACCCAGCCTGGGTGGCCTCGCTGGAGCCGGGCTGGCAGCGCCGCCGGCAGGACAACTTCAACATCCTGGTCGCCGGCGGCTATCAGCAGGAGGATCTGGTCGGCGACGGCTGGACCGACATCTTTCGCCTCGTCAACGGCGCGGCCGTGCGCCAGGCGTCCAGCCGCCTGGGCCGGCGCCTGACCGGCGCCGAGCGCGGCCAGCTGATGGAGCTGGCCGACTACAAGAAGATGAACGAGGTCCGCGCCCGCGTGGATCGGATCGTCAAGGATCCGGTGACGGCCGCCGCCCTCAAGCCCTGGTACCGGCAGTTCTGCAAGCGGCCGTGCTTCCACGACGAGTATCTCGACACCTTCAACCGCTCCAACGTCACTCTGGTGGATACGAGGGGCCGTGGGGTGGACCGCGTGACCCGCAACGCCGTGGTTGCCAACGGCGAGGCGTACGAGCTCGATTGCCTGATCTTCGCCACCGGCTTCGAGGTCGGCACCAGCTACACGCGGCGGGCGGGCTACGACATCATCGGTCGCGGCGGCCAGACGTTGTCAGCCAAGTGGGCCGACGGGCTGCGCACGCTGCACGGCCTGACCAGCCACGGCTTCCCCAACTGCTTCTTCCTGGGTTTCACCCAGACGGCCATCACCATCAGCGTGCCGCAGGCGCTCGGCGAGCAGGCCGACCAGCTGACCTACATCGTCAAAGAGGCGCGGAACCGCGGCGCCGAGGTGGTCGAACCGACCGTGGAGGCCGAGGACGCCTATGTCGAGGAAGTGCGCAG
>Ga0302314_10009799_pt1 | contig 16885 bp, 19 predicted proteins | sample III_Palsa_N2_3_FD_200533 | JGI IMG/M metagenome (GOLD analysis project Ga0302314, IMG submission 200533) | Peat permafrost microbial communities from Stordalen Mire near Abisko, Sweden - III_Palsa_N2_3 | ecosystem: Environmental > Terrestrial > Soil > Palsa > Peat permafrost | place: Sweden...
GAGCGGCCTGGCCGTGATCACGCTGTACGGAGCTGGCCTGGTCAGCCCGGCTACCCTGGTCACCCTGCCGACCACCCTGTTCCTCGCGGTGTACCTGGGGTGCATGGCATCGGCCAGCCGGGTGCTGCGCGGCCGGGCACGGCTGGCGGCGGCCCCGGCCACGGTCATCGTCGCGGTCGTGCTCGGCTACTGCGGCTGGGCGCTGCTCGCCCCGCTGGCCGTCATCCTCGCCGGGTGCGCGGCGGCGCCGATCGCAACGCGAACGCGCCGCCGGGCGGCCCGTGCGGCCGGCCCGGCGATCACGCCGCCGGGGACGCCACCGACCCGCTCAGTAGCAGACACCAGTACGGATTCTCGCGGCCACCTGGAATGTCAGACCCGCGGCGTAGCGTGAACGCATGAACCTTCCCAAGCGCCTCCCCGGTCGGCGCAGCCGTTCTGAGTGCCCTGGCCACGCCGAGCAGGATGACGCCCGCGACCGAGATCCCGAGCGCGCCGCTTACATGAACTGGGTGGCCAGCACCGTCGGCGAGCACGGCTGGGCCATTTCCGGACGCCACGGCGACCAGGCGGCCCCGCCCTGGGCGTACAGCGTGGGCATGTGGCTGAGCTGCCAGGTGCCGGAACTGGTGCTGTGCGGGCTGCCGGTGGACAACGCCGCGACCATCATCAACGCGATTGGCGCCCGGGTCGCCGACGGCGCGGAGTTCGGCCCGGACGACGTGCTCGAGGATGTCTGCCCGGCGCCGCTCGCGTTCCGCCCGGTTGAGGCGAGCTGGCGGGCGGCCGACGGACTGCTCGCCATTTCCGACGCCTTCTACGGCCTCGTCAGGCCGCCTTACCTGCAGGTGGTGTGGTCCGACAAGAGCGGCAAGTTCCCCGGGGAGCAGGGCTTCCAGCCCGCGTTCGACCGCATGCAGCCCATGCTGTGGCTCCCCCGCGACGACAACCCGCCGTCGCCGTGGACCCGGCTGCACCGGCTGCCCTGAGCCCGGTCCGGTTCAGCCGTCTGCGCGGAAGGAGCGTGCAAAGATGATGCCCATGAGCAGTCCAGGCTGGTTCGAGAGCTTTCCCGAGAACCTGACGGAGGCAGAGTACCGCGACCTGTCCGAGGACATCTCGCGCACCATCGAGATCGTGCACGGGCACGTCATCAAGTGCGAATCACCCACGCCCAGGCACAACCGGATCGCCCGTCGGCTGGCCAACGCCCTGGAGGGTGCCCGATCTCCGGCTGACCCGTGCCTGACGGTCGAGACGGACGTCGACGTCGTCCTGTGGCGGGTTCCCCGGTTCACCTTCCGCCGCCCGGATGTCGCCGTTTACCGGTGCATCGAGGATCCGGCGCGCCGGCCAACGGCCGAAGACGCGGTCCTGGTCATCGAAGTGACCTCGCCCACCACGGCGAGGGAGGACTTGGTCGACAAGAAGGCCCAGTACGCGACGGCCGGAATACCGCTATACCTCGTTGTCGTCCTGGATGAAAAATATGACATCTGGGAGATCCGCGAATTCCACCTTGACGCGGCCACCTCTGGTTACCGGCTGCACACCGTGCACACCGCAGCCCTCGAACTAGAGCAGCCCATCCGGCTGACCCTCCCGATAGCCGACCTGGTGCGCGGCTAACCCAAGACCCTGCGGAGACCCGATGGCAGACCACACCGCGGCTGATGGTATACCGGTCCCGCCCGAGACCGTTGCCGCGAAGCTCGAGCGGCTGATCGCCGAGGGAGTGATCGGAGCAGATTGCGCAGCGACCCGGCCGCTGGCCTCCCAGCACTCTCGGATTCGCCTACTCCGCCCTGTCTCGCCACTCATCAGCGAACAACGACGCTAGCCGGGCCGGATTTCGACCTTTGTACCTAGTCAGTACGACCAGTGTCCCGCGCCCCGGCCTACCGGTAGCCGTCCACGTGCTGTCGCAGCAGGCCCCGGGCTGCCCGAGGCTCTGGACCGGGCGATGTCCAATGGCCAGCGTGCCGGTGCAGGCGCGCATGCCACCGCGGCAGCAGCAGGCCGGCGCACCCCGGCGACTGGGGCACAATCAGGATCATGACCGAGATGGCTTCCCTCGTCCTGTACGCCGTCAGCCCCCCGGCGACCGCGGCGTTCTACCGCACTCTCGGCCTTCAGCTGGAAGACGAGGAGCACGGCGAGGGGCCGGTGCATTTCGCCACCGAGCTGGGGCCGGTGCATTTCGCGATCTATCCTGCCCAGGCGCCAGGCCGGGCCACCGAGCGCCGCTCCGGCGGCAGCTCGTTCCCGGGCTTTTACGTTAAGTCCCTGGACCAGGTAACCGAGGCCCTCGCACGGGCCGGAGCACAGATGCTGAGCGGGCACCAGCAGATGCCCTGGGGCTGCCGGGTCGTGGCCGAAGACCCAGACGGCCGCGCAGTCGAGATCAACCAGCGGGGACACTGCCCCAGCTCATGACCAGCCCGGCCGTCAGACCGCAGGGATCACTCCTTCGGCGGTCAGGCCATTTCAAAGCTGAGCATTCCGGCGGACGCCTGGCAGAGGTTCACGGCGTCCCCGGGCTAGCCGTCTCCATCGATCTCAGGAACCACGGACGGGTCAAGCCCGTGGCTTCCGCGCTTGCGTGCACATGCCCCACCACACCCGGCATAGTCGCCGGCCTACTCACTGACCCGCGCACCGATAACGACACCGCGTGGGGAAACCTGGCAAATGACCGTATGGAGGCACAAAGCACATCCGGTCTTACGGCGGTCGCGTAACCCAGTCTCCCGCGCCCTACCGCGCGTGCCAGGCTCCAGAGTTTTCCCGCTCCGCCCCGGAAGGCGGCACCGCAGCAAGCAGCACCGCCCTCCGGGCCGGCTGCCGGGTTAGACGTTCCTGGCGTAGGCGCGGAAGGTGCGCACCGAGAGCGCCACGCAGATGACGGCGAGGACCAGCAGACCAACGCCGCGGACCGCGATCGCGGACCAGTCCGGACTGGCGGACAGGGCTGAGCGGCCCATCTGGACCTCCCAGTTGAGCGGGTTCCAGGCCGCGATGGCCTGCATCCAGCCGGGCAGGAAGGACGTCGGGATGAAGGCGCTCGACAGGAACATCAGCGGGAGCATGAAGAACGTGTACACCCCGATGATCGCCTCGCGGGCACGCAGCAGCATGCCGGTCATGTTGGACAGCGCCCCCCACAGCACGCCGACCTCGATTGCGGCGACAATCAGGACCACCATGCCGACGGCGCCGCCTGGGTAGCTGACACCGCCCGCGGCGCCGAGCCCGACGATGATCAGCGTCTGCACGGTGGTGCTGACGGCCTGCTCGGCGACCGAGGCGTTCATGATGCCCAGCCGGCTGGCCGGGGTGACGAGGAAACGGTTGAGCGTGCCCCGGTCGATCTCCTCGATCATCGACATGCCCGCCCACATGTTGCCTGACATCGCGTTCATCGCGACGACGCCCGGGATCAGGTAGGCCAGGTAAGAGCCCGGGAAGGTGAACCCAGGGATGTCGATGACCTTGTGGAACATCTCGCCAAAGAGGAACAGCCAGATCACTGGCTGGACCACGCCCATTGCCAGCACCACCGGCTGGCGAACCAGGGCCCGCAGCTTGCGGCCGGTGAGGTACCAGGTGTCGGGCACGACGGTGCTGCGCGCGGGAGCGAGCCGCATCGAGCCGGGAGCCAGCGTGGTGGTCATCGCCCCGCCCCCTCCGTCACCCGGATGGCGTCGCTGTACCGGCGGCCCGCGTAATGCAGGTACACCTCGTCCAGGGAATCGGCGCCGAGTTCCTGCTTGAGCCGTTGCGGGTCACCTTCGGCGACGACCCGGCCCGCGTCGACTACGGCGAGCCGGCTGGCCAGCCGGTCCGCCTCGTCGAGGTAGTGGGTGGTGAGCAGCACGGTCAGCAGGTCCGTGGTGGCGAGCGCGGTGATCTCATCCCACAGCGCGGCGCGCGACTCCGGGTCGAGCCCGGTGGTCGGCTCGTCGAGGAACAGCACCCGGGGCTGGTGCACGAGGCCCAGAGCGACGTCGAGGCGACGCTGCATGCCGCCGGAGTAGGTGCGCACGAACTGGCCGGCCGCGTCCGTCAGCTGGAAGCGCGCCAGCAGTTCGTCGGCACGGGCCTTCGCGGTCGCGCCCGGCATGCCGTAGAGGTGCCCCTGCAGGATCAGGTTCTCCCGGCCGGTGGCGCCGGGGTCAGCGCCTGAACGCTGCCCGACGACACCGATGACCCGGCGTGCCTGCGCGGGGGAGGCGATGACATCGACCCCCTCGACGATGGCGGTGCCCTCATCGGGCACGGCGAGGGTGGTGAGGATCTTGACGGTGGTCGACTTGCCCGCACCGTTCGGGCCGACGAGCGCGTAGATCGTTCCGGCCGGAACGCTAAGGTCAAGGCCGGCCAGCGCCCTGATGCGGGGCTTTTTGCCCGGCGCGGGATAGGTCTTGACGAGGCCGTGCGCCTCGATGGCGTAGCTCGGGGTGGTTCCCCCGGGAGGTGACTGCATGCTGGTAGCTCCTGTGTGACTGGTCGTGTGGGAGCAGTCCCGCAAGGAGGAGTCCGGTTATCATGTGGTTGGGCCTTGTAACCGGATGCCCGTCCTTGTGGCGGGACTGGTGGTGAGGTTGCGACCTCGGCCGGACGGTGTTGCAGCACCGCTGCGGCCGGGGTCGTGCTATGTCTGGCTGGTGTCGGCTGCGTCTCCTTCGTTCGTGTCCCATCCCTGCTTGGCCGCTGCGTCCAGGTCGAGGAACTCCTGGGGCAGCTCGCCGGTCTGGTGCATCCGCCGCCAGGCGTCAACGCCCGCGATCGTGCCCTCGACGATCTCGCTGATGAGCCCGCGGACCCAGCCCGCCTCGGCGATCCGCATCGCAAGCTGGTACTCGGCTTCGATCAGCAGCACCCGCGGCAGCCGCTTGGCCCACAGCTCAAGGTCCTTCTGCGCCTCGCTGTTCACCTCGTCCAGCTTCGCCAGCCGCCGTACCAGCAATTCCACTACTTCGTCGGGCGGCAGGATGCCGCCTTCTGACAGCGCGGCCGCGAAGGGGCTCTGCTCGTCTTCGGGGACGCTGAGCAGTTCGCGCAGCCAGTCCCTGAGCTCGGCCCAGCCCTGCTCGGTGATCTGGTAAGTGGTCCGCTCGGGCTGCCTGCCTTCACGTTCGGTCGCGACGACCTCGATGAACCCGTTCTTTTCCAGATTCGCCACCACGGTGTAGAGCGAACCCCAGTTGATCTTGATGGTCTTGTCCTTGCCGCGTGCCCGCAGCGTCTGCGCCATCTCGTACGGGTACATCGGCTGCTGCGCCAGCAGCGACAGCAACGCGAGCGCCAGCAGGTTGCCGACCTTCCGTCGCTTCGCCACCGCCGTTGCTCCTTCACTCGCCGACAAGTACTCGTACGCGAGTATAGACACATTCGGCGGTACAACTCAAGACCTATCGCAAGCACGGCGCCATCTCGCTCGCGCGCATCCTGAACCGGCAGGCCGCGCGCGAATGTTGCCGCGGACGGTCAGAGCTCGCGCTCGTACACGTACATGAGGGAACCTTCGCTGCCCGACCGGTTGCTGAAGCCAAGACTTTCGTACAGGCGGCGGGCTGCGTGGTCTGGCTCGTCGACGCCGATTTCCATGGTGTCCGCGCCTCGGTTACGGGCTTCGCGCAGGACCGCCTCCATGAGCGCCCGGCCCAGCCCGTGGCCGCGCCGGCCGGGGGTAACGTACAGCTCCGCCAGGTAGCTCTCCAGGCCGGCGCTCCAGATGGCCGGGCGCAAGCGCAGCACCGCCAGCCCGTCCGGGCCGTCGCCGGCCAGCAGGACAACCGTGTCGCCGCCGCCGAGGAGTTGCCGTATCCGTTTCGCCAGGACCGCTGGCGCGGGCGCAGGCTCATTGAATTCGCGGTTGAAGGCATGCAGCAACCGCCCGATTACCTCAGCGTCATCACTGCTGGCGAGGCGGACCGGTCTTGACACGAAACGCCAGACCGCGCTATCCGAAGAAGACTTCGGCTTCGGCGTAGCGGTCGGCCGGCACCAGCTTCAGCTCGCGGGTGGCCTCCTCCAGCGGGACACGGACGATCTGGGTGCCGCGCAGCGCCACCATCGTGCCGTACGCCTCGTCGTGGACCGCCTCGACCGCGTGCAGGCCGAAGCGGGTGGCCAGCACCCGGTCGAACGCGGTCGGGGTGCCGCCGCGCTGGACGTGGCCCAGCACCGTGCAACGGGCTTCCTTGCCCGTCCGCTTCTCGATCTCCTCGGCGAGGTACTGGCCGACGCCGCCGAGCCGGACGTGCCCGAAGGCGTCGAGCTGCCCCGACCGCAGCGACAGTTCCTCGTGCTGCGGGGCGGCGCCCTCGGCGACCACCACGATCGGAGCGTAGCGGGTCTGGAAGCGGTGCTCGACGTAGGTGATGACCTTGTCGAGGTCGAACGGGCGCTCCGGGATGAGAATGACGTTCGCGCCGCCGGCCAGCCCGGCGTGCAGCGCGATCCAGCCCGCGTGCCGCCCCATGACCTCGACGATGAGTGCCCGGTGGTGGCTTTCCGCGGTGGTGTGCAGGCGGTCGATCGCCTCCATCGCGATGTTCACCGCGGTATCGAAACCGAACGTGTAGTCGGTCGCCCCGAGGTCGTTGTCGATGGTCTTGGGCACGCCGACGACAGGAATGCCCTCGTCGTTCAGCCGGGCCGCGGCGCCGAGGGTGTCCTCGCCGCCGATCACTATCAGGGCGTCGACGCCGAGGCCGGACATGTTGTCCTTGATCCGCTCGACTCCGGACCGGCCGGGGCCGGTCTCCTTGAACGGGTTCGTCCGCGACGAGCCCAGGATGGTCCCGCCCCGGGGCAGGATGCCGCGCACCGCGGCCACGTCAAGCGGCACCGTGTCGGCCTCCAGCGGCCCGCGCCAGCCGTCACGGAAGCCAAGGAACTCGATCCCGTACTCCGAGATACCCCGCCGCACCACCGCGCGGATCACCGCGTTAAGACCCGGGCAGTCTCCGCCCCCGGTTAGGACTCCCACTCGCATAAGGCAAACACTAGCCCTCTTGGAGGCGCTTGCAACGGGACCCCGCGAACGTCGGCGCTGCAATCGATAACATCGACGGATCCGTGTCCGGCGAGTCGCCTTCCGTGTGCTCTTTCGCCTGCTGGGCGTAGATGTTGACGTACTCCTGGCCGGACAGTTTCGCGATCTCGGCCACGATCTCGTCGGTGACCGCGCGCAGCGCCTCGCGGTCGGTCTCCCGGCCGTAGTACCGGGAGAACTCCATCGGCTGGCCGAAGATGACGCCGGGGCGCACACTGAACCGCGGATGGCGCGAGCCCGGCGGCAGGAACTCGAACGTGCGCATCATCGCGCACGGCACGACTGGCGCCCGGGACTCCAGGGCCAGCCGGGCGACGCCGGTCCGGCCCCGGTAAAGGCGCCCGTCCGGTGAACGGGTCCCCTCCGGGTAGATGCCGAGTACGTTTCCCGCCGCGAGCACCCGCAGCCCCGACCGCAGCGCCCGCTCGCTCGCCTGCCCGCCGGTCCGGTCGATCGGGATCTGGCCGACGCCGCTGAAGAACGCGCGGCTCGCCAGGCCCTTGATGCCCCGGCCGGTGAAGTACTCGGCTTTGGCGAGGAACACCACCTTGCGCGGCAGCGGCAGCGGGCCGAAGAAATGGTCGGAGAACGACAGGTGGTTGCTCGCCAGGATGACCGGGCCGCGCCGCGGCATGTTGCGGCGGCCCTGCGACCAGGGCCGGAACACAATCCAGAGCGTGATGCCCAGGGTGTACTTAGCTAGCCAGTAGAACACGGATACATCGTCCCACGTCCTGCGAAAACTATGGGACGATGCAAGGGTGTCGTCTCAAACGCCGGAAACGGGTTCCGCTGGTACCGAGCCCTTCGCGGCCGACGGGGGCCCGGTAGGCGCGCTCGTGCTGCACGGATTCACTGGATCGCCGCGCACCGTGCGGCCCTGGGCGCAGCACCTGGCAGACGCCGGGCTGACCGTCCGGGCGCCGCTGCTGGCCGGTCATGGCGGCAGCTGGCAGCAGCTGTCGAAAACCGGCTGGACGGACTGGTACGCGTCCGCCGAGCAGGCCTTCACCGAGATCGCCGCCCGCTGCGAGCAGGTGTTCGTGACCGGCATCTCGATGGGCGGCTGCCTGGCGTTCCGGCTCGCGGAGACCAAGGGCGGCCAGGTCAGCGGCCTGGTGGTGGTGAACCCGTCGCTGACCGGGGACAACCTGCTGATCCCGTTCACGCCGGTGCTCAAGTACCTGATCCGGTCGATACCGTCCATCGGCGGCGACATCAAGAAGCCGGGCACGTCGGAAGGCGCGGCGAAAAGAACGCCGGTCGCGTCCGTCGCGACCATGCCGCGGATGTGGAAGACGACCAGGGCCGGACTGGGCTCGGTAACCCAGCCGGTGCTTGTCTACCGGTCAACCGTCGATCACGTGGTCGGACCCGCCAGCATGAAGGTTCTCACGGACGCGCTGCCAGCGGCGGAAGTGCGCCCGCTCGCGAACAGTTACCACGTCGCGACACTTGACAACGACGCCCCGGAAATCTTCGACGGCACCTTGGGGTTCATCACCAAGCACAGCGAGGCTGAGAAGCGGGTATAAAGGACGTCACTGTGGCTGACGGGGACGTGCCGGGCGGTACCGGCGCAGGCGGAAACGCGACAGGCGGAGACGGTGATGAGGCCGTCTGGCTCGACCTAGTCGCGCGATTTGGCGTGCCCGCGCCCGCGGACGAGGCGCCGCCCTGGCCGGACCGGGAAGACCTGGCAGGCCCGGTGCACGCGCTGCCGCCGCTGCCACCGACACCGGGCAGCCCGCCCGCCGTGCCCGAGGCGCTGCCGCGGGAGCCGCCGACCAACCCCACCGGGCTGCCCGGCCTGCCGGTGCTCGACGGCCCGCCCACCATGCCGGACCAGCCGGCCACCGGCCGGCACGCGTGGCCGGGGGTCGACGCCACGCCGGGCCCGCGGGACGTGCCCGCAGTGGACCACTCGGCCAACGATCACTTCATCCCGCCGGTGCCCCCGCCGCTGCCGCGGCTCGACCCGGTGACCAAGGGCGCCTGGCTGGCGCTATTCGGCGGGCCGCTCTACCTGCTCATCAGCACCGCTACCGGCGCCACCATCTCCGGGCTGGCCGCTTTCCTCGCCGTCGCCGCGTTCGTCGGCGGCTTCGTCATCCTGGTGCTCCGGATGGATAACGGTCGGCCACCCGACTCCGGATCCGATGACGACGGTGCTGTGGTCTGAGGAACCGGGCCCGGAAGGCTGCTGATCCTCTGCTGCCGCGGCGGCCCAGTGATCATGCGCGGCGGTCTCGCGGCCGGCCGGGTCAGCCCCACGGGATCCCGGCTGGGACGGGGCGGCCGGGCGCGGTGCCCCGGGCGGGCGCGCCGCGTCCCCGGGCCGCTGCGAGGCCCGCACCGCCGCGTCAAACAGGGAGAACGCGTCCCGGGTGAACCCAGCCAGGGTGTCGCCTACGCCGCCGAACTGGCCACCGAACGCGGGCGGCTGCCCGCCCGACTCCCGGTACCTGCGCGCGGCCCGGCAGATCGGGCACCACTGGCACTCGGGCGGCTCGTCGGTCAGCACCTCGGTCGTCGCGGTCTCCCAGACGTCGGCCTTCTTGCCGCCGCTGCCGCCGGCCCCGCCGATCGTGGACCTCACCCGGCCCGCTACATCGCGGCCGAGGCTGCGGGCGCCAGCCCGCATCAGCCAGCGCTGGAAATCACCGATGGGGTCGCTGCCCGGCTCAGTACTCATACACGCAGACTAACCGCCCGCGCGAGTTAAAGCTGCACGACGTACGGGACCCGGGTAGCCCGGAAATGCCCGACGTTGACGCACTCGGTGCGGCCCACCCGGACCCGGCGGGCGAGCGGGTTATGCACGTGGCCGAACAGGGCGTACCGGGGCTGGGTTTGGCGGATCAGCTCGAGCAGCGCGGTCGAGCCGGTCTCCATCCGGCGCGCCTGCACGTCGTACAGCAGCTCAGGGACGGCTGGCGGGATGTGCGTGCAGAGCACGTCCACCGGGCCGACCGCGTCCAGCTTGGCCGCGTAATCGGACGGCGGCACCTCGTTCGGTGTGCGGTAGGGGGAGATCAGCCCGGCGCCGACGAAGCCGAACGTGACTCCCCCGACCACCGCGCGACCGCCGTCGATCACCTGGTGCCCCGGTTTGCGGTACGAGTCCCACAGCTGCGGGACGTCCACGTTGCCGTAGGTGAGGTAAGCGGGCTCGGCGAGCGCGCCGAACAGGGCGGTGTACTGCTTCCCGATCGCCTCCTGGGTCAGGGTGCGCAGGTCGGTGCCGCGCGCGGCCGTCAGCCGGGCCGCGATCCCCGCCGTCAGCTGCCTGGCCTCGTCGAACCGGCGCGCGGTACGCAGGTCGATGTACTCCCGGGCGTTCTCGGCCCCGTAAAGCTCGGCGAAGATGCCCTGGGTATGGTCCGCGTAATCGAGGAACAAGAGCATGTCGCCCAGGCAGATCAGCGCGTCGGCGCCGTCGCCCGCGGTGGCGAGCGCATCGGCGGCACCGTGCACGTCACTTACTACGTGGACCCTCATGAGATAAAACATAGACTCGGGTCGCGGACGTTTTCATCCTGCCGATCCCTGGCCAGTCCCACCGCGGCGACTAAGGCAGGATGAACAGCGGTTCGTAGAGATCGGAGAGAGGTCCTTGCGCGAGTTCAGCATTCCCGCCCTGGCGGAGATCCCGGCGTCGTCGAACGCGGCCGACATCGTGACCCGCCGCGCCGCGGAGCAGCCCCAGTCCGTCATGCTGCGCCGCAAGTCGGCGGGCGGCAGCTGGGCGGACGTCACCGCTGTCCAGTTCAGGGACGAGGTGCACGCGCTGGCCCGGGGATTCATCGCGGCTGGCATCAACCAGGGCGACCGGGTGGCGCTCATGTCGCACACCCGGTACGAGTGGACGCTGATCGACTACGCGCTGTGGACGGCCGGCGCGGTCGTGGTGCCGATCTACGAGACCTCGTCGGCCGAGCAGGCCGAGTGGATCCTGGCCAACTCCGAGGCGCGCGCGGTCATCGCCGAGAACGACGCGTTCGCCGCGCTGATCACGCAGGCGCGGGACCGGCTGCCCGCACTCGAGCACCTGTGGCTGCTCGAGACCGACCTGCCCGCGCTGACCACCGCGGGCGCCGATGTGCCGGCCGAGACGGTCACCGAGCGCGCCCGCTCGCGCAGCGCCGCGGACATCGCTACGGTCATCTACACCTCGGGCACCACCGGGCGTCCCAAGGGCTGCGAACTGACCCACGAGAACCTGCTCGCGGCGGTCAGAAACGCGTTCATGGGGCCGCTGGCCTCGATCCACGCGTCCGGCACGGCGTCGACGCTGCTGTTCTTGCCGCTGGCGCACGTCTTCGCCCGGGTCATCGAGGTCGGCACGCTCGAGGCGGGTATCGTCCTCGGGCACTGCGAGAACATGGACAACCTGCTGCCTGACCTGGGGTCGTTCCAGCCGACGTTCGTGCTGGCGGTGCCGCGCGTGTTCGAGAAGGTCTACAACGGCGCCGAGGCCAGGGCCGTTGGTGACGGCCGGGGCAAGATCTTCGCCCGCGCCGCTCAAACCGCCGTCGCCTACAGCGAGTCACTCGACTCCCCCGGTGGTGCTGGCCTGCGGCTGCGGGCCGAGCACGCGCTGTTCGACCGGCTCGTCTACGGCAAGCTCCGGGCCGCGCTCGGCGGCCGGGCCCAGTGGGCGATCTCCGGTGGCGCCGCCCTCGCACCGCGGCTTGGGCACTTCTTCCGCGGCGTCGGGGTGTCCATTCTCGAGGGATACGGGCTGACCGAGACCACCGCGCCGGTATCAGTGAACCGGCCCGACCGGCAGAAGATCGGCTCGGTCGGCCAGCCGCTGCCCGGTGTTGCCGTGCGGATCGCCGAGGACGGCGAGGTGCTGGTCACCGGCAAGTCCATCTTCCCCGGCTACTGGCACGACGAGGCGGCGACCAAGGAGGCATTCACCGACGGCTGGTACGCCACCGGGGACATCGGCGAGCTTGACGACACGGGCTTCCTGACCATTACCGGCCGGAAGAAGGAAATGATCGTCACCGCGGGCGGCAAGAACGTCGCCCCGGCGGTGCTCGAGGACCGGCTGCGGATGCACTCGCTGATCTCCCAGTGCATGGTGGTTGGTGACGGTCGGCCGTTCGTCGGGGTGCTGATCACGCTCGACCCAGAGACGTTCGGACCGTGGAAGGCGCGGCACGGCAAGCCCGCCAATGCCACCGCGACCGACCTGCGGCACGACCCGGACCTGAACGCGGAGATCCAGGCGGCCGTGGACGACGCGAACAAGGCGGTCTCCCGGGCGGAGTCGATCAGGAAGTTCCGGCTGCTCGACGGGGACTTCACCCAGGAGCAGGGGCACCTGTCGGCCAAGCTCGGCATCAAGCGCAACGTGCTGGCGAAGGAGTTCGCCAGCGACATCGAGGCCCTGTACACGAAGGACTAGGCCCGCCCGGCACCACCACCACGCGGGGCGGCGCGGTTTCAGCGCCGCCACTACCAGCACCACCGGGCCCTGAGCCGCCACCACCACGCGGGGGGCGCCGCGTTTTTTGCGGTGTCCTCCCGTCAGGGAGCGATGGGGGCGAGGCCCCCCATGACCGGGGGGCGCAGGGGGGTCGTCCCCCCGCAGGCAGTTCAGCCGATCAGGCTGCGCAGCTTGGTGGCGGTCAGGTCCCAGTTCCAGTCGCGTTCCACCCAGGCGCGGCCCTTGTCCCCCATCGCCTTCGCGCTCGCCGGGTCGGCCAGCAGCGTCACCAGGCGGTCGGCCAGGGCCGCGGTGTCCCGGCCGCCGACCACGTAGCCGGTCTCTCCGTTCAGGATCGCGTCCGGGGCACCGCCGGAGTCGCCGCCGACGACCGGCAGTCCGGTGGCGGACGCCTCCAGGTAGACGATGCCGAGGCCTTCCACGTCAAGGCCGCCCCGCCGGGTCCGGCAGGGCATGGAGAAGACGTCACCCGCGGCGTAGTGAGCGGGCAGTTCCTGCTGCGGGACCGGACCGGTGAAACGGACCGAGGAAGCCACCCCGGTCTGCTCGGCCAGCTGGCGCAGGGTCGCCGCGTACGGCCCGCTGCCGACGATCAGCAGGACAGCGCCGGGGATCTGGCGGATGACCTCCGGCCAGGCGCGCAGCAGCGTGTCCTGGCCCTTGCGCGCGACCAGGCGGGAGACGCAGACGACGACCGGACGGTCAGCCAGGCCGTAGCGGTCCCTGATGACCTGCCGGGCGGCGGGGTCGGGCCGGAAGGTGCCCGCGTCGACGCCGGGATGCAACCGGGCCATCCGGGCGGCGGCGGACGGGGTGAGCGCGGCGGCGAGACGAACCCTGAAGTACTCACCCAGGTAGGTCATGACGTCGGTCCGCTCGCCGATCTGGCGCAGCAGCTGCCGGGCGACCGGCAGCGCGGCCCAGCCCGCCTCGTGGCCGTGGGTGATCGCGATCGCCCGCTGGGCCCCGGCGGTGCGCAGCACCGGCGTGATCAGTCCCAGCGGGGCGGAGGCGCCGAACAGCACCACCTCGGCCTGCCGCGACCGCACCAGGGCGGCGGCGCGGCGCCGGACGTCCGGGCCGCCGATCATGAGCGAGGTCGGGTGGCGGACCACCTCGAACGGCGCGGCGGCGTCGAAGGCGGCATCGCCGTCCCACTTGGGGGCGTAGACGGTGAGCTGTCCCGGGTCGAGCCGGCGGGCAAGTTCGTAAACGAAGGACTGGATGCCGCCCTGCCGGGGCGGAAAGTCGTTGGTCACGATCAGCGTGCGTCGCATATCGCCTGCCAGTGTAGGCGGGCCGGGGTGACCAGCGCGGGCACGGGGCCGGCCGCACCGGGCGTCCGGCCGGAAGCCCGGCGGCTAGGGCCGGGCCGCGCCGTCGAAGCTGCCGGAGTACCAGGAGGTGCTCATCGCCAGCTCGCGGACCGGTTCGCCTTCGGTCGGCGCGTCGATGATCATGCCGCCGCCGACGTACATGGCGACATGCCCGATCCCGTTGTAGTAGAGCAGGTCACCCGGCTGCAGGTCGGACTCGGCAACGTGCGGCAGGGCCGCCCACTGCTCGTAGGTGTCCCGCGGGATGGTGATGCCCGCCGCCGCCCAGGCCGCCATAACCAGGCCCGAACAGTCGAATCCGACGCTGCAGGGGCCGGTGGAGCCGTAGCTGTAAGGGCAGCCGAGTTGCTTGAAGACAAAGGCAACGGCGGTGTCCGCCTGGGACCCGGTCGGACCGCTGTACTGGGCGCTGGTGGTGCCGCCGCCGCTGTTCACGGTCCCCTGCTGCACCGCCGCCAGCTGCGTGGTGGTCAGCGAGCCGAGGATCTCCTTCTGCTTGGACAGCAGGGTCGCGATGTGGTCCTTGGCGCTCTGTCGCTGGGCCGCGAGCTGGGCGATGCCCGCCTCGGTGTGCTGCTGCTCCTGCTGGACCGAGACAAGCTGGGTCGCGTCGGCGAGGAAGCCCTGGGTTTCCAGGTCGCGGGTGTCGGTGATCTGCAAGACGATGGACGCCTCGGCCAGCACCTGACTGGGGTCGGCCGAGGTCAGCAGGCCCGCCAGCGAGGTCGAGTCCGAATCTTCGTAGGACCCGTCGGCGATCTGCACGACCAGCTTGCGCGCCGCGTTGTAGTGCGCGTTGTCCGCCGCCAGCTGGGCACTCACCCGCTTCAGCTGCGCCTTAGCCGCGCTGAGCTGCTGCTCCACCTGGTCGTACTGCTGGTTCGCCTTGTCGAACTGCCCGGTCAGGCTATTGATGGTGGCTTGCACCGAGCTGATGCTCGGCTGCGGCTGCGCGCCGGCTACCTGCGTGACCGCCACGGTAAGGCCGCCCGCCAGCAGCAGCGCGGTGCCCAGCACCGCCGCACGCCGGGTCTTGCCCGGGCGGATGCCCCATGGGGTGCGCGGCCTAAGTCCCATGTCTCCTCGCCCTGTCGCAACCGGACAACGCTCGTCACGCTATTGAGTTATTTGCCTGGATATAACAAGGTTCCGGCAATCGTGATCATCAGGTGACCGGCCTGGCGGCGACGGCGCACGGGCCGTCACCAGTCGAGCGTGCGCGGTGAGATCCCGGCTTACGAGGCGCGCGCGAGCCGGGGGGCGTAGCGCAGCGGCGGGATCAGCCCCGCGTTGGCGAGCACGGTCAGCGCCCGGATCTCGGCCGGGTCGAGGTTCTGGTACTCCGCCCCGAGCAGGGTGGTCGCGGCGCAGTCGGCGCAGCCAGCTCCGGGTGCCTGGCAGCTGCGGCAGTCGATGATCATGGTTCCCTGTCCTCCTGGCCTTGCGTTGCCGTTTACCGGTATGCGTTACCGGCTTGCGTGGCTGACACTAGAGGCTGCCTCCGACATTCGAGCGGACGTTCGGACCCAAGCGGACCGGACGGCGCGGGTGGCCCGCGCCCGCGCGGTGCGGGCGCGGGCCGCGCGGGACCGGGCCCGAGGGCGCGCCTGGGGCTAAATGTCAGTAGCCCGTCCTACCGTGGTGACATGGCTGACGTCGCTGTCCCCGTTTCCGGCATCCGGTCCGCCGCGCTGGCCGACCTGGAGTTCACGGTCGTGGACGTGGAGACGACCGGGTGGGCACCGGACGAGGCCGGCATCACCGAGATCGGCGCGGTCCGGGTGCGCGGCGGCGAGGTAACCGCCGAGTTCAGCTCGCTCGTCAATCCGGGAACCCCGGTTCCGCCGGCCATCACCGACCTGACCGGCATCAGCGACCAGATGCTCACCAGCGCCCCGCCGGTCGCCGCCGTGCTGCCCGGTCTGCTCGCGTTCGCCGAAGGCAGCGTCCTCGCCGCCCACAACGCGCCCTTCGACCTGCGGTTCCTTACCGCCGCGTGCGCGGGCATGGGATGCGACTGGCCTGGCTTCGAGGTACTGGACACCGTGCGGCTCGCCCGGCACCTGATGGCCACCCCGCAGGAGGTGCCTGACCGGAAGCTGGCCACCCTCGCCAGCTTCTTCGGCACGCCGGTGCGGCCGTCGCACCGTGCGCTTGACGACGCACGGGCCACTGCGTCGGTGCTCGGGCAGCTGCTGGCCCGGCTGGCCGACCGGGAAGGGATCACTACCCTTGACGGTCTCAACGCCTGGCTCGCCGCCCGCGACGCCGCGGAACTGCGCCGCCTGGCGGCGGCGGGCGACGCGGGCGCGCGTTCCCGTACCGGAACCGCCGGGCGGCGCCCGGCTCGCCTGCTCGCCCGGGTGCGGCAGGCGCTGGGCCGCCTGACCGGCGGCCGGCCGTCCAGGAACGGCCGGCGCTAGCAGCGGCCTGGGTCCGGGAGCCGGGCCGGGGCAGGCTCTGCCAGCAGCGCCCGGGCAGCGCGGCGATAGGGTGGCCGCGACGTTCCGCTCAGCACCGTTCAGGGAGGCAGCCCGTGATCACCGCCATCGTCTTGATCAAGGCCGAGATTCACCGCATCCCGGAGGTCGCCGAGACCATCGCCCAGCTGCCGGCGGTCAGCGAGGTGTACTCGATCACCGGGGATCATGATCTGGTGGCGATCGTCCGGGTGCGCGCCCATGACGAGCTGGCGGACGTCATCCCCGGCGCGCTCAACAAGGTGGACGGCGTGACCGCGTCGCAGACCCACATCGCGTTCCGCACCTACTCCCGGCACGACCTCGAGGCCGCCTTCTCGATCGGCCTGGCGGACACCTGATCACCCGCCGGTATCTCGGCCGGAGTACCCGGCTAGCGGCGCCTCGGCCGGAGTACCCGGCTCGCGGCGCCTCGGCCGGAGTGCCCGGCTCGCGGCGCCTCGGCCGGGCGCCTGACCGCACGGCCCTGACCCCGGCGCCGCACGCGCCCGGGGCCCCGTCATTAACGGTAAATCCCGGTCCTTCGGTAAACATCGGTCGTGAG
>Ga0302314_10009800_pt1 | contig 16884 bp, 13 predicted proteins | sample III_Palsa_N2_3_FD_200533 | JGI IMG/M metagenome (GOLD analysis project Ga0302314, IMG submission 200533) | Peat permafrost microbial communities from Stordalen Mire near Abisko, Sweden - III_Palsa_N2_3 | ecosystem: Environmental > Terrestrial > Soil > Palsa > Peat permafrost | place: Sweden...
GGATCCGATCCCGGGAGGGTCGGTGCCGATCCCGGACGCCTGGGATCGGATCCCGGACGCCTGGGTGCCGATCCCCCCCCATTGCCCGCCGATCCCCCGTCACCCCCGACCCGAGGCCGCCTTCTGCCGCTTCAAGTCGACCGCGCGCCAGAGGTACCAGCTGGCCACTGTGCGGAACGGGCGCCACTTTTCCCCGATGCGCATCAGCTCCCTGGGCGACGGCATCTCGCGCTTGCCGTAGGCGAGCTGGAATCCCTTTCGCACGCCGTAGTCGTCCACCGGCAAGACGTCCGGCCGGCCCAGACGAAAGATGAGCAGCATCTCCACCGTCCACCGGCCGATGCCGCGCACCTGGATCAGGCGCTCGACGATGGCGTCGTCGTCGAGCGCGTGGAGGGCGCGGATGGCCGGCACCGTTCCGTCGAGCGTCTTCGCCGCCAGGTCGCGCAGCGCGAGCACCTTGCCGCGCGAGAGGCCGGCGCCGCGCAAGGCTTCGTCGGCGTGGGCCAGCAGCGGCTCCGGGCGCACGCGCTTCCGAGGGAAGAGCGCGCGAAGGCGTCCGTGGATGGTGGCCGCGGCTTTCCCGGTGAGCTGCTGGTAGACGATGGATTCGGCGAGCGCCTCGAAGGTGCTCTGCGTCGCGGCCAGGCGGATTCGCGGGGGCCCGACCTGGGCGATGAGCCGCGCCAGGCGAGCGTCGCTCTGCGTGAGGTGCTCGGCCGCGGCGCGCAGATCGAGCGGCGGCGCGGGCTCGGTGAGAGAAGCGGGCAGCGTCACCCCTTCCAGGGCCAGCATGCGCCGCTTGGTCGCCACCCCGCCGTACGCCGAGAATCCCCCCGCGCCCCCTTTCGCCGCGAGCACGCGGTGGCAGGGCACCAGGATGGCGAAGGGGTTCCTGCCCACCGCCTGGCCCACCGCCCGCGCCGCGTCCGGCGAACCGATGCGCGCCGCCAGCTCGCCGTAGCCCACGGTTTCCCCCGGCCTCACCCGCCGCAGAGCGTCGTACACGCGCCGATGGAAGAGCGGGACCCCGGCGTAGTCGAGCTCCACCCCGTCGAGCGGATCCGGCGTGCCCGCCAGGTGCGCCGCGATGGCCTCGACGATGCGCCGCGCGTCGCCGTCCGCTGGCAGCTCGCGCGCGTCGGGGTGGCGCCGCCGGATCTTCGCCCGCGTCGCTTCGTCGTCGGCCTCGGGGAGCTCTACGCCGGCCACACCGCGCGCCGTCCAGGCCATGGCGCAGCGGCCGAGGGCGGTCTCGAACAACGCGAACGAAGGGGGGCTCACCCGCCGGAGCATAGGGCCTCCCGAAGGTGGGCGGGCGCGCGTATCCTGGCCGGCATGCTCACCCTGCACCTTGTCCGTCATGGCGACACCATGCAGGCGGCGGACGGGTACTTTGCCGGCGACATCGACCCTCCCCTCACCGATCACGGTCACGCCCAGGCCGAAGCGGTGGGACGCGTCGCGGCGCGCCTGGATCTCGAGGCCATCTACGTGAGCCCCAAGCTGCGCGCGCGGCAGACCTCGGAGCCCATCGTGCGGGCTTGCGGCATCGAGCCCATCATCGAGGACGGTCTGCGCGAGATCGCCTACGGCGCCTGGGAGGGCCGGAAGGAGAGCGAGATCAAGGCGAGCGATCCCGACATGTACAACGCGTGGACGCTGGACCCCGCGCTGGTGGCCCCGCCCGGCGGGGAGAGCGCCTTCGCCATCGCGGCCCGGGCGCTGCCGTGTCTGGTGCGCGCGCGGCGCGAGCACCCGAGTGGCCACGTGATGTTCGTCAGCCACAAGGCCACCATTCGCATCATCGTCTGCGCGCTGCTGGGGGTTCCTCTGGGTCGCTTCCGCGACCGCGTGGCGTGCCCGCCCGCCTCGTTGACCACCTTCGAGTTCGGCGAGCGAGGAGCCATGCTCATGCGCCTGGCCGATGTGAGTCATCTGGGGTAACGAAGGGCGACGCGATCCTTCCCCCACGTAGGATCTCCCCCCGCCGGAATGAAGCGCGCCTCCGCGCGGTTTCTCTCAGAGGAGGGCGAGCTGGCTTTGCATCCAAGTTTCCCGAGAGCGTGATGAGCATCGTACCGTCTGGCTGGGGGCGTCGAAGGGGGAGCGTGATGGCGGGCATGACCGCGGTTTCCCTGGCGGTCACGCTGCCTCTCTCCCTCGTGCATTCGCGTCACGCTTCGGCGGGAGCGCTGGTCAGCGTGCACGAGCGAACCAGCGTGCTCGACGCGCTGCGTACGCCCGGCCTGGGTATCGTGCGCGCCGCCGATCCTTCGGGCGACGCCGCCCGCCTGGCCGTGGACGGTCGCGACGACACCGCATGGACCGGGCGTCCGGGGGAGGTCCGCTGGAAGTGGTCGGCCGCGTTCGCCGAGCCGGTGCACGTGGGCCTGGTGCGCGCGCGCTTCGGGGCGTCACCGACCAGCGGCGTGCCCACCGCCTTCCACTGGGAGGCGCGGCCGGTCGAGCCGGGAGCCGCGTCGTGCACCTCGCTGGAGCCGACCAGCGACGACGGATGGGTGGCACTCGACGCGACCGCGCAGTCGTCCGGTCCCGGCGCCGAGCTCCTGGCCCAGCCCACCCGCCGATCCTGGTTCGTCGACGCGGATGCCTGCGGTCTGCGCCTGGTCATCGACCGGACCAACGCCGGTCCCCCGGTGGTGCGCGAGGTGCAAGCCATCGAGGGGGCGCGCGACGTGCTGCGCGGCGGCGAGGCCAGCGACGACGGCGCGTACCCCGGCTTCGACGCGGCCGGCGCCATCGACGGGACCTACGCCGGTCGCTGGGTCGGTGCGCCCGGCAGGTCGCGCTGGACGCTGCGCGTCGACCTGGCCGAGCCCGAGCCCATCGATCGCGTTCGCCTGGTGCTGGGGTTCGACGCCACCAGCGTCCCGCGCCCCGGGTCCGGCCGCGGCTACGCCATGGCCTGGGCGCCCCTCCACTATTTGCTGGAGGCCAGCGAGGACGGCAAGCGCTTCTTCGCCGTGGCCACCGAGCCGCTGCGACCGGACGGCTCGCTCCTCCCGCTGCGACGCCGCCTGGTCACTCTGCCGGAGTCGCGCACCGTGCGTTCGCTGCGTCTGGTGATGGTCGGCGCCACGGGGGCGAGCGGCCTGCCGGAAGCGGGCGCCGCGCCGGTGGTGCGAGAGCTGGCCGCCTACCGCACCGACGATCCACGGCCCATCCTCGCGGCCCCCTGGCTGCTCAGCGTCAACGCCAACCCCTCGGCCGAGTCGCATCTCACGCCGGGGGGCGAGATCACCAACGACGCGTACTGGGCGAAGTTCCTGCAGCGTCGCTTTGCCACCTTCCTCCCGGCGCTCCACTCCGACGATCGCTTCGATCGCTCGCTCGGGCCGCACGGCGAGGCCCTGGACGCGGCGCCGAGCGACGAGGCGGGCCAAGTGCTGGAGGCCATCGAGGGCGACGATCCGCAGCTCGACGCGCAGCTCCTGTCGCAGAGCAGCCCGCCCCCCATCGCCGTGCTCAGCGGATCGGACGACTGGGACTACGCCGCCGAGACCGGCCCCGACCCCGCGCATCCCCGGCGCTGGCACTGGGACCCCCTTCGTGACGCGCGCGCAGGCGGCATGGGGCAGCTCGCGCCCGCCGTACGGCAGCGCGTGGCGCCGTTTCTCGGCTTCTGCGGGGGCGCGCAGATCCTCGGGCTGCTGGAGGCGCGGCGCGGCGACGGCACGTCTTTCGAGGAGGACCGTCGCATCATCGACGGCGTCCTCCGTCGCATCAACGGTCCGCGCATCCGCGGCTTCGCCACGCCCGTGGACGTCGAGCGCGCCTGGCCGGGCGACCCGCACCCGCCGCGCGCGCAGATCCAGTTCGTGCCGGGCGATCTGCTCTTCGCCGACATCTCCGGCGCGCGGCGGCGCTCGACCACGCAGGCGCTCCCGGAGTCTCATGCCGACGCCGTGCGGGCCGACGCCTTTCTCGCCGGGGCTCCGCTGCAGCGCTTCGAGGTGCTCGCCAGCAGCTCCTTCTGCGGCCCCGACGTGGTAGCCGCCAGCACGCGCGACGGCATCTTCCCCAACCCCGGTGGCCCGGGCTGGTGCGACACCGTCCCCGAGGCCTTCCGTTCGCGTGACCGGGCGTGGCCCATCATCGGCGCGCAGTTTCATGCCGAGCAGAAGGACTTCGCCACCCCCGGCCCCGGCGATCCCCCCGAATCGGTGGCGGACGCGCGCCTCTTCCTGGTGTCCGCCTACGAAGAGATGGTCGACGCCTACGTGAAGCTCGCACCGTAGCGCGGTCGCGCGGTCGCAAACGTGGGTGGTAGCCTGCGCGCCATGGATGCCCACGAGCTGAAGGACCTCTTCGAGAAGCACGGCGTTCGGCGCGTGAAGGTCGGCGGAACCGACGTGGACGGCGTTCTTCGCGGCAAGTACCTGGAGCTCGACAAGTTCTGGGGCGCCCTCGAGGAGCCCATCGGCTTCTGCGACGTGATCTTCGGCTGGGACGCCGCCGACGCGCTCTACGACAACGCCCGCGGCACCGGCTGGCACACCGGCTACCCCGACACCCGCGCCCGGATCGACCCCTCGACCTTCCGCGTGCTGCCCTGGGAGCCGGACACCGCGGCCTTCTTGCTCGACTTCCTCGACGACGACGGCGCACCCCACCCCGCCTGCCCGCGGGGCCTGCTCCAGCGCGTCATCGCCCGCGCTCGCGCTCTCGGCTACGAGCCGTTCTTCGGCTCGGAGTTCGAGTTCTTCGTCTTCAAGGAGACCGCCGCGTCCCTCTCCGCCAAGGGCTTCCGCGACCTCGTGCCGGTCTCGCCCGGGATGTTCGGCTACTCGTGGGTGCGCTCCAGCCAGAACGCCGACCTCTGCCACGCCATCCTCGACGACATGGACCGCTTCGGCATCCCCATCGAAGGCCTGCACACCGAGACTGGACCGGGCGTCTACGAAGTCGCCATCCGCTACGACGAGGGACTGCGCGCGGCGGACAAGGCGGCGCTCTTCAAGACGGCGATGAAGCAGGTCGCCTTCCGCCTCGGCTACACGGTGACCTTCATGGCCAAGTGGAACCACGATCTTCCGGGGTCGAGCGGCCACGTGCACCAGTCGCTCTGGACGGTCGGGGGCGGCAGCGGCAAACCGCGGAGGAACGCTTTCCACGACGCCTCGCAGGCGAACGGGCTGAGCGCCGTCGCCCGGCACTATCTCGGCGGCCAGATCGCCCTCATGCCGGAGATGACCGCCCTGGTCTCGCCCACCATCAATAGCTATAAGCGCTACGTGCCGGGGGTGTGGGCTCCGCTCAACGCCAGCTGGGGCGTCGAGAACCGCACCTGCTCCATCCGCGCCATCGCCGGAGGCGCCAAGGCGACGCGCCTCGAATACCGGCAGACCGCCGCCGACATGAATCCGTACGTCGCCATGGCGGCGACCCTGGCCGCGGGCCTGTGGGGCATCGAGCACGCGCAGGAGCCGCCGCTGCCGGTGGAGGGGGACGCCTCCCGGCGGGACGACCTGGCCCCGCTGCCGCGCACCCTGCGCGAGGCCACCGACCTCCTTTCCAAGAGCGATCGCGCCCGGGCCATCCTCGGCGAGGCCTTCGTCGACCACTACGTGCGCACGCGCGACTGGGAGTGCCGGCAATACGAACGCGCCGTCACCGACTGGGAGCTGCGCCGCTACTTCGAAGTGATCTAGCCCGGATTATTCACCACCGCAGGAGACATGGCGTGAGTCCGAAGGTGATTTTCGGGCAGATCGGCGTTGGGCGCGCGGAGCAAGACTTGCCGTCTTGCGAGCACGACCGACGTCGAGATGCCCGGAAAGCGCCGAGGAATCGCGCCATGCCCGACAAGGTCGTGAATAATCCGGGCTAGGAGACTGTCGGTCAAAGCCAGGCGCCGCCCTCGTGCTACGCCTTTCGTCATGAGTGGCTCCGTCGTCACCTGGGCGTTTCCCACCACCATCGTCTTCGGGGCCGGCGCGGTGCGCGGCGTGGCCGAGCACGTGAAGCGCATCGGCGCCGGACGCGCGCTGGTGGTGTGCGACGCCGGCGTCGCCAAGGTGGGCATCGCCGAGCGGGTGCGCGCGCTGCTCGAGGAAGGCGGTGTCGCCGCGGCGGTCTTTGCCGACGTCGATCCCAACCCGGTGGAGAAGAACGTGGTCGACGGCGTGGCGGCGTATCTGGCGCACCGCGCCGAGGCCATCGTGGCCGTGGGCGGAGGCTCGCCGCTCGACGCCGGGAAGCTCATCGCGCTGAAGGTCACCCACCCGCGTCCGCTCGTCGACTACGACGACGCGACGGGCGGCGACCGCTTCATCGGCGCCGACGTTCCGCCCATCGTGACCATTCCCACCACCGCCGGCACCGGCAGCGAGGTCGGCCGCTCCGGCGTTTTGACCCTGGCCGCCACCGGCAGGAAGACCGTGATCTTCAGCCCGCACCTCTTGGCCCGGGTGGCGCTGCTCGATCCCGAGCTCACGCGCTCCATGCCGGCGCGCGTCACCGCGGCGACGGGGTTCGACGCGCTGACGCACTGCCTGGAAGCGTACTGCTCGCTCGGTGACCACCCCATGGCGGACGCCATCGCCCTCGGCGGCCTGGAGCTCTGCGCGCAATCGCTGGCCCGCGCGGTGGAGCAGGGCGACGACCTGGAAGCGCGCGGCGACATGATGAAGGCGGCGATGATGGGCGCGGTGGCCTTCCAGAAAGGGCTCGGCGCCTGCCACTCCCTGGCCCACCCGCTCTCCAGCGAGAAAGGGCTTCACCACGGTCTGGCCAACGCGCTGTGCCTGCCCGCGGTGGTGGACTTCAACGAGCCGGTGGTCGGCGCCAAGCTCGATCGCATCCGCGGCATCCTCGACGCCCGGGCCGGCAGCTGCGGCGAAGCGCTCCGCTCGCTGCGCGCGCGACTGGGCCTCCCCGGGGGACTGCGTGCCGAGGGCGTCCGCGAGGCCGACATCCCCCGCCTCGCCGACAAGGCCTTCGAGGACGCATGCCACCGCTCGAACCCCCGCGTGGTCACCCGCGACGATCTGGCCGCCCTTTACCTCGCGTCGATGTAGGGCGTGTGGATCACACGCCACGTCCTCCCGATGGTCGGACAGGGCGTGTGGATCACACGCCACGTCCTCCCGATGGTCGGCTAAGACGCCGTGCCGGTCAGAAGGCGTCGGGCTCGTCGGCGGGGGTGGTGGCGCCGGTCGCGTCGTAGAAGTAGCGGAGAGTGAGGACCCCCAGCGTCTCCGAGTGGGCGCCGATGAGGTCGTGCCGCACCCCGAGTTCGACGCCCCAGCGCGGGTCGATGTAGCCGAGCCCCAGCGACGCGGCGTGGATCTGCGTCCCTTCGTCGTACCGCCAGCCTGCGCGGAGCGCGTAGTGGTCGGAGAGGAAGACCTCGCCGCCGGCCATGACGCGGCTGCGTGTGCTGGCGAAGGTGGTGAAGTCGAGCATGCCGTCGACCTCGAGGGCAAACTCCGGCGTCAGGTAGCCGAGCCCCGCGGCCGCCGTCGTCGGCGCCAGCGACGTCCCGGGGTTGGTCAGGTTGTGACCGACCACGGAGAGGTGCAGGCCCTCCAGCGTCGCCGTCGCCCCGACGTCGAAGGTGATGGCGTCGTAGATGGCCGAGCCCGAGGTCCCGTCCGAGGCCAAGCTCGGCCCGAACGGTCCCGCCGAGATGGCCTGTTCGACCCGCAGCCAGCGCCCCGTTGCGCCGATGGAGAAGTGGTCGCCCAGCGGGAAGGCCAGCCCGGCGCGAATGTCGGTCCAGACGCGGTGCATGCCGCTGGGGTCGAACTCGCTCCAGGTGGCCGCCGCGCCTCCCGAGACGTGGCCGCTGTTGATGATCGAGTCGACGATGGCAAGACCCACGGTCTCGCGCTGGGACTCCGGGGAGTAGGCTCCCACCGCTTCCAGATGATAGACGCGCGCCAGCGCCATGTTCGCCGGGTTCAGGTAGAGGGCGGTGGTCGACACCCCCAGGGCGTTCAGCGCTCCCCCCATACCCACTGCACGCGCGTTCGGAATCTCGCCGAGGTCGTACGCTTGCTCGGGCGAGGTCGTCATCCGATCGGCCCGCGCGATGCCGGGGAGGGCCACGCTCGCCGTCCCGGCCGCCGCGCAGGCCAGACCAAGGGGGACGAGCCGGTGCCGCCGAGTCACGCGGCGGACCCTAACAGCGCGCGCGACAGGCGACGAGTTTTCCGCCGGTCACGGCCCCGACACCACGCGTTCACCGGTCCGCAGCGGGAAAGAAGCCAGATCGTCGACTCTTGACACGAAGATTCAGCCAAAAAGCCACACCACCGCAGGCGGACGCGTCCCCCTGTGAGACGGATTCGAAAGGCATGACGGCCACTTCCCCGCCCGCCCGCCCGTTGCAGCCGTGGACGCTCCCCCGCGAACGGCATTTCACGGGTGGAGTACAAGAAATAAAGAGCAGTTATTCTGGTCACTTAAACGCAAACGAAACGAAGAGCATGGACGCCCGGCGAGAGCCGGTGATAGCTCCTTCAACGTCGCTTCGGACCGGTGCGCGTCGCCCTCACGAGCCCAACAGTGTCCATGAGCTCTCGAGGGGTCCCGCTCGGCCTGGGAGACCGATGGTGACGGAATCAGGTAACCACGTCGTGTCCCCTCCCCTCAGCCATGGACAGGAGGACCCTGCGCTGCTCTTGTCCCCACCCTGTGGATAACTTGTGGTGTAAGTCGCGGCAGATGTCGGGCTGGAGCCCGTAAGGTAAGCGCGCCGGCCTCCGTCGAGGCTTCCCGCGAGTGGAGACGGCACGTCGCCGTCGCTACCGAGCCCTACGGCTCGCGAAGGTTTTCGACGTTGTCCCCCGTGGCTCGCCCGCGGGTTTTCCCTCATTTTCGCGCGAGCATTCAAGGGAAGGAGGGGAACGTGAGTCTGGTGAGTGCCAACGTCGATCGTTCGTCGAGGGAAGCGATGCAAGCGCGGATGCAAAGCCCTGAACCGGAGGCCCTTCCGGAGATGCCGTCGAGAGCAGCGGATCCGGTCGCCTCGGGCGACGCGCGCCGTGCGTGGGTCGAGGCCATTGGTTTCACGCGCGACAAGTCGCCCGCCAGCTTCGACCAGTGGTTCTCGGGCGTGCAGTTCGACGACCTGACCGACGGCGTGCTCAGCCTTCGCGCGCGTGACGAGTTCGTCCGCCAGTGGGTCGAGGACTACTTTCTGCCGACCGTGACCGAGCGCCTCCGCCTGATGACGAACCTCAGCATCCAGGTGCGATGGATCATCGACGGCGGACTCGAGCATCCCGTGGCCGACCGCCCGGCGCCCTTTGCTCCGGTTCGCCCGCGCACCCTCTCCGTGCGCCCCGGTTCGCTCGACGAGCGCGAGCCCGGCTCCCATCACCGGGACGCCGTCGCGCTGCCGGCCATGGGCGAGCCCGGCGGGGAGACGGGGGTGCGCCCGGTCGTGCCCGAGGTGTCTCGCGTGGTCGTGGTGGCTCCGCCCATCGAGGGCCTCAACCAGAAATACACCTTCGCCAACTTCGTCGTGGGACCGTCCAACCAGCTGGCGCACGCCGCGTCCATGGCCGCCGCCGGCGTCGGTGGTCGCCGACACAACCCGCTCTTCATCTGCGGCGGGACGGGGCTGGGCAAGACGCACCTGGTCCACGCCATCGCCTTCCGGGTCCGCGTGGAGCAACCGGGCGCGCGCATCGTCTACATCAGCGCCGAGCGCTTCGTGAACGAGTTCGTGCAGGCCTTGCAAGACCAGCGCATGCACGACTTTCGCAGCCGCTACCGCGAGAAGTGCGACCTCTTGCTGGTCGACGACATTCACTTTCTCGCCGGCAAGACGCAGACCCAGGAAGAGTTCTTCCACGCCTTCAACGCGCTCCACCAGTCGTCCAAGCAGATCGTGGTCACCAGCGACAAGTACCCGCAGCAGCTCGACAAGATGGAAGAGCGGCTGGTGTCGCGCTTCCAGTGGGGCCTGGTGGCCGACATCCAGGCGCCGGAGCTGGAGACGCGCGTCGCCATCGTGCGCAAGAAGGCCCAGCTCGAGCACATCGATCTGGCCGACGACGTGTGCCTCTACGTCGCGCAGATGGTGCGCAGCAACGTCCGCGAGCTCGAAGGCACGCTCATCCGCCTCGCCGCCAAGGCCTCGCTCCTGGGAAGGTCCATCGACCTGGAGTTCGCGCGTACCGAGATCGCCGCGACCACCACCATCCGCCCCAACGAGGCCAGCGTCGAGGACATCCAGCGCGTCGTCTGCCATCACTTCAAGCTCCGCTCGACCGACCTCCTCTCCAAGGACCGCCACAAGAGCATCGCCTTCGCGCGGCACGTGGCGATGTACCTGTGCAAGCACCGGCTCAAGTGCAGCTTCCCCGAGCTCGGACGCGCCTTCGGCAACCGCGATCACACCACCGTCATCAGCGCCGTCCGCAAGGTCGAGGCCCTCCGCACCCGCGATCCCGAAGTGCGCGCCCACCTCGAGGCGCTGGAGCGCAAGCTCGGCGCCGTGGAGTAAGCGCAGGTCTCCCGACGGACTCCTAGATGGTCACCCTCCAGGTCGTGCCGCCGCCTCCGGGGACGTCCTGGAGCTCGACCCCCAGCGCCGTCAGCTCGGTGCGGACGGCATCGGCCCGCGCGAAGTCCTTCGCCTCGCGGGCGGTGACGCGCTGCTTGACCTTGGCCTCCACCGCCGCCGGGTCGAGGCCGCGTAGCTTCAGCCGCCGGGCGCGGGTGCGCGCGAAGAACTCCTCGCCGCTGGCCTGCAGGAGACCCAGCGGCGCGCAGCAGGCATCGAGCGACTCCACCGCCGCCGCCGCCAGGGCGCGCGACACCGCCTGCGCGGCGGGGTCCTTGCGCTGCTTCTGCACCTGCATCACGACGTCGTTGCCCACCTTCGCGAGCTCGGCCACGACGCTGAGCGCCACCGACGTGTTGAGATCGTTGTCCAGCGCGATGAGCACCCGGTTCGCCGCTTGCCGCACCACTTTGGCCTGCACCCCCGGCCCCTCGTCACCGGCCCGCATCCCGCCCGCTGCCGCCACCAGCGCGTCGCGCGTCACGTAGAGGTACTCCACGCGCCGTTCGGCTTCGTCGATCCCGGGAAAGACCACGCGCCCGTCGGGGAGCGTGACCACGTCGAAGCTCACCGGTCCGCGGTAGTGCGCGCCGCACAGAAAGTAACGCAGCGCCTCGCCGTCGTTGCGCTCCAGGACCTGGGCGATGGTCACGAAGTTGCCGAGCGATTTGCTCATCTTCACCGAGTCGACCTCGAGAAAGCCGGCGTGCATCCATATGCGCGCGAAGGGCGCCCCCCACGCCGACTCGCTCTGCGCGATCTCGTTCTCGTGGTGCGGGAACTTGAGATCCATCCCCCCACCGTGGATGTCGAAGTGCGGCGTCAGGAGCGCGGCGGCCATGGCCGAGCATTCGATGTGCCATCCCGGGCGCCCTTTGCCCCACGGGCTGTCCCAGCCCAGCGTCTCGCCGGAGGCCTTCCACAGCGCGAAGTCCAGCGGGTCGCGCTTGATCTCGCCTACCTCCACGCGGGCGCCGGCCAGCAGATCGTCGATGTTGCTGTGCGAGAGCTTGCCGTAGCCGGGGAAGGCGCGCACCGCGAAGTACACGTCCGTTCCCTGGTCGGTCTCTGCCGCGTAGGCCGCGCCGCTCGCCACCAGCTTCTCGATGAGGCTCACGATGTCCGGGATGGACTCGCTGACGCGCGGCTCGAAGTCCGGCTCGAGGCAGCCGCAGCGGCGGAGCTCGTCGGCGTTGACCCGTGCCATGCGCCGGGAAAGATCGAGCGGCAACTCGCCTCGCTCGGCGGCGCGCTTGAGGATCTTGTCGTCCACGTCGGTCACGTTGCGCACGTAGGTGACCTGGTAGCCGCGCGCGCGAAGAAAGCGCACCAGCACGTCGAAGGCCACATTGGTGCGCGCGTGGCCGGCGTGCGCGTGGTCGTAGGTCGTCAGGCCGCAGACGTAGACGCTCACGCGGCCGGGCTCGATCGGATCCAGGGCCTCGAGCCGCTGGGTCATGGTGTTGTAGAGACGGACGGAGCCGCTGGACATGCTGTGGCGGATTCTTCTAGCACAGCGCGTGTTATTGCTTCGGGCAGGCATGGTGCGTCGCCGGGCTCTTCTCCACGCGACCCTCGTTCTCGGGGCCCTCGCGGCGTGTGCCCACGCCGACTCCTTCGAGGGCGGAGTCCTTCGCAAGGGGCCGCTCTCGGTGCGCGTCGGTCCCGTCCCTCCGGAGTGGCGGCGCGTGCGCATCGACGGGGCGGACCTGGCCTACCGCGACCAGCCTCGCGGGGGCTCGGTGCTCTTCGACGTGCGCTGCGGTCGCTCCGCCGACGCCCCGCTCCCGGTGCTCACCGAGCATCTCATCATGGGGACCACGGAGCGCGACTTCGTCCACCAGGAGACGCTCCCCTTCGACGATCGCGAGGCGCTGCACACCCTGATGCGGGCCAAGCTCGACGGCGTCCCCATGCAGTACGACATCTACGTGATGAAGAAGGACCTCTGCGTCTACGACCTCGTCTACGTGGCGCCGCCCGCGCAGTTCACCGTCGGCGCCGCCGACTTCGAGCGCTTCGCCACGGCCCTCCACGCATCGTCTCCGTCCGTCGAGGTGCAAGGCGCGAGCGCCGGCGTCACGAGCGACCCATGAGCAACGTCGGCCCCGACGGCCCGGAGTCGCTCCCCCCGCAGAGCACTCGTGGCTCCATCCTGCCGGCGCCGCTGCCCGAGCCGACGTTCTACGAGGAGTGGGTCGGCCGCGTCGTACGCTTCATCGAGCACATGGGCGACATCGCCTCGCTCACGCTGGGGGCGCTCCGCTCGGTCCCCAGGCGGCCGCTGGAGATCGGCTCGACCATCTACCAGATCGACTCGCTCGGCGTTCGCTCCATCGGCATCGTCGCGGTCACCTCGATCTTCATCGGGATGGTCATGACCATCCAGTTTGCCTTCGGCCTGCAGCGCTTCGGCGGCGTCGAGTACATCCCGCGCGTCATCGTGCTCTCCTTTCTCCGCGAGCTCGGCCCCACCCTCACCGCCATCATCGTGGGCGGCCGCATCGGGAGCGGCATGGCCGCCGAGGTGGGCGCCATGAACGTCACCGAGCAGGTCGACGCCATCCGCGCGCTGGGGGGCGACCCCGCGAAGAAGCTCGTCCTGCCGCGCGTGGCGGCGGCGATGATCGTCATGCCCTTCCTCAGCATGTTCGCCGACGCCCTGGGAACCCTGGGGGCGCTCTTCGTCTGCGACGTCGAGTACGACATCCGCCCGCGCCTCTTCATGCAGTCGGCGCTGGAGAGCGTGCTCCTCACCGATCTCTTCTCGGGCCTGGCCAAGACGCCGGTCTTCGGCTTCATCATCGCCATCGTGGGCTGCCATTTCGGGCTGACCACGCGCGGCGGGACCGAGGGCGTGGGACAGAGCACCACGCGCACCGTGGTCGTCGTGTCCATCGCCATCCTGGTCGCCGACTACCTGCTCACGCGAATCTTCGTGGCCATTCTCCCGGCCTGAGGCCATGATTGCGCGCGACATGCAAGGCGGCGCGCCTCCCCCCGTCTTCACGCTCGAGGCCGTCAACGCCCTCCTGCCGCGCCTGCGGTCGCTCATGGCGCAGCAGATGGGCCGCCGCAGCGAGATCGAGCAGCGCCTGGAGAGGCTCGCCAAGCTCCTCGGCGCCCTTCCGGACAGCATCCAGGTCGACGACGGCGACCCCCCTCCGGTGCGCAACCTGAAGCAGGACCTGGTCGAGCATGTTCGGCGCTACCAGTCCGGCTGGGGCGAGCTGGAAGACATGGGCGCCGTCCTCAAGGACCCACGCACCGGCCTCGTGGACTTCTACGGGCAGGTGGACGGCGAGCGCGTCTGGCTCTGCTGGAAGTACGGCGAGGATGCCGTCACCCACTACCACGGGCTTCACGAAGGCTTCTCGGGGCGCAAGGCCATCGAGCCGGCGATGCGAAGCCGTCACCTCAACTAGCTGTGGATCGTCCGGCGGCGGCGCGGGCCATCGATGCCTTCCTGCGAGCGCTGGACCGCGATCCGGAGCGCGAGCCGGAGCTCGTGGGGACGGGCGAGCGCGTGGCGCAGGCCTGGGCGGATGACCTCCTGCAAGGGTACGCGGTGGACGTCGACGGCCTGCTCGCAAAGAACGTCCTCGCCGGGACCTCGGAGCTCGTGGTGGTGCGCGGCCTCCCGGTGGCGACGACCTGCCCCCACCACCTGATGCCCTCGACCGGCGAGGCCGTCGTCGCCTTCGCCCCTCGCGATCGGATCGTCGGGGTGGGGGCCGTCGCCCGCCTGGTCGACGCGTTCGCGCGCAGGTTGGCACTCCAGGAGCAGCTCGGGGAGCAGGTCGTCGGGGCGCTGGAGAAGCATCTCGGCCCGCGCTGGGCGGCGTGCCGCATCGTCCTTTCCCACACCTGCATGATCGCGCGCGGCGAGCGCACCCACGGCGCGCGCGTGGAGACGGTCGCGCTGCGCGGGACGGAGGTCGATCGCGCGGTCGCCTACGCGGCGCTCGCGGTCGGCCGATGACGGGGCGAGGGAGGACGCGTTGAAGCTCGTCGGGCGCGTCCCGCGGTCTTCGCTGGAGACTGGAGCCCTGGTCCGGCTGGAGTGGCCGCCGTTCGACGTCGTCGTGGCTCTGGTCGGCGGCGTGCCTTGCGCCATCGAGGACGCTTGCAACCACGCCGGCGCCAGCCTGAGCGAGGGCGAACGCGAGGGGGCCTGCGTGTCGTGCCCCATGCACGGCTATCGCTTCGAGCTCACCACCGGCAGGCTGGTCGAGCCGAAGGGCCTCTGCGATTCCCAGCGCGCCTACGTGGCCCGCCTCGAGGGGAGCGACGTGCTGGTGTGGGACCCGGGGCCACCCGTCGACATTGTCGGCCCCTGAGCCACGCCCTGGCGGCCTCGAGCGGGGCGACCTCTGCTCAGCTGCTCGATGATGCGCGTTCGAGGCGTCCCTCAGCCGGAGCGGAGACCGACCGCATCGAACCGCGCAAATAAAAAGTGCCCGCGCAGAGGGGCCGGGGGGGCAGCCTCACTCCACACGGGCGGGATGTGCGAGTGCAGCGTGCGTGCCACGACACGACCCCCGAAAATGCGGCGCGTCTTGCGGTCCAGTCGGCGGCCGCCGTGCAACATTGAAAGGCGCGACGCGCGTATTGCACGACGGCAGGATGGCCGCGACCGGTTCAGCGGATCGAGCATCGGAGGGAATAGCGCGTGCGCGCCGAGAAGACGGCGACGTCGATCGCACGAGCCTCGCGCGAAGGCGGCGGCTCGCCCGCCATCGGGCCGCGCGGAATCTCCGGGACGGCGCCGGCGTAGCCTTCGACCATGCCCCCCATGCGCTCGACGCAGGCCCCGTCGCGCGAAACGCGCATGCGCGCCAGCGGCGATTGGAGGGCGACCCGCCACGCCGGCGAGGCATTGAGCACCACCGAGCCAGGATAGGGCAGGTCCACCACCCATCCCGCATCGTCCCCCGTGCACGACGTCACCGCGCGGTCGGACAGGTCCGCCGGCGCCAGCGCCTCGGGATCCCCCACCCCGGCGGACTCCAGATCGATCGGCATGATCCAGCGCATGGTCATGCCCCGCTCGGCGTCGGGCAGGCCGTCGACCAGCAGACCCAGCGCGCGCCCGTCGGCCCTTCGCGCGAGGCGGACCGTCGGGTGACCGTCGGTCGCGGCGCGCGGAATGCGCGTGATCTCGTGCGCGCGATCCCCGTCCACCAGCCACAGCACCGTCGCCGCGAGCTCCCCCGGAGACTGCGCCGTCGCCAGGTACCAGCTCCCGCCGAGGCGCTCCGCGGCTTCGACCTCGGCAAACGGCTCTCCGCCGGGGCGTCGCACCTCGCTCGGCGCGCGATCCATCTCTAGCACCACCACGTCGGCGGTGGCCACCGACGTCAAACGGCGACCGACGAGGAGCGCATGGTCGGCGTCGTCTCCGGGAGCGAGCATCCAGCCGTTGGCGGCGCCGGTGTTGAGCTGGAGACCCCGTCGCGCGCTCTCGATGCTCGTCCAGGGCGCCGCCGTCGCCGCGCTCGCGCGCACGTCAGGCCAGCCGCCGAAGGGCCAGAGCCAGGCCACGCTCCAGCGGCCGAGGGGGTCCCAGTCGCCGCTCTTGGGGCCCCACGCGTAGATACGCCCGAACGGCGCGGAGCGGAGGGTGCGATCGAGCGTGGACGTGACCTCCAGCGAGAGACCGAGATCGTCCGATCCCAGGATGGGCGCGGCCCGCGCGAGCAGAGGCGGGAGATCCGCCGAGCCTGCCTCCGCGCCGCCGGCGAGGCCGAAGGCCGTCCAGCGCCCGCCGAAAGGGGCGATCTGGGAGGTGGCGTCGGTGAGGCCGCGTCTCGGCGTCGCGGCTCTCGGCTCCGGCGCCTTGCCCGACCGCGGGGTGCACTCGAGCTCCAGCCGAGGCGGCGCGTGGGGCGGCGGTGCGCGGTCGAGCGGAGGCTCCTGCACCGGCGCTCGCTCCGGCTCGCCCCAGCCGACACGCATCCAGCCGGCCGCGAGGCACCCGATGGGGCCGCAGGCCCGCTGGCGATGGGTGCGAGGCAGGCCGATGGGATCCGGCACGTCGAAGTCCTTCCAGGTCATCCCGCCGTCGACGGTCTCCGTTCCGCGGCGCGAGGCGGTCCAGCCGAGCCCCCAGCGACCGGAGACGAACACGTCGCTGGCGGCGCGGATGTAGCTCCCCACCGTAGCCTGCCCGTCGAGCGCGATCTCTACGCCGACCACCGAGCCGCCGGCATCGACCCATCCGCCGAGGACTCCGTCGCGGCGCTCCTCGAAGCCGTCCATCCACACGCCTGTCCGGAGCGCCCGCGCCACGTCGGCGCGCATCGGCGGCATCCGCACGGGGAGGTGCGTGGAGGGCGCGC
>Ga0302314_10009801_pt1 | contig 16883 bp, 18 predicted proteins | sample III_Palsa_N2_3_FD_200533 | JGI IMG/M metagenome (GOLD analysis project Ga0302314, IMG submission 200533) | Peat permafrost microbial communities from Stordalen Mire near Abisko, Sweden - III_Palsa_N2_3 | ecosystem: Environmental > Terrestrial > Soil > Palsa > Peat permafrost | place: Sweden...
GGCACCGGCTGGCTCACTCGATGACCAGCCTCGGGCTCGGCCTGCCGGTGCCGCCCGACCTGCTGTTCGTGCACAGCTGGATCTATGACTGGGGCCTGCGGTTCGAGCATGGCATCGCCTGCTACTGGCTCGATCAGCACGAGGCCGGGGTCGCCGCCAACGACGAGCTGCTGAGCCGTCCCGACCTGCCTCCGCACGTGGGCGCCCAGGCACTGAAGAACCGGTCCTGGTGCGCCCTGGAACTGAGGCGGTCAGGAAAGCAGGTACCGCCGCTCCCGCCTGAGTCGGTGCGCTTCCTCAGCGGCTCCGCTCCCCTGCTCGGCGAGCTGGTCACTGACGTCCGCTTCGCGGAGATCTCGCTGCAGGCCGGGTCGTCCTGGCCGTTATTCAACCCCAGCATCGCCGCGGACGGCGATGGCTTCCGGCTCATCGTCCGCTCGGCCAGCTATGAGCGCTTCGTTGCCGGAAACTACCTGCCGCTGACGGCCGACGGCGTCATCCGCACCGCGAACTACGACGTCCGGCTGGATGCCGGGTTCCGGGTCAGAAGCGCCGAGCCCATCGCCGATGACCTGGCCCCGCGCGTTCCGCAGGCGCACATCGTCGGCTCCGAGGACTGCCGGCTCTTCTGCTGGCAGGACGACTGGTGGGTGTCCGCGACGCGCTGCGACCTGGACGCCGACGGCGTGTGCCGGATGACGCTCGCGCGGCTGCGAGACGGGCATTTCGGCCGGCCTGAGGTACTGCCGCCGCCGGTCGCCGGGCGGCACGAGAAGAACTGGATGCCGTTCGTCGCCGGCGGCGAGCTGTACTTCGTCTACTCCTGTCACCCGTTCGTCGTGCTCCGGTTCGACGCGCGCGCGGGCCGCCTCAGCGAGGTGACGCGGACGGCCGTGCCGGCCGCGATGGCCGGGCTGCGCGGCGGCTCGCAGGGCGTGCCCGTCGACGGCGGATATCTCTTTGCCGTCCACGAGGCCCACGACGAGCTCGGCGAGCGCAGCTACACGCACCGGCTGATCCTGATGAGCGATCAGTTCCTGCCCGCCGGCCTGTCAGAGCCGTTCTCCTTCACCCATGGAGGCATCGAGTTCTGCGCGGGCGCGGCCCGCGCGGGCGACGACCTGGCGCTGAGCTTCGGGCTCAACGACCGGGTTGCGGCTCTCGCCGTCGCGCCTCTGGACCAGCTGATCTCCCTCGTCGTTACGCTTCACGCCGATGCTGTCTCGCCTGATACCAACGGGGATGTCCTGACATGAATGAGGAAATGAACGAGCCGGAGGCGCAGGCCCGCGGCCTCGGCCGGCTGAGCCGCCGGCAGTTCGTCGCCGGCACTGCCGCCGGCGTTGTTACCTGGCTGACCGCCCGAGAGCTGACCGGCAAGGCCATGGCGTCGGTGGCGGATCCGCGGCGCCATCATCACCGTGATCATCATCACCGGCATCACTCGCCCACCGGCTTTACCGGTCACACCGGGCCGACGGGCTCAACCGGCCCGACTGGCGCCACCGGGCCGACCGGGCTGACCGGCCCGACCGGGTTCACCGGACCGACCGGACTGACGGGCCCGACCGGGTTCACCGGACCGACCGGACTGACAGGCCCCACCGGGTTCACCGGACCGACCGGACTGACAGGCCCCACCGGACTGACAGGCCCGACCGGACTGACGGGCCCGACCGGCATCACCGGGCCGACCGGACTCAGCGGGCCGACCGGCCACCATCATCATCACCATCACGGTCGCCGCGCACCCTGGTGGTGGCTCTGGGGACCGCAGCCGGTATAGCCGTCCTCGGCCGGCCGGCTGACGGCTGCATGTCGCGGCTCGGATAGCTAGCCGGCCAGAACTCGCTCGATACCGCGGTAAGGTCTGACCTTGATATGGTGACGGCTATGTCTTGCCGTCCACCAGAGCGAACTGAGTTGCTGATCCGGAGCAAGCGATAGCCGGGGGCACGCCTTTTCAGGCGCTGGAGCAGCGGCGGACTTTCGAGCAGATCCTGCTGCAGGTCGAGGCGGCGATCATCGACGGGCGCCTCCGGCCAGGAGACAGGCTGCCGGCTGAGCGCGACCTGGCTCAGACCCTCGGTGTGAGTCGGCCCTCAGTCCGCGAGGCGCTGCGCGTGCTGGAGATGTTCGGCGTCATTGTGGCCCGGCGTGGCACCGGCCCGGACGCGGGATCCATCGTCGCCGCTAGCGCAGAACGCGGGCTGCAGAAGGCGCTTCTACTGCACGCCGGCTTGCTCCGGATCCCGGCGGCGGACCTGGCAGAGGTGCGCGTCCTGCTGGATGAGCAGGCCGCAACTACGGCCGCGCAGCGGGCCGAGGCGGGACTGATCGCCCGTCTGCACGAGATCATCGACGGCATGCGCGTGGCGCAGACCATTGGCGAACTCAGCGCGGCCGATGCCGAGTTCCACGTCGAACTCGCTCTCGCCTCAGGGAACGCGCTTCTTCCCGCGCTGATGGAAGCTCTGTGCGAGACGATGCGGCGGCTGCAGGCCGAGGCTTTCGAGCGGCTGCCGGACTGGCAAGCCGAACGTGACCTCCTGGCGGTCGAGCACGACGCGATCCTCGCTTCCGTCGAGTCCGGAGACAGCGCGGCGGCGGGAATCGCCATGCGAGATCACGTTATGCGCTCCTACCGGAGGGTCATGGATCCGCCCCGCGCACCCGCCTGGCCACGTTGACGCGCTGCCTATACTTCGCGTAATGCCATTTGCCTCCCAGCCACCCGCGGAGCAGGTCACCGGCCGCGACAGGCGCCGCATCGTGGCCATCGTCGCCGCCATTCTGCTGGTCCTGGCTGCGATCGCGGTCTGGGCCGCGGTCCGGCCGGGCAGTTACGGCAGCTCCAGGGACGGCTGTGTCACTGTCACGCTGCCCAGCACCACTGGCGGCGCGCTCATCCATCAGTGCGGCACTGACGCCAGGTCGCTGTGCAAGCGCGCCTATGCCGGCACCGACAAGGTGTCGCTGCTGACCCGCCCGCAGTGCCGTCTGGCGGGTATCAGCCCGGCGCGCGCCGCCTCCGCGTCAGCGTCCTGAGCCGCCCTCCGCGTCAGCGTCCTGAGCCGCCGCCCGGGCTGAGCCGCCGGCCGGCCTGAGCCGGCGCCAGGCGGGCCGGGTTCGCTAGCCGGCGCCGAGCAGGACGTCAGCGTCAAAGCAGGTGCGGTCGCCGGTGTGGCAGGCCCCGCCGGTCTGGTCTACGCGCACCAGCACGGCGTCGCCGTCGCAGTCCAGGGCGACGGACACCACTCGCTGGATGTGCCCGGACGTCTCGCCCTTGACCCAGTACTCCTGCCTGCTGCGGGACCAGTAAGTGCACCGTCCGGTGGTCAGCGTCCGGTGCAGCGCCTCGTCGTCCATCCAGCCGAGCATGAGCACCTCGCCGGTGTCGTGCTGCTGGGTGATGGCCGCGACCAGGCCGTCGTCGTTCCGCTTCAGCCGGGCGGCGATCTTCGGGTCGAGCCCGGACGCCGCGGGATCAATCCGCATCGCTCACCTCCTGTGCCGTGCGCCGGACCAGGTGACCGGCCGCCGCGAGTGCCTCCTTGACTGCCCCGATCCTGAGCTCGCCGAAGTGGAACAGGCTCGCCGCGAGCACGGCATCGGCCCCCGCCTCGATGGCGGGGCTGAAATGGCTCAGGGCTCCGGCCCCGCCGCTGGCAATGACGGGAACGCACACCGCCGCACGGACTGCTCTGATCAGCTCGAGGTCAAAGCCCGCCCTGGTGCCGTCGGCGTCGACGGAGTTGAGCAGGATCTCGCCGGCTCCGAGTTCGGCGGCCTGGCCGGCCCAGGCAACTGCGTCGATGCCAGTGCCGCGGCGCCCGCCGTGCGTGGTGACCTCGAAGCCCGACTCGGTCTCCGGGGACCGGCGGGCATCGACGGACAGCACGATGCACTGGGCGCCGAACCGGCGGGCGGCCTCGTTCAGCAGCTCCGGGCGCGCGACCGCGGCGGTGTTCAGCGCGACCTTGTCGGCACCCGCGCGCAGCAGCCGGTCCACATCCTCCGTACTGCGGACGCCGCCGCCGACGGTCAGCGGGATAAAGACCTGCTCGGCGGTCCGCCGGACCACGTCGTACATCGTCTCGCGGTCGTCACTGGACGCGGTGATGTCGAGGAACGTGAGCTCGTCGGCACCCTCCCGGTCGTACAGCGCGGCCAGCTCGACCGGGTCGCCGGCGTCACGGAGGTTCGCGAACCTGACCCCCTTGACCACCCGGCCGCCGTGGACGTCCAGGCAGGGGATGACCCGTACGGCGACCGTCACAGCGCGGCCCTCACAGCGCAGCCACCACATCGGCGGCCGTCCCAACCACGGGGCCGTCAGCTGCTCCGATGCCCGGCTTCCACGCGATCGCCTCGACCTCGACCAGCATCCGCGGGTCAATCAGTCCGCTGACCTGAATCATGGACGCCGCGGGCAGCACCCCGCCGAACGCCTCGCCGTGCGCCCGCCCGTACTCCTGCCAGCGCGAGATATCAGTGACGAACATCCGGGTCCGCACCACGTCGTCCAGACTGGCGCCGAGTGCCTCCAGTCCCGCGCGGACGTTGGCGATGGCCTGGACAGTCTGCGCGTAGCCGTCACCGGGATGCACGAACTCGGCACCGGCGACGGACGTGCAGCCGGACACGAAGACGTAATCGCCGGCCGCGACCGCACGGCTGTAGCCGACGACGGGCTCCCAGGCCGTTCCGCTGGACGCTCGCCGGACGCCGGTCACCGGGCCACCGCCGCGAGTGCGTCGGACAGCGTGAACGCTCCCGCGTACAGCGCCTTGCCGACGATCGCGCCCTCGACGCCGAGCGGTACAAGGCCGGCGACTGCCTGCAGGTCAGCCAGGCTGGACACGCCGCCGCTGGCTACCACGGGTCGGTCAGTCCTGGCGCACACCCGGCCTAGCAGCTCCAGATTCGGTCCGCGCAGCATGCCGTCTTTCTCGATGTCGGTCACGACGTAACGGGCGCAGCCAGCCTTCTCCAGCCGGTCAAGCGCGTCGTCGAGCTCGCCGCCGTCGGTGGTCCAGCCGCGCGCCGCCAGCCTGGTCCCGCGCACGTCCAGGCCGACCGCGATCTTCGGGCCGTGCTCGGCGATCACCCCGGCGACCCAGTCCGGGTCCTCCATGGCCGCGGTCCCGATTACCACCCGGGTCGCGCCAGTGGCCAGGGCGGCCCGCAGGGCCGCGTCGTCGCGGATGCCGCCGGACAGCTCGACCTTCACGGTGAGCCTGCTGATCAGGTCAGCGAGCTGCGGCCCGTTGGAGCCACGGCCGAACGCCGCGTCCAGGTCGACCAGGTGAATCCACTCGGCGCCGGCGTCCTGCCAGGCCAGCGCCGCGTCTACCGGATCGCCGTAGCTGGTCTCGGTGCCCGCCGCGCCCTGCACGAGCCGGACCGCCTGGCCGCCGGACACGTCGACGGCGGGCAGCAGTTCCAGCGTGCTCCGCCCGGTCATCACGTCAGGACCTCCAGCCAGTTGGCCAGCAGCAGCGCGCCGGCGTCAGACGACTTCTCCGGGTGGAACTGCGTCGCCATCAGCGGCCCGTCCTCGACCAGCGCCACAAACGGCTCCCCGTGCGTGGTCCAGCCGACTACCGGCCCCGCGGCCTCCGGCGTGCGGGCGGGCGGCGGCTGGAGCGCGGCGAAGGAGTGCACGAAGTAAAACATGGCTCCGGCCCCGAGCCCCGCCAGCAGACGGGAGGCCGAGGGGGCGTCGACCACGTTCCAGCCCATGTGAGGCAGGACTGGGGCGGTCAGCTTCTGCACCACGCCCGGCCAGCAGCCCGCCCCCGGGGTTTTCTCGCCGTGCTCGACGCCGGACTCAAACAGGATCTGCATGCCCACGCAGATGCCGAGCACAGGCCGGGCGCTGGCCAGCCGCTGCGCGATGACCTGGTCGCCGCCGGCCGCCCGCAGGCCCGCCATGCAGGCCGCGAACGCGCCCACACCCGGAACCACGAGCCCGTCCGCGCGCAGGGCTGCGCCGGAATCTGCGCTGATCTCAGCATTGGCGCCCGCTCGCTGCAGGGCCCGCTGCGCCGACCGCAGGTTGCCCGAGCCGTAGTCGAGCACGACAACGCTCGGCCGGCGGCTGCTCACGGCGGCTCCTGTCCAGGGTCTGATACGGCTGGCCGACGGCTTGCCGACCTGGTTCCAGGCTATCGAGCGGCAGTGGTGGCTTACGACTGAGCGTGGCCGCTCCGGCTGCCCCGGCGGCCCTGCGGAGCTTCACGGCGGCCCTGCGGGGTTTCCGCCGGGGCGCTCCGGGTAGCTGCGGGCCGTCATCCGAGAGGGAGTGAGTTATGTATATCGGAATCGGCACCATCGTGCTGATACTCATCATCGTGCTGATCGTTCTGTTCCTGCGCAGGGCCTGACCAGCAGATCACCGCGATCCGGCTGGTCGCCGCGCGGTACCGCGAGTAGCCGTGCGACAGTAAGAGCTCGCGACGCCAGGAGACACCATGGACATCACGCAGCTGATCCTGGACGACCATCACGAGCAGCGCCGGCTTTTCGCGATGCTGGAGCAGATCGACTCGTCCGAAACCAGCGCCCTCGCCGATGTGTGGGGGCGCCTGTCGGTTTTCCTGGAACTGCACGCGGCGGCCGAGGAGGAGATCTTCTACCCCGAGCTGCTCAGGCTGGCGATCGGATCCAGGCCGGTCGCCAGCGCCGAGCCGGAGACGCTCGATGCGATCGGGGACCACAACGAGATCCGTGACGCGGTCGAGGCCGTCGCCGGTCACCAGGTCGGCAGCCATGGCTGGCGAGACGCCGTCGCGGCGGCGAATGAGGCCAACAGCGACCACATGGCCGAGGAAGAGCGCGAGGGGCTGACCGACTTCCGGCGCCTGGTGAGCCTGCGGGAACGGCATGACCTCGCGGTCAGGTTCGCGGCTTACGAGGCGCGGAACTTCGCCGGGGTAGAGCCCGTCGACAAGGACCCGGAGACCTACGTGCGCGAGACCGAGGCGGCTGAGCGCGCGTTGCATGCGCCCGGCTCGCTCGGCATCGGCGGCCTGCGCGCTTAGGCGGCCCGGACCATGATCTCGTAAGATCGCACGGGTTATAGGCCATGCGATCTTACGAGTTAATGGCCTGGCCGCTTAAAGGACGCCCTTAGTGCTCGGCACCTGGCCGCCCGAGCGCGGATCGGGGGCGGCAGCCGCTCGCAGCGCCCGCGCGAACGCCTTGAACTGCGCCTCCACGATGTGGTGCGGATTCCGTCCGCGCAGCACGTCCAGGTGGATGCAGATGGCCGCCGAATACCCGAGCGACTCGAAGAAGTGCCTGGTCAGCGTCGTGTCGTAGGTGCCGATCAGCGGCGCCATGCCGTCCGGCTCGGTGTGCACGACGTACGGCCGCCCGGACAGGTCGACAGCCGCGCGGACGAGCGTCTCGTCCAGCGGCACGAGCGCATCGCCAAAGCGGCAGATACCGAGTTTCTCGCCCAGCGCCTCACGCAGCGCCTGGCCGAGCGCGATCGCCGTGTCCTCCACCGTGTGGTGCGCATCGACCTCGATATCGCCGCGTGCCTGTACGGTCAGGTCAAGCAGCCCGTGCCGGCCAAGCTGAGCGAGCATGTGGTCGAAGAACGGCAGGCCGGTCTCGGCGCGCCCGGTTCCGCCGCCGTCAAGGCTGAGCTCGACCAGCACCTGGGTCTCGTCGGTGACCCGGCCGATGCGTGCTGACCGGGTCACGACAGCACCGCCCCGGACCTGGCCGCCAGGACCGCGGTCAGCTCGGTCAGGAACGCGGCCATCTCAGCCGATGTGCCGATGCTGACGCGCAGCCACTGCGCCGGGCCGGTTTCCCTGACCAGGACGCCGCGGTCCAGCAGGTCCTGCCAGATCGCGCGCCGGTCGGCGAAGCGGCCGAACAGCACGAAGTTAGCGTCGGAATCGCCGGCCGTCAGGCCTATCTCGCGCAGGCGGCTGACGGTCTGGTCGCGGTCAGCCCGAATCGCCGCGACCGAGGCCAGCAGTTCGCCCGAGTGCCGGAGGGCGGCCAGCGCCACGGCCTGGGTGATAGCGGACAGGTGATAAGGCAGCCGCACGAGCAGCAGCGCCTCGACGACGCCCGGATCCGCGGCCAGGTACCCCACTCGGGCGCCGGCCAGCGCGAAGGCCTTGGACATGGTCCGCACCACGACCAGCCGCGGGTACCGGGCGAGCAGGGCCAGTGCCGTGCCCGCCGGATCCCTGGCGAACTCCGCGTAGGCCTCGTCTACCACGACCATGCCGGGCGCGGCCGCGCAGACAGCCTCGATGACCGCCAGCGGCGTCGCCGATCCGGTCGGGTTGTTCGGCGAGGTCAGGAAGACCAGATCCGGCTGGTGTCGGCTGACGGCCGCGGCCGCCTCCGCCGGGTCCAGGCCGAAATCGCTGGCCCGGTCGGCCGCGATCCACCTGGTCGAGGTTGTCTGGCTGATCAGCGGGTGCATCGAGTACGACGGCTCGAAGCCGAGCGCGCTGCGGCCGGGACCGCCGAAGACCTGGAACAACTGCTGGATGATCTCATTCGACCCGTTCGCGGCCCAGGTGCTCGCGCTGGTCAGGTCGTGCCCGAGATAGCCTGCCAGCGCCTCGCGCACAGCCATGGCGTCCCGGTCCGGGTACCGGTTCAGGCTGCCGGCAACCTCAGTCACTGCGGCAGCGATATCGGCGACCAGGCCTGGCGACGGCGGATACGGGTTCTCGTTGGTGTTGAGCCGGACCGGCACGTCGAGCTGTGGCGCACCGTACGGCTGCCGTCCGGCCAGGTCCGCGCGGACCGGCAGGGTGGCGCGCTCGCTGCGGACATCGGTCATGGCTGCTCCTGCGGGGCCGGGACTCGGACGCGGACTGCCTGCACATGCGCGGTCAGATCCTCCGCGCCGCCGAGCGCGTCCACGTAGGGCGCCACCTCCGCCAGCGCGGCCTGGTCGCACTCGACAACATGAACGCAGCGCAGGAACGACAGCACCGACAGGCCGCCGGTATAGCGCGCTGTGCCGCCGGTGGGCAGCACGTGATTGGAACCGGCCAGGTAGTCCCCCAGCGAGACCGGAGCCCAGGAGCCGACGAAGATCGCGCCGGCGTTACGCACCCGGCGGGCCAGGATGGCTGCGTCCCTGGCCTGTATCTCCAGGTGCTCGGGGGCCCAGGCATCGGACACGGCCAGGGCGGCATCGGCGTCGTCCACGATCACGCAGGCCGACTGGCCGGCCAGCGCGGCCCGGACGCGCTCGGCGTGCTTCGCCGACGAGGCCGCCTTCGCCAGCTCGACATCAACGCGATCGGCCAGCGCCGCACTCGTGCTGACCAGGAGGCAGGCTGCCAGCGGATCATGCTCGGCCTGGGCGACCAGGTCCGCCGCGATGAAGCTGGCCTCCGCGCCGTCGTCCGCCACGATCGCGATCTCGGTCGGCCCGGCCTCGGCGTCGATCGCAACCCGGTCGCGCAGCAGGCGCTTGGCCGCCGCGACGTAGACATTCCCCGGGCCGGTGATGACATCGGCAGGCGCGCAGTCCTGCGTCCCGTAGCCGAGCATGGCAATCGCCTGAGCGCCGCCGGCCGCGTGGACCTCGGTGATGCCGAGCAGTGCGCAGGCTGCCAGGATGGCCGGGTGCGGCAGGCCGCCGTACTCGGGCTGCGGCGGCGACGCGACCGCGATCTCCGCGACGCCGGCCACCTGGGCGGGAATGACGTTCATCAGTACCGAGGACGGGTAAGCGACGAGGCCGCCGGGCACGTAGACGCCGGCCCGCCGGACCGGCAGGTACCGCTCGGTGACCGTCGAGCCGGCCGCCACCGCGGTCCACGTCTCGGCCGGCCGCTGCGCCTGGTGAACCAGCCGGGCCCGGCGCGCGGCCTCGGTCAGCGCCGCCCGCAGCTCATCGTCGAGACCGGCCAGGGCGTCCGCCAGCGCCACCGGCGGCACGATCGTGCTCGCCAGGTCCACGCTGTCGAATCTGGCCGTGGCCTCCCGGACGGCCTCCGCCCCGCGCTCCCGCACCGCCTCGCACAGCGGGCGCACCTGCTCGACCGCCGCGTTCACGTCAAGCTCGGCGCGCGGGAGCAGTGCCGCAAGGTCAGCCGCGGGCATCCGGCCCGGCGCCTGGCCGCGCAGGTCGATTCGTCGGAGCACGCCGCTACTCGACAATCTTGCTGATCGGGATCTCCAGAATGTCGAACCCGCCGGCTGCCTTGAGCGCGGGGATCAGGGTGTTCACACCGCGCTTAGGCACGACTGCCTCAACCGCGTGCATGTCGCCGCGCGCCAGGGAGGTAATGGTCGGCGACGACATGGCCGGGAGAATCCCGGTCACCGCATCCAGATCGTCCGCGCTGACGTTCAGCTTGAGAAGGACGCTGCCGCGAGCGCTGATGGCACCGCGCAGCAGGAGTGCCACGTCCTCCATCGCCTCGCGCTTTGCCGGGTCGGCGTAGGCGGCCGGATTTGCGATCAGCTCGGTGTAGCTGGTCAGCAGAGTGTCCAGGATCCGCAGGCCGTTCCTGACCAGCGATGCGCCGGTCTCGGTCAGGTCCACGATCGCGTCCACGATGTCAGGCACCTTGGCCTCAGTCGCGCCGTAGGACGGGATCACGATCGCCTTGACTCCGTGCGACTCCAGGTACCGGCGCGTCAGCGCGGGAAACTCGGTCGAGATCCGGACGCCTTCGGGCAGGTCATCGGCTGACTGCCAGGGCACCGACGCGGGCACCGCCAGAACCACCCGGACCGGGGCCGATGTCGCCTTGGAGTACTGCAGCTCACCGAGTGACTCCACCTCGGCGCCGGTCTCGGTGATCCAGTCCCGGCCGGTGATTCCGAAGTCGAACAGGCCCTGCTCAACGTAGGACGGGATCTCCTGGGGCCGCAGGAACCGGACCCGCTCGATCCGGGGGTCGTCGATCATCGCATGGTAGTCGCGCTCCGACGACCGGCGGACCGTCAGGTCAGCGGCATCGAACAGCTCAAGCGTGGCCCGCTCGAGCGAGCCCTTGGGTATTACCAGCGATAGCACTTCTCAGCAGCCCTTCAAGCGCGGATCCCCGTGCCTGTCCCCCTGCTGGCAAGACTACCGTGACAGCCTCAGCCGATTTGGACCAGTGTCGGCGGGCAGCGAGGCCCGGAAGGGAGGGCGGCGATGACAAACCGGCCGCACCGGGCCCGGCTGCCGTCAGGCGCGAGCTTCCGCGGCCCGCTGGAGGGCCTGATGGAGCGGAACCTGGCCGAGCACGCCTGCTACCTGCAGCGCGGCACGCCGGGCATGGTCGTGCGCGAGACGGATGACCTGCTCATCGCCGACAGCGGGATGGACAACGACTCGTTCAACTTCGTCGGCGCGGCCCGCTTCACGGAGGAGAACGCGCTGGACAGGATCGCCGTCACGATCGCCGGGCTGGAGGTGCTGGAGCGGCCGTTCGCCTGGCGCGTCGGCCCGGCCTCGACGCCGCCGGGCCTGGCCGGTCTGCTGACCGCGGCCGGGCTGCCGGCTACCGAGACGGAGCCGGCCATGTACCTATGGCTGGCGGGCGAACCGGCGTCGTCTGCCCCCGGCACGGCTGGCATTGCCGGGCAGTCCGGCCCGGCCGGTCAATCCGGCGCCGCCGGTCAATCCGGTGCGGCCGGGCGGCTGAGCCCGGCCGGGCTCGAGATCCGCCTGGTCAGCACCGCGGCCGGGCTCCGCGACTGGTCCTACGTGCTGGCGGCCGCTGCAGACCCGCCCGACCTGACCGTGGTCAGGTTCTTCGCCCGGACGGCCGCACGCGCGCTTGCGCCCGGCTCTCCGGGCCGGTACCTGACCGGCTACGCCGATGGCCGCCCGGTTGCCACGGCCGAGGTCTTCTGGCACGCCGGGGTAGCAGGCCTGTACAACATCACCACGCTGGCCAGCCACCAGCGCCGCGGTTTCGGCACGGCAATGACCCTGGCCGCACTGCCCGCCGCCAGGGAACTGGGCGCGCAGACGGCGGTCCTGCAGGCGTCGGCCCAGGGCGAGCCGGTGTACTCCAGGCTGGGATTCAGTACGTTCAGCGAGGTGACCGAGCACGCGCTCAGTCCGTGAGGCGCGCCGGCCGTACCGCTAACCTGACCGGATGAGCGATATCGACGACGCTCGCAGGTTCGCGCTATCGCTGCCGGGCACCAGCGAGGAACCGCATTTTGATATGACCTCGTTCCGGGTCAATAAGAAGATCTTTGCGACCGCGCCGCCGGACGGCCGCCACCTGCACGTTTTCGTGGGCGACGACGAGGTCCGGGCGTGCTGCGCCGAGGACCCGGCGGCGTTCGAGCCGCTGATCTGGGGCAAGCAGGCACGCGGGCTGCGCATCAGGCTCGCGGCCGCGTCCGGTGACAGGGTCGCCGAGTTGCTGGACGAGGCGTGGCGGCGGCGGGCGCCGAGGCGCCTGGTGTCGGAGCGGGACAGTGTCCGGGCGGGACAGTATCCGGGCGGGACAGTATCCGGGCGGGACGGGAGCGCTCGCCTGAGTTATGCCACCGATCCGCGGGTCGACGCCTACATCGACGCGCTGCCGGAGTGGCAGCGGGCCATCTGCCGCGACCTGCGGGACATCATTCACGCCGCCGATCCCGAGATTAGCGAGACCATCAAGCGCACGAGGCAGCCGTACTTCGTGCTGTCGGGCAATGTCTGCGCGCTGCTGGCGGCGCGGGATCACGTGAACCTGTTCCTCTATGACGGCGCGATCGTGCCTGACCCGGACGGCATCATCACCGCGGGCCACGACAACAAGACCGCGCGCACGGTGGCCGTCAGGGACGGCGAGCCGATCAACTCCGCCGCGCTGACCAGGATGCTGCGGCAGATCATCGCCAATAACCGGGCTGGCGGCTGGCGCAGGCTCAAGGCGGCAGGCTCCTGGCGGCCGCGGACGCGGCGCTGACGTGAGGGTCTCAACTGGAGGTGGCGGGCATGGCCGAGGCAGCTGATGTGCTGATCGTCGGTGCTGGCCTGGCAGGCCTGACGGCTGCCAGCGAGCTGACGAGCGCGGGGCGCTCGGTGCTGGTGCTCGAAGCCAGGGACCGGGTAGGCGGCCGGGTGGTCAGCGAGGACATCGGCGACGGCAAGATCGTCGAGATGGGCGGCCAGTGGGCCGGGCCTACCCAGGACCGGCTGTACGCGCTCGCGACGGAACTCGCGGTGCCGACCTTCCCCACGTACGACACCGGGAAGAAGGTTCTGCACTTCAACGGCAGGCGCGGCACCTACACCGGCGCCATCCCGCGGATCAACCCCCTGGTGCTTGCTGACGTCGGCCAGGCGCAGGCTCGGCTGGAGGCGATGGCGAGGAAGGTGCCGCTTGATGCCCCCTGGACGGCGGGAAACGCCGGGAAGATGGACGGCCAGACGTTCGGCACCTGGATCCGCCGCAACACCGCGAGCAAGAGCGCGCGGATGCTGCTGACGCTCGGGGCCGAGGCGGTCTTCGCCGCCGAGCCCGGCGACTTGTCGATGCTGCACGTGCTGTTCTACTCGCACTCCGCCGGCTCGTTCCAGCGGCTGATCGATACCGGCGGCGGCGCACAGCAGGACCGTTTCGTCGGCGGGTCCGCGCTGGTCGCCGATCGCCTCGCCGCCAGGCTCGGCGACATCGTGCGGCTGTCAGCACCTGTCGGCCGGATCGAGGTGCGCGGTGACCGGGTGATCGCCACGACGGCGGCCGGCGAGTTCGATGGCCGGCAGATCATCGTCACGGCGCCGCCCCTGCTGGCCGGCCGGATCGAGTACCAGCCGGCCCTGCCGGCCTGGCGCGAGCAGCTCACCCAGCGCACTCCGATGGGCTCGGTCATCAAGTGCCAGGTCATCTACGACGAGCCGTTCTGGCGCCGGGAGGGCCTGTCCGGTCAGGCCACCGGCGACGGCGAGGGATCGCGCGTGGTCTTCGACAACTCCCCGCCGGACGGCTCCCCCGGAATCCTGCTGGCATTCCTCGAGGGCGATGAGGCGCGCCGGCTCGGCCGCGAGCCGCTCGAGACGCGGCGGCAGGCGGTCATCGACTCGCTGGCCAGGTATTTCGGCCCGCGGGCTGCGCGGCCGGAGCAGTACCTGGAGCGGGACTGGCAGCAGGAGAAGTGGAGCGGCGGGTGCTACGGCACGCTTTTCGGCCCGAACGTGTGGACCCGCTACGGCCACGCCCTGCGCACGCCGGCCGGGCCGGTGCACTGGGCCGGCACCGAGACCGCGTCGGTCTGGGCGGGCTACATGGACGGGGCGATCAGGTCAGGTGAGCGCGCCGCTGCTGAGGTGCTCGAGACGCTGGCCTGACGGCCTTCGCCGGCCGGCGTCAGTCCCCGGCCGCTGAGCTTGCGGGCGCGGAGCTCGGGGACCCGGAGCTCGCGGGCGCGGAGCCGGCGGCAGCTGCTGCCGCCGGAACCGTCGCCACCGCCGGCGCGCGTGTACCGCGGCGCAGCGTGATCGCGGCCAGCGCGGCAGCCAGGCCGGCCGCGACGATCGCGTACCAGCCATGCCGGAACGCGGCGAGCTCGGCGGCACCGCCATGCGGGCTGCCGAGCACCGCGACCAGCATCGCCACGCCGACGGCGAAGCCCACCTGGCGGAGCATGTTCACCACGCCCGAGCCGCTGGCAAACGACGGCGGCGGCAGCGACGACGCCGCGGTGGACATCAGCGACGGCAGAGTCAGCCCGACCCCGATGCCGGTGACCAGCATGCCGGGCAGGATCTCGAGATAGTTCGGCGTCAGCTGGACCGCGAGCGCCCACCAGAGGACGCCGGCCGCGAACACGGCTGCGCCGGCACCGATGACCACGGCCGGGCCGCGGCGGGCCAGCAGCCTCCCGGTCACCAGGAACGAGAACAGCGGCACCATCACCGGACCTGGCGCGACCCCGAGGCCCGTGGCGAGCGCCGACCAGCCCCAGACGTCCTGCATCCACAGCACGATCGAGAGCAGCATGGCGCCGAACGACACTGAGAACAGCAGCGTCGCCAGCGAGGCCCCGGAGAACGTCCGTACCCGGAACAGTCCCGGATCGACGAGCGGGTTGTGGTGCCGGACGCAGTGCAGCGCGAACAGCCCGAGCACGACCACCGCCCCCGCCAGCACGCCCGCGGTCCTGGCCGAGCCCCAGCCCCACGCGCCGCCGCGAACCAGGCCGAGTGTGAGCCCGCCAACCCCGGCAGTGACGAGCAGGGCGGACAGCGCGTCCGGACGCGGGCCGGGATGACCGGCCACGTCCGGCAGCCGGAGCCAGCCGATGATCAGGGCCGCCAGCCCGATCGGAACGTTGACGAAGAACACCCAGCGCCAGCTGGCGGCCACCAGCAGGCCGCCGATGACGGGCCCGAGCGCGGCCGCCATGCCGCCGGCCGCAGTCCAGGCCCGGACCGCACCGCCGCGGCGCTCCGCCGGGTAGCTGGCCATGACCAGGCCCAGGGAGGTTGGCGTCAGCAGCGCCGCCCCGGCGGCCTGAACGAGGCGGAACGCGATCAGCATGGGGACGCTCGCCGCGGCCCCGCAGGCCGCCGAGCCGACGGTGAAGATGGCCACCCCGAGCAGGAAGCCGGTCTTGCGGTTGTGCTGGTCAGCCAGCCGGCCTGCGAGAACGAGCAGGGCCGCGTAGATGATCGCGTAGCCGTTCAGCACCCAGGACAGCGTGCCGAGACTGGGCTCATGCAGGTCTACCGCGATCTGCGGCAGCGCGACGTTCACGATGAACAGGTCCAGGCTGGCCATGACCACGCCGGCGCAGACGATGACCAGGACCTGAGCGGGGCGCAGCGCGGCGGGCCCGGATGCGTGCTGGCGCTGACTTAGCTGACTCATAGTCAGACTTTACGCAGCTAGCTTAAGATTGCACAAGTCAGATAGAGTAAGTCCCGTGGAATCTTCAGCGGAGGCCGCCCACACGATCCGGATGTCCGGCTCGCTGTCCCCGCGCGGCGGGTGGACGGCGAGTGCATGCTCAATGGCCCGCGCCCTGAACGTGGTCAGCAGCAAGTCGGCCCTGCTGATCCTGCGTGAGGCCTTCTACGGCACGTCCCGCTTCGACGACTTCGCACAGCGGGTCGGGATCAGCGAGCCGGTGGCCGCGGCGCGCCTCAGGGAGCTGGTCGCCGACGGCCTGCTCGAGCGCGAGCCGTACCAGGAGCCGGGCCAGCGCACCCGGATGGAATACCGGCTGACCGACAAGGGCGCCGAGCTGCTGCCTGCGCTGGTCGCGCTGATGCAGTGGGGCGATCGCTGGCTCGCCCCTGACGGTCCTCCGGTCGTGCTGAGGCACCGAGGCTGCGGCGAGAGCGTGCGGGCCGAGCTTCGCTGCTCGGCCGGGCACGCCACCGACGCGGCAGACCTGGACCTCGCCATCGGCCCGGGCGCGCGTGACCGCGATCGTGCCTAGCGAGCGCCGGCTGAGTGGCCGCCGAATCGCCGGGTAGATACTGCGGACCATGAGTGGGGAACAGCAGCACAGCACAGGCCCGCCAGGTCGCGTCAGGCGCATCATGCTGGCCGTGGACCGGGAGCAGCAGCACCGGGCCTGGCTGGCCGTTGCCGTCGCGACGTGGAAGAAGTTCAGCGATGACCAGGCGGGCAACCTGGCTGCGCTGATCGCCTACTATGCGTTCGCCTCGATCTTCCCGCTGCTGCTGGTCGCCTACAGCATCCTCGACATCATCGCGCAGGGCAGCGCCACCGTCGCGAAGCACCTGACCGACGCGCTCAGGGGCTTCCCGGTGGTGGGCAGCACCCTCAGCGGCCAGGTGCATCAGGGCCTCGGCAAGACCGGCATCGCTCTCGCCATCGGCATCGTGCTGACGCTGTACGCCTCCCGCGGCGTCGCGACGGCGATGATGAACGCGATGAACACCGTGTGGGAGGTACCGCAGTTCCGGCGGC
>Ga0302314_10009802_pt1 | contig 16883 bp, 17 predicted proteins | sample III_Palsa_N2_3_FD_200533 | JGI IMG/M metagenome (GOLD analysis project Ga0302314, IMG submission 200533) | Peat permafrost microbial communities from Stordalen Mire near Abisko, Sweden - III_Palsa_N2_3 | ecosystem: Environmental > Terrestrial > Soil > Palsa > Peat permafrost | place: Sweden...
CGGTCGCCCCATAGCGCGATCGGCATCGACGGCATCGGGGAGGTGACCACCATCTCTCCGAGCTCGCCGATCACGACGTTGCCGTCAATGTCAAAGGCCTTCACGTCAACGCCGAGGCACCTTCCCGCGATCTCGCCCTCGTAGACGGGCATCGCTAAGCAGCCTTCGACCATGCCGGTGCAGACGTCGGTGCCGCCGGAGCCGTTGCTCAGCAGCGTGTCACGGTCGAAGTGGTCGTACACCCACCTGTAACCCTCCGCCGGTAGCGGAGAGCCGGCAGTATGGAGCGTGCGGATCGAGCTTAGGTCAAGCTGTTGGCCGGGCGTCAGCCCGGCCTTGCGGCATGTCATTAGGTAGACGGAGCTGACACCCATGTTCGTCGGGCGCAGCGTCTCCGCGAGCCGCCACTGCTCGAGCAGGTCGGGCCACGTCGGATCGCCGTCGAGCATCACGATCGAGGCGCGCAGCAGCAGCGCCGAGACCAGTGCGTTCCACATCATCCAGGCGGTTGTGGAGAACCACAGCAGCCGAGCGCCAGGCTTCAGATCCCACATCAGCCCGTGGTGCTTGTAGTGCTCGACAAGCTGTCCGCCGTGACCATGCACGATCGGCTTTGGCAGCCCGGTCGTGCCTGAGGAGAACAGCACGTACAGCGGGTGCTCGAATGGCACCGGCGTGAACTCGAGCGGCGCATGCTCGGACAGCAGCTCTTCCCACCTGATCGCGTCAGCCGGCAGTTCGCCGGTGCCGTACGGCACGCCGACGACGTGCTCGAGGCTCGGCAGACCTGTGCGAATCGCCGCGATCTCGTCCTGCCTGGAGACGTAGCGGTCACGGTAGCCATAGCCAGGCACAGCGATCAACACCTTCGGTTCGATCTGCGCGAAGCGGTCGATCACGCTGCGCGGGCCGAACTCGGACGCGCAGGTCGCCCAGATCGCACCGAGCGAAGCCGTGGCTACGAAAGCGATCAGCGTCTCCGGGATGTTCGGCATGTATGCGACAACGCGGTCGCCCTCTCGTACGCCGAGACGCTGGAGGCCGGCGCGGGCACGTGCCACCTGCCCGCGTAACTCGCCGAAGGTCAACTCGACCGGCGCCCGCGTCTGGGAGCGGCTGACGACCGCGCACCGGTCGAGGTCCTCGTCACGGCCGACCAGGTGCTCCGCGTAGTTGAGTCGTGACCCCGTAAACCACCGCGCGCCGGGCATCTTGCGCTCGGCCAGCACGTGTTCGTACGGTGCGTGGAAGCGGATCTCATAGAACTCGACGACCGCGCCCCAGAATTCCTCAAGCTCGTCCACCGACCACTGCCAAAGCGAGTCGTAGTCGTGGAAGTCCAGGTCGCGCTCCGCTGCCAGCCATGCCATAAAGCGCCCGAGCTCAGTCGTCTCCCGGAGGTCATCGGGCGGGTTCCAGAGGATGTCGCCGATCACCCGAGCCTCACAGTTTCAGGAGCCGGACTGCGTTCTCTTTGAGCACCAGCGGTCTGACCTCGTCCTTGATCGGTAGTTCGTTGAACTCCTTGATCCAGCGGTCTGGGGTCAGCAGCGGATAGTCCGACCCGAAAAGCATCTTGTGCTTGAGCTGCGTGTTCGTGTACTGGATCAGATTCGCCGGGAAGTACTTGGGCGCCCAGCCGGATAGGTCGATGTAGACATTCGGCTTGTGGACGGCGATCGCGAGAGCTTCGTCCTGCCAGGGAAAGGAGGGGTGGGCGAGGATGATGTCCAGCTCGGGAAAGTCGGCCGCGACGTCATCGACCGCCATCGGGTTGGAGTACTTCAGGCGAACGCCGCCCCCGCCTGGCATGCCCGCGCCGATCCCGGTCGTGCCCGAGTGAAATAGCGCGATCAGACCCGCCTGCGCGATCACCTCGTAAAGGGGGTAGTACTCGTTGTCATTGGGCCAGAACCGCTGGATGTTCGGATGGAACTTGAAGCCGCGAACGCCCTGCTCGATCAGCTCTCTGGCCTCACGCACGCCGAGCTTGCCCTTGTGCGGGTCGACGCTCGCGAACGGGATCAGCACATCGGGGTTGGCCTGGGCGGTTTTGAGGACCTCGCTGTTGCCGATCCGCTTGCGGCCCATGCCGGCCTCGTCGTCAACCGTGAAGACGACCGCGAGCATGTTGCGTTCGCGGTAGTAGTCGGCGACTTCCTGCGCGGTGGGCTGGGTTGGGTGGCCGCCGAAATAGCGGGCGGCCGCATCCAGAATTTCGGTAGTCACCGGATCCTGGGGCTCGTCGTGGTTGCGCTCGGCGTGAACGTGCACGTCGATCGCGACCACTTTGTCAAGATCGATGCTCATCGCGCACCCGTCGGGTCGAGGTTGAGCGGGGCCATGGTCACGCCGGAGGGCTGTGCGGCGGCCGACAGCCTTGACTCCCAAGCGGCTGCGATCGAAGCCGCGTCCCAGCCGCCGTCCCTGTAGGCGACGGCCGCCTCGGCTGGGTGCGAGTAGAGCGTGAGCTTGTCACCACCGATCCCGATCGCCTGCCCGGTGATGCCGGCGGCCCGGTCAGATGCGAGGAACACGATCAGCGGTGCGCACTCCTCGGGCATGCCGATCGCGTGTCCGTGGCGGACGTCGTGTGGCAGCGGCTCCCCGGCCTCGACCCTCGCTATCAGCGGCTCGTAGATCGGGATGCTTGCGGTCATCTGCGTCCACGCCGTCGGCACGATCGCATTGACTGTGATCCTGGCCCGGGCGAGCTCCAGCGACGCAGTGCGAGCGATCGTGATGATGCCGGCTTTGGCCGATGAGTAGTTGATCTGACCGAAGTTTCCGAACTGACCCGCGGGCGAGCCGACGACGATGATCCGACCGCCCTCGCCCTGCTCGCGCATCTGTACGGCGGCGGCGCGCAGACAGGTGAAGGTGCCCCGCAGATGGGTCTCGATCACGAGGTCGAAATCCTCGTCGGTCATCTTCCAGAGGACCTTGTCTCGCAGGACTCCGGCGTTGGTGACCATCACATCGACCCGACCAAACTCAGACACCGCGGAGCGGACGAGTCGGTCAGCGGTCTCGGTCGGACCGACCGGGGCGACCACCGCGACCGCACGGCCACCCGCGTCGGCGATCAGCTTCACCGTCTCTGCGGCCGATGGCTCGTCGACATCGTTGACGACGACCGCGGACCCCGCCGCCGCGAGTGCAACGGCGTACGCTCGGCCCAGGCCGCGTCCTGCGCCGGTCACGACCGCGACCTTGCCATCCAGACTGATCGCGCTCACGCTAAATACCTCAGGAGAACCTCGGCAACTACGGCCGGGCGGTCAGAGTCCTCGATCTCGACCGCTGCCGAGACCTTCGCTTGCACGCCACCCTTGACCTCTGTGACCTCGCGGATCTCGGCGGTCGCTCGCCAGCGCTTGCCGACGGGCAGCGGGGCAGGGAAGCGGACCTTCTCCAGTCCGTAGTTGATGCTTGCCTTCGCATCGGTGACCTCGAGCAACTGGGTGACCGGCGCGACCAGCGCCAGCGTCAGGAAGCCGTGCGCGATGGTGCCGCCGAACGGGCTCTGCCGCGCGCGCTCCGAGTCGACGTGGATGAAGTTGTGATCGTCGGTGAGGTCAGCGAAGAGGTCGACCTGCGCCTGCGTGATCTCTGTCCACTCGGTCGGCCCGAGCCGCGTTCCAACCAGCACCGGCAGGCCGGCGAGATCGGTCGTTAGGCCGCTCGTTGCAGGACTTCCCATCGGGTCTCTCCTCCCAAGGTCTTGCACTGATCGCATCGACGAACGAATCAGGTATCCGAATACTAACCTGACGAATCGTACGTGGGGAAAACTTTGCATCGCGTGCGGCTGCAGATCAGTACCGTGGAGCCCGTGGCGCAAGTTGCCCCCGACGAGAGTGCTCGCACTCCGTCTCTGATCTACGTCGTCGGACGCCTCAACCAGGGGATCACCCGCGAGATGCGAGCGGTCCTGCGGGAGTGGGATTTGAGCGTTCAGGAATACACCTCGCTGTCGGCCCTGGGGCTGCGCCCAGGGCTATCCAACGCGCAGTTGGCGCGCCGGGCGCTGGTCACGCCGCAGTCGATGCTCGAAATCCTGGCGAAGCTCGAGAGCCGCGGCCTCGTGCAGCGCAACACCGATCCTGACCATGGCCGCGTGATCCGTAACGAGCTCACCAAACGCGGCCAGGGACTGCTCGAGACCGCCGCTCCGGGCGTGGAACAGCTTCAGGATCGGATCTTCGCTGGATTGTCCGACGCGCAGCGCAAGTCGGTCACGACGGCGCTCGAAGCGGCCATGCGTCGGCTCTCAACACGGGGACGCTGAGCAGCCGGACACACGGCGCTCGGATCGTCAACGGTCGGCGCGCTCGCGCACATGCGAGCGCCCGCTCGAACAGTGCAGGATGGACGGATGGAATCGATCGCAGCAGCACGTCCGGCAGCCGGCCTTTTCGCCGTCCCGCGCCCGGTACAGACGATCGCGGATCTGTTCGCGAATATCTGGCAGCTCGGGTACGTGACAACGGACCTGGATCGAGCCCTGGAGGAACTGTCGGCGCGCTTCGGGCTCGAGCACCAGTTTCGGGTGCCCAGCGGTGGGGCGACCTTTATGGCCGGTGCCGAGGTGGTGCCATGGGAGGCTCGGTTCGCAATGGCTGCACGCGGTGGGCTGATCATCGAGGTGATCGAGCCCGTCGACGGTGAGGTCGACTTCTACCGTCAGGCGCTCCCCGCGGATGGCTCGTTCGCGATCCGCCTGCACCATCTTGCGACGTTCATGGAGACAGGGGACGAGGCGTGGGATCGTGTCGGCACCCTGCTGGGCGCCGCCGGCCTGAGGTTCGACTACACGATGTTGATTCCCGGCCGGGTTCGCGCAGGCTACATAGATGCCCGCGCCGAGCTCGGTCATTTCCTCGAGATCTGCCAACTCGAGCACGACGACCTCGAGTTCTTCAGCGCGCTGGCGGCCGACAGCGCATAGCCGGCGTCACCCACGTCTGGAGCAAGTCTGAGCGTGCAGCTGAGGGTGAGCTCACCCCGAAGAACCGGCACCCAGAACCACCGCCTAAATCACCGCGTACGCAGCTCCCGGCTCGTCTACTGCGCCTTGTACTGCTCGAGCAGCGCCAGCCCGGCCTCATCCATGCGATCGATGCCGGTCGCGAACTGGTGCCAGTGCGGATAGATCAGGCGCGGGCGGCTGACGCGCTCGAGGCGGTGCAGCTCCTCATGTGAGAGCGTCAACTCGGCAGCCTTGAGGTTCGCGGCGAGTTGCTCGTCGGTACGGGCGCCGACGATCACGGAGGCAACGGTCGGACGGGTGAGTAGCCACGCGAGCGCCACTTCGGCTGCGGTCACGCCGCGCTCGTCCGCGATTGCGACAAGCGCGTCAACCGTGTCGTAGAGCGCTTCGAGGTCGTAGATCGGCGGCTCGCCCCATTCCGATACCTGACGCGAGCCGGCGGGCCACTCCTGACCGCGGCGGTACTTTCCGCTCAGCAGCCCACCCGCGAGCGGGCTCCAGACGAGCGTTCCCAGACCCTGGTCGACAGCCAGCGGCAACAGCTCGTACTCGGCCGAACGCTCCTGCAGCGAGTAGTAGATCTGCTGGCTGACGAAGCGGGGGAGCCCCTTCATGTCGGAGATGCCGAGTGCCTTCATCAACTGCCAGCCGGCGTAGTTACTGACGCCGACATACCTCACCTTGCCGGAGTCGACCAGCGCATCAAGCGCGCTCAGCGTCTCCTCCAGCGGAGTGAGTCCATCCCACTCGTGCACCTGGTAAAGGTCGATGTGGTCGATGCGCAGCCGGCGTAGGCTTGCCTCGCAACCGGCGATCACGTGATGGCGCGACAGGCCCTCGTCATTGACGCCTTCTCCCATCCGCATCCGGACCTTGGTCGCGATCAGCAGATCATCGGTGCGTCCCGCGAGGACCTCGCCGATGATCTCCTCAGATTCGCCCGACGAGTACACGTCAGCGGTGTCAATCAGGTTGACCCCTGCATCACGACTCATGTCGATCTGACGCCGGACGCCGGCCGCGTCGGTGTCGCCGACAAGGCGGAACTTGCCGCTGCCCCCGAAGGTCATCGTCCCCAGAGTGAGTGCTGAGACCTTCAGCCCGGTGCTGCCCAACTGGCGGTATTCCATGGATCTTTCCTTTGCCGATGCCTGCGTTGTCGACGTTACCGACCGCAGCCGATCGGGGGGCCCGCGACCCACGGAAGACCATTTTTCTGGCTGTTAGCAGCGATATTTTGCCCGCGTTACGAATGCTTTATGTAAGGTTCACGTCACCTCAAGGAGCCTGCCCCGCGCGCATGGATGCGCCTTTATCCGCTCTGACCGGGGTGAGACCAATGAGATTTGTAGGCGTGCTGGGGGACAAGGAAGCTCCACAGGAGCGGCTGCTGAGGACCGTCGTGATCATCGACGACCGGCATCTGATCGTCGATGCGCTGTCGGCGCTGCTGGAAGCGAGCGGACGGTTCGAGGTCACGAGCTGCGCGACCGAGGAGGCTGACGCGGCAGCGATCGCTTCAATCGCTCCGGATCTTGTGCTCGTCGGCGTAGGTGAGGCGCAGGAACACGGCCTGCGGATGGTCGAGGCGCTGCACCAGCTGGCGCCGGAAATCCCGACGGTGATCATCGCTGACGCCCAGGACCCCGCCCTGATCCACTGCGTACTGGATCAGGGGGTGGCGGCGCTGGTGCTGACTGCCGTGAGCGCTGATGACCTAGCGTTGACGCTCGACCAGGTGCTGCGGGGTCAGACGGCGCTACCCGCTGGCTGGCAGAACATCTTGGCCAGCTCTGACGCGGATCCGGTCGCATGTCTTTCAGAGCGTCAACAGGAAGTGCTTCACCTGTTGGCCGAGGGCTGCACCTATGAAGAGATTGCAGCCCGCCTGGTGATCACGGTCAATACCGTCAAGTTCCACGTGAGGTCTATATATCTGCGCCTGGGTGTCGGTAACCGCATGGCTGCAGCCAAGCTGCTCGCCGCTTACGAGCCACGTCACCCGCACCCGTCGGATGACACCCACCAAAACGGGTGGGCCGTCCCGCCAAATGGGGTGAGTCACTCCGCGCATGCGGGTGGGGCGTGACCACCCGAGCGGTGTGTCATAGGACTGCCCGAGAGGTCGTTGGCAGCCGGTAGTCCTGAAGTTAGGTTGTCGGGACCGAAGTCAGTAGTTCGGGGGAAATATGACGCGTCTAGGGGGATTGTTTGGCGCGTCGGAATCAACGGAGTGAGCAATGGGCCACATCCGCAGGATGCTGGGGGCAGGTGCGCTCGCACTTTTGACGGCTACCGCAGTTGCCCCAGTCGCCCCAGTCAAGGGGCTAATTAAACGGAGGAACGACCAATGAGGGTTCGTACACCAATTGTTGCCCTCGCCTCACTGTGTGGAGCCCTGTTTGCGTGCGGAGCGCTTACAGTGGTCCCCAGTGTGGCGGCAGTCGAGGATCCGGGCACCGGATACATCGAAATCTGTAAGACGCTCGCGGCAGGGCCCGCGGGCTCTCCCCAATATCAGGGAACGTTCACCTACACGATCAGCGATGGCAGTGGCAGGATCCCGAACGTGAACGTCAGTGCCATCGAGGGCGGCCCGCAGGTCTGCACCGCGCCGATTTCCGTTCCTTCTGGTACGGCGACCGTGACCGAGGTGGCAGCGCCGTGGTTCAGCGTTGCAAGCGTCACGGCGACCCAGGGTGACCCTGGCACGGTTACGCAGTCCGGGACGAACCCTTACCAAGCGACGCTGACGGTCAAGCCGGCGCCGAGCGCTGGCAACCAATCGCTGACGACGACGGTGCAGTACACGAACGACCCGGTGACGGGCGTCGTTGAGGTCTGTAAGCAGGCCGCGACGAACTCGCCATCGCTGACCGGTACCTACACCTTCAACATCACCAGCGAAGAAGCGGGAATCACCGTCCTCAACCCAGTTGACGGTGAGTACGACCTCCCGTGGAGCACGACTGCCTCGGCAACGATCTCCGGATCGGGGCTGGGTTGTAGCGGTCCGATCACGGTTCCCGCGGGAAGCATCCAGACCGTTGAGCCCGGTACCACCTACGTGACCGCGATCACCGCGACCTCGAACGGTGCGAATGAGCTCACGAGCGTCGTCAACCAGGCGGCCCTCAACGATGGTACGGCGAATGAGAGGGTCCTCGCGGGCACGACCACAAACCAGACCATCGTGACCTATACAGACGCGTTGTCAACGGTGAAGCTCTGCAAGGAGTGGAGCGGCGAGACCGTTCCGGCGACGTCGTTCCCGTTCACGCTCTCATCGAGTGGCGCAGCAGGTCCGACGGCGGTGACGGCTTCATTGGGTCTGACCCCTGGCGATTGCCAGATAGTCGGAACCGTGCGGGCAGGTACCCAGGTGAACATCACCGAAGGGATCGTGCCGGGCACGAAGGTCGGTTCGATCACCGTGAGCCCGACCAGCAACTCGCAGGGCGCCAGCCCGATCGTGGCGGGATCGCTCAGCCTCCCCAACCGTACGGTCAGTGTGATCGCCGGTGCTGGTGAGACTGACGTCTACTTCACGGACAAGGTGGCTGACCCTGGCACGCTGAAGATCTGCGTCGCGCCGACGACGGACCCGGCCGCTGGCTCGGTGCCGTTCACGGTCAACGGTACGCAGACGGTCGATGTCAACCTGAGCAGCACGGCAGTCCAGTGCACGCTCGACACGATCTCGACGTTCCCGTTTGACTCCTCCGTGACGATCGCTGGGGGCGCGCTACCCACTGGGGACGCGTACACCGGGACGCCTTCAGTGGTCCCGACCAGCGTTGAGGTGCTCGAGGGTTCGCCGGCTACGCCGACGGTGACCAACCAGAGCAGCCTGACGGCCAGCACGGCGTCAAGCGCGACGGTGTTGATGTCGGAAGACATCGTGGAAGAGGTCACGTTCACGGTTGATCCGCCTGCACCGGCCACGGGTCCGCCCGTGACGGTGAACTCGGGTGGTGCCGTGGTCACGCTCACACCGGCCGGCACACCAGCCGGCACACCGAGCGGCTCATCGGCCGGAACACCGGCCGCGGGCACGCCGGTCGTAACACCGGCGGGCACGTCGACCGTCACGGCGTTGACGATCAAGACCCGTCTGACGCTCGACCGCCTGGTCGCGTCGTCACACGGAAGTCGCCATGTGGCCCTCAAGGTGGTCTCGGCGGGACGGCTCGCCATTGTCAGGCTGACCCTGCGAGAGCGGATCATGCACGACGGCCATGCGGTCATCAGGACGGTCCACAGGACGGTGACTGTGCTGACCAACAGGACGATCTCGATCAGCGTCCCAGCGGACGTGATCAAGGTCTCGGCAAAGCTCGCCTAACGAGCTGAGTCACACGACGCGAGGGGCCCGCTTCGGCGGGCCCCTTTGCGTTCCGGGCATGATCTGCCCGTGCACGCACTGATTCTCGTGGCGGCCGGCGCGCTCGCCGGCCTGGTAGGAGCGGCCGGAGGGATCACGTCGCTGATCTCGTATCCGGCGCTGCTGGCGATCGGGCTGCCGGCGCTGAGCGCGAACATCGCCAACAACGTCGCGCTGGTCGCGCTCTGTCCAGGATCGGTGCTCGGCTCGCGTATCGAACTGCGCGGGCGCTCGGGCTGGTTGCGGCGCTGGCTGCCGATCTGCGCGGTCGGTGGCGCCGCCGGCGCGGTACTACTGCTCAGCACGCCCTCGGACGTCTTCGCTGACATCGTCCCGTTCCTGGTCGCGGGCGGGTCGCTGACGCTCTTGGCGCAGCCATACCTGACGCTGTGGCTGAGCCGGCATGAAGGGCTGAGCCCGGACCTGGCGCTGGGCGCGGGGCTGCTGCTGATGTGCATCTACAGCGGCTACTTCGGAGCCGGCGCGGGTGTGATGGTCCTGACGCTGGTGATGATCGTCGCGGAGCCGCATCTGCCGACCGCGAACGCGCTCAAGAATGCACTGCTCGGGGCGACCTCCGTCGCGACCGCCCTCGTGCTGGTCGCATTCACAACCGTTGACTGGTCCTCAGTGATCCCGCTTGCCGTCGGCGTGTTCGCCGGCAGCCGCCTGGGGCCAGCGGTCACGCGGCGAGTTCCGCCCGGACTGATGCGTTGGCTGATCGCTCTGGTCGGCCTCGGGCTCGCGATCGATCTCTGGGTGACTCGCACGTAGCGGGCGCAGTCCGCGTCGCTACAGTCCGCGGCGCGTGCGTTCACAAAGCATTCACAAGTCGTAGCCGATGGGCGTCGACATCCTGCTGGTGATCGTCGTCCTGACGGCGCTCGCCTTCGATTTCACCAACGGCTTTCACGACACGGCCAACGTCGTCGCGACTTCGATCTCAACGCGGGCCATGGGGCCACGGCGTGCGATTGCGATGGCCTCCGTTCTGAACTTCGCCGGGGCCTTCATTTCGCTGAAGGTCGCCGACACCGTCGGTCAAGGCTTCGTAGACACGCACGCCGTCACCACAACCGTGATCTTCTCCGGCCTCGTAGGTGCGATCGCTTGGAACCTGATCACCTGGTATTTCGGACTGCCGTCGAGCTCATCCCACGCAATGATCGGTGGCCTCGTCGGGGCGGTCTTCGCGGCGGCCGGATGGGGAGCTGTTGACGGGCACGGCGTGGTGACGAAGCTGATCGTCCCCGCGATCGTCTCGCCGTTCGTCGCATTTCTAGCCGCAGCCATAGCGGTGCTGCTGTCCTACCGGATCATCGGCCAGGCTCGGCCCGGTTCAGTGAACCGCGGCTTCAGGCTCGGGCAGCTCGTCTCCAGTGGGCTGCTTGCGCTCTCGCACGGCACCAACGACGCTCAGAAGACGATGGGAGTGATCGCTCTGGCCCTGGTCGCGTCCGGCAAGATCAGTGCTGCCCATTTCCACGTTCCCCTGTGGGTCGTGATCGCCGCCGCCAGCGCGATCTCGCTGGGCACATTCAGCGGCGGCTGGCGCATCATCAGGACCCTCGGCACGCGAATCATTGCCATGGACCCCGTGCAGGGGTTTGTCGCGCAGACCGCGAGCGCGGTCGTAATTCTGGCGGCATCGCGTGGCGGCTATCCGCTTTCCACAACCCAGGTGGTCACCGGCGGAATCACCGGTGCCGGCGCCGGCAAGCGGCTCTCGGCCGTGCGCTGGGGGATGGCGGGGGAGATTGTCATCGCCTGGGTGCTGACGCTCCCGTGTGCGGCCCTGATGGCCGCGCTGGTCTACGGCATCGTCAGCCTGTTCGGTAGCGGTGACGCCGGCCCGCTGGTGCTGAGCGCATTGATGCTTGTCGCGCTCGCAGCCGCGCTGTTACGTGCACGGCCCGCAGGCCGTGCACGCGGTGCGCTGGAAGGGGAGCATCCGTGAGCCTGCCGATTGCCTCAGCCGGCGCCACGATCCTCAAGGTCGCGTACTCGTCGGTTCTGGCGAGCGTGGCCGTTTCTGTGGTCTTCGCGCTCGCTGTGCTGGGGCTCAGTCGGGCGAGTGAGATGCGTCGCGTGAATCGTCAAGCGGCTGCCGGGGCATACACGCTGATGGCCGTCTGCTCGCTTGGAATCTGCGCGGCGGCGGTGATCTGGGGCCTGATCCTGGTGGGGCAGAAGAGCTGACGCGAACGAGCGACCTTGCGATTGCAGCCTTTCCACATCAGCAAGGACGGCTTCAGCGATGTTCGATCGGCTTCCCATCTCTCACGTTGAGACGCGACACCGGGATCGCGAAGGGGTGGGCCAACGCGCCGTTGCGGTCACGCTCCAGGTCAGCCGTCAGCCGAGGGTTCAGACCCTGACCCTGGCTCTGACCGAGATGCAGGGCGTGCTCGAGGCGACGTCCGACGAGCCCAGCAGCTCGGACTACTGACTCAGCCCTGCAGGAGCTTGTGGGGTGCCTCGGGACGTGCTTAAACCGAATTACCGCGCTTGCGGGTCGGGCCCCTTCGAAAAACGCATGGAAACGCGACGGTTTTCGAACCAGTTCCAACGGGAGGGGCACTCATTCGGTTTGAGCAGGTCGCGGCCGGCGTTTGCAGGCCACGACCCGCCCGCAGGCCACAGCCCAGGGTCGGCTCAGAGGAGCAGCGAGAGCGACTCAGCCCTGTAGGAGCGAGAGCACCGCGTCAGGGGAGAGCGACTGCGCCGCTGCCGCCATCGCCTCAGTGCCCTGCGCGACGATTCCGCCGACGAGCGTTGAGGTCATCGTCTGCGCGTTCTGCATGTCGGCAGGAACACCGAGTTCGAGTTCCTCGTTGAAGTGCGTCTGAGCGGCCTGCGTGAAGTCGTTGAGCGCGTCGAGCGCCTGCTCCTGAGGCGGCTCGTCCTCGGTCGCCTGCGAAGCGGCGCTACCAAGGCCAGCACCCTGGCCGAGCACGCTGCCGGCGAGCGACTCGTCCAGCAGATCTTGCGGCGAAGGCGCGAGATCGAAGAGGTTTGCGTCTGGATTGATGGCGGACATCACGCTTAATCATCGGCTTGATCGTCCCGATGGTCAAGCTGACGCTCTCCCGCTGGACATTCTTTGGGCCGGATGTCCGTTTCTGGCACGCTGCTTCGTCATAAGGACGATGACACTGGAAACGCTTATAGCAACCGAAGAGACCGCGCTCGTGTCGCGTCTGGCCTTCGCGCTGGGCGGTGACCGGCACGCGGCCGAGGACCTCGCACAGGAGACGTTCGTCCGGGCTTGGCAGAGCATGCCGGACGGTTTGAGTCGCGAGCGCCAGTTGGCGTGGCTGCGCACGGCTTCACGCAACCTCGCGATCGATGAGCTCAGGCGCCGTTCGCGCAAGCCCGTGGCCGCGATGGAGAACGCCGATGCGATCGAGGCCACCGCAACTGTGGCCGGCGAGCCGGACGCTGCGCGCGAGGCGCTCGCGCGGCTGAACTCGCATGAGCGCTTCGTGCTGCTGATGCACTTCGACGCCGGCTTCACCCACGCGGAGATCGCGCATCTACTGCTGACCTCCGAGGAGGCGGCTCGCAAGCGCGTGACTCGCGCTCGTGCCGCTTTCCTGCGGGCCTATCGGGCCATCCGTCAGCACCAGGCACCACTCGTGTTGCTGCTGATGCGCGAAGACGCGAACAGCCCTATTAGAGAGTCGCCGGAGGCTTACATCGCCTGGCTGCAGGCAGCGGGCGCGAGCGTCAGGCGGGTGGAGCGTCACCCGTCAGAGCGTGAGCTGGCCCTCGCCGACGGACTCGTGTTCACGGGTTCGTTCATCGACATTCACTCGGAGCTGTATGGAGAGGCACCGCGCACGCTGCACGGCAACGTCGATATCGACGAGGATCGCCGTGATCTGCGAGTGGTGACCACGGCGCTCGCGCACGACATTCCGCTCGTCGGGATCTGCCGCGGCCACCAACTGCTGAACATCGCCTCGGGCGGAACGCTCTACCAGGACGTTGTTGAGGACGGGCTAACCCGGTTTGAGCACAGCGACGGCCCGCACGTGGTCCACACGAACCCGAGCGGAACCGCGCGGAGGCTGCTCGGACGCTCCGCCGTCGTCCAGAGCGTCCACCACCAGGCCGTGCGGAAGCTGGGCCGTCACCTGCGGGTGACGGCCGCGTCGCCAGACGGAGTGGTCGAGACGATTGAGCGCGAGGACCGCAGCTTCATGGTCGGGATGCAGTGGCATCCCGAAGCCACGGCAAGCCGCCCCGGCAGCCTTATCGCTGAGGCGCTCGTCGAGGCCGCAGGGAGGCGAGCAGCGTGATGTATCGACTGTTCTGCGTGATTGCACGCGTGCGCGAGATCTGGGGGGAGATGGACTATGCCCAGCGGCGCGTGCTCGAAATCAAGACCGGCTACGTGTTCACTCCGGAGACCGAGCGCAGGCTCGCCCGCGGTCAGGTCAGGCGCCTGCAGGATCTATTCGAGCTGGATTACGAAGATCCGCGATCGCTCCCACCAACTCCTCTACGGCCTTCAGCTGGTCATCGACCAGTTCCAGGCCGGACGCCCAGAAGCCTGGGTCGCTGAGGTCGATCCCGACGAGCTTGCCCAGTTCCTGCGGCGGGCGTGAACCGCCGGCCGCGAGCAGCTGCAGGTAGTTGGGCACGAACGCAGCTCCGATCTCCTTGTACTTGGCGTAGATCGAAAGCGAGAACAACTGGCCGAAGGCGTACGCATACACGTAACCCGGCCAGAGGAAGAGGTGCGGAACCGTCGACCAGAAGCGCTCAAAGCCGGGGTGCGGCTCGATCGTGTCGCCGTTCATCTCATCTGAGATCTCGACGTAGATCGCGTCCAGGACGTCCGATGAGAGCTCGCCCTCGGAACGCCGCCGGTTGTGCGTGCGCTCCTCGAACTGGTTGAAGGAGATCTGGCGAAAGATCGTCGCGATCGACCGCTGCACCGCGTCGACGAGCAGCTCCAGCCGCTCGCGGTCGGTGCTGACCTGGGTCAGCAGGCGGTCGAGCACGAGCGACTCACCGAAAGTCGACGCCGTCTCGGCGACCGTCAGCGGCGCCTGCCAGTGGAAGGCACCTTGGGGCGCGGCGAGCACGTCATGAAGACCGTGGCCGAGCTCATGGGCGAGCGTCATCAGGTCCGTCCGACGGCCGCCGTGGTTGAGCATCATGTAGGGGTGGACATGCGGGCTGGCTGCGGCGCAGAAAGCGCCGCCCGACTTGTTCGGGCGAACGGCTGCGTCGATCCACCCACCCTCGAAGAAGCCCTGAACGATCTTGCCGACCTCAGGTGAGAAGTCGGTGTAGGCGGCGAGTGCCAGAGCGCGAGCCTCGGCGTACGGGATCGTTGACTCGTCAGCGAAGACCGGGCAGTACTGGTCCTGAACCGGCAGCCGCGGGACCCGGAGTAGACGCGCCTTGGTCGTGAACCAGCGCTGGGGAATGTCGTAGCGGCTGCGGACAGCGCTGACCAGCGCCTGGACCGCACTGTCGTCGACCTGGTTCTCCAGGTTCCGCTGCGAGAGCCAGGTCGGGTAGCCGCGCAGCCTGTCCTCGACGGCCTTGTCGTAGAGCAGCGTGTTGTAGATATACGTCCGGGTCCGGACCTCGGGCTCCATCGCTTCGGTCATGGCAACGACCGCGGCCAGGCGCTTCTCGCTCGAGGCATCGTCGATCTGGTTGTAGGCGACCGACCACGGCACCGGTTCGCCGTCGAGCTCAACCTCCATTGCGCTGTCGCGTTCCTCGAAGAGGCGGGCCCATGCCTGCTCGCCCGTGATCCGCCGCTCGGCGAGAATCCGCTCCTCCGGCTCGCTGAGCAGGTAAGGCTTCCGCTTCCTCACCGTCCGCAGGTGGTAGGCGGCGAAGTCCAGATCCTCACTGGCGCCGCTCAGCAGCGCCTCGGCTTTGGCCCCGTCGATCGCGGTCCACTCGAGTTCGAAGAACAGCAACTGGGTCTCAATCGCGGCCAGCGCTTCCCTGACCCTTTGCACCAGGGCTCCGTGCTCGGGCGGTTCGCTGTCTCCCTGGAACAGCAACTCCGCGTAGAGCTCGGCCCGCTGCGCAAGATCGGTGATCACACCAAGCTCGGTCATCGCCGCGGTCAGGCCGCCCGAGTCGAGCTCGGCGAGGTGGCCGGCGTACGAACCCGCGAATGCTGCTGTCCGGGCAGTCGCGTCTTCGAGCAGCAGGGTGACGCCGGCGATGCCTTTGCCGTCCACCAGCGGCTCGAGGTCCCAGACTGCGGCGATGGCGTCCGGGTCGGAGAGAGGTTCGATCGTTGCCATGACCTGACGATAATCCACCTTGATGCTGATCCGCGAAGCCACCGCTGACGATTGGCCCGGGATCTGGCCCTTCTACAAGGTCATCGTCGAGGCGGGAGAGACCTACGCGTTGCCGCGCGACATCTCCGAGGCCGAGGGGCTGGCTCAGTGGATGCAGCGGCCACCGGGACGGACGTTCGTCGCCATAGACGACGACGGGGCGGTGCTCGGTTCCGCGAGCGTCTACCCGAACCGGCCGGCCGCCGGCGCGCACGTCGCCTCCGCCAGCTTCATGGTCAACCCCGAGCGCTCTGGCCAGGGGACCGGTCGGGCGCTCGGTGAGCATGTGATCGCTTGGGCGCGGGAGCAGGGGTACCGCGCGATGCAGTTCAACGCCGTCGTCACGACCAACGAGCGCGCCGTCGCGCTCTGGCGCTCGCTTGGATTTGAGGTCCTGGCGACTGTGCCGCAGGCCTTCGAGCACCCGTCAGACGGGTACGTCGGACTACATGTCATGCATCGGTTTCTTTAGCCGTTTCAGCAAAGCCCGCAAACTCGAACGATTGATGTCTGTTCGAGTTAAGAATTGCCTGCATTTTGCGCACCGGAGTTTGGCAAGACGTCCGGCCAGGTAGCAAAACTACGAGAATGCCGCGCGAAGGCGCACAGGGTACCCATGCGTCCGGTGCCGGACGTCCCGTGAGCCGTCGTCGGGTCGCGCCTGCGCCCCTACGCGTTGCGCTGATCGCGGTCCTGACGGCCGGTTTGGTCGCTGCCGTGGGCGGGCGCAACGGCTTCTGGATGTGTGTGCCCGGGGTCCTGGCGGCCGCCTCGGTCGCCAGCAGCGCCGCTGGCGCCGCCTGGTACTCGGCGCCGGTGCTGGTCCTCGCCGCAGCGATTACGGGATCGCACAAGGGTGACCTGCCGCCGCTCTGGGAGGTGCTGGTCGTGCCGGGATTGAGCGTGGTGATCGTGAGTACGGTCAGCCGTCGGCTCGGACATGAGCGCGATGAGCTGAAGCATGCGGCCTTCAGTGACCCGCTCACCGGCCTCGCCAACCGGCGGATGCTGATGTCGATGGCCGAGTATGAAATCGCTCGCCATCACCGTGCCGACGCGCGCTTCGTGGTCGTGATGCTCGACCTCGACGGTTTCAAGCAGATCAATGACCGCTTCGGTCACGGCGCCGGTGACACGCTGCTGTGCGAGGTGGCAGACGCGCTCCAGACCGGTCTGCGTG